>Ga0123519_10015159_pt1 | contig 10848 bp, 9 predicted proteins | sample YelNatPaOPRAMG02_FD_87396 | JGI IMG/M metagenome (GOLD analysis project Ga0123519, IMG submission 87396) | Hot spring microbial communities from Yellowstone National Park - Yellowstone National Park OP-RAMG-02 (version 2) | ecosystem: Environmental > Aquatic > Thermal springs > Hot (42-90C) ... | reverse complement strand
GCTCGTTTAATTATAATATTTCCAGCCCCCTTCACGGAAAAAGTGGAAGTTAATAAAAGAAACCACCGCTACCAGTAGTGCCAGTCCTATGCCAATAGTAGCTCCGTAACCCATATCCAATTCTGGTCCAAAAGCTGTTGTGTATATATAATATAAAAGAGTAGTGGTGCTATGGGCAACTCCTCCCCCAGGAGTAAGCACATAAACTTCTGCAAATACCTTAAGAGCAGAAATAGAAGAAAGAATTGTGCAGAGAACAAAATAAGGTTTTAACAGGGGGAATGTAATATGCCAATGCAACTGCCAGGGGGAAGCTCCATCTAAAACAGCAGCATCTTTAAACTCTTTAGAAATGCTCCGCAGTCCTGCCAGATATATTACCATATAATAACCAATACCTTTCCATATAGTAACACTCATAACTGCCCACAAAGCCAGAGAAGGATTGGTAAGCCAAGAAATGGGACTTGAAATTATACCAAAACTTATGAGTAATCTGTTTATTAACCCTTCACTTGCAAGTAATTCTCGCCAGAGTATTCCAACTACTACTATAGAAGTAATCACAGGCAGATAAATTATTGTGCGTATTAAACCTGCACCTCTCAAAGGTTGATTTACTATTACTGCCACAACAAAAGCAATTAACTGAAGCAAAGGCACAACAATAAGATACTTTAAAGAATTCCCTAAAGCTATCCAGAAAAGTTGGTCATTAATCATTCGCTTATAGTTAGAAAACCCAACAAATTTAAGTTCTACTCCCGGGATATAATGAAAAAAACTTAAAATACTACTTATAAAAGAGGGTAAGAATGTAAAAGACAAAAGAAAAACCAAAGGCAATCCCAGGAAGGAATAAGCAACTGAAAATTGATTAATTGCTCTTCTTGTGGAGGGCTTCACTAGCGTCTATAAAGTTTGGGTCTATCTCAAGTGCTTGTTTATAGTAATTTGTGGCTTCTTCTCTATTGCCTAACTTCTCAATTAATGCTCCTTTTAAATAAAACCAGAGAGCATCTCTTTCCTTCTCATCGATTTTATCTGCAAGGAGAAGGGCTTCCTTTAGTCCATTTCCTTTAATTAAAGCAAGTGTGATGTTTGCTTCTATATTTATAGTAGTGGTGGGTTTAGAAAGTTTCCTGCAATTTTCTAGTTCTTTTATTGCTTCGGTGATTTTATTTTCTCTCCAGTAAATCCATCCAAGATTAAATCTATACTCAGGATTTTTGCCTGCAATAGTAAGAGCCTTTTTTTGCCAGTTTTCTGCTTCAGTTAATACCCCCCTGTTATAATAAGCCTGTGATATTGAAGACAATAAAGAGTGTTCATTACAGTTTTGCGAGAATCCTTTTTTCCATATTTCTATAGCTTTTGTAAGGTTCTTCTGTTGATAATAAATAACCCCCAGAGTATAATAACCTTTAACAAATTTAGGGTCATACTGAATAGACCTCTCCAGTTCTTCTATAGCCTGAGCTGGTTTATTTTCTGCGTTATACACCAAAGCTAAATAATAATGAGCTTCTGGATAATCCGGGATGTATCCAATAATTCGCTTATACTTTTCTTCTGCTTCTCTTAATTTACCTAATTTATAATTAGTGAATGCCCAGAAAAACAGGGCATCCATATTATCGGATTGCATTCTATAGGCTTGCTCAAACTTCTTTTCTGCTTCCTCATATTTTCCTGCCTGAAGTAAAAGATTTCCCTGTTTTACCATTGCATCCGCCTGCGGGTTAATACCTCCGTAAGCCACCAATATTAAGCAAAAATAAAATAAGAAAATAAAAGCAAAAAATCTCATTTTTCTTTCCTCTCCTTTTTAAATTTATTAAACTCTTCCTCTGCAAAGCTAAGCATCTTAAGGGGATCTTCCCCATTCATACAGGTTCTTTCCAGTGCTTCTTTTAGTAATTTATTTAATAGAGTTATATCTGTAGTTTTTACTGTAAGCTCTATCCCTCTCTCCAGCTGTTTAGCAGAAAGGACGCGAGCTTTAGCCATCAAATCCCCTGAAATTAAACTGGTAAAAAAAGGATTGGTTAAACTTTCTCTTGTAGAAGGCAAAACAGGAACGAGATGAGCAAACTCAACCTGACACTCCGGAGAAGTTATAAAAAGAGCTAGCTTTACCGCTTCTTTTTGATTACCTTCTTTAGCTATAATAGCTAAATTCATTACAGATACTGGTACTTTGCCTTTCTTTCCAGCAGGAAAGTAACCTACATCTGTATTAAGATAAACTTCTGGAGAATTGTCTTTTATACGCAAAAGAAACTGAGGTCCAGTTATTAACATTCCAAGCTCATCTCCCTGATACCTTTCTACAGCCCCCTGATAGCCTTCTGTGAGTGTCTCTGGAGGGATAACCTTATCTTTAATTAATTGCTGATACTCCTCCAGGATATTAGCAGCTTCTGGTCTAGCGAAAACTGCTTCCCCATTATTATCAAGAATAGGCACATTAGCTAACTGAAAATCTTCTGTTAAAGAAATGGCAGGCATAAATCCATAAAAATTCGTTCTTTCTTTAATCTTCCGTGCAAACTTAATAATTTCCTCTCTTGAGCCTGGAGCTTTGGGAGGTAAACCAGCTTTAGAAAATATTTTCTTATTAAATATAATTAACTTTGTAGATACATACCACGGAAGAGCAAAACATTTTCCTCCAATACAATTAGCCTCCCAAAGAAATGGAAGGTAACGGTTGCGTTCTTCTTGGGTTAACTTATCTTCTAAAGGAAGTAAAACTCCACTTTTAGCCAATACATAAAGGAAATAAGTATTTAAATTTACTAAATCTGGCGGATTTTTTGCAGCTAAAGAAGCCATTAGCTTCTGCTGTAAAGACTCAAGAGGTATATCCAGCCACTTTACCTTTATTCCTTCTTTTTGTTCAAATTTAGCAATTGTATTTTCCATATAATCAGTAAAGTAAGGTTTAAGAGAAATAGTCCATAGTTCCAGTGTCTTTTCCTTACCACTATCCTTTTGTGAGCATCCCAAAATAACAATACAGAGACTAATTATTAAAAGATACTCCCAAAAAAACCTAATTAAGAAATAAAATAATTTTCTTTTAACCATTTTATCCAGTCTATCAATCCTTCTCCACTTTTACAGGAAACAGGGAAAAACACTGCATTGGGGTTAATTTTTTCAACTTCTTTTTGAAAAGCAGATACACTATAATCAAAAGCTTCAAGAACATCTATTTTATTTAATATCACCCCATCTACAGTATGAAACACCACAGGATACTTCTTGGGTTTATCATCACCTTCGGGAACACTTAAAATTACAATACGCAGTGTTTCGCCTAAGGAAAAGTTAGCAGGGCAGATTAAATTCCCAACATTTTCTATAAATAATATGTCCAGATTGGTTATATCTATAAGTTTAAGTGCTTCTCTAACCATTAATGCATTGAGGTGGCAACTACCTCCTGTATTAATTTGCACTACAGGGATACCCAGTTTCCCAAGTCTATCTGCATCTACTTGCGAAGCCACATCTCCTTCCACAACCCCTATTCTATTTTTATCTCCCAATTGTTTTATATTCCACTCAATAAAAGAAGTCTTACCTGCTCCTGGTGTCCCTAAAACATTAATTACCTTTACTCCTTTATTACTAAAAAACTCTTTTAATTCTTTAGCAATAGTATCATTGGCTCCCATTATATTTTTAAGTACTGGCACTCTCACCATTCTTCACCTCACTATTTCTAGCAAACTGGTGTATTAGCAAATTTCTCCATTTTCATACACCATTCTGTTTTTTTATCACCTCTATATTATCTATAAAAAACTCTTCTCCCTGCAGCACTTTTAAATCTTTTCCCCCACAGTTCTTACATACGAAGCCAAAATCTTCTATGCCACCCCTGTAATTACAACTATTGCAAATTATTACCAGTGGTAAATACTCACCTACAATCTTTGCTCCTTCACCAATTGTACCCTTACTTAGTTCATTGTAATAAAATCTACAACATTCAATATCAAAATTAACAAACTCACCTATTTTTAATTTAATCTCCACAATCCTTTCTGCTCCTACCTTCTGGGCTTCTGAAAGAGCAATGTTTAAAAGTTCTTCTGTTAACCCCAGTTCATGCATCTCCATTAACCATTATTGGTGAAAAAACTCTAGGTTCTTCCACTACTTTCCCTTCTCCAATTTTCTTTATCAGTCTTATCAATGTTCGAACCATAACACCTGTAGCTCCCTCCTCTGGTATATACCCTTTATCCAGAAGCACAGGACACCTTTCTGTTATGACAGTTCCTGCAATATCTATATGGATCCAGGGTTTACCTGCTACAAAGTTTTCCAAAAATTTTGCAGCAGTGATAGTAGTAGCATCTTTACCGCTGTAATTTTTTAAGTCTGCAATATCACTTTCAATTAGTTTTTGATATTCGGGGAAAAGTGGCAGTTCCCAAACTCTCTCTCCTGCTTCCTCTGCCGCCTCTTTTAGTTGTTTAAGGAATTCCGGGGAATTACCCATAATACCAGTAACAAACTTGCCAAGAGCGGTCTTGCATCCCCCGGTAAGTGTAGCAATATCTATCAACTTTGCAGCTCCCAATTTATGAGCATAGTAAAGAGCATCTGCAAGTAAAAGCCTTCCTTCTGCATCAGTCGTAATAACTTGAATTGTCTTTCCACTAAAAGATTTAAGAATATCGCCAGGTCTATAAGAACGGCCACTAAGTAAATTTTCTGTAACAGGAATTACTCCTAAAACATTAATATTTTTAATATTTAACTGAGCAACAGCTTGTATTACTGAAAGCACTACTGCTGCTCCACCCTTATCATCTAACATCTGATAAAGGTTCTCTCCCTTCTTAATAGAAATTCCACCACTGTCAAAAGTTACACCTTTACCAACCAATCCAAGAGTCCATGCATCTGGTTTAGGAGCTGTATATTTAATTACTATCAACCTTCCAACTTCATAACTACCTCTAGCTACAGCTAAAAAAGCACCCATCCCAAGCTCTTCAAGCTCCTGTTCCTGTAATATTGTTAATTCTAGATTAAATTTTTTAGCAATCTCTTGAGCTTGCATACTAAACACTCTTGGAGTAAGTCTATTGGCTGGTTCATTAATAAGGTCTCTAGCCCAATTAGTAGCTTCTGCAAGAATTCTTCCTTTATATACTCCTTCTTGCAATATTGGCAGCAATTGTTGCGTTCCCACAAAAACAATCTTTGCTAAAGGAGTAATTTTAGAAGGGGAAGTTCTATACTTTTCAAATCTATATCCTCCCAGTATTAAACCTTCAATCCATGCAACTATTTGTTCCTTAAAATCTAAATTCTCTATTGATTCCTCACCTATAGCAATTATCTTTACCCCACCTCGTTCATAAAGATATTTTATGACAGAAGCGGCAATAATTCTCAACCGTTCTAAAGTAATTTCATTTTTCTTCCCCATACCTACAATTAAAACCTTTTCTGCTTTTATTCTACCCAGTGTATACAATAATTTTATCTCCTTAAACTCACCTGTAAGATAACCTCGTTCAATAAGAGAAGATATTGTTTTGTTTAACCTTTCATCTATTATTTTTAAATTAGGGGAAAGAGTTTTATCACCTTCCCAGAAAGGAAAGATAATTGTATCTACTTCTATCTTATCTATTGGATCATCATTTAATACAAACTTCATCTTTAAACCACCTTTCACTTTGCATACTCTACAGCACGAGTCTCTCTTATTACAGTGACCTTAATTTGACCAGGATATTCCAGTTCTTTTTCTATCTTTTTTACCACATCTCTTGAAAGCTGAATTGCTCCATAATCATCTATTTCTTCTGGCTTTACTATAATTCTTATCTCTCTACCTGCCTGAATTGCATAAGCCTTATTAACTCCCACAAATGAGTCTGCAATTTTTTCCAATTTATCAAGCCTGCGAATATAACTTTCCAGTGTTTCCCGTCTAGCACCAGGGCGAGCAGCTGAAATAGCATCAGCGGATTGAACCAATACTGCTTCTATTGTCTGAATTGGCTCGTCTTCATGGTGAGAAGCAATGGCGTGAACTACTCCTTTAGATTCCCCATATCTTTGAGCAATTTCTGCTCCAATTAAAGCATGTGGGCCTTCGACAGTCTGGTCTTCTCCCTTTCCAATATCATGTAAGAAACCCGCTCTTTTTGTCACTTCAATATCTGCTCCAATTTCAGCTGCCATAAGCGCTGCCAGATAAGCCACTTCCTTTGAATGTTGCAGAATATTCTGCCCATAACTAGTTCTATAATAAAGCTTTCCCATCATTTTAATAATCTCTGGATGTAATCCAGTGATACCCAGCTCCAAAGCTGCTTCTTCACCCAATTGCTTAATCTTTTCTTCAATTTCTGCTTTAGTTTTCTCATACATCTCTTCAATTCTAGCAGGATGTATTCTACCATCCATAATTAATTTTTCCAGTGTTACTTTAGCTATCTCCCTGCGGATAGGATTAAATCCAGACAATATTACTGCTTCAGGGGTATCATCAATAATCAGATCAATACCTGTCAAGGTTTCAAGCAGGCGAATATTTCTACCTTCCCTTCCAATTATTCTCCCTTTCATCTCTTCATTAGGCAGATTAACTACAGATACCGTAGTTTCTGCTACATGGTCAACTGCACATCTCTGTATTGCTAGAGAAATAATTTTACGGGCTTCTTTGTTAGCTTTTTCCTGGACACTTTCAAGCACCTGTCTTGCTTTTAATGCTGCTTCTCCACGAATTTCTTTCTCTACTTCATTCAATAAGTATTTTTTAGCTTCTTCAGTAGTTAATTTTGCTATATTTTCCAGGGTTTCTCTCTGTTGAATAGCTAAAGCCTTAATCTCATCCGAGGTTTTTTTAATCTCGTTTTCCTTCTGCTGCAGCTTTTTCTCTCTTTTTTCTATATCTTCTATCTTTTTATCTAAAATCTCTTCTTTTCTATTTAATCTGTTTTCAATATGTCTTATTTCTTTTTTCTTTTGTTGATAAGAATTCTCAAGTTCCTGTCTCAGCTTAGCAGACTCATCTCTAGCCTTAATAAGCAACTCTAATTTCTTAGCTTCTCCCTCTTGTTCAGCCTGTTTTAAAATTCTACTAGCTTCTATCTCAGCTTGTCTAACTTTATTTAAGCCCAATATATTTAATATCATAAAACAAATTATAAACCCAATAACTATCCCTATAATTATCCCTGGTAATAGAAAAACTACTCCTTGCATAACTTTCTGCCTCTATACGAAGCTAATTCACCTCCTTTTACTAAATATAAAATATCACTTAAATTTATATCTTATCAAAAGTTCTACTTATAGTCAATTAAAAACCTCGTTTTACTTTTTTTTACCTGCTAAAAATCTCTACTACACGAGAGAAATATTTAGGCAAAACATAAAATCTTCTTGCTGCCTTTCTCTGTGAAAGCATCCTAATCTGAGAAGAAAGCTCCGAAAGAGGATGCGGCTTGTTGGAAAATTTATCAATAATATAAATTGTGCCAATCTCCTCATCATAAAAATTATAAGGACAAGAATGAGCCTGATCATCTAAAAAATAATATCTAGTATCTACGCCTTGATTTTGAAGATAGGCTTCCGCTTCTCTTATCTTCTCAATTATACTGCTACTACCTTTTTCCAAAACTTCTGCAGGAATACATTTAAATGGCTTGCGATACAAAAAACGAGAGGCAAGATCTCTTAATATATCATCTTTAGCCTGCTTAGCCCAGGATTTAATAGAAATTAAAATATCATTATCATCTACCCCAAGCCAGTCAGCTAAACGAATCGGAGAGGTAGTAATTACTTTTATTAAATTTGGAGAAGCCAGCTCCATATCACTACTATTGCTAACTTCTAGAAGACGCTGAAAAATCTTTAACATTAATAAATCAAAAAATCTAGTAGTTTTATGATAATACACTTTCCAGTAAAGATAGTACCTCGCAAATACATATTCTTCTATATTATAAAAGCTCTTATCCCATACCACTATTTTTTCTTTTATCTGACCTTTTATATTTTCTCTATAAACATCTAAAGTATATATAATACGCTCCACATTAATAAAGCCTGACCTTACCCCTGTATAATATGCATCTCTTAAAATATAATCCATCCTATCTGCATCCAATTCACTGGAAATAATCCAGTTTAAACAGGAAGGGATATTAAAATGAGGGTCTAAAAAGTTTTTATCAAGTAAACTTACTACTTCTTTAGGTAGAGTTGAATCATACCTGGTTAAAATATGAAAAATCTCTGAAGGCTCCTCTCCTAGTATTATTTTTCTTGTCCAATCCTCATGGGGTATACCAGTAATTCTCTCAAATAAATGAGAAAATGGACCATGTCCTATATCGTGAAGTAAGCAGGCTACCTGAACTACTCTCTTAATATGGCATCTTTCTTCAGTTGATAGGTGACTAAAAGGATTACTGGATAAATTAAATAAATGTTCTATAATTCTTGTGCCTAAAAAATATACTCCAAGTGAATGAAGGAACCTGGTATGTTCTGCTCCTGGATAGGTGATAAAAGTTGTGCCTAGCTGTCGAATTCTTCTTAAATGCTGAAAATTACGAGAATTAATTAACTCTATTATTAATGAATCTTCTGCTGGAATAAACCCATGGACTGGGTCATTTATAATCATATATGCTTTATTCTTCCTCAGAAAATAGTTTATCAGAAATAATATTTTGTAATTTTTTAAAATATTCCACTCTTTCCTTTTTCCACAGTGGAAAAGTAATAATAAATTTAGTCCCTGCTCCCGGGGTGCTGCTAACTGCAATCTCTCCTCTATGCATTCGTATTAATTTCTTAACAATAGATAATCCCAATCCTGCACCCTGGTGTTCTCTCGTTGCAGAAGAATCCGCCTGATAAAAATCATCAAAAACTTTACTTATATCATCCAGGGAAATACCGATACCTGTATCAGCAATTTGAATCAGTGCCCAACCATCAGGAGTTTCATTTAATCTTACCGCTACTACACCACCCTCTCGATTAAACTTAATTGCATTTTCTAATAAATTATCAAAAATTAATTTTAGTTTTAAAGGCGAACCTCTTATTCTAACTGCCTTTGCTGGGTAGTAAGTTTTTATAATTACTCCTTTCTTCTCTGCTATAAGTTTCAGGTTTATAACAGCATTTTGCAGAGGGGTCTGTAAATCTACTATCTCTACCTCTTCAGGAGGTAAATTCTGGTCAAATCTGGAAGCTTCTATAAAATCCTCTATTAGAGAATGTAACCGTTTTACATTATTTAAAGCTATTTTTAACTTGCTTTTCTGTTCTTCTAAAAGAGGTCCTAAAGTTTCTTTTAATAAAAGTTCTATATAACCCCGTATAGAAACTAATGGACTATTCAATTCATGAGAGATATTAGTAAGAAGTTTCACTTTCATACTTTCAAAATATTTAAGCTCCCTGTTTGCTTTCATAAGCTCTTGAGCACGTTTCCTCCATCCTCTAAATAATCTAGCCCGATCAAGTGCTATAGCCAGAGCATCAATAACCTCTTGAAGAATTTCAATATCATTTTGTGAATAAAAATCCTCTTTATAAGAACAAAAATTAAGTGTAGCAAATGTGTTATTATTAATTATAAGAGGGAATATTAAACAACTTTTCCCCCCGGGAAAGAGTTGTTGATTTACTTTCTGGGGTTCATTTATTAAAAGTGGTTGAGCATCCAAAAATGCTTTAGTTATAAAAGAATCTAACAAAGGTAATGTAGTTTTTCTCTTCCATCTTTTATTTACAGGTGAAAACATATAAAATACTACCTCTTTATTTTTTTCATCTAAAAAAGAAAGAGCTAGATAATCAAAATATTTAAGTCGCCTAATTTCTAAAGGAAACTCCCTGATTACCTTCCGAATGCTTAAACTAGAAGAAATTAATTTAACTAAATTTTTAGTTACTTCAATCCTGCGTAAATGAAGTTTATTATGTTCAGATATTCTATAATTAACAAGCAATGCTCCTAATAACCACCCTATCGTCTGCAGTATCTCCATACTAAAAGTAGTGGAAAGCTTAGCAACTTCTCCAGAAACGACTAAACTCATAATACCTTCCACCTGGGTAGATGAAAGAAGTGGAACATATATAAGAGAAATCTCCTCCTGGGGAAAAGATTTCACTAAAATTGTCCTTTTAGTATGGGCTATCTGTTCTTCTACAGAACTTATATATTTTAATATCTCTTCACTGGCTTTAGATGAAGAAAGTGTAGAAAAAGATGAGGTTATAAAAGGATTAACTACTACCAGCGGTTGCAAATTACTCTTACCAGGAATAATAATAGAAGCAGCTATAAATTCGCTAAATTTAAGTATTCTAAGTAATGCAAGGTGTAACACCTCTTCTATATTCTCAGAAGATTTAGCAATAAGAGAAGAAAGGTATTTAAATAACTCAAAAAGAGCGATGTTTTTAGAAAAATCTTCTTTCTCAGTGTTAACACTCATAAGTGAAATATAAAATCCACCCATCCTTCCTTCCCCTGTTATTATGGAAGAGAGTTCACCCATAAAACTAAGTTTTTCGCCTTGAATATCTATAACTTTAAGTACTCTTTGAGAACTATAGCCTTTTTGTTTTGCCTCTTCTATTAATTTCTGATAATCAGAAAAGCTTTCTTTTGCCAGAATTTTTAAAAATTGTTGTCCTGCAATATCTTCTTCTAACCCTAGAAGATGAACAAGCTCTTTATTTGTCTCTTTAATAATACCCTCTTTATCTAATGACAGATTAAAATATCTATTCACCTTTTCCCCACCTAAAACTATTCATTATATT
>Ga0123519_10015156_pt1 | contig 10849 bp, 7 predicted proteins | sample YelNatPaOPRAMG02_FD_87396 | JGI IMG/M metagenome (GOLD analysis project Ga0123519, IMG submission 87396) | Hot spring microbial communities from Yellowstone National Park - Yellowstone National Park OP-RAMG-02 (version 2) | ecosystem: Environmental > Aquatic > Thermal springs > Hot (42-90C) ... | reverse complement strand
TCCGAAGATTCTTCTTCTCCGCGGCCGAAAGCCTGGCCGACTCGTTCCCGGCAGAAGAGTTTTTCGAGGCCGCCCGTTTCTTCGCAGCTCCATCTCTCCGATCGCCCCGTCCGCTTTTCTTTGCCTTTCTGACAGTCATACGAATCTTTTCCCTCCCTCCGCCGGCAACAGGCCTTACTGCCGCGCCTCCGCGTTCAAGAAGCGGGTTACTCTAACCTGAGGCTCACATGCTGTCAACCTGCGACGCCGCCCTCCGCCCCCTTCGCAAGATCGTCCCCCCTCGCCCAACGCCTTATGCCTTCGGAAAGGGGCTCCACGGACCGGATGCGCCATGCCCGCTCCCCTCCGTTCCCGTCCGGCAGGAAAACCTGATCGCCGGGCTTGCGGCCTTCAAGCCTTGAGGCCATGGCGCTTTTGCAGGATATGATTCCACGCTCTTCGTCGCCGTCCCACTCTCCCAGAATCACAAACGTCTTCTGCGCTCCTTCAGAATCCTCCATGTTGACGCATGTTCCAACTCCGGCGCAGTCCGCGCGATAACCTTCAAAATCCGTCGGCGTCACTTCCTTGAGATCCCGCTCCATCTCTTCCTGCCTTTTCATCAGAAGCCGCTGGTGCTCCTTCGCGAACTTGTACTCGGCATTCTCGCTGAGATCTCCGTAGCTCCTTGCCACCGCTATCTCCCGGCTGTTGGCGGGTATCTCCTCCTCGACAAGCTTCTTAAGCGCGGCCTGTCGCAGCCTGAAACTGCGCCATGAGGTCACGCGCGCAGCAGCCTGTTTCGGCCCGGCCGGAGCCGGCGATGAAACCGCGCCGGCAAGTTCCGGATGCGCCATGATGATTCTCGCCATGATGGAACGCTGAGCGGCCGGATTCCATCCGCGCTGGTCCCTTACACGCTTCACGAACTCTGCGCGTTCCGAAGGCGAAAGGCGGTCGAAGACTTCAAGAAACGCCCCCTCTTCGAGAGAGTCCTGGATGGCGCGACGCGCCTTGAGATCCCTGCCGCGGCACTGAGAGCCGGCAAGGCCGAGCGCCGTGATGAGTATGAGATGGAGGGACCCGACCCGCCATTTTTCACACAGATCGAGATGACGGACGCACCACGCCACTATGGAAATATCCGCGGAGCCTGAGGCCAACGCCCGCCTCAGCGCTCCGGATGCCATGGATTCGAACCCGTTGTCCACCAGGTACCGGAGCAGTTCCTCAAGAGCCGGAAGAGGATATTTTTCCATGTTCTCGACGCACAAGCCGGCGAGCTTTTCGGCGGATCTCGACGCCGCAATCTGAAGAAATCCCCTGAGCTCGCGGACCGGCATATCGGAAATCAGGGCCGCAAACCGCCCCGGCTCCAGCAGGGCGTCCACGATTTCGTCCCATGCGCCGGCAGATTCCGCGGCGACTCCGTATTTTGTCGCCGCGGCGAGAGCCAGCGCCGCCATGTGGGGCTGCTTTTCAAGGTAAACGCGGGCCGCGTAGAGAAGTTTTTCGGCCACCGCCGCCGCGCCGTCCGGCCCCCATGCGGCCCTCGCCGATCCGGCTTCGGCTGCCTGCTCCATGATCGCGTCGGGGTTCATCTCGGACTTCAGACGCTCAATCCATGCGGCCCCAAATTCCATCGGCCCGTTCAGCAATCTGATCGGATCGGTCCTGCGGGACGGCCACTGCACAATAGAGTCGCCCTTGAGCGCCCGCCTGGCGTTTTCCCAGAAAAGCCGCCAATCGTGCTCATCAGGGATTTCCGCCGCAAGCGCCGACCTCAACTCTTCGGCCGTCATGGGGCCCAGGCTGCGCAGCGCAAGTTTCACCAGACCGCCCGGATCGTTCCGCGCAAGCACGCGAAGCTCTTCTGGATTTCTTGCGCGAACCGACATGAGGTGGTCGGACGGCGCAATCTGAAGCGCTTCAGCCGCGTGCGAATAGCTCAGGCGCTGGCCGGGCCGCCCTTCAAAATCAACCACGAGCCGTTCATCAAAATCATCGAATTCCCTCACTGTACCAAAGCCCCACCCCCTGTGCCGGCACACCGAGCCGGGTCGAAGGGAAATCAGGACGCGGAATCTGCGCAGGCAATCCGTCGCGGACGCTCCGGATTGGAACCCCGCAGCGCGCACAAAAGCGCGTCCGCGTCCGTCGCTCCAGAGCGAGGCCAGCAGATCCCCGCACGTCCGGGCAAAGCCAGGATCGGACGCCCGCCAGCCCGCCCTCATCTCGAGAAGAGACAGGAATCGCTCCTTGTCGCCACGGCGCCCAAGTTCCTCCTGGTAAATCCCGGCCGCGGCTTCTGCCCGCTCGAGTCCGGCAGCGTCCTTCAGGCGGTTCAGCCCTTCGAGCACGGCCTCATGCGACGACGACCCTTCCGACATCGCCGCGATGAGCTCCTCCTCAATCTCTTCAGGACTTTTCATTCCGGATTTTGCGTCTGACAAATGGTCTGTTTGCATGACCTATCGGAAAAACATGGCGTTCAGCCGCACGCGGGTTGAACGCGCAAGCACGAAAAACGGCGCCTCCCTCTCTCAGCATCTTACGCGCTCGGACCAGTCCCAGAGCACGAATTTGTCTTAACTTGCGCTCCGTCAGTCATAGTATTTCCTGGACGTTTGTCACGGAACACCGCTTAGTATCAGAAAAACAGGAGGAAGGAAAGGACAGATGGCCATCCGCAATCTCCAACCCGTTGCCAAAGCCGAGAGCGGCAGCGCGCTGGTGTCGTTTCTTGCTGCGCGCCTGGGCCTCACCAAACGGCAGGCCAAGGATCTGCTGAACAGCAGAAGCGTGCTGGTCAACCGGCGCAGGGTCTGGATGGCCAGGCACAGGCTCTCGCGCGGCGATATTGTTTCCATTCAGGAAGCCTCGGCACCGAGCTCTTGTGCGGATGATTCCGAAATTATCTACGAAGACGACGATCTGCTCATAGTCAACAAACGGCCGGGCAGGCTTTCGAACGGCTACAACAGCCTGGAATCGTCGTTGCGCAAGACGACGGGAAACATGAACCTGAAGGCCGTCCACCGCCTTGATCGAGACACATCGGGCTGCCTGATCCTTGCCAAGAACCAGGAAACCGAGGAGGCCATGATCGCCCTGTTCCGCAGAAAGGCCGTCCGCAAGACGTATCATGTCATCGCCCTTGGCAGGGTGGAACCGCGCGAAATAACCCTGCGAATTCCAGTGGACGGTGAAGAAGCATGCACGCACATAAGGCCGCTGGACGCGAATCGCAGGGCAACGCACTTGCTTGCCACTCCTGAAACAGGACGCACACACCAGATCAGAAGGCATCTTCAGCAACTGGGGCATCCGGTGGCTGGCGACCGGCAGTATGGAACCGCAAGACGTATAACCGGACCTGAAACGGCCGTGCGCCGCCAGATGCTGCACGCTTCAACGGTCGAATTCGCTCATCCGCGGACTGGCCGCCGGGTCTTCGCAAGGGCGCCGCTTCCCCGCGACTTCCGGACAGCTCTTGTGGCTTTCGGCCTCACATAGACGACGTGGCTGCGCCGTGTCACTCCGAAGAATCGTGCGGCCACATGCGGCCCTCGATCCTCCGCCTCGGCATCCACTCGCCATCCATGGACGGTCCCCAGGACGAGCTCTCTTCAGGAATGTCGGTCCCTGCAAAACGGTCCAGAGCGCTGCCGGACACGGCCTGGTAGCAAATGCTCTTGTCCTGTTCGAAAACGCTCACAACAATCCCGTAAAATTCGCGGCCGATCTTGTCCTTGTGACTGCCGCCCCAGGCACTGGAGTAACTGTAGGATGATTGATATGTTGACACATCCGGACAGTCCACAGCAATTCCCTGGAAATCAATCCTGGGAATCCTGATATGCTCCACCAGCATGCGTTCAGGTGTGATCTTGCCGCTGCCGCTTCTCAGATCCTTGGAGTAGTACTCCACAACAAGCGTAACGTTCTCCACCGTAAGAGACGTCCCGGTGGTCTTCAAGAACAGCCTCACTCGATACGAGGCCGTCCCGCTTTTCGCCCTTGCGACGCCGCCCCAGCTGCTGTCGCTGCGCTGTTCCATTGACTCCGAGGATCCAAGGAGCGCCGTGACATTCAGCTTGCGCCTTGCGCCGGCGTTTGCCGTCGGCCGCAACGCCAGAGGCTTGAAACTGATGCCGGGCAGATCCGGAGGTTTCCCATCGGTGTAGATTTTCGACCTTTCATACGCCGCCGCCTGCTCGAATCTCTGCGGCCTGGAAGACGTTTCTCCGGCAGGCGCAGCGGGTTCCTGTGTCTTGCCGGACTGTGGCTTTGCCTCGGCTGATTTGTCCTGCGCGGCCTTGGCCTCCTGTTCCATCCTCTCGAACTCGGCCGCGGCTACTTCCGGACTTTCCTTGACCCGCTTGATTTCCGCATTCACAGCAAGAGCGTCTTCTATGCGGTTCTGTTTGGTGAGGTCGGTCTGCATGGCGGTCAACTTTGACGTGTACTGCTGGAACAGGGTCAGAACTTTCTGGGTCTTCTGACGCGCAAGCTCCGCCGGGATGGCCTGGAATTTCTTCTGCACGGCCTTAAGCTCCGGTCCGCTTGCCTCAAGGGCTTCATCGGGAATTTCCGCGGCGGCCTGAAACCGGTCAATTTCCGCCTGCACTCCCTGGTAGCCTTCCAAGTCCCCGCTCTTCTGAAACTTGCTCTGCAGCGCCTTCAGCGCAGCGAGATAATCCTGCGGCCATCTGGCAACGCCGTCATCGTATGTTTTCTTGATGGCGGCAAGGTTCTTCTCGTAGGCGCTGCGCAGTTCTCCAAGCTGCTTGTCCGTGGCCGTCTGGCCCGGCAGCAGACCCGCCGCACAACAAACGACATACGCCCAGATCCAGGCGAGCAGCGCAAGCCGGCGCGTCATGGCACACCTCCACAAGAATGAAATCCACAGGAGCCTACCCTCCCCAGCCGGACAGAGTCAAACATAATGCGACCGGTGTCTCCGGCGCTCAAACCGCAGCTTCGGCCTCGGCACGGGCGATCCGAACCCACTCCCAAAGCCGTCTGGGATCGTTGCGGCAGGTATGCGTGTCCTTCAGGATTATTTCGAGCACGCATCCCTTCGTGGCAGTGATCGTCTCCCTGATATAGCGCCTCACATAGTCCGGATCCCAGGCATCGCCCGCCACGATCGCCGGATTGGGTTTCCACGAAAATATGTATCTGTCGCCGAGAAATGCGGCGCTCTTCCTCACGTCGGCCCAGGGGCTTATGGAGATGCGCCTCAATCTCGGTATGGAGGCCACAAGATCGAGCTTGTTGTGCAGAGGTTCACAGCAGCCGTAGCAGTTCAACCCGAAACGCTCCAGATAACGCCGCTCGTATGAAAGCGCGAACTCTTCGTGCATCTCGGGCGAAACCTCCGAAAAAATCTGCGTTGTGGCCATCCCCCAGAGATCCCGCGAGCGCACATGCACGCCGTCAAAACCATCGGCGGGAAGCTGGCTCGTGTAGCCCGTGCCTCCGGAGCCGGTGTAATGGTTTCTGTTGTTGAGAGTAACCATTCCCGAAGCCATCATCGCCTCATGGCACGCCACCATGCCCCTGTACAGAATCTCCATGGCCTGGTGCACCCACTGGGGCCTGTCAACAAGATCAATGAAAAGCTGATCCAGCCCCCTCCATGTCGCAAACTGGTCCATTATTGCAAACCCGTTGAACGCGTGCGCCCTTTTTTCGACCTGGAGTATGCCGTCAAAAATCTCACACATGAGCGCGTACTGCCTCTCGGTGGCCTCTTTATCCACTTCCACTTCTGGTATCCTGATCTTTTCCAGGTCGCGCTCTTCCACAATGACCGGCTCGAAATGCACCGCTCCTGTGGGATCGGCCGGCGCCACCCGCATCGCGTCAACGCCCCATCCGGAACTGCGCACCGTCGCCCAGCACGCGATCACCGGCTCGATGACGTTGTCGTCCGGCAGATGTTCATCGTAATAAATCCTGGTTCGGAGGTCCCATTCCAGACCCCGCGCAAGCGGATCGGTCGTCTTGAGCTCGCTCTCGGGAAGCAACTCGCGCCAGGCCCCTTCCGGGAATATGAGAACAAGCGGCCTTTCGGGTTTAAGGTCGTTGTGGCGCCGCCACATTTCGGCCTTTTTGCGCTGCTCCGGCCTGTTGCCGATTTCGGCAACCCTGCGCCCCAGTTCGCGGAGAATGCGTTTCTCGGCATGAGAAATGCCGGATTCTGTTTTTGAGCCGGACTGCATGACCTATCGGAAAAGCATGGCGTTCAGACAGGACGCCCCTTGAAGGACCAAACACAAGAAAGTGACTGCGCAAAACGTGAGAAAAAGGCCGTTCCTCAAACCGCGGGAGATGTTCACTCTGATCTGCGCCTTTCCGGGCTAAGCCCGATTCCCCGTCAAATCGCTTCGGGAAGGATTATCGTGCCAACATCTTCGCCCCTTATCACCCGCTGAAGGATCCCCTGTTCCAGACCGCTGGCGATCACCGCAGCGCATCCGGCTTTTGTCGCGACCAATACAGAAGAGAGCTTCGACGCCATGCCTCCCTTGGAAAGCCTGCTCTCGCTGTCCCTCACAAGCTTGAAAACCGACGGAGTAATGGCCTCCAGATAACGTATGCGCCTTGTTGATCCGTTCGGCCCAGGCTCCCGAACACCGTCCACCGTCGTCAGAAGGACCAGCAAATCCGCCCTCACAACCTTTACCACCAGCGCGGCGAGATAGTCGTTGTCGCCGAGAGACAAGTCCGCCCTGATTTCCTCATCCGCAACCACGTCATTCTCGTTTATAATGGGAATCACCTTGTGCCTGAGCAGGTTTTCGAGCGTCCGTCTTGCGTTCGTAAGCCTGATTTTGTGCCTGAAATCGCCATGGGTCAGAAGGACCTGGCCCACAATGCACCCAAGTCCAGAGAACAGCTTGTCATAGCGGGCCATGAGCCGGCTCTGCCCCACCGCGGCGGCCATCTGAAGATCCGGCAGAGCGGTCGGCCTTTCCTTCATGCCCAGAGCCTCCATGCCGGCGCCTATTGCCCCGGATGTTACGATGAGCACCTCGCGCCCATCGCGCTGAAGCTGGGCCACCTGCCGCGCCAGGCCAGCCATCCGACGCGTGTCCGGCCTGCCGCTCTTCTGCGCCAGGACACGCGTGCCGATCTTCACAACTATGCGCCTTGCGTCGCGCAACGCCTCTCTGTATCTGAGCGATTTCTTCATTTGCAGACGCGGAACATTAGACTAAACGCCCGCTCCGCACAACGCCAAACTGCGCCGGTTTTGCGTGCGCCCCCGCAAAAGGCTGGCGGAAAGGAGAGAGGGAGATGGCAGCGCAAAATGTGGTCAGCACGACCCGGACCCGCCATTCACGCCCGGATCCTGAGCGGCATGAACCTCAGATTCTACGTTTGAGAAATGGCCGGATCCGATGATGTCGGAACAAATGGCGTTCAACCGCAACGTGGTTTGAACGAATAAACAAAAAAACGAAACGGATAATGGAAAACCAGGATAACGGCCTTCAGCTCGGCATCTGCCCTGTTGCAAGGCGCTTGCAGCATGGGCATAATACATCGGAGCGCCGGAGCGCATCTGCCGCGCTCGGACCAATCGCAGAATTCGGGTCAACTACAGACGAAGATGAATCCCCCCGCAGTACGTGATATCGTCAAAGCCCTGAATACTGAATTCGAGGGTCACGCGCTCGGTGTAGAAAACTTCAAGGCCGGCCGTATAGCCGAACTTGCTGTCCTCATCAACGTCTCCGCCGAGCAGATCGGAATAAAGCCCTCCGCCGAATATGCCAATGCCATTGGGCAGGAACAGCTTGTTGCCGACAATGTCGTTCACGAGGCTCAACGTCAGCGACGCTGAAAGCTCCTGAACGTCCGCGTCCTCGGCCGGCCAAGCATCAACGGTAAAGAATGAATACTGGACAGAGGCATTCAGCCGGATCCTGTCCTCAAGCAGAGTCGGGTCCATAATTTCGTGATCCACCAGATTGATCTTCAGGCCCACGCCCGCCTGCGCGCTGGAGGAGTCGCCGGCGGTCTTCAATTCGACCTCGCCGCCGCCGGCGGTTGCATAGACAGTCAGCCACCGCAGCGCATCATAACCGAGGTAGCCCATGTACTCGTCGGATTTCATCCTGTATTTCTGAAAGACTCCCGAAATCGGAGTCTCCACATCCACATCCCTTTCGCGCAGGTCGGCATATATGCCGAAACTCCACCTGCTCAAATCCGTGGAGTTCTCAAGATATTTCTCGCCTGTTGTGGCATAGCCGCGCGGAAGCGCGTGCGCGGTCCCGCACAGGATAACCGCGAAAATGGCCGCAGACCCGTTACGAATTAATGTTTTCATGCCGGCATGGTACTAACCCTCCGACTCCAGCGCAAGCGATTATTCTGCGAAAAATCGAACCCTCAGACCTGCCGGGGCCAGGGTGCGCAAAATCCGGGCTGAACGTGTTTGAATTTTACAGGACAGGCTGCTACTCTCCCGGTCCGTGAGAACAAAGAAGTCAGAATGCCGCCATTTGATCTTTTTCATCCTCCTGCTCGCCGGATCGGGCTGCGTGCCGTGGCGAAGTCCGGAACGCCTGCCGCGTTACACGTCAATTGAGGAAGCGATCAGGAAACCGGAAGAGGTTCGCAACATCTCGCTCAACTCGGGGCTCAACGAATTTCCGAGGGAACTGGCCCGTTTTCCCAACCTGCAGATATTGAGCCTGCGAAAAAACAATCTCGGCGCAGTGCCGCCGGAAATAGGCGAGTTGCGCAATCTGGTCCGCCTCGACGCCGGCGAAGCGGGCATAGAGTCGCTCCCGGATGAAATAGGCCGCCTTTCCTCGCTGAAGTGGCTGCACTTGAACGTGAACAGGCTCTCCTCCCTTCCCGAAGGAATGGCGTCGCTCCGATCGCTTGAGTACCTGAATCTGGACCGCAACAACCTGACCGCGCTCCCCTCCTGGATCGGAAAACTTTCCTCCCTGCGATGGCTGCGCGTGAACGACAACCAGCTTTCCTCGCTGCCGCCTGAAATCGGAACCGCGGCGTCTCTTGAAAGGATTTACGCGCAAAACAACAAACTCACCGAACTCCCTGCCGAGCTTCTCAACCTTTCCAGGCTGACGGACCTTGCGCTCGGCGGCAACCAGTTCACCGAACTCCCTGACTGGATTTCGGACATGTCTGCGCTTCGCAATCTCGACCTGGAGGACAACGCTCTGGTTGCTCTTCCCCAGGACATCGGGAAACTCAAGCATCTCAGGACGCTCCGCCTGGATGGAAACAAGATTCCCGAAGCTGAAAAGGCCAGGCTGAGAAAGGCTCTGCCTGAATGCCACATCGTGTTCTGAAGAAAAAGACGGGGGCCGGCAGGGGTCGCAAGCAGACGGCGCGCCGTGCGCAGGCGGCAGGAGGCAAAACGTCCCGACGTGCCGCCTTTCTGCCTGACGCGGCCCTTCTCCAGACGCTTCTCGACCACATTCCCGACTGCCACATCTTCATCAAGGACCGCGAGAGCAGATTCCTTGTGACAAACGCCTTTCATCTCCGATCCCTCGGCGCCTCAGGAATCAAGGATGTGGTGGGGAAAACAGATTTTGACTTCTTCCCGGCCGAATTCGCGCGCCGGTACTATGACGACGAGCAGGAAATCATGCGGACCGGCAGGCCTCTGGTTGACCGCGAGGAGGCCATGCCGGCTCCGGGGGGTGGAATGCGGTGGCTTCTAACCACAAAAACTCCGCTGTTCGACGCCCGGGGGAAAACGATCGGACTCGTCGGAATAAGCCGAGACATCACCCCTCGCAAGATGACGGAGGACGAACTGCGCCGGCACAAGGAACATCTTGAGGAAATCGTCGCGGCCAAGACCGCTGAGCTTGAGGCCGCAAACGACAAATTGAAAAGGGAGAATGAAGAGCGGCGCCGCGCGGAGGAACACTGGCACGCGGAGCATTCACGCCTCAGTGCCATCATGGATCATCTGCCCTCCTGTCATATTTTCATCAAGGACCGCCAGAGCCGGTTCATGGCCACGAACGCCGCGCATCTGAGACTGCTTGGTCTTGCCGACCCCTCCGCAGTGCTCGGCAAGACCGACTTCGACCTGTTCCCGCCGGAAATCGCCCGATCGTTCTTTGAGTCGGAACAGGAAATGATGCGAACCGGCAGGCCGATCCTGAATCTTGTGGAAAAGTGCGTATATCCGGACGGCTCGGTCCGTCACATGCTCACCAACAAGATACCGCTGCGCGACAGAGACGGCAGCATAACCGGTCTTGTCGGCATGAGCATGGATATCACGGACAGAGTTTCCGCCGAACTCGCTGTTCGCGAGGAGCGGAACATGCTCAGGACGCTGATAGACGCCCTGCCCCAGTGGATCTATCTGAAGGACACGAAGAGCCGCTTCATACTGGCGAACAGGCGTTGCGCTGAGCGGATGCTTCTCAAGTCGCCGGACGAATTGATCGGGAAAACGGATTTTGATTTCACCTCGCCGGAAAGCGCCAGGCAGTATGCCGAGGAGGAGGCGGCAATTCTGGCAACCGGTCTGCCCGTAACAGGCCGCCGAGACGCATACAAAACGGCCGAGGGCGAGGAAGTCATACTCGAAATCTCCAAACTGCCGCTCCGGGACAGCAGCGGAAATATAATCGGCATTCTCGGCTTCAACGAGGAGGTCACGGAAAGGTGCCGCCAGCAGGAGGCCATAAGGGCATCCAACGAAATGCTGCGTTCCGTGCTCAACAGCATTACCGTGCGCGTTTTCTGGAAGGACCGCAACTCCGTGTATCTGGGCTGCAATGCGAGTTTTGCGAAGGCCCGCGGCCTGGATTCTCCGGAGGATGTCGTCGGCAAGACGGACTTCGACCTT
>Ga0123519_10015154_pt1 | contig 10851 bp, 11 predicted proteins | sample YelNatPaOPRAMG02_FD_87396 | JGI IMG/M metagenome (GOLD analysis project Ga0123519, IMG submission 87396) | Hot spring microbial communities from Yellowstone National Park - Yellowstone National Park OP-RAMG-02 (version 2) | ecosystem: Environmental > Aquatic > Thermal springs > Hot (42-90C) ... | reverse complement strand
GGTAGCGGGTATACCCCTGCCGGTCAACCTCGATGCTCTGAATGGTAACGATCAGAACGTCGCCCGGTTCGGCACCCTCGACATAAATGGGGCCACTCAGAGGGTTGGGGTAGCCAACGCTCGCCTTCTCCAGAGTCACATCATCGTAGGTGCGAAATCTGCCCCCGGCGGCGTCTTCGGTGTCTACCACTACCGTCTCTCCCGGCTGCACCCGCAGCCGCGGCTCCGTCTCGGGCGTGATCAAGTCATAGGCTAGGTCGCGGCTCAAGTACTTGGCCATGCGGTTCCTCCTGTGGCATTGCTGCTTCTTGAGACCGTTGTTCTTGGGAATATAACCAAGGGCACAAACTGAGCCCAAGGGCCGCGGCGAAGAAGGCCGGCCTGCGGCCGGCCGTGACGTCTACCAGTGCTCGTTCCGAACGTGCTCACAACATAACTTAGCGCCGGGCTGCTGTCAAGCAGACGGACTCTGGGAGACGACGTTCTGCTATAATCGTCGTCGGCCACTCTGTGGGGTGGTCAGGCATGTTCACGGTATCTGGGGGCAGAACGATGCTACGAATATCTGAAGAGAGAGCGCTGGGGCTTTGCCAGGCGGCCCTGCGCGGGCTGGGCGTGGCGCCAGAAAAGGCACGCCTGTGCGCCGATTCCATAGTCTTCGCTAGCGTGCGTGGGCTGGATTCGCATGGCCTTGTCGGAATCCTGCCCCGCATGACCAGGGAACTGGCTTCTGGCAAGATCGATCCTGAAGCTGAGATCAAAGTGGTGCAGGAAAGCCCCACCACGGTTGCGCTCGACGGTGCCAATGCTCTGGGCCCGGTGATCGCGGCGGAAGTCATGAATCGTGCCTGCGATAAGGCAGAGAGCCTGGGGCTAGGGGCGGCCGTTGCTTTCAATTGCAACCACTTCGGAGCGACGTCGTATTACTCTATGCTCGCGGCCCGAAGGAACCTGATCGGTATAATGATGTGCAACAGCAATCCCACTGTCGCTCCCTATGGCGGACGCGAGAGGCTATTCGGCACTAACCCTATCTCTTATGCTGTTCCTGTGGAAGGCTCCGCTCCGATCGTGCTAGACATTGCGACTAGCACGGTCGCCGCCATGCAGATCAGCAAAGCGATTCGACGCGGTGACAAGGTGATACCTCTGGGTTGGGTTATCGATAGCGAGGGCAAGCCGACTACTGATCCGCACGCTTTCGCTAATGGTGGTGCCTTGCTGCCCATGGCTGGTCACAAAGGCTACGGGCTCGGGCTGCTCGTAGAGATGCTGACAGGCTGCTTGTCCGGCTCCGTCATCGCCCAGGAAGTGCCCCCCTACAGCCCCGGGCCTGAGCCCCTGGGACAGAGCTTCTTTGGTCTCGCCGTCGATCCAGGAGCTTTCGGTCCGCGCGAGCGTTTCGCCAGCCGCTTACGCGACTTGAGCCGTTACGTGCACGGGGTGGCACCGGCAGAAGGGTTTGCTGAGGTCCTCTTGCCCGGCGAGCCTGAAGAGCGGCAGGCGGCGCGACGGAGAGTCGAGGGCATTCCTCTGCTGGAAGCGGAATGGTCCGCCATTGTTACTGCGCTCAAAGAGGCTGGCCTAGATGTGAAGGCCTTGCAGGCAAAGTACGGACCCGAAACGGTAGCTTAGCACGCCGGCCTTCTGGGGAGTCGGTGCAAGGAGGAGAAGATGGATCAGCGGCCTCTGGTAGCGATTACCATTGGAGACCCGGCTGGGATCGGGCCCGAGATCGTCGTCAAGGCCTTGGCCAACGCTGATATTTATAGCCAGGTACGGCCACTGGTGATTGGAGACCTGGGTGTGCTTAAGCAGGCAGCCTCCTGGAGCGGACTGCACCCGTCCTTCAGCCTGGTAGAGAAGCCGGGACAGGCCACCTTCGCACCAGGCCAGATAAGCCTGATCGATGTGGGAGCTATCGCCGTGACTCAGCTACGAGTCGGGCAAGTGCAGGCGGCTGCCGGCCGTGCTGCTTTCGAGTACCTTCGCCGCGCCATTGACCTGGCGATGGCTGGCGATGTCGAGGCCCTGGCCACTGCTCCAATCAACAAGGAGGCTCTGCGTCTGGCCAACGTGCCCTACCTGGATCATACCGAGATGCTCGCCTCCCTGACCGAAAGCCAGCATCCCCTCACTATGTTCGTAGTGAGGAATCTGCGCATTTTCTTCCTGACACGCCATATGTCGTTGGTTCGGGCCTGCAGTCAGATTACCTATTCTCGCGTGCTGGACGGGCTGATTCTGGTAGACGAGGCTCTGCGCCGGTTTGGTATGCCCCAGGCTCGCATCGCGGTGGCAGCCCTCAACCCTCACGGCGGCGAAGGAGGGATGTTCGGCGACGAGGAGATCGTCCAGATTGCGCCCGCTATCGCCGAGGCCCGTGCCCAGGGCGTCAACGCCTTCGGGCCAGTGCCAGCCGATTCGGTCTTCCATTTGTGCCTCACCGGCCACTATGACGCGGTGCTATCTCTCTACCACGACCAGGGGCATATCGCGGCCAAGACGCTCGATTTCGAGCGCACGGTGTCCATTACGGCCGGCCTTCCCTTCATCCGTAGCTCTGTCGATCACGGCACGGCCTTCGACATCGCCGGCCAGGGTGTCGCCAGTTCGGTCAGTATGGAGGAGGCCATCCTCGCCGCCGGAGATTACGCGCGACGGGTGCGCCTTGCTAAGTGAACATGGCGTACGGCCAACCAGCGTTGCGCCGAGGTGAAGTCACAGCGGATCGGGCAGCGCCACTCTTGTCGCCGGCCCACGCTGGCGCCCCACCAGGTCCTGGCTGTCAGGACCTGGTAGAGAGAGAACGCCAGGGTGAGGCGCCTACTCAGAAGAGTTGTCCTGCCTTCGCTCGATCCGCTGGCTGAGGCGCTGGAGCCCCGCCGCCAGGCGCTCCATCCTCTCCAGCAGCTCGACGGTGGTGGCGCCAGATTTGTCACGCCGGCTTGTGTCTTTGCCAATGAAGTAGGGCCAATGAAGTAGGTGGCGAAGGTAGCGGTGAGATAGCCGAATACCGACAGACCAAACACCCGCAGCAGGATGCCGCTCACGCGGCCCTCGAGAGTAGCCGGGTCAGTGCCGATGTTGATGGTGGTAACCATGGTTGCCGCCCACCAGAAGGCATCGCCGAAGCTGTGGAAAGGCGAGGATGGGTCACCTCGGTCGAAGAAGAAGACGGCTGCGGCGCTCCCGGATGTGAAGAAGACCACGGTGGCCAGCACGAAACCGATGTTCCGGCCTCCTGTGATGTCGGAAATGGCGCGCGTCACCCGATTAGCGCTCAGCAGCACTCGACTCAGGGACAGCGAGCGCAGAAGCACAAGTGCTCTTACCAGTCTCAGCACCCGGAAAAACGGCAGCAGCACGGAGGCCGCTACGTACCAGTTCTCGCGCAAGTACGTTGCCCGACGGGGGCAAGGGCCAGTTCAAGGAGAAACTCAGCCAGGAAGAACATCCAGATAGCAGTATCGATCGGCAACACGCCTGGCATCCATCCGGCCGGGACCAGCTCCGCCATCTCAACAACTACGGCCGCGACCCAGACCAGGGAGAGGATAGCCATCGGCAGCTTCAGCCAGTCTCTGACTCGCTGGAGCTGCTCTTCCCTTTCGCGCTCTACCACGTCCACTGGCGGCTGCGCGTCGTTTGGGTTCTCCCGGCCCTGATCGCTCACGTCTGGACCTTCGCCACCTCCGGTACGCGTTCGAGGACAAACGAGAAAAGAGGGCCCGAGCAGTCTCTGCCCGGGCCCTCAATCTTCTGCCGGCACCGGCCTAGTCATGCTCGGCGCCTAAGAGGTAAGGTTCTGTCCCTCGCTCTTGCCTTGGGCTGAGCTCCTCACCTGGATGTTATCGACGAGGCCCTTGCAGCCGGGGACGCCCATCACGATATCCTCGACCAGGCGCCGCGTGGTCTCGTCGTCCACCGTGCCACTGCAAGTCACCTGGCCGTCGTGAACGTCGCATTTGACCTCGTAGGACCGCACTCGCTCGTTGTAGAACAGAGCCGTCTCGATGTCACGTGCGATATCAGCGTCGCTGCGCTGCGGGGCCTGTCCTGGGACCTTCTCGTATGGCCAGTAGAACTCGCGGCGGGTCATCTCGATCTCCTGTTGTTCCCGCTCGGCCTTCTCTCGCAGCTCGCGGTCGTGAGCGCTCTCCTGCTCACCCAACGGATTCTCTCGTTCCCTCATTGCTCTACCCTCCGTTACTTCACCTTGCTATCGGCGAAATTAACGTGTTGCTAACTGCAAGCGGCGCGTGTGCGCTGCCCGGCAGTGCCTCGAGCTCTAAGGTTGCCGATCTTCCCCTCGTGGCTATCGGCCGAAGCCTTTGAGGGCTTGCAGGAACTGTGCCGCTGACGACGTCAGATGGACTCAGTATCCAAGAACGAGCCGGAGACTGGTACGCCCAGAACCCGCGACCAATAGGCTACGCGCTCGCGTAGCTCGTCAGCGTAGGCTGATTGTCTTGCTACAACACCTTGTAGATACCGGTACGCTTGCTCAGAATGCCGGCGGTAGAGGGAGCGCAGCCGAGCGCAGACGGAGGGGTAGAAGTTGACGTCATCAACCAGCACTTCGCAGACGCCCGCTGCCAGAGCCTGCTGCAAGAGAGTGGCCACCTGCCTATCCTGGTCAGAGAAGTAGGGCAGCAGCGGCCCCAGCATGACCCAGGTCTCCAATCCGGCGTCCTTCAGCCGCCGCAGTGCCGCCCAGCGGCGAGAGGCGACGGTCGCGCCAGGCTCGAACAGACGGCTGGTGGCATCGTCGACTGCCGTGACGGTCATACCGACGCGGACCTGCGGCAGGCGGAGAAGGATGGGCAGGTCGCGCAGAACGAGGTCAGACTTGGTGAGTATCGAGACTGCGAGGGCCGGGTAGCGTGTCAGCAGCTCCAGGCAGCGGCCCGTGAGGTTGTACTTGCGCTCCAGCGGCTGGTAGGCATCCGTGACGCTGGAAAGCATGATCGTCGCTGGCCCTTTTCCGGACAACTGGCGCACTAGAAGGTCAGGAGCATTGATCTTCACGTCCACAAACGTGCCCCACGGCTCCGAGTGTCCGGAAAAGCGTTTCATAAAGCTCGCATAGCAGTACACACAGTTGTGGGCGCAGCCGAGGTAGGGGTTGATGGCGAAATCCACTCCACTGATGCCAGATTTGCTCAAGATGGATTTCGCTTCGACCTCGGCCACCCGCAGCGCCATTCGCATTCTCTTTCCATTTCTCTCGTTGGGCTTGCCACGCTATCGCATCAAGATGCCGCCATTGACATCCAGAGTTGCGCCGGTGATGTAACCCCCTTCTTTGGAAGCCAGGAAGAGAGCGGCGTAGGCGATATCCTCCGGCTCACCCAATCGTCGCAATGGTATCATTGCAAGTAGCCGTTCCAGCCTATCGCCGCTAAGCCCCCGACTCATATCGGTCATGATCTGACCTGGGCAAATAGCGTTGACAGTGATCCCGAAAGCCGCCAGATCGCGGGCTAGGGTCTTGGTCATAGCGATCATCCCGCCCTTAGAGGCGGAGTAAGCGACGGCGGCCGATACGCCGCCGGTTTGCCCGGAGATAGAGGCGATGTTGATGATGCGCCCCCAACGCTGCTGCTGCATGTGGGGTGCCACGGCCTGCGAGCATAGAAAGGCACCTTTCAGATTGACGTCAAGCACGCGGTCCCAGTCTTCTTCCGATACTTCCTCGACCCGTCCGGCGAGTCCTACCCCAGCATTGTTGACCAGGATGTCGAGGTGGCCGAGGGCGGCCAATGCCGTTCCTACCGCGCGACCGACGTCTTGGCGCGACGACACGTCTGCTCGCAGGAGCGTCGCCTGCTGCCCGACTTTGCGTATCTCTGCGGCGACCTCTTCGAGTTGGGCCTCGTTGCGGCCGACTAGAGCTAGATCGGCACCAGCGCGGGCAAATGTGAGAGCGATCGCGCGCCCGATGCCACGGTTCGCACCAGTCACCATCGCCGTTCTGCCACCAAGAGAGAAAAACCCTTCCGCCATGATGAGCCTCCCGCTCTTGTATTCGTCGTGGCTACCGAAAACCTGGGGGACGCCCGTTGCGGCAGCCTGACTGCCATGCCCACCGTATCATTCCCTGACCGGCAAATCAACCTGGACCAATTGGTCGCGATTGACAGCTCACCTTTCAGATGATAGAGTGCCGATAGGCCTGAGAGGAGGTGGGTCCAAGGTGAAGAAGCTTTTCCTCAGGAAGTCGAATCCCTGCCACGGCTGCATTTCGTGTGTAACGTTTTGCTCGCAGCGTAACGCGGGCGTTAGCGCGCCCAGTCGAGCGCGCATCTACGTGGACCTCGATCCGTTCAGCGGCGACTGCAAGATTCGGTTCTGCCAACAGTGCAAGAAGGCTGCCTGCGCCGAGGCTTGCCCGGTAGACGCAATCGTCTTCCAGCATGAGGGTGGCTACTGGCACATCGACCGTGATCTGTGCACCGGCTGCGGCAACTGCGTGGAGGCCTGTCAGTTCCAAGCGATGTTCTGGGACGATGACCTTGGGCAGCCTATCAAATGCGAACTCTGTGGTGGTGACCCCATCTGTGCCCAGATCTGTCCCGCTGAGGCCTTGGTCTTCGCCGACCCTAGTGCTGAGCCTCCGAAGGCCACTGGAACGCCAACGGAAGAGTACAGGCTGGTCCCCGTTCCTCTGGATACCCCCGACGCAGAGTAAGCTGCCTGCCGTGCCAGGCCGTCTGGCGAGGAAAGGTAGGGAGTGGGAATGAGAAGCACTGGCGGCTGGACTGGCCGCATCCTGTGGGTCGATCTGTCAACTGGCAGAATCAAAGAAGATGAGACCCGACGCTACGTGCCCGGCTACATCGGAGGCCGTGGCATTGCCGCCCGCATCGCCTGGGAGGAGCTACCTCCCGGCACGGGCGCCCTCGACCCTCACAACGTGTTGATCTTCTTCACCGGTCCCCTCACCGGCACCACGGCACCGTTCTCCGGCCGTACGACTGTCAGCGCCCTCGGGCCTCAAGGGTTTCCTCGGGAATGGTTCACCCGCTCCAACATGGGAGGGCACTGGGGGCCAGAACTCAAGTATGCTGGCTATGATGGCATCGTTATCAGTGGCGCCGCAGACAGCCCGGTTTACCTTTGGGTTCACGATGGGCGGGCAGAACTGCGAGATGCTTCGCACCTTTGGGGCCTGGGAACCTATGCCACCCAGAATCGCCTTCTGGCTGAGCACGGGTCAAGAGTGCGTATCGCCACCATCGGCCCGGCCGGCGAAAACCTCAGTCGCATCGCTGTTATCCAAACCGAGACCGAATCCGCCGCCGGCCAAGGTGGCCTCGGTGCCGTGATGGGGGCCAAGAAGCTGAAGGCGGTGGTGGTGGGTGGCACGATGCCCGTGGAAATCGCCCATCGAGACGAGTTCCTGCGCAAGACGTTAGCCATTCAAAGAGAGTTCCATACCCCAACGCCTTCCGGACGCGGGCTAGGTTCCCTCGATCCAGAAAAGGTAGCCAAGTACGGCGAGAGGTTTCACGCTTGCAGCCAACAGTGCATTGCCAGATGCGCGTGCTTCTACACTAAGGTTCCTGCCCCCCTCTCTGGCAGTACCCTGAGCGGCCAGTATCACTGTGTAGCCGCCCTATTCGAGGGCTTCCGTGGTACCTTCTACGACTGGAACGTTGGTTTCGAGGCTGGCTTTGAACTCAGCAAGATCGCAAACGACTATGGCATCAACCACTGGGACCTGTTGATCGGCGTCGCGCCTTGGCTGAAGCTCTGCCGCGAGCGTGGCCTACTGACGGAGCTCGACGGCCAGCCTATCGATCTGGATAGTCCGCCATTCTGGGCCGAATTCATGCGCAAGATCGCCTACCGCGAGGGGGCGGGCGATCTCTTCGCCGAAGGCGGGTGGAGAGCGATCAATGCCTTGGGCATCGGCCTGGACATCGCTGCTCGCCTGTTCCCGGCCTGGGGTTACGCCGGCCACTGGGATGGCCACGGTGACCACGCCAATCGCGTGGTCTTCCCCTACTGGCTGGTCAGCGCCCTTCAATGGGCAGTCGACGTGCGAGACCCCATCGCCAGCGGCCACTGCTATGCCCAGAACTGCATGCGCTGGTCGCCCTTCCTGGCCAAAGACAAGGGCCTTACCTGGGAGGAGATCGCCTGCGCGGGTGCCAAAGTCTATGGTCACCCAGCGGCCACCGACCCGCGCAGCGGCTACGAAGGCAAGGCTTGGCCTGGCGTGTATCACGGGCATCGGAGTATGCTCAAGGACAGCGCCACGGTGGACGACTGGGTGTTCCCTCGCATCTTCAGCACTCGCACTCCCGATCGTCTGGCCAGAGCCGAGGGAATGGAAGGGCCGTCGTTCGAGTGGCATATGATTAGGGCCGCCACTGGCGCTTACGAGGATGAGGCTGAACTCGACTTGGCCTGTGAACGAGCGTTCAACCTCGAGCGAGCAATTGCCGTCCGCAATCACGGCCGCTGCCGCCAAGACGACGAGACGATCATACCTTACTTCGAGACCCTGGAGAACGAGCCCAATCCGCTGATTGGCGAACGACAGAAGCTCGACCGTCAGCGCTTCCTGGGGCTGCTAGATGAATACTATACCCTGCGTGGGTGGGACGTGACGACCGGCGTGCCTACTCGGCAAAGGCTGCTCGCCCTGGGCCTCTCCGATGTTGCCGATGCACTGGAAAGGGAGCAAGAGGGCAGCCGGCCTGTACCTAAAGAATGACAAGGAGGCATTCTCACACTTCGGCTCTTCTGTTCTCATACGGCCCAAGGCCGCCCTGCTGACGTCTTGCTCTATTGCCTACCCTGAGAAATATCCGTCTCAAGGGAATGGACAGCGTCGAGCACAAGATGAACAGCGGCTATAGGCTTAATGAGGCCTGTATTGATGACCAGACTGTACAGTCTAGGGTCCATCCAATCCACTCCGTGCTGGACCCGTAGGAAGCTAGCTCGACGGCGATCGGAAGCGTCCACCAGGCGCTCAGCGCCAGCCCGTGTGACCTGCTTTTCCTCCGTCACTCTCTGGATTCTCACATCCAGAGGCGCGATGACCAGGATATGGAGCACGTCGGGCAACTCGTGTAGGATGGCCTGGCCTCCCTTGCCAACGATCACAACCTCGCCTTGGGCGGCGGCTTCCCGCACCAGCGTGCGCAGGGCCTCCATATAGGCGGCGTAGGCGTTAGCCGTCGGTGCCAGTTGCAGCAGCCGAAGCTCGTCGATCTGTTCTAGCGCCATCTCGGGTGCCCCGACTCGTGACGCTGCGGCGTAAGCTAGTTGGCGGTCCAGGAACCGGTAACCAAGGCTCTGGGCAACCTGTCTGGCAATCCACGTGCCGGCGCTGCCAAGTTGTCTAGAGAAGGTCACGACAGCCACGGCTTGCCCCCTAGTATGGAGAGACCTTCGACCTAGGAACCAGTGTAGCAGAGGCGGTGGCGACGTCAAGACCGAAGCGCACAAGAGCAGAAGGGCCTTTAGCTAGGCCAGCTCGACAACCATAGCGCTCACCTTATCGACTGATTGCTGAAGAGATTGAGCCTTTCTGGCTCCAGCTACATTCTAGGAAAGGGCCCTGACACTTACGCGGTCGCAGGCGGTTGGTGGACACAAGCATACTTGCGGCCGCGCCAGGGAAGCGTACGCGAATGAAGTGGACACGTTCTCTCTTTCTGGTCGCCTTTGCTGTCTTTGCTCTCAGCTTCAACCAGGGAGTGACGACTTCGATCTCGAACAACTACTATAAGGAGACTCTGGGGCTGGTGGGTGCCCAAATGGGCTACCTTACCGCCGCTCGGGAGTTCATCGGGTTCATTCTAGTCGCCGTGGTGGCCGTTACCATCCGCATTCCCGTCACCAGGCTAGCCGGCGTTTCCCTTCTCATTGCCGCTGTCGGCTACTGGGGATACGGCATTGTGGACGGCTTTGGCCAATTGGTCCTAACGGCGATGGTCGCCAGCCTCGGCTTCCACACCTGGATGCAGGTCTACTACGTGCTGGCGCTGAGCTTGGCCGAAAAGGGCTACGAGGGCCGTGTCCTCGGGCGACTCACCTCTGTTGGAGCCATCGGCACGCTCGTATCTATGGGCCTCACCTGGCTGCTCCTGGGCTTCTTGTCGTATCGTCCGTTATTCATGCTTTCCGCCGTGGTGGTGGCTCTCGGCGGCTTCGCTATCCTTGCCGTTCGCGAAAACGCGCAGATGGCGCGGCAGAAGGGCTTCGTTCTCAAACGCCGCTACTGGCTTTATTACGTGCTCAACTTTCTAGAGGGCTCGCGCTTCCAGATCTTCACCACTTTCGCTCTTTTCGCCCTAGTCGAGTCCTATCACGTCGATGCGAGGACTATCACACTCTTGCTGATCGTCAATGGCGTCGCCAACTGGTTCGCCGCTCCGATCTTTGGCAGCTTGATCGACAAGCGCGGTGAGAGGCCGGTGCTCACAGCTATCTACGTCGCGCACATTTTCGTCTTCCTGGGCTTTGGTCTGGTGCACAATGAGTACTTCCTGATGGGGATGTACGTCCTCTACAACACTTTTAGCATGGCTGGCGTGGGGCTCAATACCTACCTCAAGAAGATCGCTGAGCCGACAGACGTAGCCCCCAGCTTGGCTATGGGTGTCAGCACCAGCCACATTGCATCGGTGGCGATTCCCATCACCGGGGGCCTGCTTTGGCAAGCCTTCGGTTATGAACTTCCATTCCTGTTCGGTACTCTGTTCGTGATCCTGTCCCTAATCTTCACCCAGATGCTCAAGGCCAGCGCTTTTGCACCGGAGCCTGCCCCGAAAGTCGCTTCGCTTTAGCTAATCTTCTCGTGAACGAGAAGTGGGTGAGGAGGCTAGG
>Ga0123519_10015152_pt1 | contig 10852 bp, 6 predicted proteins | sample YelNatPaOPRAMG02_FD_87396 | JGI IMG/M metagenome (GOLD analysis project Ga0123519, IMG submission 87396) | Hot spring microbial communities from Yellowstone National Park - Yellowstone National Park OP-RAMG-02 (version 2) | ecosystem: Environmental > Aquatic > Thermal springs > Hot (42-90C) ... | reverse complement strand
TACTTGCTACTATCTTTAGAGGCAATGATTTGGAATTTGTGATTTTGGATTTGTTTGGAATTTGGTGCTTGGAATTTAGGATTTTGTTTAAGATACGGGCTGCGACACCGTATTACGAAGAACGAGCTTTGTAGGATGCACTTCCAGTGCCGATAAATCGGGGTTAGGAAACCCCTCCTACAAAGGATTATTATTGAAATGATAGCATTTGGTTGATGAAGTGGGTATAGAAGTTGGATGTTTGAATATTGTAGTTGCCTGATTTATCGGGCGGAAAAGATTAAAAGAACAATAAACCTGTCCTGAGTAATAACGAGGTATTCGGTGTAAACTCCATTGAAGGATTGGGCAACTACCTGGAATAAGGAGGTAAGATGTTGTTCTTAAGACGGGAACAAAGATATGTCCTTGATTCGTCAAGTATGATTGATGGCAGGGTGGTGAATCTTTTTGAAAAAAGATTCCTGGAAGGCAAGATAATTATCCCCCATATTACAAAATTGATTGTCCACCGCCAGATGGGTGCGGAGGCTGATAGGGTGATGAACAATCTTAAAAAAATTACGGTCCTGGAATTCGTGGCACGGAGTGTTGATGGTTTCCCAGAGGAGGTTTGTGTCCTGAAGGTTGCCTCAGGAAAGAAGGCAAAGGTGATTACGACCTCGGATGAATATAAGCGTTATTTAAATTCATTTCCTGATGTCCATATAATTAACCTGAAGGAGTTACATTCTCTTCTAATTCCAATATTCATTCCCAACAAAATTATTTCGGTTAGAATTGTAAAACGGGGAATGAATCAAAATGAGGGGATTGGATATATAGAGGGAGTGAAGATTGTGGTAAGTGATGGAGGTAGATTTGTTAACCAGACTGTAATGGCAAGGGTCGTTTCAATGCTTCAATTTGAAACGGGCAACCTTGTCTTTGCCGAACTCATTGAGGATATGAAAGAGAAATTATCAAATCCGGAAAAGGAAGATGGAAATAACTGAACTTGATGAACTCTTGAGGCGATTAGCAGAAACCAATGGGGTCGGTTATTCAGGTAGAATAAGAGAGACCATTGTTGAGGAATTAAGAAAATTAGATATAGACGGTGAGATAACCAGAGACGGCAGTGTCTATGCATTTTTGAAAGGAGCCAGGGAGAAGAATGTATTGATTACCGCACACCTTGATGAAATCGGATTCATTGTAGACTATATTGAAGATAATGGATTTATAAGATTTAAAGAGATTGGTGGCACTGATGTTCGGATTCTTCCTGGTCAGGAAGTAATTATTATGGGTAAGAGAGATATAAAAGGATACATCGGGGTTATGCCTCCCCATCTTCTGTCAAAAGAGGAGAGGGAAAAGGTCTTACCGGTAGATAAACTCTTCATTGACACGGGATTGAAAAAGAGGGAATTGAAAAGGTTTGTAAATATTGGCGACCTGATTGCCTTTGCTGGTAAATATCTTAGACTCAAAAACGATTTTCGCAGTGGCAAAGGTCTTGATAATCGGGCAAGCATTGCCTGTAGTATAATGGCAATTGGAGAACTAAAAAAGGCAGGAGCACCCTGCAATGTCCATTTTCTGGGGGCGAGTCAGGAGGAGTTTACAGGATTGGGCGCAAAAATTCACTCATACCGTCTGCCCATAGATTATGCAATTGTTATTGATGTTACCCATGGTGAACATCCAGAATTGAAAGAGGAAGAATGTTATCAGTTAAATAAAGGACCGGTCATCACCCGTGGACCAACGATTCCCAAGAAACTCTTTAAAATGCTTGTGGAAACTGCAAAGGAATCGGAAATTCCCTATCAGATTGAACCGGCTCCAATCCGAACCTATACCGATGCGGAGGCAATTGCCTTCAATAAAGAGGGCATACCAACCTGTGTCCTGGGAATACCCTTAAGATATATGCATACCCCCGTGGAGGTTGTCTGCCTCAAGGATATTGAACTGACTGCCAGATTGATTATAAATTTTATAAAAAAGTTTGGGGATTGACAGAGAATTAATTTTTATTATAATATTATCCTTGAGTCCAATGATAACTGGATTCGGGAGTGGGGGGAAGCAGAATTTATAAGAGATAAGTTTTTCCCAAAAGATGGAGTAGCGAAACTTGTCTCGCACCAAAAAACGCAGACCAGGGTTTGCTGCTCCAAAAAACTTAAGAAAATTTAGGAAAAACTAAACTATTACAAAGTAATGGAATTTCAATAATTCCAATACTTTGGATTCAAACGGATAAAGGCAGATTAAAAACAGATAAAATTCTCCCTCACCCTGTCCTCTCCCCGCCACAAAGATTGGCGGGGAAAGGATAAAGGTGAGGGGCGGGGTTTCAGACGCAAAGCCCCTGAAGTATGTTCAACTATTTGGAATGCGAAATAAGGATAACTGTAGTTGCCCAATCCTGATGACTTTTTAATTCCAAGCAATGCGCCTCAGGGTGCCATTAAACCCTGAAAGTTAGATATAAAATTTTTGGGCTTTTAAAGAAAGGGGGTAAATATGAATAAATATACAAAGCCCTTGTTATTCCCGCTCCTTCTTTTCGGGATTGTCTGGGCAGGTCCTTCATCTTTAAAGCAGAATCCCGGGTCTGAGTTGAAAATCTTAAGACCAATGGAGATGGACCTCAGGACGCCTGCCCCGGTCTGGGATACAAACCGGGTCTGGACTGGCGCAACTGCCAATCTCACCAGAAAGGTTGCGGTTGGCAGGTATTTCAAAGGTTCAGCCGATGATACCTTGAGGATTGTTACGGTCCAATCCGGTGGCACAAGATATCTGGTGATTGCCACAGACACAATGAGCACAGGTTTTGTGAAAAATGGCTTCCGCATTGAAACACCATATGCATTTGTCAGTGGCAGTACACCCCATGCAGTTGCAGTTGGTGATCTGGACGGGGATGAATATACCGATATCCTTGCCGGTCATTCTGCCTCTCCTTACCGGCTCATCTGGTTTGAATGGGATGGTTCGCTTTCAAACTGGGTTCCCCGCGATTCATTTGCTGTGAATTCGGCAATCAATGATATTACATTTGGTGATGGTGATAACAATTCTGCAACAAGGGATTTCTACATCAACATTGCCCAGACCTCACCAAGTTCGGCAATTATGCGGGCATTCTGGAATGGCACTACCTGGGATACCTTAAGAATCCTGCTCAGTGGCACAGTTGCCTGCCGTGGTGTGGCAGTTGGTGATATAAGACCTGAACTTGCGGGTAATGAGGTATATGCAGTTGGAAGTTCAAGGATATGGCAGGTTTACTTTAATGGCACCACCTGGGACACTACAACAATCTCAAGTGGTGTCACTGCCTCCTACGATGTAGTCGTGGGTGATGTCAATCCAGTAAATCCCGGCAATGAACTCTGTATTGTCCATGGTTCAACATCTTATCAGGTTTCAATCTGGAACTGGACCGGTGCATTCTGGTCAGGAATTGCCTGGCTTATCACCACTACCTGGGGAACTTCGGATAATACCATTGAAATCGGTGATATTTTAAAGGATAATCCTGGATATGAACTTGTCCTGATGAGCGGGGCAAGCACAACCGCAATTCCTGTTGTCTTCTGGTATGCACCGAATGGCTCAGCCTGGGCAAGTTTCCTCCCCAAATCAGTTGCCTCACAGAGTGATTATGGTGTCGCAATTGGTAATATAAATAGATTCCGCACATATACCCAGGAATTTGTCCTTTCTGGTGGTGGTTCACTGGTTGAAGTTGAACAACACGATTTTGTAGATGATATTGGCACCTGGTTAGTCCGGATGAAGAATCCTACCGCAATTATAAACCTTCCTGATACAATCATTGTTACCATCTTTAATTCTGGTTCAAACCCTCAATCTAACTTCACGGTTGGTTATCGGTTTAAGAATAGTCCATTGACCGGTTCAGTTATTTATACCGGAACCCTCAATTCTGGGGCAATAGATTCGGTTAAGTTGCCTGTAACAATGGACTTTTTGGGTCTTGATACCCTTTATGCCTTTACGAATCTTGCTGGTGACGCACGGATTGCCAATGATACAACGAGGCTCCATCTTGAGGTCTATGATGAAAGCACAATGACCGCATCAAACTTCAATGCAGTTCCATTCCCGCCGGCCAATGCCTCAACATCACCAGCAGTAAATACTCCTTACACCTGGTGGCGGACAATCCTTTCTGGCACATACAACTGGGCAAGATATACCTCGGGAACAAATCCGGCCTGCACTCCACTTGAAGGTGCCGCGATGGCCGGTTATCCAAGTTTTAATGCCAGTTCTGGTTCTCAGGCAAGATTACGCACCCATCGTTTTAATATTGGTCCGGTGCCAAAGAAGGTGATGCTCAGATTCTATATGTATCACGACCCTGGATATACAACCACTCCGGATTCGGTGATTGTTGAGTATTCTTATAATGATACAACCTATAATCGAGTTGCCGGTTTCCACCGTTATAATGCAACTGCAGGTTGGTATGTCCACAATGTTGAAATTGGTGATTTCCCCGCAAATAAGAATCTCTATATTGGATTTAAGGCAAATAGTGGTTATGGCAATAATATGTTCATTGATTCCGCACGGGTATTTGTGACCGCACCAACCGCGGCCGTTGTTGATGCCGGAATTCAGAGTATTATGCCATTTGCGCCGCCGATAATTGTGGGTGAATCCCTTTCGGTTACCGTGACGGTTAAGAACTTTGGCTTACAGAATCTGACCTCAACCCCGGTCTTTTATACCTCTGGTGGAGCAGATACAGTCTGGGAGAACTGGACCGGCTCACTGGAAATCAATGAAACTGCCCAATATACATTCACAACTCCTTTTGTTCCGACCGCTGCCGGGGAAGAGACCCTTTATGCAGGAACCAGACTCACCGGTGATGAAAATCCAGCAAACGATATCGCAACCCTTGTATTTACGGTCTGTCCTGAATATCACACACCACCCTATACAAAGAACTTTGATGAAGCCTGGACCAATTCAACCAACCCACCATTCTGCGGCTGGACGATTGTTGATGGTGGTTCGCAATCTCCTCAAATAATAGACAATAATGACTGGCACCGGTATGTTGTTACGAACCCTGCCCGGACTGTTGCCCGAATCTATTATTCACCGATTGAATGGAGTGATGACTGGCTCATTTCGCCCAGATTTAACTGTTCCCAGTTGGGATACTATACCCTCTCCTACTGGCACTACTACAATGACTTTTCTACATCTACTCTTGATTCAGGAAGGGTCTTATTGAGCACTGATGGTGGAACAAACTGGATAAAGATTGCGATGTATTCCAATGCGGATGACTCAGGCTATAAGTCAATTGACATCAGTTCCCTTGCCATGGGCAATAATAATGTAAAGATTGCCTTCCACTATGTAGCCAATAATGAATACTGGTGGTATATTGACGACTTCTCGCTTGATTTTGCCCCGGATACAATTGGCCCTGCAATTACCCTCATTGAACAACCCCAGAATACATACGCAAGTGGCCCCTATGCTGTTCGGGCAGTAATCAATGACTTAACTGGAATTCAAGCAGACTCCATCTATTATATCGTTGATGATGTGGTAAATAGCGTCTCCCATACTTCTGTTTCCGGTGATACATTTACCTTCCAGATTCCCGGACAGGCGCCAGGGACTTTGGTTGAATATTATGTAACTGCCCGCGATAATGTGGCAAATAGGTCTGCTACTTCATCGTATAAATTCTGGGTTCTTTCACCACTTGCACCAACTGATTTGACAGTCAGTGGACAGGCAGATTCTACAGTCAGACTGGACTGGCTCCCACCTGCAGAAGTGATCTATTATTATCAAAATATTACCTACTACTGGTCTGGCTGGCTTGCTGGAGATGGTATTGCAACTGAATATACCCCTCAGTATTATCCCTGCAAACTGGAAGGAGCCGCATTGGTATTCTACCTTTATACTGACACAATAGAGTTTCACATCTGGGCTGATGATGGCAATGGCAATCCTGGGGCAAGTCTCTTTGTTGATACGATTATAATTTCCAATCTCTATCCGAACGTTGAGGTCATTGACCTCTCCACGGCAAACATCACGATAAATGCGGGTAGTTTCCATATCGGATATATCTACCTCGGTAATGAGACACCATATCCTCTTTCTGACAATGGTTCAATTACTACGAGAAGCAAATACTATGATGGAACAGGCTGGTATCCTGCGGGCTACGACTGGGTTATGTCTGCGTATGTTCGTTATCTCCCGGGTGCCAAGAAAGTCGCCAATCAAAAGGCCGAATCGACTCCCGAGATTAAACTTACAAAGACGAAATTCATAAAGAAGCCAGTAGAACACAGGGAAGATTCTGGTGTCAATCCCTTTGCCCATATCCTTGGTCTTTCCAACTTCTCAATTGAACGTGGCTCAACCTCGGGTGGACCTTATACACAGATTGGAACAACCACCGGTAGTTTCTTTGTTGATACGACAGTTGAGAATGAGAACAGATACTACTATGTGGTCAGGGCAATCTATACCCAGCCCGATACTGCCTCTTATTATTCAAACGAAGTGAATATCGGTGTTGACTTCAGTGGTCCGGTTTACTCAAATACTACCTATGATTCAATGGTCGCTGGTCCCTGGGTGGTTTCAACCCAGATTACTGATTGGATTGGTATCGCATGCGACTTCCTTGGCTATCGCACCGATGGCGGTTCATTCTCTTATGTCACAAGTGATAGCAGTGCAGGAGATATCTACTACTACACAATTCCGGATTTCCCTGCTGGCACACTCATTGAATTCTATCTCTTCAGTCAGGATACCTCCTGGTGGCAGAACCAGGGAAGGGACCCGGCAAGCGGTTATTATGCCTTTACCTCTCATACCGGTATTGCAGAAAGTAAGATTGGCAAACTCATACCAAAGTATGTATTCTTGAATCAGTGCCAGCCCAATCCATTTGAAAAAACAACCAGAATAAATTATGGAATACCGAAGAGGATGAGGGTGAATATCTCGGTCTATAATGCAATTGGACAGTTAATAAGGACCCTGATTGATGGAGAACTTGACCCTGGATATTATTCAATCACCTGGGATGGCAGGGACAATAATAATCGGCAACTTGCCAATGGTATTTACTTTGTCAGAATGTCCACACCGGATAAGAAATTCATAAAGAAGGCAGTTCTACTCCACTGATTTCGGTTTTACCAGAGGGGGAGGGGATAACCTCCCCCTCTCAAAATAATATATAATGGAGTAGCAAGACTTGTCTCGCACTCAGTTCAGTAATCCAGCCCAGGACTAATCAAATTTTTCCTCACTTCAATTTCCCGCCACTTCGTAAGTGGAAGTAAGGTTTAAAAAACATAGCCGAAAAGTTATGAAATTTCATAGGGTTTTCACCTCCACTTACGAAGTGGCAGGAAACCTTTGGTTGCGTTTTTGTATTGAAATCCACCCGAATTTAAATATAATTCGGTATGCAAATTTTAAAACCATTAAAAGTTACTGCCGAGACCCCGATTGAAAGATTGCTCGGGATAATAAAGGGAAAAGAAATCTTTATCAAAAGGGACGATTTAAATGGCCTAATTATCTCCGGCAACAAGGCAAGAAAACTTGAATATCTGATTGCGGATGCAAAGCGAAGGAAATGCGATACGATAATCACCTGTGGTCCTGTTCAATCAAATCACTGCCGGACTACCGCCGCATTTGCCCGGATGTTTGGTCTGGAATGCCATCTCTTGTTGAGAAAAAAGGGGAATGAGGAATATACTGGCAATCTCTTGCTTGATGAACTCCTTGGAGCAGGGATAAAATTTATTACACCAGAAGAATACAAGAATCGTATGGAAGTGATGTTAGACTATGCAAAGGGTCTGAAAGGCAAAAAAGTTTACATCATTCCTGAAGGTGGTTCAAATGAGATTGGAGCACTTGGCTACATTGATTGTATGAAGGAGATGGCTGATTTTATTAAGAGAAAAAGGGTTGATGCAATATATTGTGCAGTTGGTTCAGGTGGAACCTATGCAGGATTGCTTCTGGGCAAGAAATTATTAAATTTAAATGTTGACCTCAATGGGGTGATAATCTGTGATACGATTGAATATTTTATCACAAAGATACTTGAAATCTGCCGTAATGCAATTGAAAAGTTCAACCTAAAATTTAAGGTTGAAGATTATGATATTAACTTAATTGATGGTTTTGTGGGTGAAGGTTACGGTATACCATATCCAGAGGAGATAAAGACAATAAAAGATATTGCAAAAATGGGAATTATTCTTGAACCCGTCTATACCGGCAAGGCATTTTATGGGATGCACAGAGATTTAGAAAGGAGAAATTACAAAAGGGTCATCTTTGTCCATACCGGGGGAATATTCAGTATCTTTGCATATAAAAAAGAATTAAGATTATCAGTAAACCAGAGTATCAGTGATTAACAGAGTATCAAGGGGAATGTTTTAGAGATTTTTTCAACTTCAGCCGATTGTAAAGATAATGGGATGCCCCGTGGTGCGGTATCAGGATATGCGGAAAACATCCAGGACAATTTTTTAAAATCTTTTCAGGGTAACCAATGATGGAATTGCCAGTTGAAGTTGAAGAAGTAATTTTAAAAATGCTTGACCTTGGGAGGGGAGAGAGAGGAGGTTATAGTTTCCCTCCGCAGCGGATTGATGTTCTCAGAAAAGAGATTGTGACCCTAACTCAGGGATTCAGAGCAAATGAACATTTAGAGGATAAATTTCCTGATGCATATCTCGCCTTCAATTTCCCGACAAATGTCCTTAAAGTGCAATCTATTCTTGAGAAATTAAAGACAATTTATTGCCGTGAATTGAAATTTTTAAATGCCAATGTTCTGGATGTGGGCTGTGGTGATGGTGCCGGGACAGTTGGTTTCTTTTTGGGATTTAAAGAATTAAAAGATATATCATTTCTCGGGGTTGATGTTTCTTTTGTAATACTGGAAAGATTTAAAAGATTGGCGGATTTGCTTGGAATAAAGGTCAGGGCTATAAAGGCAAAAGTTGATAAGAATTTTTTTAAGAAAGAAAAGGGTAAATTTAATTTTATAATTTTTTCAAATTCTCTGGGCGAGATTGAAGGGGATAAATTAGGGATTATAAAATCGGCTGCCTTGAGTCTCTCTGAACCTGGATTTATAATAATCATAGAGCCGGCATTGAAATCAAATTCCCGTTTCCTTATGGAACTTAAATCTATATTGAAAGGGTACAATTTTCTCCTTCCCTGTATGCACAATCAACCCTGTCCGTTATTAAGATTAAAGAATGAGTGGTGTTATCATTCAATCCCCTGGATTGTTCCTGAATATCTGGAAATAATCAATCGAAAGTTATTCAGGGATTTGAGGTATCTGAAGTTCTCTTATCTTGTGATGGGCCGGGGAGTGCAATTGAAGGATGGTGCTTTTTTGGTCATCAGCCCGGTATGGAAGGAGAAGGGTCGGAAAAGATTCTTCATCTGCAGAGATGGAAAAAGGATTGAATGTTTCCGACCCGATAAAGAGAAGAGTGCTAATAACCAAATCCTTGATAAAATAATAAAGGGAAACTATATTGAACTGAAAAATGTTTTCTGTAAGAGTGAAAATATTTATGTGATTAAAAAGGAGACAATAGTTGAAAGAATAACTTGATGGTCAATTATTTAATGACAAGATTCCTTTTAATCCCCTCTGAAGTATCTTGAAGTATAGGAATTTGAAAAATTCCTATACTTTCAATAAATTAAAAATGGACCCCTCACCTTAATCCTCTCCCCGTTTTAATGGGGAGAGGGAAGGGTGAGGGGTGGGGGTTTCAGGGGTGAAACCCCTGATTATGTTCAAGTATTAGAATTTGAAAATTCTATTATTTGATTATTATTGACATTTCATTATTTAATGAATACGAATGCAATAACAGGGAGACCTTTCTCTGCTCGTCGTCATTTCCGTCTCTGTTCCCTTTTGTCATTCCCGCGCAAGCGGGAATCCACTTTTTTATAGATTCCTATTTTCACAGGAATAACAAGATGGGGTTTCAAAGGTGAACCCTTGATTATGTTCAGGTATTGGAACTTCAACAATTCCAATACTTTTGATTCAAACGGATAAAAACGGATTAAAACAGAATAAATTCCCCCTTTTGTAAGTAAGATGTAAGTTTTTTCCAAAAAGTGTCCCTTTTTTCTTACGGAGAGAAGAAAGTTCTTTTCTGTCATGCGGAAACTTGACCGGAATCAAGTTCAGGGTCTCTATTTCCGCATCTATTAGTTTTTTATTAGACCCTGAAATAACCCGTGCAACGAGTTCAGGGCATGATTCAGGGTGACCGGGTAGGTGGAAAATTGGGAAGAACTTAACTATTACTTTTTGACCCCGCACCTTAGTCCTCTCAGTTACATTTCCTTTGTCAGTAGCGAGTAGCAAGTAGAGAGTAGAAAGGATGTTAATTCTTTTCTCACTATTTGTTACTCGCTACTTTTTCTACTAAAAAGAAGGGAAGGGTGAGGAGACACCTTGTTTTTTTCTTTTTGTCATTGCGAGGGGTCTCAATGGGATTACTTCGTCGTTTGGTACCTCATAAGAACAGATGGGATTGCTTCGCCCGCCTTCGGCGGGCTCGCAATGACAGAATGAGTAAGGCGGGCTCGCAATGACTTTTATAGGCTATCTCAAAAGTAAATTAACAAGTTCCTGACTTCCTTTAATCTCCAAAATAAGTTCGGATCAGGTCCTTAATCCAACTCGCCCTATAAAAAGGAACAGGGTAGCGCGGAGTGTCATACAGAATCTCGTCAGGAGAGGATACATTTG
>Ga0123519_10015150_pt1 | contig 10857 bp, 4 predicted proteins | sample YelNatPaOPRAMG02_FD_87396 | JGI IMG/M metagenome (GOLD analysis project Ga0123519, IMG submission 87396) | Hot spring microbial communities from Yellowstone National Park - Yellowstone National Park OP-RAMG-02 (version 2) | ecosystem: Environmental > Aquatic > Thermal springs > Hot (42-90C) ... | reverse complement strand
GTGCCTCTTTAGTTTCTCGATTAGTTTTTTCGCATCAAACCCCTCTGGATAAGGCAAGGCGCGCTCGGATTGGTCGCACCTGATATGGCTTATCGCCTCAAGCCTCTGTTCCACAAAGCGCCCTTTTTCTTCGTCATAGAAAAGCCAGTGGTGTTGCCCCCTTTTGGCGTCCCGAAACGAGGCAAAGAAACCTTTTCTTGCTTCTGGGTCTTTTCGCACTGTGCCAACTCCAAGAGGCATGTCCTTGAGGCTTTTCTCGCCCACCTCCTTCAAAAACCCAAGCAAGTCCTGTTTTAGAAACTCTCCAATCGCAAGTTCGTTTTCCCTTTCCAGTTCTTCAAGCACTGTTGCGTCTTCTTGCTCAAGTTTTCGCAATATGTTGAACTCTTTGGGATTTGGCACTTCCCCAAGCACAGACGCATCTAGCCCAACTGTCTGATTTATCTCGTCTATCTTTTGTGTAAGTCTTTTTAGCAATCCCAACAAATCTTCGAGTTCCTCCTCAGGAAAGAAGTTAGCGACATGTATAACACTATGGGGAGAGCCAAGACGGTCTAGCCTTCCCACCCTTTGGACCATACGAACAGGGTTCCAGTGCAAATCATAGTTGATTACAACATCAGCATCCTGAAGGTTCTGCCCTTCTGAAAGGACATCCGTGCTAATCAATATTCGGATCTCATCCTCTTGCATGATGTCTTTCTTGTTCGCCTTTGGCGAGAAGTGCTCTATCTTTCTTCTTCGGTCTTCAGGGTGCACACTGCTATCCACGATGTCAATCCGCTCACCCTGAAGTGACGAAGTTTTTGTCAAATGCCTATAAAGATAGCGGGCTGTGTCTTTGAAATAAGAGAAGACAATGATCTTATGCCCCTCAAGCTCTTTGGAAACCAAAAGCCTTTCAAGTGTTTCGAGCTTCTTGTCTTTGCGCTCTTCTCCAAGTTCTTTCAAGACCCCTTCCAAAGCAGACAAGTCCTCGTTCACTTTGTGCCTTATCGCCTCTATGTCGTAAAGGTCTTTTGGAATCGCCTCTAAGTTCTCCACAAACCTCGAAAAATCTGCGTTTTCCTCCGCTCCCTCTTCATCGTTTCCCTCTGTTTGAAGCCACTTTCTGTATGTTTTTGCGCTCAATAAACGACCATCTTCCAGTGCCCTGATAAAATAGCGCAAGAAGTTTTGAAGACGAGTCAAGGATATTCGCAAAGCCTCGACAGACGATTCTAGCCGTTTCAGATACAAGACCCTCATGATGCTTGCAAGGGCTTGCTGGCGACCAAGAGTCATCCACAGTTCCTGGTCTTGTTCTTTGCGTTTGCGATAGCAATCTATCTGATACGGGGCTAGATTCAGCCCTTCGATCATGTTTGCAACCTTTGTATAAAGTTCTGCGCCGTATGTGTCTTTCAAACTGTATCTTATGGTCTGTATCTTGCGTTCTGGAAACCTTATCTCTTTGCCGTCAATCTTTGCGCCTGGATAGTTCTTTCTTATGAACTGCCGACTACGACGGACTGCAAGTGCCTCCAGAACTTCATAAAGCACATCTCTTTTTTCCTCTGCCTTCCTGAAATATTTTTCGAGGCTTTCTATCCCTGCGACCAAAAGAAAGCGGTCGTCGTCTTTGGTCAAGAGCCTTAGCTGGTGAAACAGGTCCCAAGCAGTGTTATTCACAGGCGTTGCAGTAAGCAGGATTATCTTCTTTTCGTTTGGTTTTGAACTCACTATCTCGAACAGGTTTTGCCATCTGTTTGTTTCAGGGTTGCGGAAGTTGTGGCTTTCGTCAACCACAATAACCTTGTAATCCACATACTCCTCAACAGGGAAATCTTCCCTGCTTACCTCCTCCATGCTAACAACCTTGCTTGGGATTGCGTGCTCTTCCAGGTAAGGGCGCCAGATTGTGTCCCTTATTGCGGCAGGACATATTACAAGCGCAGTCTGTCTTTCCTTATATGCGTAGTCATCAAGCAGGCGCAATGCGAGAAAGGTCTTTCCAAGACCAACAGAATCCGCAATCAAGACGCCGTTGTTCGCCTCTAAAATCTCTTTTGCAGCAAGATATCCGTCACGCTGAAAGTCCGCAAGGGCAATAGGCGATGGTTTTGCATATTCCTCGCCAAGGTCAGCAGAAAGCCTGTCCTTCAATGCCTCGTAAAGCACCTTTATGTAAACCTGATAAGGGGAGTATTCACGGGTGAACCTAGTCAAGATTTCCAGAAGTTCCTTCTTATAGTCTTTGGATTTGCTAAAGACCTGTTCAAACCACTCTTGCAGTTCTCGAACCGCTGATGACTGCTTCATGACAGCATTTAGTTCTCGGTTGGTTGTAAGCCCCGCATAAGTAAAGTTAGAAGACCCAACTATGCCTATTGCGCCAAGGTTTGGAACCCCTGTGACTATGTAGGCTTTTCCATGTAAAAACCCTTCAGAATAAAGACGCACAACCACATGGTCTTTTTCGAAAAACTCTTGCCATCTCTTTATTTCAACAGCGCTCGTCTCTCCGCTCGCTGTGGCATTCTCGAGTTCTTTTAGAAGCCTCTCTCCAATCACTGCCTCTTGTTCCTGTTCTTTTCCCAAAAGGAGCCTAAGTTTTTGAACACGAAAGATCTCAGGCTCAAGCGCTTCGCAGGCTTTCAGGTTCATGAATGCGGTTCCAATATCCAGATTTGGATCTTTGCCTTGTGAAAGCACATCTCGAAGCACTAGGGCAAGATTAGTTTTTTCATTGTCAATAAGGTCTGGGATTTCAGGCATCTTTAGCTCCTCCTAAATATCGAAAAGATTCGACTGTTTAACTAATCCGATCCAGGACAAAACTCTGCAAAACCAATACATGGAACTGCTTCAAGCGAGCACGCCAACCGCACCGCGCGGTCATCAGAAACTGCTGTGGCACTAAGCACCTTCGCAACTGCGACAACCTGACTATCCGCTGCGTGCTTGCCCGCCTTGCTGTGCCAAAAACCGGGATACTCGAGTTTACCATACCTTATTCTGTCTCCGTAAAGCTTCTCTAGCCGCGAGACTTCCGGGCTTGCTCTTGTGCCCGGTCCGACCTTTACTTCTACTTTCTTTCTGATCTCTTGTATGAACTTTTTCAACTTGTCGGATTGCCGCAAAATCTCGCGCACCACGCCTTCAGGAAGCTTCAGTGCCTCTTGTTCGACCAGCCCGCGTAACGCTCCTATAGCCTCGAGACCAAAGTGTCTCCAAAGGTCGATGAGGCTTGATGCGTCACACACATAGTTCGGACGGTTGCTCATTAGCACTCCCCATGCCAGCGAACTTTGTGCCCACCTTAGAAAAGCCTCAGTCTTTTCGACCTTCATGCCTAGCATCAGCGAGACATCTAGCCATGAAAAGCCTCTTTCGCTAGACATCGCACTCGTTCGCGCAAGCAATCTTGTCAGCGAATAGCCTATTTCCTGCAACTTCTCTTCGTTTTGAGGCAGGCGCCGCCCGCGCCTCTTCACCCCGGCCTCGAAACGGTCTTCCCATTCTCGCTTTTTCTGCCGATAGGTTCCCGCAGGGGCAAGTCCCAGTTCCTCCAGTCGAATCAATACTACATCTCTGCTCGTGTAAAACCGCCTTTTCACCTTGTCGAGCAAGGTGTCAGGCCAGTCTTCTCTGTATGCGTATTCTCCAAGTTGTCGGAGGCATGCAACGATCTCTTCTCGCGTCACGAGGATCCCAGCTGCCAATCGGTTCGCAAAGGTTTCCGCACTTGGGTCTGTGCCCTCGAAATCGCACACCACGCCGTGCTTTGCGCTGATAAGATGTGCGAACTCGTGCAGGAGGGTGAAGATGCGCCCCGTAGCAGACTCGATGTCGCGGTGGTTTACAAGTATGAACGGATAGTCTTCTAGCCACATCGAAGCGCCTCGCGCATCTTTCGAGTCTAAAGCCATCTCGAAGCAAAACACTCCGCATTCTTCAACCTTTCTGCGCCACCACCTATAAGCCGCCTGTGCATTTCCTTTCAACATCTTTCTTTGTTCCGCAGTCCATCCAAACCGCTCGCGTAGTTCCTTTGCAAGGTCATCTAAATCCGATGTTCTTGGCGTTGCTTCGTCAGGACGAATTTTCACCTCGAACCTCTGCCCTGTGTCTTTCAGCGTTGCAAGAGTCCATTGTGCAAGTTCTAAAAAACGCCTTACTGTGCGCTGAGTCAAAGAACTAAGACTTTTTTCTGGCTTGGCCAAACCCCTAAAACTAAGAGGCAACTCTTCGTGAGGCACAGAATCCAGAAAGAAGTAGCCGACTGGACACAAAAAGATCTCGGAAAGTGTCTCGAGCTCAGCCATGTCGGGCAGAGCCTTGCCTGCTTCCCATGCAAGCAGGGATTCCAAGCGAATAGGCGTAAACCGCTTCGAAAGTTTTTTTGATTCCTCTACCACATCCTCTGGAGAGAGATTGAGCCTGGTTCGCGCCCATCGCAAGATTTCAGGGTTGGTCCATCTTCCTTTTTCGTTCATCCTTGACTGCCTCCCTCACGATCCGTACTCAATGAGGTATCACTGTATTATACAGCTCATCAGAAGGCTATGCTTTCATTACAGGCCTGAAGGAAACCACTGTCCAAGAACCTCACAAAACTTGGCAAAAGCAGGGTCACGGCAATCCTCTAGACTGACTTTCTTTGCAAGGCGAAGATACAGGGCTGAAGATCGCGGAATGCGCTTTGCTCTCAATATCTCTTCCATAAGCTCCTTTGGATGGCGCGGCTTTCCTGTATTCGGGTCTATCTGACCATTTAGTTTCGCCTTTAGGAGAGTTGCATCACCTTTTGCAATCACCTGGGCGACATGAGGGGATTTTGCGAACACCCACGCTTCAAGTTCAGGTTCGATCACTATCACTGCACAACGCCCTTTCCATCCTGCTGATTCTAGACGCTTCTGGACATCTTGCTCCACTTCTTCCCTTGACCACGACCCCTCTTTGCCACTGCCTTCATAGTCAAACATCACCAACGCATATCTAAAGTTTTTTTGGTGTTCTCTCAAAAGCTCATGTGCCTGATTGAAAACCTTAGAGTCACCAACGAGCCTTAGCACCTTGAAACTTATTGCGTTGCTTATGCCCAGCGACTTATAGCGCTCTTTCAAAAGGGTGGTCACTGTGTGCTCCATATTCGCATCGGGCACAACAACTACGAGGTCCCCTAGTTCCTTGTGGTTCATCCCAAAACCCCACTTGCCAAAAGATCACCCAGTGGCACGCTAGACTTCCATTCCATAAGCATAGGGTGTTCGTCCCCACGCACGATGTCTGTAGCCCCTTGTGGGGTCAATGCAAAGCACAAAAGTTCTTGAGGCTTAGAAAGACTCAAAAGCACTGGGGAATGCGTGGCGCAAAAGACCTGCCCTTCATATATCGAGGAAAGCGACTGATAGACCGCCTCGAGCGCACGAGGGTGGATGCCATTTTCTGGCTCCTCGATGATGTATATCCCCTTTTCTCCTGGTAGATAAGCGAGAAGCGTCAAAGCGAAAAGGCGCAATGTCCCATCTGACAACAACCACGATGGAAGGCTTTTCCCTTCGCTTGTATGCACAACCAGATATTTATGGCGGTCTTGTTGTTGCTCCTCGACAGAAATGTCATCTATTTGAGGCAGGACAGTTTTTAGATGGTCCACCCACATCCTGAACCGTTCTTCATCCTGCTGGCGAAGGGTTTCCACAAGCAAAGGAAGATTTGAGCCGTCGGGCAAAAAAGTGCGCGGTGCATCAGGTGGGCAAGGATTACGCATCTTCTGGCTATCGAGCATCAGGAACTGTATGCCTTCCGCGAGCATCTTTCTAACCCATGTGCTTACTGGAAACCTCTTTTCATCTTCTGGGATAAAGGTTATCCCGGCTTTTGCGGCGTCTATCGGCAATGCCCAAGTCCAGCGTGTCGTTTCGGAGCACATATAGATTCGCCGCCCACCATGACGGGACATGACCTTCCGATAGCCTGATGGAATGCGTTTCTGTGGCTCTTTGACGATCGTCTTCGGAACTTTAGGTTCTTCTGGGAAAGCCTGTCTGTCACGGTCGTGTGGCGTATGCCGAGACCTCGCGAACTCTCGCACAAGCCACAGGTTTTCAGCAAGGATGTTCGAAACGCCATCCTTGTCTTCCCCGATGGCTATTTCATACCGAGCAGTGGAATAATCACGCAGAGGCTTGCGTTCACGAAGCGCCTGAGGGATACGCATTTCTATCACTATCTCGAATCTTGAACCCTCCTTGCGCCATGTAAGCTCGCTCAAAGACCAGGCTCGCTTGGCGATAGTTTTCCAAAGCCCTTCATTCAAAAGGTCTTGAACGAAGACCAAAACATCTAGAAATGTGCTTTTTCCGCTTGCATTGGGTCCTATAAGGATTTGAAAAGAGCCTAGGTTTTGAAAGATGTAATGAAGGCATTTGTAGTTCAGGACTTCGATCCTTTCGATTATCATGGGTTCATACTCCTTGCTTTCTCGAGTCTGGTGCGGACAAGGTCAACGACTGCCTCGTAAACCGCCTCCCGTTCGCCAGATGTCAAGCCTAAGATGTCGAATATGACATCGTCCAGAGCGCGCCGGTCCTCTCTGTCCTTCTCGACAAAGATCGAAAGGCACGGTCGCAATCGTATATTTCGATACGCTTGCGCAAGCGCTTGAACAGACCGCGATGCGAGCTGCCGCAGATCAATTACTTGCAGGTCCCTCACGACATAGACATTAGTGTCCATGACCGCCTGCGCGCCTGTCAGCTCGCGCGTCGCGAGCTCCAACAGCAAACGAGTAACCGTACAGTTCAGCGCTCCCAGAAATGCGTGCAGGTCGATGCCGGTGTCGCGCCTGGTTATGCCGAACAGGACGCAATCTTCGACGACCCCGTTGGCCTCGAACACGGGCATTCGCTCCCCTGCCCTGCGCAAAATGATAGCGTCCGCAGGGCGCTTGTGCCCAAGATCGTACCACCGCTTTCGGCCCTTCACCGAAGGCTTCATGTGGAAATTTTGCGACTCCCCCCACTTTATGTAGTCGAGGGCACGAGTTCCGACTAAGCGCGCTGGCTCCAAATGACACGAAAACAACCTAGTCGCTAGGTTCGCAGGATTGATCAGGAGTGCGGGAGAGTCTTTCGCACTCTTTATCACAGCCTTCAGAAACTCCTCCTCTATCTCGCCCTCCCAGCCTGCACTGTTTCGCACATGAACAAAACCTTTTGGCGCTTCCTTTCCTGTCGGCTCCAAATAAAAGAACTCGTTCGCGCCAGTTGTGAAGCCTCGACGCACCTCTGCGATGTCGCCAAGACGCACTAACTTTCCACGCCCCTTTTCCAAAATTGTATAGAAGATATCAGGCGCCCTAAGATATTTTCCCCCCCACTTACCCCCTGTATATGCAAAAGAACCTGTGCCAGCAAGCATCGGTGTTGCCTTTTTCTTGTTTTCTTCCCCTCCTTCTTCCACATCCCTTTCTAAAAGCCCTTCTTTGTATAAATCCTCGTTATTTGCAAGTATCGCCCTAAACTCGTGCCGTCGCAAAACACTAATGTTTCCAATAGGTTCATAAAGGCTGTCATCAAATATCTCGGAAAATATCACAGGGCTTATCGCCATATCGAAAGGAACTTGGAATGCAACAAAGCGGACCTTGTGCCCCCTCATCTCTTGTTCTGACAAGGGCTTTTTCCTTCTTGGAGCACCAGAAAGCACAATGACAGTGTTTATATCTGCCTGAGCAAAACTCCTTTTCTTTCTGTTATCAATAACCACCCTCAGATCGCCATAGCGCAAGAAGAAGTCTTGCAGATCCTTGCCAAAGTCCACATCGAGCCATGAGTTCGATGTGATGAAGCAGAAAATGCCATTGTCATTCAAAAGAGATAGGGCGTGGAAGTAGAAATAGACATAATAATCCGCACGACCACTCAACCTTTTCTTTGTCTGGAAGAAAGAAGGATAGATTGCCTTTAGACTTTCGTTGAGCCTTTTTATGTATTCCTCGCGATCGAACCTCCCCAGATAATCCTTTATCTTCTCTTGTCGCACATACGGAGGATTGCCAATCACGATGTCGAAGCCTCTTTGTTCAGGCTCGAAGACCTCCATAAAAGCCATGTCCCACACAAAAGGCGGCTGTGTCTCGTGCAAAAGTTTTTCCCTAGTTTTTCTAAGACCTCTAAGTCTTTCCTCGAGCTCCCTAATCTCTTTTTCGATCTTCTCCTTTGCGTTGCCTCCTTCTTCTGTGCCAGGGATGCTTGGAAGGAAGGTCTGGGATGGCGCTTTTTCAAGTTCTAAGCGCCTTTGCTCGACAATCTTTTCTGTCTCGATGATGCTATGCTCAAGGATTGCCTTGAAAAGGTCAAACTCCTCTTTCTTCAGCATCGCATCAGTGATATTTTTGTCTTCCCCATGGAAGAACTTGCGCTTGTTCCCCTTGAGCCTTAGTAGCCGTCCTTTCAAATCCTGAGTCAGGGAAAGTTCCTGCCTTCTGAACGGGCTTAGATCCATATCTCCAATGGTCTGAATAAGACTATCCCCTGTGCGAACCTTCAGATTCAGGTTTGGAAGGAGGGGTTCAAGGTGTCTTTCTGGTGGGCGAAGTTCTGTCTCGACAACAAGTTGAAGCCAAAGGCGAAGTTCTGCTACACGCACTGCCCATTCCATCACATCAACGCCATATATCTGTTCCCTAAGTATCCTTTTTCGTCTGCGGTAAGGGGTGTCTTGCTCGCCAAGCAGACGGTCGCATCGTTGTTGCAAGTCATCTAGGACCAAAAGCATCCCAACCAGAAAAGAGCCAGAACCACAGGCAGGGTCACATGCCTTTATCTTTTTTAGGTGCTTGCTTAGGTCTTCAACGATGCCTTCTTGGATAAGGTCCTTTTCTGCCTCCTGTTTTTCATCCTCCGAAACAGCAAACGCAAAGCGATACAAAAGGTCGTGGTAACCATGGTCAAACTGCTTCTTCAGATATTCGCACACAGCAAGCCTGCACATCAGGTCAATCTCGGTTTTTGGGGTATAGAATATGCCTGCAGACCTGCGCAAGTCCTTTTTTTCCTCGTCTTCTTCGAATGTCTGGTTCACAAGTTGTTCATAGACTGAACCAAGCATCTCGGGGTCAACAGCGACTTCTTGGTCAAAGCGCCCGCTTTCCATGACTGTGAAGTTGTAGCGCTCGAATAGACCTGGGTATGTGCCATCTGTCCATTTATCGAACAACAAGGCTAAAAGTTCGTCTGGAATGGGTTTATGCAGGCGGTCGTCAAGACCAAGGCGCCTTGTATAAAGACCGCCATTCAGATATGGGGCTGTGCTAAGTGCATCAAGGAGGTACTTGGGAAACCTTTGCTGATATTCATCCCTTCTTTGGAAGTGCCCATTGAACGCCTCGAAGAAAAGCACATCGAGCCATCCCTCGTGGAATGCATCCCTTTGATTTGATTCTTTATAAGCCTGCCAGAAGTTGCGCATAAAGTCTTTGTCAGGCTTACCATCCTTGCCATTTAGCCATCCTTTTCTTGCGATGAAATAGATGAACATGATGCGATTCAAAAGTATGTGGGTGTAATCCCGAGCCCAAGCCTTTCCAAGGTCTTTGTGCGCGTTGAACACAAAATCCTCGATTTTTTCGAAGACCTCGCTGTAGTCCTCAAAAAACTTTTGAGTCACCCGCTGGACGCTAAAGGCTTCATCGTGAAGTCGAAAGATTTCTTGTGGGTCTTTGATGCCTTCTGCATGAATATGTGAAATGACATCGAGGTCTGTTCGACAGATGCGCTCCAGATTTACCTGAAGCATCCTAAGCCACAGGCGCACCTTATATGGGTCACGGGTGTCTAGAATCCTTTTTGGGGAAACGAACAAGATTTCTTGAGGGTCTTCATCTGAGGGGGCGAATATGAACAACCGCTCGCCTTGTGGGCGATGTTTGTAATAGGATTCGAGGAAGCGCCTTATTTCTGTGCGTCTGAACTTATCATCCAGAAGGCGAACGAATATAACCTCGAAGGGCGCACAGTCACCAATGTGGACGATCTTCGCCGCAGAATGGATGTTTTCCTTGCTTTTGGAGGGAATGTCGTCAAGTTGAAGAACAAGCGGGCGAATAGTTTCGTAACCAAGCGCCTGAAAAAGCTTCGTTGCCTTTTCATGGTCTTTGCAAGAAGACAAATGCTTCGATAGATCTTCATAGGTCTGAGTCATGTTCACTCCTTACCTCACAATGATTCCAAAGCCCTGGAAACATATTGCGCACAATACCTGCGTGCACATACGATGCTAATGTTATATCAAAACAACAACGAATTGTTAGCGATAGAATCCTTTTGGAGTTTTTTGACAGGCGACGAAATCTTGAAACTGGACAACCTAGGGCTATTCCGTCTCGAAAAGGAACGCAAGTCCTACAAGGAGGGTGTCAGTGCCTTTGTAATAAGCGTCGTTTTTGGGAACAAAAAGTTCGTGCCCATAGTATGCAAATGCCTTGAAATTCTTGTGAAATCTGAAATCGAACCTAGTGACAAAAAGCGCCCTCGATGGGTCGAACAGGGAAGAAATCTTTTCTATCCCTCGCTCGCAAAAGGTCATTTCGAAAGAGAAAGGTGCCTTCTTTACGCTTGTGCCAGCCCTGAACATAGAGAACTCCCCTATTTCATCCAAGTCTGTCAGGACATAGAGCGATACAATCTTGTTAAATGTGTAGGCAGCGCCGATGCCAAGCCCCATCCTGACTCTTCGAGCCTCGTCTGAAACAGCCTTTTGTTTGGGTTTACCATCGAAGTCGAACCTTTCGACCATATAAAGGGAATCGAAATATGGCGAGGTGAAGGATTTATAAAGCCTCTTGAAGTTTGCAAGAAGCGAGAT
>Ga0123519_10015148_pt1 | contig 10859 bp, 6 predicted proteins | sample YelNatPaOPRAMG02_FD_87396 | JGI IMG/M metagenome (GOLD analysis project Ga0123519, IMG submission 87396) | Hot spring microbial communities from Yellowstone National Park - Yellowstone National Park OP-RAMG-02 (version 2) | ecosystem: Environmental > Aquatic > Thermal springs > Hot (42-90C) ... | reverse complement strand
TTATGGAACTATCTTTCAAGTTCAGGTCTTGCTGGTTCTATTGCTGATTATTTACCTCAACAACAGACAGAACAATTACAACAAAGGTATGCTAAATATGGTATTGATATTACAAAATTAAGAGTGCCTTCTGTAAAAGACGTTTATCCTAACATTTCTGACATACTTGTTGGTAAAGATGTAGCAAACAAAGTTGGTGTTTCTACAATAGGGACGTTGTATGAGGTAGTGCCTGGCGACTGGGTCGTAACTGCAATAGGGAAAAAGTTTGGTGATGAAACTATAGATATAGGAAGACCGTATTTAATACCAAAAGGTGCAACAAAGACATATTTAGAAACAACGAAGTTGTCATTGAAACAGAAAGAATTACAAGACAAGTTAAATCTGAAATTAACAGAATTACGAGGTAAGCAAGATAAAGATAGTATGAGACGATTAGAATTGTTAATAAAGTGGACTAAAACTTTACAAGATAATTATAAACCTGAACTAATAGCACAAACTGGGACAAGAAAAGCAATTAACGAAGCGTTAACACAAATAGGGCAAGAGTTAGGTGTAGATGTTAGCGATTTATTGTTAAGCGAGGAAGATACTGCGTATACAACTAAACGTTCAGTGTTAGATAGTATCATAGATTTGTTCAGAACTATAATACCGCAACAGCCAAAAACACAACAACCAACTAAACCACAACAACAAGGAATACCAAAAGGGTATGGTGTTGAATAATCTATGGACAATAAAAATTTTACAGAGTTGTTAGAACAAGATTTTAATGCTAACAAACGTGTTTGGATAGATTTTAAAGAAGTAGCCCCTGCTTTTGAACAACAAGCATACAAATTTTTTTTAAACAAAATACAAGATTACCAACCTGACAACACTGCTGATTTTATACAAGAATGGACTAAAGCAAAAAAAGAAAAAAAGAGATTTTATATTGATTGGGGGACAATCAAACAAACACCTCCTTCTCTTGCTACTATCTTACAACCTATATTAAAACCTGAAGAAAAACCTAAAGAAGTCACATTAAAACAAGCCATAGACCCATCAAAATACGAAATTGCTGTTTCTAACAAGACGACTACAACTTTGATACAACCTTCTCATATACCAGCACAAGTCCCTTCTGTCCAGATTACACAAACACAAATCACACCAGAAAAACGGAAAGAGTTAATGTCGTATGTAAATGAGTTTTTTGAAGCGTTAGTAGATGCTGAAAAGTTGTATAAAAATCCAAAAAGTTGGCAAGATATAGAAATAAAACCTACACAAACCTTACCTACTGTTGAAGATTTAGAACAAGCGAGAAAGACACAAGAATTAGCGAATCGTGTAAGCAGGTTCGTGGCAGAAGTCAGGAAGAAAAAGTTGACACCACGTGAAGAAGAGTATATCAGCACGCTTGTCAGTTTGTTTAATAAAGAAAAACTACAGACAGCGTTAAGTAAGATAGAGAATTTTGCGATAAATAGTGTTGCTGAAGTATATACAAACGAGTTGAATAGAATAGACCGAGAGATAGGTAGGTTACAGCAAGATATAGACAGATTAAAACAAATAAAACCAAAAACATTTATTGAAGATTTAGGTTTACAACAAGAATTAGCAGAAAAAGAAATAGCGATAAGAAATCTTAAGTTGGCTCGTGTAGATATAAGAAATTATATTCAATCTTTGAAATCACCTAATGCGATTAGAGAGTTCTGGCAAGGTGTCTTTGATGCTTTAATTCGTGACTATCATAGTTTACCATTTTTAGGTTCTTTGATGTCAGCAGAAGATAAAGAACGGTTGATACAGATTAGGGGGAAACTGCGTGAAGGTAAACCATTAACTGAAGGTGAACGAGCGTTTGTAGATATGATGGAAACAAAATATTTACCAAGAACAAATGTTGCTTACCAGATTGGATATTCAATAAGTGCTATGCCAAAATGGGGGATGGAGTTTGCTGTTGTTAACGCTCTTTTACCAGGAAGCGGACTGGTATATAGAACATTACGAGGTGTTGAAGTTCCTGTTATGATTTCAAGGTTAGCAGAGTATACAACAAGAGGTATAATAGCAGGTGCTGTAAATGTTCCTATGTTGGCTGACAGGACGTATGAATATATGTTAAATCCATCAGTTCGTGGTGTATTGGGAGATAAACTTGTAAACTTGTTAGATGAGAAAGGTGTAGATTTTTGGACTGCGTTAAAGAAGTCATATCCGAACAATGTTGTAGAATTTGCTTCGGAATATATGGGCGTGTTTGTTACAAGACCATCTGATATGCTTAAGAAAATGTTTGTTAGCAAGTATTTAAACAAGTTAGGTATAAAATCGTTTAACAAAGCGTGGGCTGACATATTAAAGTTAACAGGTTGGCACGGAATATTAGGCGAAGTTTGGGAAGAAGAAATAGCAGAAGTTTTTAATGCGTTAATAGAAGGACGGGAATACAAGCCGTTGTGGACACAAGAAGGTGCGTTACGTGGGTTAATAGAGTTTGCTACAATAGGGTTGTATGGCGGGCTAACTGTTGGATTACCGAACTTGACTACAATAATGGAAAATATTAAGAAAATAAAAGAGTTTAGAGCAAGAGAAGGTATAGCAATAGTAGATGTTGACAAACCTGCGTTTAAATATTGGGTTGAATATATGGAAGAACACGCAAGACGATTACAAGAACGTGGATTACCGCCACCACATATTTTTACGCCTACTACAAAGCAAACGTCCACTTTACCACAAGAAACACCTATTATAACACCACCGCCAGAAGTTAAAAAAATTCCTGCATTACCGCCACCGCTTTCACAAAACTTACTTGCTTTACCTCCTGGTTCAGCAGAATTGCCACAATATCCGTCAACTATAGAAATTGTTAAAAAACCTATAGAACAAGTAGAAAAACAAATTAACAAGATTAAAAACTTGTCCCAAGAACAAGTTATAGAACTTGCTAAAAACATCAATACACAAACATCTATTGTGTTCTTAAATTTAGACCAAATAGAGATAGACCCGCAATTACAAAAAGAGTTAAGAAAAGAAGTTACAATTTATCCTGAAACTATAAACCAAATAGTTAAGTATTTTCATCCGTCGTTATTCCAAACTTTAAGTGTAGCGTTTATTGAAGACGAAAACAGATATGTGTTAGTAGATGGGCATCATAGGTTTTTAGCATTACAAACTTTAGAAAAAGAAGGACGACTAAAAGATTTTTATCCTGAAGGCGTTCCTGTTACATTAACAAAAGTTAAGAACTATGCTGAATTAGGTCAAATTATGGGTGTAGTGGTAGGGTTAAATACAGCAAGAAACTTGCCTGCGATAACAGAAATGGCTTATTTAATTGACAAGTTATTAAAGAATGGTGCTACAATACAAGAAGTTAGTGCAAGGACAAATGTTAGTGAAACAGAAATAGACAAATATTTAAACTTGCTCTTGTTATCTCCAAAATGGCAAGAATTACCTAAAAAAATTGAGAGTTTACCTACAAAAACTTTGCGAAATAGAGTTAACGATTTGTTGTTAACAATGGGTGAACTTGCCAGAAAATACAATATACCATACGAAGTTCAAAATGATATTTTGTCTAACTTGGTTATAAAACAAAAAATTGGTGCTGTAGGATTAGAAAATATAATTAGAAACTTGTATGAAACTTATGCCTCGTCGTTGACTGAAGAACAAGTGGAACAAACTCTTAATTTATTCTCGCCTGAACAATGGAAAACAATAAGGTCTAAAGCAACCGAAACTTTGGTAAAACTTGAAAAAGAACATAGACAATTAAAAAGATTGTTAAACAAGTATGATAGTGTTAAAAAAGATTTACAATCAGCAATAGAACGTGGTGAGTTAGGCGGTGAATATCAAGCGTTGTTAAAAGGTCTTGAAACAAGAATAAATTCGTTAACAAAACAAATTGTGGATAAACAAGTAATGTTAATACAAAGTTGGCGTGATGATTTAACACCTGAACAAATAGAACATTTTAGAAAAGAGTTTGAAGAAAAGTTAAAACAAAACAAGTTTGTAGTGCGAGAAGATTTCTTTTATGTGTTTGATAGTTTGTATGACGAAAAATTAAGACGGCAACGCACTCTGGCTTTATTCCCAGAAGAACCCATAGATCCGAAAACAGGATTCAAATTTACTGATTTTAAGGATTTTCCAACCTGGTATCGTATTGTAGAAGAAAATGATGGGACAATAAAAGTTGTTGATGGTGGTAAGGGAATGCCAAAAACCAATGTTGTGTATTTTGTAGCAATATCAAGAAATTTTGAAGGTGTGATAGGTATTGAAGCACCTAATATATCAGATGCTGTGTATTATTTTACAGAATATTTTGACATAACACCTAACGAGAAGTTTGTAGTGATAGGTTTTGAAGATGGTAAAGTTAAAATCCAACCAAAAGTTTATTCTAAAAATTCTGTTATCCCAATCCGTGAACAAGATAAAAAAGCAATTGAAAAGTATATATACCAGGTAATCCAACCTGATATAAAAGTTGAATATATCACGCCTGCTGATAAGACAGAACAATTAAAATTGTTTGATAGTATAATGAAAGAAGAACAATCGGCAAGAGAAGAATGGAAAGAAATAAAAACGGCTATAGAAGAAAGCGTTATTAGAAAAACATCTTTATTGCCGTATATAGATATAGAAAACAAACCTTTAAATGAGCAGACATTTAAACAAATTGTTGAGAGTTTAAAACAATTTCAACCTCTCAAAGAAATTAGTTTAATGGTATTCCTGGATAAAAATAATAATATTGTAGATATAGAAACAATGCCTGGTATAGGTTTTAGATACTATTATCGCAATGCTATCAATCTTATGTTAAATCGCAGAAATATGCGTAGGTTAATTAAAAAAGGTGTTGTAAAAGCAGTTTTTGGGCATAGACATCCAACATTATTGATTACAGAATTCTTAAAATGGGCTAAAGAAAAACAACCAGAAATTTATGATAAAATATTAAAAATTAAGGAATTATTGAGTAAAAATGAACAAGAAGCAATAAGATATTTTGAACAATATAAAGAACTTTTACCACGACTACAAATCAGTTACGACGATATAATGTTTCTCCGTAATATAAAAGAAAAAATAGATAAATTTTCACAAGGGCAGATAGCCCTTGATGATGCGACTTTTGTTTTTGACGATATAACCCTTGTTTGTTCAGTAAGCCAAGATAAAGTTATAAAAACAATACCAACACCGAAAAATATTGTTTCTGACGAAATTATACAAGAAATTTATAAACATACAACTTTTATAAACGAACCTTTTTCATCAGAACGATTTACTATCTTGGCACAAACACGCTTTACACCAATGGTATTAGCGTTAGATGAAAAAGGTAAAGTTATAGATTGGGGAGAGATATATTATAGTAATAATTTATTTGATTTTGCTACTGACAAACCTAATTATACTTTAGTAATAATTGACCCAGGTAAAACAGATTATGTAATAAGTGCTGTAGACCTTTTACGAACAATAGGACATAATATACAATATTTTTATTTAGAAAGAGGAAAATTAAAAGCAATGCTGGTTTCTGAACCTGATTTAGAGGATGTTGACAACAATTTTAATAATAAAGCATACAAGAGGTTGATACACGATTTTGGTAAAAAACTTGTTGACGAGACGGCGGATTATTTTTATCAGAAGTATGGTATAGAGGTTTTTAATATTAGCAAGAACGAAACACAAGATTTTAGGCAGTTTTTAAGATGGTATAAACTACAACCTACAGCGGAACGCAAGAGGCAGTTAGCAGAGAAGTGGGTTAATAGCGAAATAAATTTCAAGAACATAGAAGCAAGGTTGAAGTCGTATTTAAATAGGGCAACAATGAGGCAATTACAAGAGTTTGTAAAATATTTGATAGCGATAGACAAGGTGAATAATAGTGGTGTGTATGAAGCGTTGTTAAAGGAATATGGGATTTCTGATTATAAACAGTTAAGTTACAAAGATTTGATGACGTTTACTCGTGAATTTAGCAGGATTATATCGTTAGATATGTTCAGGGAGACGAAGAAGTTAGAGGAGATGGCGGAGAGACAAGAGTTGAGCCGTTCAGAACGGCTTGCGTTAGGTTTGAGCAGTTGGATGCCGTATGATGTAGTGTTTAATGCGTTAGGTAAAAGATTTCCTGCTGTAAAACGGCTTGCTGACTTGTATCGTGTATATATGGCTGAACGTGATAGAATGATAGGACGATTTATTTTTGAATACAACGCTATTCTGGAATATCTTGGTCGTAATTTTGTTAGAAGCAAGTTTGACAAGTTTGTAGATTTTATAGAGACGGGTAAACTGCCGTCGGGTGTTACAGAAGAAGAGTTTTTTAAGATGATGACAGCAAAAGAAAGATTTCAAGAGTTGACAGACAAAATATGGACGTATATAAAAGATTGTAACGTTTTAATGCATTCACCTGTTGATGGCTTGCTGGAAGAATTTGACTATAGACAAAATTATTTCCCACATTTTTATCCTGAAGAATTCTGGGACGAAAAGAATAAAGAAAATGTTATCAAATTGTTAATGGAACACAACAATATAGGTCGGGCACACGCAGAAAGGTTATATGGTGTAATGCGTGAGGATTTTAAGTCAAGAGAGTTTGGTAAAATAGAGAGACACAGGGAGACAAACTTGCCTGGTTATGAGAAAACGCCTGAAGTGTTTACAAGATACATTTATCGTGCAATGACAAGAGCGTCTTGGGTAAAAAATTTTGGTAATGATATATTTATTTTAGGGTATGGTTATATGCCAAAACAGTTGTATGAAAACCTGGTCAAGATAGACAATCCGACGATACGGCGTTATGTTAAAGATGCGTTTAACAATTTGTTAGGTAAGACACGAGATTTAGGTGAAGAAGAACTTGCAGGTGGTATTTTACGGACTATTAGACAACTTGAGACATTTAAACTTTCATTAGCGTCAATAGATAACCTATGGCAATGGTTCGTCAATTTATTGCCTATTGTAGGTTGGGACAATTTAACAAATGCTATGATACAAAGATTACAAAACGCTGGTAAGTCAAAAGAAGTTCTTGCGATATACGGTGTTGGTGAACAATTAGCAAGAGCAATGCGTATTATGTATCACACAAAAGGACAAACTTGGCTTGACAAACTTACTGATTTACATCTTAACCTTTCTTTGTTTATACCAACCGAACGAAATAACAGAGTTATGGCAGTATATTCAGGTTTTAATCTTGTTAGCACTCTCAACGATTGGTTGAAAAAAGGACAAAAAGATAAAGTTCGGTATGAGTTAGAATTGTTAGAGATGCCTAAAGATACTATTGACAAAATCATCAAACGGGGTTTTATTGCTCCAGAAGAAGAACTTTTGCTTATTTGGAACCTGAATGTTTTAACAAACTTTTCTGCTGATTTATGGTTTATGCCAAAAATTATGGGTTCTACAGAATTAGGTCGGACAATATTTCAGTTTATAGGAACATTTTATGCTCAACAAACAAGGTATATTACACGTTTTATTGCTAAACCTTTCTATGACTGGATTAAAACAGGCGGTAAACAGGGTAGTATACAACCTTTAATCAATTTCTTGGTTGCGATGTCTGTCGCAGGTGTTGTTTCATCACAATTACGAGATTTCTTACGCAAGAGACGTCCTTTACCAGCAGGCATTATATCTGATTTAGAAAAAGCCGTTGCTAATTATATTCAATTTTTGATGGTTAGTGGTTGGGTAGGGTTCTATTCATTCCCGTTCTTGTATCACTTCTACGGCACAGATCCTATGCGAGACAGGTTTATTGGTGTTGGTCTATACGATATTCTTTTGTTGCTCAAAGATATTCAATTATATAATTTTGACGAGTTGATTAGGACAAGGTCGCCACTTTTGGATGTAATTTTTACTTGGGTGAAAAACACACCTGATTATAAATATCCTGTAACTTATTTGCGAGCAAGACGGCTTTTATATCAACTACAACGAACATACGATTTGATACGTCACAGAAATCCGCAGTATGCTGAAAAATACTACAAAGAAGTTTATTTACCTTATTGGCAAAATTTTGTTAAAAAATATTCAAAAGTGTATTTTATAGACACAGGCAATGTAGCACCTTTACGATTACCAACACCACCTTGGGATGATATGGTTCGTCCAAAGGAGTAAGGTATGAAATACTTTTTTATTTCAAAATACGGTGATAGTGCAGGTATATTACCAAGAATACAAGCAGAAGGACACGAAGTTGCGATATATATACAAGAAAAAAGTTGTAAACGTGTTCTTGATGGTATTGTTCCGAAGATGGAAATACAAGCAGGTATTGACTGGGCGGACTATATTGTGATTGATTACAAAGGTTTTGGTGTGTTGGGAGATAAATTGAGACAACAAGGTAAGAAAGTTTGGGGCGGGTGCGAGTTAGCGGACAAGTTAGAGAAGGACAGAGGGTTTGCGTTTGAGTTATGTAAGAATCTTGGTATTCGTGTCCCTGAAACATACGAGTTCACGATACAAGAAGCAATAGAGTTTTTACGACAAGCAAGAAAAAAATATATTATGAAATCTGATTTGGACTATTCTACACTTTCTTTTATTCCTGAAAGCAACGAGTATTTGATACAATTCATACAAACTTGTCCTTTACTTACGATACTTACGAACAAAAGAATATATCTACAAGAATACATACAAGGTGCTGAAATATCTACAAACATTTTTTATACTCACGGCAAGATTGTTCCTAATCCTGATGCTACTATAGAAACAAAAAAGTTTATGAACAACGATTGTGGGGCGATGACAGGTGCGATGACTTCGCTTGTGTGGGTGTATCCTGAAAAAGAACCTCGTTTGTATCAAAAGACACTTAAGAAACTTGAATATTTATTATCAAAAGCGGAGTTTAATGTTTGTATTGACGCTAACACAATTGTTACTGATGAAGATGTCTGGTTTTTAGAGTTTACGCCACGCTTGGGTTATAATTGGCTATATGCGTATATACAACTGCTTGACTGCGAGATTTCAGAATTTTTTGCACGACTTTGTGAAGGGACACTAACAAGAATACCTGCAAGAAACGGGTTTGCGACAGCAGTGCGTGTTAGTATACCGCCGTTTCCGTTTGAAATGAAGCAACAAGATGAGAAAATTTTAGAAAAATATTATACTTCTATTCCTGTGTTAATCAAAAATTTTGAGAATGTTTATATGCTTGATGTGTGTTTAGAAAAAAATGGTATGTTTTGTTGCGGGAATGTAGTTTTTGAAGCAACAGGATACCACCCGTCAGATTATACCGAAGCGTTTAAACAAGCATACAAGAACACAAGAAATATAGAAGTTGCAAATAAACAAATACGGACAGATGCTATACCAAACGCAAAAAATAGGTTAGAATTTCTTAAAAAAGTGAATTATTTATCTGGTGTCGGTTCTTCGTATTTTTGAGATTTCAGCAGAAGCCCATCTTTAAACACTAACACAACCTTCTTTCCAACAAGTTCTTCAGTGTCAAAATTGTATTCGTTTTTCTTATCATCTTTCACAACACCACAATTAGACAACAGAATTTTCAATCTCCATCTTTTGTTTTTTACACACGGAAGCGGTATTCTCACAGCACGCCCGTTGTCCAACAGAAAAGAAAATCTTAAAAATGGTTCCTGGTTTCTGCTTTCAAAATATTCTACATCTACAATCTCTGCGACGAATGTTCCTGTTAGATTACTTTGAATTTTCGTAGGTCTTGTGTCATCATCTTTGAATACTATTTTCATTTTTTTCTATCTCCCCCTCTTTTATTCCGTTTGGTGACCTTCTGCCTTTTCTGTTTTTCTTTAAACTTTTTATTACTTCAATAATGCTCTCTTTGAATAAACAATGCCCAGGGGCAATTGGTTTTATTTTCCCATAGAATACCCATTGGTATAAAGTTCTTGGACTTATACCTGTTTGTTTTGCTAACTCTTTTATCGTCAATAATTTTTTACTCATCCTTTTTTTCCTCCCTTCCTTCAAGATTTTTTTCATAAAGTATGTTGCTAATATGATGTAAAAATAAATACTCAAAAATTTCCGCTATCTTGTGATACTTGTTATATGGTGCGTGAACATCTTCTCCTGGCTCATCTTGTATCAGACAATCACACGGGGCAGTTTTTTGCCCTCTCGCTCTCGCATCTTCGTATTCAATATCGTATTCGTCAATTTCTGAAAATTCAACACCTGCTAACAAACATAATAAACTTTCAACTATTTCGTGCATCATCACAACAAGTTGGTATACATCATCTATCTTACTTATTTTCACTATGAGTTCATCGTTGTCAAAAAAATAATCGCCAAGAGTTTTATATCTTTGTTCGTTAACATCAAACTCTATTTTTATTTGTCTTACATTTTTATCACCGAGTTTCATCTTATTTTACCTCCTTTTTAAATTCTCTTCTACCCTTGCTAAAATTTTCATCCTTTCTTCAATTTCATTTACTAATTTTTTTTTAAAATCTTCGGTCATAGGTATTTCACTTATTGCTTTGTCAACGAGCATAAAAGTTTGCTCGTCAAATCCTACTTCATAATATTTTCTTAATTCTTTCTTATCAAAAATTTTTTTTAGGTCTTCCTCTGATAGATACATATTTTTTTACACCTCTCTTTTTTGACAAATATCCCTGAACCCACACCACGAGCAAACTTGTGAGTCGTTTTTCTTGTAATATATCCCCGTCTTCATCAAGATTACTACATTTTTAACATTTTCTAACGCTTCTTTTATATCGTTTTCGTTGATATTC
>Ga0123519_10015147_pt1 | contig 10860 bp, 9 predicted proteins | sample YelNatPaOPRAMG02_FD_87396 | JGI IMG/M metagenome (GOLD analysis project Ga0123519, IMG submission 87396) | Hot spring microbial communities from Yellowstone National Park - Yellowstone National Park OP-RAMG-02 (version 2) | ecosystem: Environmental > Aquatic > Thermal springs > Hot (42-90C) ... | reverse complement strand
GAAAAAATTATAATTACGATTTTTAAACTTTATTGTCGATGGTTAAACCAAATAGAATAATCATCATCATCAACTTTATTATCCGAATTAAAATCAGCCTTTAAGTTCTCGGCTGCACAACCACTATTACATTGCCGATTTAACCACATTGAGTAATCAACGCCATTAATTACTCCATCACAATTAGCATCACCTTCTCCTTTTTTATTGCAGGTGGAAGATGATTGAGTTGGGGTGGGAGTTGACGGCGAAGTTGGAGATGGCGTAAAAAGTGGCATAGTGGGAGTATTGGCTGAAGGTAAGGTTGGGGTGTTGGTGACAACTCCGGTTATCACCTGAGCAGTAATTGGATTATTGGATGAAGAAGGAATTGTACTTAAACCAGAGGAAGTAATCATTGAAAAACCAATATTATTAGGAGTAATTACAATCGTAGAAGAAGCGGCTTTTTTTGATTTAAAAATTAGTTGAACAAGCTCGGTCGTTGAAGATGAAGAAAGAATAAAACCTTCTGTCGTAGTATTAGCACAGGCAATTTTAATTATCCCAGAGTTATTAGCCTGATCGATGGTTGATGAATATCCTGAAACTGATGGACAGTTAGCAGGATAGGCGATTTCTTTCACTTCAAGGTGGGCGTTATCAAATGTAACAATTATTTCATATCCGCGAACTCGCATATCGATAGTGGGCTTTCCTTTTATCTTTAAAGGCGTCAACTCTGCTGTTTCCTCTCCGCTAAGTGAGGAAGGGTCAAAAATCACTGTAACCGATTCTCCTGTTGCTTTTGATTTTTTACTTCCTTTTTTAAGAAGATCGTGAAAAAGGAAAAAAAAAGAGATAACAATAATGACAATAACAATTAATAACTGGGTAAATTTTATGTTTTTTATTTTTTGAAATAATTGAGCGATAAATAAACTCATATTTTATAAAAAATAATTAATTACAACATATTGTTTCTAATAATCACCCCATCCTCAGCGGAAACCAAACCATCGCCATTAACATCAGGATTAACTTCTGGGCCTATTTTCCCTCCCGCCATTATTTGAACATAATTAAGATAATCACCTAAGAAGTTGGTATTTCATCTCCATTAACATCTCCTTTTGGTCGGTTGACTCGACGACAGATATCATTTTTTTGAGTTGAATCAGGAGAGGTAGAATAGAAAGTAGAATTTGATAAGATACAGCGCATTGGCTTAGTATAAGAAACACCATTATTTCCTGCCCCCGACCAATAATTACTACTATTATTTACCGGACAAACACTACCACAAACACCACTCGCATCACAAGAACAGTCTGGAATATTAACGGGGGTGGGGGTTGGGGCGGTTTTCGCTTCTGTTAAAGTTACATCATCTACCCAAATCTCCCCCATTCCTGAATTGTTTTGGTCTATACCGGTATCAAAATATACAGCTAAAGAATGTTTTTGAATCGCGTCGCAGTTGCCAGCGGTAAAAAACCAACTTTTTTCTTGCCACCCCTCATTTGGTGAGGACAAAGTCAATTTTTGTCCTTGAATAAACCGATTACCGCTATCACCAATACACCATTCATTACCGGCTACTATTGGTTCATTGTTATCAGTATTAACTTTTTTTACCATAAGCGATAGTTTATAGATGCGGCCATTGATAATTGGTATCCATTGAATCACGCGAGAGTGCTTATTTTGATCCAAGTTTTTAATATGAAGGGCCATTGGGCTTTGATATCCTGGGCCTTCAACCGTCTGTTTTTCAATTGGGCCGTTGGGTGCTTCAAAACTCCATCCGTTACCTCCGTCCTCAAACCCACCATTTAAAACTAAAGATAAAGGACTGCCACTTCCCCCCCCATACGCTCCCATATCAGAACGACTACCATCGGGATTTTTGATAGAAGGATCACCCGCTCCAATTGCTGGCGAGCTCGGCAAAAGATGCAAATCATAAGCCTGAGGGTTAACAAACTTTGGATCCTGATTAATCCTCCCCGTAAAATTCTCACAAAGCTCTTCTGCTCCACATTTGGTATTATCTCCTTCATTTCCCCAGATTAGATTGTAGGCAAAAGTATCATTGTTTAATTTACCCGCATTATGAAGACAATCTCCTCCAATTCCAAAACCAAAAGTACCATCTGTGTTTTTTTTAGTGTTAGTTATGATGTTGTTTACAGCCATTACCGAAGGATTATGATCTATACATTGGTAAATGTCTATACCTGCTCCACTGTTATTGTAAAAAGAATTGTTAATAATGATGGCTTGGGAAGAATTAATTAAATAAATTCCACTAAATTGATTCCCTATAATTTGGTTGTTTTGGATGGTGGCTTGGGAAGAATTATATAAGGAAATTCCATCAAGTTGATTCCCGGTAATTTGGTTGTTTTTTAATAAAGCTTTTATATTTCCTTCTAACTGAATTCCCCTCCCTCTCGAACAAGGATTTGCGCTATCGTTTTGGAAACAACTATCATCGTCTTTTTTAAAACCGACAATTTTTAAATTTTTAATCTCAATCTCTCCTCCTTTAGCACAAAAACCACTCATATTAGCGCTAGCCGCCCCATCTAAAACTACCCCTTCCTCTCCCTCAAAAACCAAAAACTTTTCTTTAGTATCAACAAAACACTTTCTTTTCCTGTTATTATTAAGATAATACTCATAATACTCATTAAAATTCTGTCGACTGTAGCTTCCGGCTTTAATCAAAATTTTTGTTTTATTACTAGAGCTTCCCAAAGGCGCCGCATCAACTGCTTGTTGAATTCCATCACCGCCGATATAATTACACCCGTTTTGTCCGGCCGTGCCCGAAGGGCAGACAACCAAAGTTTGTTGTTGCGCCGAAACAAAAAAAGATTTAAATAATTTATTTTTATAAACAAAACCAAAAATCAAAACCAAAGCAAAAAAGGAAAAAAGTTTAAAGAAAATATTTTTCATATCACGTTTATAGTGAAAAGAATACTTTAATATAAAAAAAATGTCAAGGATTATAATTTCTCTCAATTTTTTATTTATTTTCCTAAACCATCCAAAAAAATAAAAATTCTCTCTTGGAAACGACCGCATCAAAGATAGAATCACTTTGGTCTTTTAAAACTCTTCTTAATCTCAACCAATCTCTATTTATCTCTACTTTACATTCGCATTATTCGCGTCATTCGCATATTTATTCGCATCATTCGTATTATATTTTCTCATCACAACGCTCTATTTTTGATATAGATTGTTATATTAAGATATTTTAAATATAGCTTGACAGAAAGCCTAAAAAATACTATGCTGTTAACAATTAATTATGGTTATAAGTTAATTTATAAGGAAGGGGGTGAAAAAAATGACAAAAGCCGACTTAGTCGCCCAAGTGGCCAAAAAGGCTGCTCTTACCGCCAAAGCTGCCAAAGACGCCGTTAACGCCGTTTTCTCCACCATGACCGATGCTTTAAAAAGGGGAGAAAAAGTGGTTGTTACCGGCTTTGGTACTTTTATGGTAAGAAGAAGAGCCGCTCGAAAAGGAAGAAATCCACAAACTGGCGCAGAAATTCAGATTCCAGCCACCAAAACGCCAGGATTTACTGCAGGAAAAAGCTTAAAAAGAATGGTAAAGTAAAATTTTCTTATTGAATTAACAAGAATCAGGCGCCGTTTTAGGCGCCTGGTTTTTTAACACTACTTTAAGTATTTATCTCAAATTTTTTTTAAATGACAGAATCTTATTCAATTAGACTTCTTTCTTCTTCAGAAGCAATCACTAAAAAACCCACATGAGATCGACCGGCAAAAAAAAGACCTTCTCCTACTCCAACCGATAGAAGAAAATGCCTTTCGCCGCCAGTTAGATAAAATGTTTGAGCGATTTTTTCAACCGATGCGGTTGATTGTTTTAAAATAATCTGTAAGGAAGAGTTATTAATAATGGCTTTCCCCTCATCAGTGGACAAAAAATCTTCAACATCTTGAGTAATAACTGTCAACCCTAAAAGATATTTTCTAGCTCTTTTGGCAAAAGAGTGAAGATAAGAGGCTGAATCTTTGTGTTTAATTAAGTACCATGCCTCATCAACCACTAAAATTCTTTTTCTTTTATCTTTTCTTACCCGATTCCAAACATAATCTAAGATAATATACATCGCCACTGGCCGCAGATTTTCTTCTAAATCACGAATCCCAAAAACCGTAAACGGATTTTTAATATCAAAATTTGATTGGGCGTTAAAAATCCCTGCCGCTGAACCGCGGACAAATTTTTCTAATCTGTCAGCCAGCTCTTTTGCCTCAGGCGTTTCCATTCCCAAAAATACCTTGTATAAATCTTCCAAAAGTGGTGGTTCATTTTTAAAAGTTTCTGGATCTTGAGTAATTCCCCTTTCTTGGTAGGTTAAAACCAAAGCCCGATCCAATAAGGCATCTTGAGATGGAGTTAAATCCCCCATAATCACCCGTAGTAAAGAATGAAGATCTAAAATTTTATTGGAAAGTTCATCGGCCGAAGCCTCGGCGGTTGATAAATCAAAAGGATTAATCTTGTATTGACTGGTGGTGGAAAAAACCACAAACTCTCCCCCAACCGAAGAAGCTAGTTTTTGATACTCATTTTCTGGGTCAATAATAATCACGTCTACTCCCATCATCAAAAGTCTTAAAGACTCAAGTTTTACCAAAAAACTTTTTCCTCCACCCGACTTTCCTAAAATCACTGAGTTGGCGTTTTCTAAAGTAAATCGATCAAAAATAATCAAAGATCCATCATGTTGATTAATTCCGTATAAAATTCCCTCATTTCTTGTTAATGAAGCGGTAGCAAAAGGAAAGGTTAATGATAAAGAGGTTGTATCCATGTTGCGCCAAACTTCTAGTTTGTCATAAAACATCGGTAAAGTTGATTTAAAGCCTTCCTCCATTTGGAGAGTTGCTTGTTTGGCAATAATAAGAAGCGATGATAAAACTGAATCAACCTGTTTCGTAATTTGATCCAACTCTTCTTTGGTTTCGGCGGGAATAGTAATATACAAACCAAACTGAAAAAAACGCTCCGCTCCCTTAGCTAACTCTGCCTGCAAAGCTAAAGCATCATCTAATGCTACCTGAAGAGACGGATCAACCACTTTCCCGGCTTTAATATCATTTTCAATTGTTGCTTCCATCTCCGCAATTTTTCTTTTTAAATCATCTAAAACACCTTTTGTTTCCGTTGGATAAATATACATCGAAACATAAAGAGGATGATCAAAAGTAATTAATGAATAAAGCCAGTTGGCCGAAACATAACGAGGATAACCCACTACATATAAAGTGCGATAATAACGATTATCGATTTTTAAATAATTGAAATCAACCTCAATGAAAGAAGGAGCAACAATGTCTTTAATCGAAAACGATCCTTTAGCTAAAAACGAAGCCACTGTCTCTTTTTTTGAATTAGTGACTGGTTGTTTTTTATTAGATAATAAATTAAACATAAAATTTTCAAGTGGCGGTTAAAACAACATCGGTATAACTTTCAATTGGGGCCAGTGGTCGACCCGTACTTGAGGGATTATACAAATTATAAAAAAGTTCCACTAACTGTTGTTTTTGCAAAATCACCCCCGATAAGCCAATCTTTGAAAGTAATCGTAGTAAATGATCCCGTTTAGGATATAAGGAAGTTTTAGCTCGACTTATGACGTAGTCTTTTTTTAAAGAAGAAGTATTCGCTCCGCTAATCCCCAATTCCAACGGTGAAAAAGAAATGACAAAAAAGAATCTTTTTTCCAAAACGGTATTTTTTTTAACAATGTTTTTAATAAACTCTTTATAATTTTGCAATCGAGTTTTTAAAAGAGAATCATTGATTTTATTAATTTTTTGGTCTAAATAATCAATATAGCTTGAGATGTTCATTTTTTTAGAAAGAATAAGAATCTGTAAAGGAAAGGACAATGAATTTAAAAGACTGGCATAAGCATAAATAATTGACATCTGTTCTTCTGAAGATAAAAGCCAAAAATTAACCGCGGAAATCTCAATTACTAAAGCGGCGGAATAATCTCTCATTAAAATAACATCATCCTGAATTTCTTCGATTTCAATAAATTGTTGGGTGGTGGCTTTAACTGGTGAAACTGGTTTTTGCACTGGCATAAAAATTTACAAAAGTTCTTTGGAAAAAAATTCTAATGGTTTCTGATTTTGACTTTCAAGTTTTAAATTCATTGTATCAAAAAAATAACCGCCTTGGGGATCCTTTAGTTCAAAGACATACTCTCCGCTAGATAAAGGATTAAAGGTGGCAAAAACACCGTGAGGATTAGTTTTTAAAAGACGCAGAACTTTGCCATTTTTGTCCTTAATATAAATTAAAATTCCTGATAAAGGAATCATCTTATTATTTTTTACTACCCCCGTTAAAAAAGGTTTTTTTGAGGAAGAAGTTACTGGAGTTGAAAAACCAACCGAAGATAAAGTGTTTTGGGATGGATTAATTATTTTTTTCGATTGTTTTCCTTTTTTTTCTGCTAATAAACTTGGGGGCGAGCTTAAAAGCTGATTAATTTGTTGCTTTTTTTGATTAACAGTTTGATTTTGGTGAGGTTGTTTTTGGATAAGATATTGATTTAACATCTTTTGTGATTGAATATGGGCGATTACTCGATGGGGATCTTCAACAAAAAATAAATCTTGTAAAAAATAAAGTGGTTGATTTTGTTTTTTATAAAAATATTGCGTCGGTGAGGTGAGTCTTTTGATTAAATTTCTAATCCATAACTCAAATGGGCGATCATTAATTGGAACAAAAGCTAAAATTGGGCCGATTGCCCCAACCAAAATTCCAACTAAAATATTTAGAAAAGGAATCGGAAAAAGAAGATAAGTTAAATATCCGGTAGGAATAAAAATAACTAAATAAATAAATTGGCGTAAAGTTAAAAAACCAATCAGCTTAAACTCAAAAGTAGTAATCTGCCGTGGAATTGGGTGTCCTTGTTCCATAATTTTAGAATACCCAAAAATCAAAAAAATCGCAACCCCCAACCAAAGACCAAATACCTAACCTCTAACACTAAAAAATATATATCAAAAATCATATATCAAAAATCAAAATGACATATTAAAATTCAAAAAAAATTAATCTAATTAACTTAATTAACCTAATTTCTAATTGAAAAAATTATCATTCCTGGCTTCGACCAGGAATCTATAAAATTTTCAACCCTTTTTTTATTAAGGTAGAATTTTATAGATTCCCGCCTTCGCGGGAATGACAAATATTAACAACATTTACACAATATTTACACATTATTTATTCGCATATCCGTAGATTCGCATTTCATCCGTAGATTGGCATCACATACTCGCATCATTCGTATTATATTTTAACTATCTCCACCGGAGAGAAATCTTCATAAAACTGAGAGATGGCGGAAAAATATTTTTCTTGATGATAAATGAAAATCTCATCAAATCCTGGATTTTGAAAATCTAAAGGCGCCACCGGTGAAGCCAGGATTATTTTTTTTGGTTTTTTTGTCCGCAAAAAATAAAAAGCAGCAAAAACAGTTGCCCCGGTCGCAATCCCATCATCAACCAAAATAACAATTTTATTCTTTAAAATATCAAAAATTCTTTCTTCGATATTAAATTTTCGACAGTAAGAAAAAAATCTCTGTTGACTTTTTTTAAGTTGATAATCTAACTCTTTTTTAGAAAAAAAATAATAAGACAAAACTTTTTTCTCCCAATAAATTTGAGAAAAACACAAAGCGCCAATGGCTAGTTCTGAATTTTGGGGTGAGGCAATTTTTGCCACTGGAAGAGGAAGATTTTTTGCCCCGATTTTCTTTGCTATTTGCTGCCCAACAACCACTCCACCGCGGAGTAAAGAAATAACGATAATATTTTTTTTGTTTTCTATTTTTTTAAAGAGGTTTGATTTGATGATAAGATCGGCTAATTTTTTTCCGGCCTCAACTCGGTCTTTAAAGATTATCATCAAATAATATTTTAGCACCTAACATCTGATATTAAACATTCAACATTAAACGTTAAAATTCTATCTTTTCTCGATCGGTGCTAAGATAGAATATATCTTTTATAACAATCTAAAAACTAAGCTAAAAATTCTATCTTTTACCTTTTTGTTGCGACCGCACCAAATTGGTAAAGTTTGGATAATGTTTAACGTTTAACTTCTTTTTCTGATTTATCTGACCTTATTCGCATTATTTGCGTCATTCGCATCTTCATTCGCATAATTCGTATCATTTTTATATCTTTGTCACCGCCTCAGCTCGATATTCGCGAATCACAGTTACTTTTATCTGACCCGGGAAAACAGCAAACTTTTCTTCCAGTTCTTCTCTTATTTTTTCTGCTAAAATTTTGGCTTCATTATCACCTATCTCCTCTGGTTTAACAATTACTCTTAGCTCTCTTCCCGCTTGAAGCGCATAAGCATCAGCTACTCCTTTTTTTGATTTAGCTGCATCTTCAATCGTCTTAATTCGCTTTAAATACTCTTCAAAGTCCTCATGACGAGCCGCCGGTCGACCCCCAGATACCGCATCGGCAATATAAACAATTACTGTCTCAACTGAAGAAAAAGGAACATCTTCATGATGAGAAGCCACACAATCGATTACTTTTTTTGGAAAGTGATATTTTTGCAAAAGGCCAACTCCTAAATCAACATGAGATCCTTCTTTATCAGTAATGACTTTTCCAATATCATGCAGCAAACAACCAAGACGAACAACATTAACATCGGCTTTTAACTCATAAGCTAAGGCAATCCCGATTCTTGTTTCTTCCAAAGTATGAGCAATCATGTTTTGACCATAAGAATAACGATATTTAAAACGGCCCAAAAAACGAACAATTTCTGAGGGTAAATTATAAACCCCCACCTTTCTGGTTAGCTCTTCACCAGCTTTATAAATTACCTTTTCAATCTCTTCTTGGGTTTTTTTAACAATTTCTTCAATTCTTTGCGGTTGAATCCGGCCATCTTTAATTAATTTTTCTAAAGCCACCCGCGCCACTTCTCTTTTAATTGCATCAAATGAAGAAATCTTTATCACTTTTTCTTCTTCTAAGTCAACATCAACGCCAGTGGCCAATTCAAAGGCTCGGATATTTCGTCCATCTTTCCCAATAATCCGGCCTTTGAAAGACTCATCGGGTAAGTTAACGGTTGATAAAGTATATTCTGCTACATAATCAGTCGCCCCATATCGCATCGCATCGGCCAAAACTTCTTTGGCTTTTTCATCAGCTTTTATCTTTATTTCTTCCTCGGCTGCTTTAATTTGATTAGCTATTTTTTCTTTTAATCTCTCCTCCCATATCGATAACAAAAGGTTTTTTGCTTCTTCTTGATTGAGCTTGGCTACTTTTTCCAATTTTATTCTTACTTCTTCTTTATTTTTTTCCAGTTGTTTTTTAAATTCTTCAATCTCATTAATTCTTTTTTGAATAAGATTGCGTTCTCTTTCTAAATACTCTTCTTTTTTTTCTAACTGCTGCTGACGAAACACCAGTTGTTTCTCCAAAGCTAGGGCTTCGCTCATCAGCCTTCGCGCTTCTTCTTCAGCTTTGGTAATAATTTCACCTGCTTTTTTTTCTGCTTCATCAATTATTTTTTTGGGTTTTTCTTTATCGAAAATAAAACGACGAAAAATTTTTTGAAGCATAAAAATAATTTATGCCTGAGAGAAGATTAGAAAGACTGCCTAAATGAAATTTTCTGATAAAAGGTGATCATCATAATTATTAAATATTCAAATGTTCTAATTCTCTCAAGCAACTTTTAAATATCTAAGTCTATTTTACCGTATCCTTCGAATTTTTCAACTGTTTTTCGAGCGGTTGAAAAATCAAACCCTCGTCGTAAAAGAAAATCAAAGGCCTTTTTTAATCTGTCTTTTTTATTATGCTTTAAAAGTCTTGGCCAACGTTTTTTTAATAATAAAAAAGCTAGTTCTTCTTCATTAACTTGGTTATAAGAAAAATAATCATTGATTAAATCTTCGCCCAATCCTTTTTTTCTTAACTCATAAATTAAAACCCGTTGACTTTTAGGATTGTTTTTTAGGCGAAAAGAAACATAATCTTCAATAAATTTTTTGTCGTTTAAAAGATTCATCTCTTTTAGTTTCTCAATCACTTTTTTTATATCATTGGTTGAATAGTGAGTTTTTTTTATTTTTTTAAGAAGATAATCATAAACTTCTTTTTCTGTTCTTGGCCGAAATTTTAAAAAAAAATAGGCTTTATTTAATAGAAAAGTAATATCTTCTTTCATTTTTTATTAATTATTTTTTTAATCTCTAATAATGCTTTTTTTTGTTCTTTTTTAAAAATATTAATTACCTTCTTTCTTAAAGTTGAAGGGATGGTATAAGAAGAATGAATCCCAAAATACTCATTAACCAATCTATCTTTTATTTTTTCTACATCGTCTAAATAATTTTTTTTAAAAAGCTCAATTAAATCACCCTTTTCCCCATTTTGATAGGCTAAATAAAAAGCTAAAAGCTGCTCATGTTTCCCCAAGCCCGATCCACCATAAGAACTTGTTTCATTTTTACCGTTAAAAATAACATATAAATCTTTTTTTTTGAATGAAAGCATATCGCTGTTATAAAATCCAACCCGCTCGGGTGAAATCCCTAAGGCCTTTAAGAGAATAAAAATTCGGGCGCATTTTTCGCAAACACCACACCATCTTCTTTTTTTTGCCGGCGGTTCCTCTGAAAAGCATGACATTTGAAATTTACCCAGATGTGGATAACGATGATGAAGAACATATAAAACAAAGATTTCATGGATTGGCTCAACTAAACTACCAATATGGGTATTGATAAAAAAAAGTTT
>Ga0123519_10015145_pt1 | contig 10861 bp, 9 predicted proteins | sample YelNatPaOPRAMG02_FD_87396 | JGI IMG/M metagenome (GOLD analysis project Ga0123519, IMG submission 87396) | Hot spring microbial communities from Yellowstone National Park - Yellowstone National Park OP-RAMG-02 (version 2) | ecosystem: Environmental > Aquatic > Thermal springs > Hot (42-90C) ... | reverse complement strand
TTTTCTCATCAACTTCACAAGGAATTAAAAGCCATAGATGCATCAGAAATAATGCTAAACGAAGTTAAGCCAGATATACTTATTTTTAATGAAGCCAACGGTTCCATTTATGGTGGAATTTTTGATTTAGCTTTCAATGCCGGTTTAGATACAATTCAGTTTGTGCAACCATTTAGGGATGATGCATTAATATTCAAAAGGTTCGATAATGAATCTAAGGGACTGCATCCCAATTCGGTATCAAAATCAACTTTCGAAAAAATAAAGGGATTTGACTGGACAGATAAACATGAGGAAGAACTTTGGCAGGAGTTTTCTTGGCGGTACAACGGAAAGTGGTTTTTAAGTTCAAGAAATCAAATAAGGGCAAGAAATAAAAGTAAAGAAGAAATAATTAAACAATTAGGATTAGATAAAAACAAAAAAACTGCTATTATTTTTTCACATATTCTTTGGGATGCAAATTTGTTTTACGGAGAAGATCTTTTTGAAGATTATGAAGACTGGTTTATAGAGACTATAAAAGCAGCATGTAATAATACTTATGTAAACTGGATAGTTAAACTACATCCGGCAAATATATGGAAACGAAATCGAGATAATGTAAAAGGTGATTTAAGAGAAATTATTCTTATAAAAGAAAGTATAGGTAATCTTCCTCCCCATATCTATTTACTTTATCCAGAAACAGATATAAATACATTTTCTTTATTTAATTTTGTAGATTATGGAATTACTGTTAGAGGCACTACAGGTATGGAATTGCCGTGTTTTGGAAAACCTGTTTTTACTGCTGGTACAGGAAGGTATTCAGGTTTGGGATTTACCATTGATTCTGATTCCAAAGAAGATTATTTAGATAAACTTTCACGGATTCATGATTTTTCTCCTTTAACAAAGGAACAGAATCTTACTGCGAAAAAACACGCCTATGTTTTATTTAATCTGCGACCTTGGATAATGGAAAGTTTTGAAACCGAATTTAAGTATAAAAATAAAGGTGCCCATCCTTTTGATCATAATTTACATCCGAAGATAAAATCATTAGAAGAATTGTACTCAGCAAATGATTTGAGAAAATTTACGAATTGGGTTTTAAATAGTAAAGAGAGTGATTATTTAAATAGAAGTCTTTGATAAGATATGTGTGGAATAGTTGGATTTGCAGGAATAAATGATTATAATTTATTAAGGAAAATGAATGATTTAATTTTTTATCGAGGGCCTGATGACAGAGGTGAATTTGTAGATAAAGAGCAGGGTGTTGCTCTGGCTATGCGACGTTTGAGTGTTATTGACTTAGAAACAGGAAAACAACCAATGCTAAATGAGGATAGAAGTATCGTTGTTGTTTGCAACGGTGAGATATATAATTCCCCAGAGTTACGAAAGAGACTGTTAGATAAAGGGCACATTTTTAATACGAGGAATTCAGACGTAGAAGTGCTTTTGCATCTATATGAGGATAAAGGCAAGGATATGTTAGAGGATTTGAATGGAATGTTTGCCTTTGTTATCTATGATAAGAGAAAAAATCTTTTGTTTGGTGCCCGTGACCGTATAGGTATCAAACCGTTTTATTATTCGTTTAAAAATTCAAAATTTGCCTTTGCCTCAGAACTTAAGAGTTTACTTATTCTCCCTTGGGTTTCAAAAAATATAAATTTTTCGAGTCTCTATCATTATATTAGTCTGCAGTTTATTCCTGCGCCTGATAGTATTTTTGAGGATATTAAGAAATTACCCGCTGGGCATTTTTTTATATATGATCTAATAAGAAAGTCTTTTAGTGTCGAGAAATATTGGGAACTTAATGTTAATAATATAGAAGATAAACCAATAGAAGAATGGACTGAGATTATTAGGAAAAAATTAAAAGAGGTTGTTAAACGATGGACATTAAGCGATGTGCCAATTGCCTGCTCGCTTTCAGGAGGGCTTGATTCTTCATCTATAGTAGGTCTTTTAGCAGAAAGTGGGATGAATAATATTAGGACGTATACATTGGGTTTTGGAATGTCAGAAGAGCAAGGTTGTAATGAAATTCCGCTTGCTCGAAAGGTTGCAGAAAGATGGGGAACGAAGCATCATGAAATAATAATCGATCCTAATAGGGTATTAAAAGACCTCAAACGTATGGTTTGGCATTTAGATGAGCCGTATGGCGGTGGATTGCCATCTTGGTATATTTATGAACTTGTAAGTAAGGATGTAAAAGTATGTTTAACTGGGACAGGAGGAGATGAACTTTTTAGTAATTATGGGAAGTTTAGAATTTATGAAAAGCCACTCTGGTTTAGATGGCTTAAAGGTTTTAGAGATATACTTAAGTATGGCGTTATATCAGAGATGAGAGACGCCTTAAGATTCCCTATAGGTCATTTTTATCATCGTTATTTTTCAGATACTATAAAGCGAGAAATTATTTTTAAAGATAAAAAGTTTAGCGGAAAAATAAACACCGAAGATTATTTAGAAGACCTATGGAAAAAATCCCAAGCTGACAATCCTCGTAATGCTGTGGCATATGTAGATTTTAAACTGCAACTTCCAGAAGAATTTTTATTAGTAACCGATAGATTTTCGATGGCTCATTCCGTAGAAGCAAGAGTACCCTTTTTAGACCATACGTTAGTAGAACTTGTTTTTAGGATTCCGCCTATTTTGCGTACAGGGAGAAAAGAACTGAAATATATTTTTAAACAAACAGTTAAGGATATTATACCTGCTGAGCTTTTAAGGGCGCCCAAAAGAGGATTTGTTTTGCCTCTTAATCTGTGGACAAGAAGGGAATTACGGCCCTTGATAGAAGAGAATCTTTCTGAAGAATATCTTAAGCGACAAGATATTTTTTCAACTCAGGTCTACGATAGAATAGTTAAACCACACCTTTCTGGCAAGATAGATTTGACTCAACAGGTTTGGACATTGTTTATGTTTCAGATGTGGTACAAGATATTTTGTGCAAGTTGAGCATTATAAAATCTTATGCATGAGATTCAATGGACAGATGAAAAGATTACTAAATTATGGAATTATTATAGCATAAATCCCGCATATCAAAACCAATACTTTAGTTTTCATTCTGGTAGGTATATTCTGAATTATATTAATCATTACGTGAAGTTTAGTAAAAAAGCATCCATTCTTGATTTTGGTTGCGGACCAGGTTATTTGCTTGAACATTTATTCAAGATTTGTAAAGAGGGCAGATGTTATGGCCTGGATTTCTCAAGAAATACAATAGAACAGGTCAATCATAAGTTCAAAAGTAATAATGCCTTTGGGGGGGGCTATTTGTATAGAACGATTTCCATCACCTTTTGATGATAGTAGTATGGATTTAGTGATTTCAGTTGAGGTAGTTGAGCATCTTAATAATACGCAACTATTAGAGATGCTAAAAGAGGTATATCGAGTTTTAAAAACGGGCGGATATGTAATTGTAACAACCCCTAATAAAGAAAATCTTGAGGCGAATAAGACGGTATGTCCTGAATGTGGTTGTATTTTTCATCGTTGGCAACATATAAGAAGTTGGGATATGTTTAGTTTAAGAAGAAAAATGGAAGAAATGGGTTTTTATACTGTGCATATTTCAGAAACCATATTTACCTATACTCTAAAAAAGATATTTTTACTTTTGAAACGTTCTATTAAAAAAGATTTTACCTATCCCCATTTAATCTATATTGGTAAGAAATGAGAGACAAAATAAATTTTCTTCACATTCATACCACTGATACAAGGGGTGGAGCGGCGATAAGTGCGTATAGATTTCACAAGGCCCTCTTAGAGCATGGCTATGGAAGCCATATTCTTTGTGGCCGTAAGTATTCTTTTGGAGATGATGTTACACCTATAGTTCCCGGAAAATATGGTTGGGCTTTTAATAAAATAGTAGGACGTTTTTTTAATAATTTAGGATTACAATCTTTTGGATACCCTTCAAGTTTTTTTATGCGTTTTTCAAAATGGATAAAAGAATGGGCAGATGTAGTGATTTTGAGGAATTTGCACGGATGGTATTTTTCAATAGGGACTCTTCCCTCGATTGCAAAATATGTGCCTATTATCTGGCGCCTTCCTGATATGTGGGCTTTAACTGGACATTGTGCGTATTCTTATGATTGTCAGAGATGGAAAATAGGTTGCGGTAGTTGTCCTTATCTTAATATCTACCCGGAGATTCCTTTTGATACTACCCATTTTTTTTGGTTAAGAAAGAAGAAAATATATCAGAAAATAAAGAACAGATTAGTTTTTGTTTCTCCTTCAAAGTGGCTTAAAAGATTAGTTGATGAATCTCAGCTGACAAAAGATTTTAGGTGTGAATATATACCAACGGGTATAGATTTAAATATTTTTAAACCGGGATTAAGAGAAGAATCGCGCAAGATATTAGGTATTCAAGAGCATGAAAAAGTAATTATGTTTTCTGCCGAGAATTTAAGAGATAAAAGAAAGGGTTTAGATACATTTTTCGAAGTTGTAAAAGAACTGAAAAAAAAGATAAAATTTCCTATAACCTTGCTTCTTGTGGGATGTAGAGGCGAAAGATTTGATTTTTCTCAAGATATTAAGCTAATAAAGATCGGTTTTACTGAAGAGGATAAGTTTCTTTCTGTATGTTACAATGTTTGTGATGTCTATCTTTGTTTAAGCAAGGCAGATAATCTTCCAAACACTTTAGTAGAAGCATCCGCTTGCGGAGTTCCTATTGTTACATTGGATAATGGAGGATGCGTAGAGACATTGGAGAATGGAAGAAGTGGTTACGTGGTTAGAAATATTAGTGAGATTATAGAAGCAGTAAGAAATATACTACACGATGATTCAAAAAATAAAGAATTTTCAATTAACGCAAGGGCGTTAGCCGAGAAAAAATTTTCTATGGAGAATCAAGTAAATGCTTATGTAAAATTAGCAGGAGAGTTGTTAGATTTATGCAAAGAGTAAAAGAGTTTATCAAAAAAATAATTAATTTGTTTAACCTTGAAGTAAAAAGAATTCGAGTTATTCAACCCTGGATGATAAATACTGAGTTTTTAACTTTATTTAGAACAATAAAAGAAAAAACTTTGGTAGATGAAGTTCGGTGTTTTATTTTATACCAGTTAGCTAAAAATATGAAAAATTTAGAGGGAGATGCTGCTGAATTGGGGGTGTATAAAGGCGGAACGGCAAAGTTGCTTGCAAAAATTTTAGCAAAGCAAAATAAGAAAATCCATCTTTTCGATACCTTTTCAGGCATGCCCAAGACAGATCCCCTTAGAGATTATCATAAAGAAAAGGATTTTTCTGATGTTTGTTTCCGTGAGGTTGTAGAGTTTTTGAGTGACTGCCAAAATGTAGTTTTTTATAACGGACTTTTCCCTTTGACAGCTGATGGCCTAAAAAATAAACTCTTCTGTTTTGTCCATATTGATGCAGATATATATAAATCGGTTAAAGATGCTTGTTGTTTCTTTTATCCAAGATTAATAAAGAGTGGAGTAATGGTATTTGATGATTATGGATTTTTAACTTGTCCGGGAGCAAAATTGGCTGTAGATGAATTCTTTCTTGATAAGCCCGAAAATCCTGTTTATTTACCTACTGGACAATGTATAGTGTTTAAAATATGAACATGTATAATCCTATGATAAGTGTAGTTACTGTTTCTTTGAACGCAGAGAAATCTATCGAGAGAACTATTAATAGCGTAATTGGGCAAACATATCCTTATATAGAGTATATTGTAATTGATGGCGGTTCTTTCGATAAAACAGTTGAGATTATAAAAAAATATGAAGACAAAATAAAATATTGGATAAGTGAAAAAGATAAGGGAATTTATGATGCAATGAATAAAGGAATTTTTTACGCCAGTGGAGAATATATAAATTTTTTAAATGCTGGGGATTACTTTATAAATAGAAATGTCATTTCAGATATTTTTTTAAATATAAAAAAAGATTATTTAATTATTTGCGGAGATACTTATATTTCATATCCAATTGGCGGGAAAGTTAATTTTGCTAAGAAAATTTTATATTCTATGCCTACATATCATCAATCTATGTTTTTTCATAAAGACGTTTTTAAAGAATTCGGTAGATATAATTTGAAATATAGATTAGGAGCAGAATTCGATATTTGGCAGAGAGTTTTTTTAAAGCATAAAGAAAAGATATTATTAGTTAATTGCATAGTCTCTGTTAATAATCTAGAAGGTTTATCTAATAAAAACCCTATAAACTCTGTAAGAGAGAAAATAAATATTTCCTCCTCAAATATATCCAATAAATTAATACTTTCTATTTATAAGTGCATTTATTTCTTAGAGATAATTAAATTAGTTATATTGAAATTTTTAAAAAAATGGAAAATTTTTTATCGCATTTTAGAAAAATGGAATAGAGTTATAATATTTCTGAAAAAGATATGAAATGTATTATATGCGATCAAGAAAGTGAGTTCAAAAAAGAGTTTATGGTAAGAGGCTATGAATACATAAGGTGTAATAAATGCGGTTTAGTTTTTTTAAAAAATTTTTTTCTTGATACCGAAATAATGGATTTTTATAAAAAAGAATATGCGCACAATAAAAAAAATACTAAAAGAATAAAACTTAATTTTAATTTCTTATTTAAGAGAATAAACAGGATTTTGCAAAAAAGAGATAGTCTTTTAGAAATAGGATCCGGCTTGGGTTATTTTTTAAAGTTTTGTTATGATAAAGGATGGAAGAACTGCGTAGGTATTGAGATTTCGAATTCAGCGGTTGAATATGCAAAGAGATTTTTAGGAATAAATCTTATCCAGGGTAATTTTGATGAATTATTTTATACTTTTCCGAAGCAACATTTTAATCTTATAGTTATGTTTCACGTATTAGAGCACTTAATTTCTCCTGATGAGACATTAAAAAAAATTAGATATATACTTAATTCGGAAGGAGTACTTGTTATAACTGTTCCTAATTATTCATCTTTTGTCGCGAAAGTATTAAAAGAGGCTTGGGGATGGTCTAGTCCGCCAGAACATATTTATATGTTTACTCCGAATGCCTTGATAAGATTATTAAATAAAACTGGTTTTTCTATTTTAGATATGTATACACAATGTGGCGATGCTAAAAATAATCTGTTTGAATTAACTAAAGGAACGGTAAAGAAACTTTTCCGAATAAATTTAATCCAGAGAGATGAATATGAGAGATATAACTGTTTTGATAAAAAAGCCGTCAGACCTAGGGTATATGAATCTCTCTATCTTTACAGGCTATTTGAATTAATGACGGATATAATAGATAAAATGTTATTTTATCCTTTTGAGAAACTTCTTGATATATCTTTACTGCAACCAGAATTGGTAATATTAGCAAAAATAAATAATAAATTATGAACAAAAAAAAGTTCATATGTATTAGAGTGCTGAACTTCATAGATAAGGTATTTATGTGGCTTACGAATAAAAAACACTTTAAAAAAGATGTTGTTAAAAGTACTTCTTTAAAAATATTAATTATTGAGATATGGAATCTAGGTGATTTAATTATGATGTCCACAATTATTAAGCCATTAAAACAGAATTTTCCAAATTCCAGAATTACTTTATTAGGAAAATCTATTGCTATTCAGTTATTTGAAAAAAACGTTTGTATAGACGAGTATAAAGTATTTAATTTTCCATGGACAGCTCATAAAAATAAATATCGCTTTTGGAGTTGGAATTGGAAAGAGTTAATTAGAGTAATAAATGAATTGAGAAAGCAAGAATTTGATTTAGCTTTAGATGCAAGAGGAGACTTTAGAAATAATTTACTTTCTTTTCTTATCGGTGCTAAAAGACGAATAGGATATAATTGGACAGGAGGAGGATATTTTCTAACCGATGTGGCGCAGTTTGATTATAATAATGGTCACAGAATTGATGCATGGTTAAATTTGTTAAATTATTTAGGTATAAAAGTAGAAAGTCCTAAGCCTTATTTGTCTGTTGCCAAAGATGAAGAAGAATGGGCAGGGAGTTTTCTGCGAGAGAAAGGTATTGGTGAAGGAGATTTAGTGATTGGTATTCATCCAGGAGCAAGGATAAAAACAAGATGTTGGCCATTAGATAGATTTGCAGAAGTAGCTGATTACATAAAGGATAATTATAAAAGCAAAATTATTGTCTTTATAGAACCAGATGATTATGGTCAAGATATTCCTATAAAAAAAGAGCATTTAAAGATAAAGGTCTCTTTACGACAGTTGATAGCGTTAATTAAAAAATTAAATTTATTAATCTGTAATGACTCTGGAGTGATGCATATTGCTTGCGCGCTCGGCATTCCGCTGGTTGCTATATTCGGGCCGGGAGATATAAAACGCATCGGTCCTTATGGAGATAAATATACCGTCGTTATAAAAGAACAAATGGAGTGCAGGCCTTGTTTTGATTATTGTAAGTATAAAGAGCCTTTCTGTATAACTAAAATTTCTGTAGAGGAAGTATTAAAAGAAGTGGATAATAAGATTAAAAGTATAAAATCTTAAGACTGTCTATAGATGAATCTCTTGTATAAATATTATAAAGTTATAGAATTCATTTTTTTGTTATTTCTCCTAGGGACGTTATCTTTTGGAAGGGGCTTTTCTATTCTTCATGTAACCATACCTTTAATCCCTTTATTCGTCACAGAGATTTTTCTTCTGTTTAGTTTACCTTTGATATTGATAAAATTAAAGTTCATTCTTAAATTGCCTAAAAGATTTTTAACTGTTATTTTTATATACTTTTTGTTTGGTGGTTTATATTGTCTTTTGGGGATATTAAACAGAAATCTTTTCGTTTTGAGGGACATTGTTTTATGGTTATATATGTTATTTTTATTTCTAACTTTTATAATTTTTGCTAAGATGAACAGATTAAAATTATTCCTATTTATCCTTGTTTTAAGCAATCTGTTAGGAATTATAGTAGGCAGATGCCTAATATTTAATATGTATCCGTTTGGTGTGTTAGAAAATTTTATTAAAAATACCAAGACCTTTAATTTGGGCTTATATTACGGGATAACAACCTCTTTCCTAATTTCTTTCTTTAATCTTAGAAAAAGAATAATCTATAAAATTTTTACATCTTTTCTCTTGGCATTAAATTCATATATGCTGATAATTTTAGGGGTAAGGACTGTATGGGTGGCATCTATTTTGCTAATTATATTTTTTGCCTTAATTCTTAAAATAAGATTTATAAAAATTTTGTTATATGTAATTCCAATGTTTATTATCATTGCTGGCTCTTTATATTATTTAGATTTTGAATTAGCAAAAACTAACTACAAAGAAATTATTTTGTCAAAAGCAAAGGGAATAGAAATTTTTGCAAAAAAGACTTCTTTTTTTGCAAAACCATCTACTGAATCTGCAAAACCATCTACTGAATCTGCAAAACCATATAATCATGCTTTAATTCCTCATAAATATGGTTATACGGTAGATAATATCATTTGGCGATTAAAGGTTTGGGTTGGGGCTTTGAGATTTGGCTTGGAGTCTTTTGTTTGGGGCAGAGGTTTTGGTATTTATCCTCGTTATGAGATTTGTGGCTACCATGAGCCGCAAGGAATCGGTATAGATTCAGGTGTTATACCTACTCATAATCATTTAATAAGTATATTTTATAAAATGGGGGTTGTAGGATTAAGTTTGTTCTTATTTGTGAATATTTATGTTTTCTTTTTTGCATTAAGGTATTTAAGGATTTCTAATTCTGAATTTATAAAATGTTTCTTATCCGGTTCTTTAGGGGCATTCGTATTCTGGCATACTATGGCTTTATTCTTTGATGTGATTGATTCTCCGTCTACAAGTATATTTTTGTGGATTCTCATAGGTTTAATTTTTGCTTCAATAGATATTGATAAAAATTATAATAAAAATGCAACAAGAACTTAAAGATAAAAGCATAAGTATTTGCGGGATGAGGATAAATATGATTCAGATTCCCGAAGTAGTCCAAACTATGGAAGACTGGATTATTCATAAAAGATTAGGCAATTATATAGTAGTTTCTAATGCCTACGATGTAGTAATAGGCAGAAATAGTATAGAAGTTAAAAAAGCGGCTAATAATAGCAGTTTTTCTGTGCCAGATGGGATATCGATGGTTATATTGAGTAGGTTATATGGACATAAATTAAAAAGAAGGGTATATGGGCCGGATTTGATGCTGGAATTTTTTAAGGTGGCAGAAAAGAGAGGTTATACTAATTTCTTTTATGGTTCTACGCTACAGACCCTTGAGGCACTGGTTAATAATCTAAAAAAAAGATTTCCGTCTTTGAGTGTTGTCGGCATTTATGCGCCACCTTTTCGCAATAATATAGAAATTGATGAGAAGGAAATAGAGATTATAAATAATGCATCACCGGATGTTTTATGGGTGGGTTTGGGATGTCCTAAGCAGCAGCTCTGGATGTATAAACATAAGGATAAACTAAAGGTCCCAGTGATGGTTGGAGTGGGAGCAGCGTTTGATTTTTTGGCAGGTACCAAGCCGCAGGCGCCGCGTTGGATTAGGGATAATGGATTTGAATGGTTATTTCGCCTGATAAGTGAACCTAAAAGACTTTGGAGAAGATATCTTATAAACGGACCTATATTTTTATACTTTGCTTGTAAGCAAATATTTTTTGATATTCTGTTAAATAAAAAGAAAAATTTAAGCAATGTTTAAGCCCTTAAGAAAAAAGATACATTTTATATATTTAATTGTCGACTTATTTATTATGTGGGTTGTGTTTTTAAGTGTATATTTTTGGAGATTTAAAAGTTTTGCTACTTATGACTTTCGTAAATATTTTCTTACTTTTCTATTGTGGGGATTA
>Ga0123519_10015141_pt1 | contig 10862 bp, 10 predicted proteins | sample YelNatPaOPRAMG02_FD_87396 | JGI IMG/M metagenome (GOLD analysis project Ga0123519, IMG submission 87396) | Hot spring microbial communities from Yellowstone National Park - Yellowstone National Park OP-RAMG-02 (version 2) | ecosystem: Environmental > Aquatic > Thermal springs > Hot (42-90C) ... | reverse complement strand
CGGGACAAGGAGATGGCCGGGCATTTACAGTCTTTTCTGGGTAACTGTCGTCTTAGTGAGATTACCCCCCACCTGATAGAGCGCTATAAAGAGTATCGGGTGCATCAGGTCGGAAGAAAGCCAGCTACCGTGAACCGGGAACTTGGTTGCCTGAAAGCAATATTTAACTGGGCAATAAAGAATAAGAAAGCGACGGAAAATCCGGTGCGGGAAGTAAAATTTTACCAGGAAGAGAGTCCCCGGATCCGCTATTTATCAGAGGAAGAAATTCAAAGGTTGCTGGCAAGTTGTCCAAAACATTTTCGGGCGGTGGTAATTGCGGCTTTGACTACCGGGATGAGGAAGTCCGAGATTCTTAACTTAACCTGGGATGATGTTGACCTGGAAAAAGGTTTGATTTATCTCCAGCATACCAAAAGCGGAAGAAGCCGGGAGATACCGTTATGCGGTTTATTATCCGAGACATTGAAAGAATGTCGCCAGTGGTCGGATGGTAAATATGTTTTTTGCAGTCATAAAGGCCAGAGGTATTCCAAGAATATCCGGACAATGTTTTTGCGAATACTGAGGCGGGCGCAAATTTCTGATTTTCGTTTTCATGACTTGCGACACACCGCGGCCTCCTATTTGGCGATGGCCGGGGTGGACATATTAACGATAAAGGAGATTCTGGGGCATCAGCGGATAGAAATGACCCTGAGATACAGCCATCTTTCCCCCAACCATAAGAGACTGGCGACCGAAATACTGGGGCAGAAAATTTTCTCACTTGCCGGGCAGGACTCGGTTCCGGCCAAGGAAGATACAACGGCCACACCTACAGCCACAGTAGGGGGGTATGACAAAGTCACCCAAAATCAGTTTTATGGAAATTACCTGATAAATCAAGCAGAATTAAATCTGGAGAGGTCGCCTAGTGGTTTAGGGCGGCGGTTTGCTAAACCGCTGTATCGTTGAAAAGCGGTACCGGGGGTTCGAATCCCCCCCTCTCCGAAGGTCTTTTTCGCTGCGGATGCGTTGGTAATGAAAATAACGGAAATAGTTTCGACGGCCAGGCCGACAATTTCTCTGGAAGTTTTTCCCCCGAAAGATGTGGCGGGCTGGGAGTCATTAAAAAAGAATTTAAAAATTTTAAGTAAATTCCATCCGGCATTTATTTCGGTAACTTATGGGGCGGGCGGGAAAAATCGCCGGGAAAATTTAACCTTGTTAAAGATGATTAAACAGGAAATGGGTCTGGAGGTTCTGGCCCACTTGACCTGTGTCGGTCAGACCAGAGAGGAAATCAGCGAAATCATCCAGCAATTACAGGAAAATAAAATTGAAAATGTTTTAGCCCTGCGCGGAGATTTGCCGTCGGGGCAAAAAAACCATGGGGATTTTCAGCACGCCACTGACCTGATGGAGTTTATTCGTCAGATAGATGAAACTTTTTGTGTCGGGGTGGCGGTCTATCCGGAAAAGCATCCCGAATCCCTGGACTGGGCGGCGGAGTTAAAATACTTAAAAAGAAAAGTAGACCTGGGAGCCAGTTTCGGGATATCCCAGATGTTTTTTGATAATCAAATTTTTCAGAAATTTTTACGGCGGTTAAAAGACAATCATATCACCCTGCCAGTTATTGCCGGGATAATGCCCCTGATGAGTGAAAAACAGATTAAAAAGATTACCGCACTTTGTCGGGCGACAATTCCGGAAAACCTGCTGGATAAAATAGTGAATGCTCCGGATGAAGAAACCGCCAGAGAGGTTGGTACTCGTTTTGCTATTCAGCAATGTCAGGAACTGCTGGCTGAAGGGATAAAACATTTGCACTTCTATACTCTTAATCAGTCCGCCAGCGTTTCCCGGATTATTCCCCACCTGGATTTGCTATAATAAATAGTTATGGAAATTCGTGTTCGCTTTGCGCCCAGTCCGACGGGCTATTTGCATATTGGTGGAGCCCGGACTGCTCTTTTTAACTGGCTCTTTGCCCGGCACAACCGGGGAAAATTTATTTTAAGAATTGAAGATACTGATGAGGTGCGTTCAACGATTGAGTCGGTTAAGGCGATAGTAGATAGTTTGTCCTGGCTGGGGTTAAACTGGGATGAGGGCCCGGAAATTGTTGCGGATATAAAAGGCAATCTTTCCTTTCAGTCGCGGGGCGAATTTGGTCCCTATTTTCAGATGGAAAGACAGAAACAGGGGATATATCAGGAATTTGCTCAGAAATTAATTGATAGCGGCTGGGCCTATTATTGCTATTGCCGACCGGAAGAACTGCAGGCCAAACGGGAACTGGCGATGAAAAATAAAATTCCCCCGAAATACGACGGAACTTGCCGGACACTTACGGAAGAACAAATCCGGGAAAAAAGAGCGGCCGGGATAAAACCGGTTTTGCGATTTAAGATGCCCCGGCAGGGTCAGATAGAATTCACCGATATTATTCGCGGTACTTTACAATTTGAAAACGCCCTGCTGGATGACTTTGTATTGCTGAAAGCCTCAGGGGTTCCGACTTACAATTTTGCCTGTGTAATAGATGATTATCTGATGAAAATTTCTCATGTGATTCGCGGAGACGACCATCTCTCCAATACGCCCCGGCAGGTTCATCTCTATCAGGCCCTGAATTTAGCGATGCCCCGGTTTGCTCATCTGTCAATGATACTTGGCCCGGATGGTGCCCGGTTAAGCAAGCGCCATGGACATACATCAGTTCTGGAATATGTTCGGGATGGCTATTTGCCCGAGGCCCTGCTAAACTATCTGGCGTTGCTTGGCTGGTCGACCGAAGACAGTCAGCAGATTTTTTCGGAGAAAGAATTAGTGGAGAAATTTTCTCTGGAGCGCTGCGGAAAAAGTCCGGCGATTTTTGATGGGCAAAAATTACTCTGGATGAATGCCGAATATATCCGCCAGAAATCTCCGTCGGAACTCACCCGACTTTTTCGCAACTGGGCCCGGGACCAGAACCCGGGGACGGAGATAGACAACTGGGATGAAAAAAAACTGGAAATGGCTATTGCCGCCGAGCAGGAAAAGATAAAATTGTTGAAAGATATTCCGGGGCTGGTTGATTTTTTCTTTGCAAATAAGATAGAATATAATGAAGAGGCTAAAAAAATTTTAAAAGGCGATGGGGTGAATTTGATTTTGCAGGAGTTGACCGGCATATTTAAGACACTGCCGGAATTTTCGGCGGCCAATTTAGAAAAAGTTGTCCGGCAGTACTGTGCGGAGAAAAAATATAAAACCGGTCAGGTTTTTCATCCCTTGCGTGCCGCGGTCTCGGGTCGGACCAAAGGGCCGCATTTATTTGTGATGCTGGAAATTCTGGGTAAAAATAAGGTTATTGAATCTCTGGAAAATCTACACTAAAAATGGAAGAAAAACAATTAGGTAATGTCTATTTTGTCAATCTGGTAATGATGCTGGCAACCGCAGCCTGGCAGCAACTGGGGAAAATTCCCAATCCCCTGGACAACAAAATTGAGAAGGACTTGAATGGCGCTCAGATTACTATTGAGATATTATTAATGCTCCGGGAAAAAACCCGGGGTAACCTGACGCCCGAGGAAGAAAAGTTGCTGAATACTACCATCAGTGATTTACAGATTAACTATGCGGATGAAGCCAGCAAATCGTCAGTGACTATTGAAAAGAAAAACTAATTCGTTGCCGGGTGGTGTAATGGTAACACGGATGGCTCTGGACCATCAATTCTAGGTTCGAATCCTGGCCCGGCAGGAAATTTTATAAACCAGAAGGGGGTGAGAACAATGGAAGTAAAGGTTGGCGTGGTTGAAGATTTTTTTGCCAAGGTCGGAGTTGTTGCCCTGAAACTGGAACAGCCACTGGCGGTTGGTGATACCATCAAAATTAAAAAATACGATGGTGAATTGGTGGAAAAAGTTACCTCAATGCAGATTGAACACCAGCCAGTGAGTGCGGCCAAAGCCGGCGACTCGGTGGGAATAAAAATTACCGGGCGGGCTCATAAGGGTAATGTTGTCTATAAAGTAGTGGAGTAATTGTTTTTAGTTATCTTTATTCTACTTTTATCGGTCCGGATCCCGGGAGTGGCCCAGGATTTTGGCGCAGTTGCTGGACGAAAAATTTTGCTGGATCCGGGACACGCGGTTTGCAATCTTTCCGGTAAAATAATAAACCCGGGTGCGGCCGGCCGGATTAGTCTGGAACGTGATATTGCTCTCCAGTTATCGGAGATTTTAGGTCAAATTCTTTCGGATAATGGTGCCCGGGTCTATTTCACCCGCCAGACAACTAATCCCTGGCGAATTGCCCGCTCAGTAGACGAAGATAATCGCCGCCGGGCCGAAGAGGCCAATAATCTTGGAGTTGATGTATTTTTGCGACTCCATTGCGATTGGTCCAGAAATAAAAAACTTTTCGGAGTAGTTACCTATTATTACCACCGTTCGGATTTGAGTCTGGCCAGGGTCGTACAGCAGGAACTGGAAAAAGAATTTTTTCAGGACTTTTCCCGGAATTTCTCTGGTAAGCCGGAATTTGCGGTCAGAAAAAAATATCTGGTTGGTTTTTATTACAGCCGGGTGCCGACAATTTTAATTGAAACCGGTTATCTCACGAATCCGGACCAGGAGCGCTGGTTACAAAGTAAAGAAAATTTATTCCGGCTGGCCCGGACAATCGGCCGGGGACTCAATCAATATTTTTTAACAAAAGGGAAAGGATAAAAAAATGAGTCAGGTGATTTTTTATTTAATCTTGACGGTTCTGCTCTGGGGAATTGCCCCGATATTTGATAAAGGGGCTTTGCGCGATGGCTCGCCACTGGCCGGGGTTTTTTTGCGCAGTATGGTAATTGGCATAGCAGTAACATTTATTGGTTTGTTGTCCGGTCGGCTGAAAGAGGCCTTTTCTTTACCAACCAGAAGTGCGATATATTTTATTACTTCAGCACTCTTTGCCGGATGTCTGGGGGTTTTTACCTATTACCGGGCGCTCCAGTTAGCCCCATCGTCAAAAATAGTTCCCCTGGCCGCAACTTATCCTCTGGTTACGGCGCTGTTGAGTATAGCATTTCTTGGTGAGCAGTTGACCATTGCGAGGCTTGTGGGAATTATTCTGATTGTCTGCGGAGTAGTGCTGGTACAATGAAGGAGCGGCTGGACTATCAGGTGATAGTTGTTGGGGCAGGACATGCCGGAATTGAGGCCAGTTTGTCCACAGCGAGGCGGGGGCTTTCTACTCTTCTGATAACCCTTTCTCCGGACACTATTGCCAGAATGTCCTGTAATCCATCAATCGGTGGTGTAGCCAAAGGACAGATTGTTCGTGAGATAGATGCTCTTGGCGGCGAAATGGCAAAAGCCACTGATTTTTCAGGTATTCATTTTCGAATACTTAATCGTTCCCAGGGCGAAGCGGTCTGGTCACCAAGGGCCCAGTGTGACCGGGATTTGTATTCTTACTATTTTTCCCGAACCCTGAAAAATCAGGAAAATCTCACCCTTAAATATGGAGAAGTGGTCGGACTTCTGGTTGAAAAAGAGAAAATAAAAGGGGTAAAACTGAGCAATGGCGAGACAATATATTCAAATGTGGTCATTTTGACCACAGGAACATTTCTCGGTGGTCGGCTGTTTTGTGGAGAAAAAACCTGGGAAGGCGGTCGGATTAATGAACCGGCGGCCAGACAGTTATCGGACAATTTGCGTAAGTTAGGTTTTCCGCTGATGCGCCTGAAAACCGGTACTCCGATGCGCTTACTCGCCAGGACAATAAATTTTTCGGTTTTGTCCAGACAGCCGGGAGACAATCCCCCCCAGCCATTTTCCCATTTTACGAAAAAAATTACCAATCCTCAGGTTGATTGTTTTATTACCTATACCAGTGAGAAAACCCACGAAATTATCCGGTCCGGACTTGACCGCTCGCCACTTTATACCAGAAAAATTGTTGGGATTGGCCCGAGGTATTGCCCATCAATAGAAGACAAAGTCGTTCGCTTTCCCGACCGCCAGCGTCATCAGATATTTCTGGAACCGGAGGGCCTGAAGAGTGAACTGATTTATCCGAATGGAATATCCAGCAGTTTGCCACAAGATATCCAGGAAAAATTTGTTCGGACAATACCCGGGCTGGAAAATGTCCAGATTACCTCTTATGGATATGCGGTAGAATATGATTCAGTCAACCCAATAAACTTAAAGCCCACGCTGGAGACCAAATTAATTTCTGGATTGTTTCTGGCCGGCCAGATTAATGGAACCACCGGCTATGAAGAGGCCGCGGCTCAGGGACTGATAGCGGGAATTAATGCCGGAAATTATATCCTGGCCAAACCAGTTTTTATATTGAGACGCGATGAGGCCTATATCGGGGTTTTGATTGATGATTTAACTACCAGGGGGGTGGATGAGCCATACCGGATGTTTACTGCCCGGGCCGAATACCGTCTGAAGTTGCGCTCGGACAATGCCGATCTCCGGTTGATGGACTATGGATATAATTTCGGGCTGATTCCTGCGCAATATTTTGCCGAGTTTAAAAAGTATAAAAGACTGGCAATTAAGGCCGAAGAGAAAGACCAGTATCCAGAATTGAAAAAAAATATTTTCTGGACCGAAGACCGGCTCAAAGAAGAAATCCGGATAATGAAAAAATATGCGGGCTATCTCCGACGCCAGGAAGTTCTGATTGAGCAAATGAAAAGATTGGATGAGGTAAAGATTCCTTTAAGTTTTAATTATGAAAAGATTCCGGGACTGCTCACCGAAACCCGACAAAAACTCAGTCGCCAAAAGCCATTTTCTCTCGGTCAGGCCAGCCGGATTCCCGGGGTTACTCCGGCCGATATTGCTATCTTGATGCTTTATCTGAAAAAAAATTCTTAAAAAGTGCCGGGAGTTTGCTATAATCATATTTATGGACCGCCAGAAAAACACAATCCTGATCAAACGCCAGGTTGAAAGTTGGGGAGCCAGCGCCTGCGGGATTGCTGAGATTACTCCGGAGATTAAAAAAAACTGGCTCTTACCAGCCGAAATCAATTATTTGAACTTTGGAATAGCCATTGCCTATCGTCTGAGTCGCCCGGTTCTGGAAACAATTACTGACGGGCCAAACCAGTTATACTACTTTCACTATCAGCGGGTAAATATCTTTCTGGATAATCTTAGTTTACGGCTGGTGGACTGGATACAAAAAAATGGCTTTAATGCCCTACCAATACCGGCCTCTCAGGTGATTGACTGGGAAAAACAACTGGGGGCGGTGTCGCATCGGGAAATTGGCTACCTGGCTGGTCTGGGATTTCCGGGAAGAAATAATTTACTGGTTCATCCGCTCTGGGGTAGTCAGTTTCGTCTGGCGACGGTTTTGACTGATATGCCCCTGGTGGCGGACAAACCAGTTGAGGGCAATTGTGGTCAATGCCAGAAGTGTATTTCGGTCTGCCCGGCCCGGGCAATATCGCTGGATACTTTTAATCTGGCGGCCTGTTATAAAAAATTACAGGAGTTTAAAAAATCCCGCAACATCGGCCAGTTGATTTGCGGGGTATGTTTGAAAGTCTGCTCCGGCAAATGAACGAAAAAACCGACTGGCGAGAATTTTTAAGAAAAGAATGGGGCATAGAAATAACTCCGGTTCAGCAAGAGCAGTTTCAACTTTATGCCCGGCTCTTGCAGGAGTATAATCAGTATTTTAATCTTACCCGGCTGGCGACCGAGTCGGAAATTTATTTTTACCATTTTGTTGATTCCCTCGCGGGCTATTATTATATTCGCCAGAATAATATTCGGGAAACTAATTTGCTGGATATCGGCAGCGGAGCTGGTTTTCCCGGAATACCAATAAAAATTGTCTGGCCACAGTCCTCAGTTATTTTAGTAGAATCGGACGGCCGCAAGAAAAAATTTTTAGAGGTGGTTATTGACCAATTAAACTTAAAAAAAATTGAAGCCAGAAATATCCGGGCCGAAGACCTTAAGCCCGGGGCCATTCCTCCGACGGTGGCGACTTTGCGGGCAGTTGGTAAAATTTTTCCGACCCTGGCAGCGCTGAAACATTTAAGTCCGATTAGCTGGTTTCTCTGGTATGCCACCGAAAAACTTTACCGGGATAATCTGGCCCGGCTGGCCAGAACTAAACCAGCAATCCTGGCCGGCGATTTTTATAGCTGGCCGGGCCTGAAGCAGCGGCGACTGATTGTCGGAATAAAAAACTAAAAAACTATGGACCAGAAAGAATACCGCGATTTTTTGAAATTATTGAAAGTTACCCTGACCTATCTGCGGCTTTATCCGCCGAACAGCCAGGTTATTCTTGGCCAGATAGAAAAAATTTACAACTGGATATCCGAGCGTCTCAATGCCAATAATGAAATGATTATCTCCGAGATTGGCGGAATAATCATTATTGACGGCGAAGAGTTGAATAATCCCGAGATACTAAATTTAAGTCAGAACTTGGGGGAGCATTTTATTAAAACCGGGTTAAAGTCGGTAAAATTTGTTCGCGGGCTTGGGGCAGAGGAGTTAAAGCAATTTTTACTGGAATTTGCTCCCCGCCAGATGGGCAACTGGGCCGAGAGAAAAATTGGCCCGCATCTGGAATTTAATCAGGTGCGCTATGTAGCGATTGGCCCGGAAGAAGAGATAACCAAAAAAATTTCGGAGCTGACTGAAAATGTCGGCCAGGATATCAGCGAAGTGATTACCCTTATTCGTCGGTCCTATGACCTGATTGAGGAAAAGCCCGCCGCGAATAAAGAATTACTTTACGACCATCTGGCCCGTCGCCTGGCCCGGCTGGACCCACTATTATTACAGGAAATATTTGACCGGGAACTGCCGCCAAAAATAGAACAGAGTCGCCTCAAAGAGCGACTTTTGCAGTCGCTGGGCCAACAACAGATTAGCGAATTGTTTTCCGAGATTAAGGTCTGGTATGAGGAGATTCGTCAACGGGAAAAAGGAGATTTTACCGCCGTAGAACAGTTAAACCGGTTAAAAAAGTTTATCAAAAAAATTCTCACTTCTCCGGCGGCCCAGCAGGTCTCATTTAAAATATACGAGGACCTCTTGAAACTGGGGCTGCTGGATGAACTGCCCGAATGGCTGAAGGGCCAGGAGACAAAAAATATAATTGCCGAAGTGGAGAATTGGTTAAAAGAAGAGCCAGCCTATCTGCTGAGCGCAGAAGTTGGTCCGAAAATTTCTTCCGCCGCCGAACAATTGATTGTCCTGGGGATTAATGAGTTATTAACCAAGTTATTGGTTCATCTCTCGCTCAATCTTTCTGCGAAATCCGCCAACAGTCGTCAAACAACGATAGATTTGCTTCTGGCTCTCCGGGACATTCTGGCCCGCTATGGCAAAGAAAATTTCAGTGCGGCCTGGGAGCCAGAAGTAATCAAAGCAATAGAAACAGAAGACATTCCGGAAAATTATCAGAAGTTACTGGGCCTGCTCTTTGCCCGTCTGGAAATTCAGTTATTGACCGGAGAATGGAAATTAGCCCAGTTAGTTCTGGAAGTTGTTTTGCGCCATCTCAGTGATGAGTATTCGCGGATAAGCCCAATTCCGGCCGGGGTCCGGGCTGAACTTATCCGTTATTATCAGAATATTCTGGCTGAGCGTATTTTACCGGTTCTGGAAGATACTTTTCGCCAGCCAGCCGCCGAAGAAGGTCGGTTGCTGGCGATTGGAGTTTTCCGGCAACTGGGACAGCGCTATCCAGAGATTCTGGTAAAAATTATTAAACACAATCCGGAATATCGTCTCCGGCGTCTGGCCGCCGAGACCTTAAAAATGTTGCCCGAAGCTGGTCATTTGATAGCCGAAGAATTAAATTTAGGTCTGGTGGCCGAAGAGATAAAAAATTTTCTCTCGGTTTTAGATATTCTCTGGGAAGGAAATTTTGAGCAACAACTGATAAACCTTCTGGCTTATCCGGCCCCGGATATTCAGCGACAGATTATTCGTTTTCTGGCCAGGCAGAAAAGTCCGGCGCTGCCGACAATTTTGCTCAGTGCTGTGGAAAATCCCGAACTTGCTTCTCTGGCAATAAATCTTCTGGGTGAACTGCGAATAGCGCAGGCGGTGGATGTCCTCGGCCAGAAAATTTTGAGCACCAATTTTCCGTTTGCGGAAGAGGCAATAATTGCTTTGGGAAACATCGGACATCCCGATGCGGTTAAGTATATCTTAAAACTTTTGCGGCCGCGCTGGCTTTTCTTTGGCCCGCGCAATAAGGAAATTTTGCAAATTCGGGCACTCTGGGTATTGCGAAAATTTCCGAAGGAGCCCCGGATTATTCAGGTTCTGGAAAAATTTAGCCGGCACCGGACCAGTGCTTTGCGACTGGTGGCGACGGAAACTTTACAACATTTTAAAAAATAACTTTTACATCTTTTCCAGAATAGTAGTGAGAATATCTTTCGGGCTCTGATTGGGGAAGAATTTCTTTTCTATGGTGATGGCCGTTTCTCTGGGCGAAAACCTGATTCCCTGCCAGTAATTGGCCAGAACTTCTTTTATAAAATTTTCTTTTAAGCTGGCCTCAGCGGTAAAAACAATATTTATTGACTCGGCGGTTTCCCGGATGCTGGCAATTTTCAATTTTCGGGCATAGATTTGCAATCGGGCGATAAAAAGAAGATTTTGAAATTCTTCCGGTGGTCGGCCAAAGCGGTCAGTGATTTCCTGATTAATGTTTTCCAGTTCCGGATTATCTTCGGCCGAAACCAGGCGGCGGTAATAATAAATCCGCTGGGATTCCGAACTGATATAACTGGCCGGGATTAAAGCCGGAATCTTTAAGTCAATTATCGCGGGCGGCTCGCCCATCTCGCCCGGGTGGATTTTTCCCGTCACTAATTT
>Ga0123519_10015134_pt1 | contig 10867 bp, 8 predicted proteins | sample YelNatPaOPRAMG02_FD_87396 | JGI IMG/M metagenome (GOLD analysis project Ga0123519, IMG submission 87396) | Hot spring microbial communities from Yellowstone National Park - Yellowstone National Park OP-RAMG-02 (version 2) | ecosystem: Environmental > Aquatic > Thermal springs > Hot (42-90C) ... | reverse complement strand
CCGTCTCCAGACGGCGATCTGCGAGCGTGACGCCAGTGGATTCGGGGTCTGGCTCTCGCGATCGCTTCGCGACGCCTCTCGCGACATCCTTAGGATGCGCTGTCGGCCGAGGGCTGTCGGCCGAGGGCTGTCGCCCGAGGGGAGACCCCTCCTACACCACTTTGTCCGGCGGCTGCTAGCGGGGCGAAGGCCTCACGCGGGACTGAGTGTCACTGTCCGCTCGTGCGGGACTGAGTGTGATGGTCGGCCGGCAGTGTTGCTACTGAGCCTTGTCCGACGACTGCCGCGGCAGGCCGAGGGTCGGGGCGGCCTGGGTGTAGAGCTCTTTCCAGATGCTCTGGACTCTAACGACCGCATCGTGGACGTATTCGACCGGGAGACCGTCGGACAGGATGTTGAGAATCCAGCAGCAGACGATCTCGCCGTCGGAGTCGATGTAGATCGATGAGAAGGCCTTGCGGCGGTTGACTTCGTTGATCTTCTCAAGGACGGCGGCGCGCTTGTCGGCGGGGACTTTGACGTCCGTCATGAGGTTGATCAGCACCCCACGCTCGATGGTGTTGTTCGTGTCCTTGTCCGTGTTCAGGACCTGGGTGTCGATGAGTACCTTGAACTTGGGCATAGGGCCGCCGTCGAACGGAAGCTCGAGATAGAGGTCGTTGGGCTGGCCCTCGGTGGTCTCGTTGACGATGAGCTTGTGGACGTCTCTGAGGTTTGCCTCGATGACCTTTTCCTGGGAATCCTCGTCCTGAGCCACGATAAGGCGGGTGGACGTGTCGGGTGAGGGAGTCTGGGCGCCGCAGATGGCGGCCGTCAACAGAATCGCGAATGCGAAAAGGAATGCCAGTGTTCTAGTCATGGTAGTGGTTCCTCCAGATTACGACGGATACCAGTTGGTGTATTCCACGTCCGGGCGCCTGACCCCTGCTGTTTGGCCGCGCCCGCCCTTGCTCCGGCGTTTCGGGATTTCCACTACGTTCAAGTCCCGAAACACCGAACGGCCCACGAACCAGGCCTACTCAGGGCTATCGGGCAATGGTTTTCGCAAGAGTGGATCGGTGCTATGCGGGCACGTGCTCTGCATAGAACTGCTCGTAGTCGGCGAGTGACTTCTTGAGAAGGACTGTGGGATCGAGGCCGTAGGGGCAGCGGGAGCGGCAGTCGCCGCAGTCGATGCAGGTCTCGATCTTGCGCATGTTCTCGCGCCAGCGATCGCTGAGGAACTGCTCGTAGGGCATGCGGCGCAGGAGCAGGTTCATCCGCGCGGCCATCGGAACATTGATGCCCTGGGGGCACGGCAGGCAGTAGCCGCACGCGCGGCAGAAATCGGCTGCGAGCTCGCGGCGATCCCGTTCTATGGTGGCGATCAGGCTATCATCAAGGGCGGGAGGGTTCTCGGAGAATGCGAGAAGCTCGTCGAGCTCGGGCATGCGCTGGATGCCCCAGATCGGGATCACGTTATCGTACTGCGCCATGAAGGCGAAGGCCGGGGCGAGCTGGGTGAGCAGGCCGCCGCAGAGCGCCTTCATCGCGATGAAGCCCATGTCGGCTTCGCGGCACATATCGACTATCGCGAGGTCCTCCGGCGCGGAGATGTGACACAGCGGGAACTGCAGGGTGTCGTAGAGGCCGGAGCCGACCGCCTCGATGGCGCGCTCACGGACGTGACTGGTGATGCCGATGAAGCGAGTCAGACCCTTTTGGCGGGCCTCGATGAGAGCAGCGTAGGAGGACTCGGGATCGTCGGGATCGGGCAGGACCCTCGCGTTGTGCAACTGCAGGAGATCGACGTGGTCGGTGCGGAGCTCGCGCAGGCTCGTTTCGAGATCGGCAAGCACGCCCGCCTTTGTGTTCGCGGTGGACTTGGTGGCGATGATGATGGAGTCGCGGACGTCGGAGAGAGCACGGCCCATCTTTTCCTCGCTGTCGGTGTAGGCGCGGGCGGTGTCGAAGAAGGTGATGCCGCCATCGAAGGCCGCGCGGAGGATGCGTACGGCCTCGTCCATCTCCGTGCGCTGGATTGGAAGCGCGCCGAAGCCGGTGCGGGTTACGGTCAGTCCTGTTCGTCCGAGTGTTGTTGTCTGCATGTTCGTTCCTATCTGATGGATGCTGAACTGCTTCCTGCGGAATCCACTGTCGTTCCGAGGGAACTATCGTGGCTTCCTACGGAATCCACTGTCGTTCCGAGGGAATCAAGTTCGGCATGACAAGTGTCCGCAAGGACGCCGGGAATGTCGCTTGGCGCGATGCCGCTGGCGCGCATGAGTTCGAGATGCGGGTAGAACTCGGCGACCTCGTAGAGATTGTGCGCGTCGCTGCCGAACGCGAGCTTGACGCCCGATTCCACGCAAGAGCGCACGAACTCGGGAGTCGTGATCTGGTTGTGGAAGTTGATCTCGGCGGCAACGTTGTGCTTGCGCAGCAGGTCGATCAGGCGCGGCACGAAGCTGGGCGGCACGAGCTCGGGATGCTTGCGGAAGAGCCGGAGCGGATGGGCAAGAATCTGCACGCCACACGTCAGGAACGTCGCCAGCCTGCCGAGCATCTCCTCCGCAGCGGCCGGGTAGTCGGGCTCGGGTTTGCGCAGTTCCTGGAGCCAGTGGATCGCGCCGACGCGGACGTGGGCGCGGTCCCAGTCCTCGCGGCGAACGACGGGACGGCCCGAATTGTCGCAATCGATCTCCAGGCCCGTGAACGCGGGCGGCGAGAACTCTCTGACCTGTGACAGAAAGTCCGCCATGCGATCCGCACGGCCCTGCGTGGTGTCGATCCCTTCCTGCAGGAATGCCGCGCCCCAGAAGGTGTCGCGGTCGAAATAGAGCTGGCCGGAGTGCTCTGTGAGAGACAATCCTCCCAGGCCATATTCGCCGGCAAGGGCGAGAGCCGTCGCCATGTTCATATTGTCGCTGCAGTAGGCAAACTGCGTGTGGCAGTGGTAGTCGATGAGCCGCAGGTCGCGCGGGAGGCTGAGCTGGTGCTCAATGGTTTCGACCCTGTCGCCGTCGATGGTTATCTCGAGGAACCTGAACGGCGCCTCGCACAAGGCGGGGACGATGATCGCATTGCCGGCCGTCTCGCCCGCGTGCCAGTGGCCGCTGAGGGCTGCGGTGAAGTGATTGCGCTCGAAGGCGGACCAGATGTCGGCGGCGTTGGTGTAGCCGTAGGGGCTTGCGCTCGCGCCGGGCTTGAATAATGGAACGTGCTGCAGGGATACGATGGGGCCGTCGTGGCCAGCGCGGGCCCGATCCATGCGCGCGATGTCGGAGTCGGTGCGGCGGGCGTTGTAGTCGGTCTGCTCCGGGTCGATGAATGTGAGCACGCGCGCGCCGTTGATGTCGATGCAGTCCGCAGGACGGTCGTAGACGGTGTAGAACGCGTCGAGGTTGCCATCGTGGTTGCCGGGCAGCACGATCGATGGGCTCTGGAGCTTGTCGATGATTGCCCTGATGTGCTCGTGACCCTCGCGGGAAGCGTCGTCTACGAGATCGCCGAGCAGCACGGTGAGGTCCGGCTTGACGAAGCGGTTGAGGCGGTGGACCGTGCGGAGAAGCAATATGTCGGCGATGGCACAACGTCTGGCGCCGCACTGCTCCAGCGCGCCGGAGGCGTAGTGCGTGTCCGCGATTGCAGCGATTCTCAGAGACAAGGGATCGGGCTCCTTGGGCGCAGTTGAGAGTGGAGAGCCGAGAGCGGGGAGTCCAGACCACGCATTTCCATTCTCTGCGACAAGCCGGTATGGTCACCCCCCCGGCTCCGGCCTGCCGTCTTCTGACAGTTTAGCACGGAAAACGGGGAATAGGGAAGGGACAGGCGTGACCCAGGTCGCCCGGATGCTGAATCAAGTTCAGCCATGACGCGGTCGGCTACTTGTCCTTGAGGGCGATGAGAACGCCGGCGCCGGGGATGAGCCAGTGGCCGTTCTCCTCGTCGATAGGCGTCATGTGGCCGTCAACGGCGGATATGACCTGCTTCGAAGCGTAGGTCTTTGCCGTGCGCAGGGTGATGTTGGCGGATTTCTCCAGATCGATGTTGACCAGCATCACGTAGTCGCCGTCCTTTCCCTCGAACTCGCCGACCATGATCGCGGGCTTGTCGCCGCTGAAGCCCTTGATCGAGCTCCTCGAATCGATGCTGGTTACGAGCTTGCCCGGGAGCTTGGGCAGGCCATCGGCGGGAGCGGGGTCGGTGAAGAACACGCCGGTGGACTTGAGCCGGTTCATAAGCGGGCCGAGAACCTTGACCTGCCGGTTGACGTCGCGCAGGTAGAACCAGGTGTCGGTCCGTCGGCCGTCCTTGGAGACCGGAGCATAGTGGTATCCGCCCTGGAAATACCTATACCACGCGAGGCCGCGCCCGCCGGCTGCAAGGGTGGTGTAGGCCTGAAGCATGAAGTTGGCAGGCGACGGGACGGTCGTATACGGCCTGATCTGGTTGCAGCAGACGGTGTTCCAGAACGGGAGACCGTGTTCCTGCGAGACCCGACGGACCTCGATCAGGTCGTTGAAGTACGACGCGCCCTGGTCCCGGCTCTGCAGATTGTCCGACGTGAAGATCTTGTAGTTGTCGTAGCTGAGCATCTGCGGCTTGACGTCGGACACGAACCGCTCCAGATACTCGGTGAAGCTGTTTGCGCCGAGCTGCGACTTGTCCGGCGCGCCAATGGTCGCGTAGCCGGGGAAGAGATTGATGTAGGCCAGCTTGCCCGGCGCATACTTCTTTACGGCCGCAACTGCCTTGGCAAGCTTGGGGAACTTCGGTGTGCCGGGTTCGTCGATTATGAAGTAGCCCAGAATCGACTTGCCGTCGCCGGCGCCCTTGATCCATTTCTCGATCAGCGGATCGATATCGCGGTCCGGCACGTCGCCCCACTTCTTCCACGCCTGCCCCTCGAGAGTCGGCGCGACTATTGCTTTGAGCCCGAGCTTCTCGCACTCGGCAACCTGGTTCGGCTGAACGAAGCCGGCGACGGTGAAATCGCAGGCTGCGATGCTCTCGACCGCGTCCCGGAAACCCTCGACCGGAGTCCACCCAAACAGGCCGTCCCAGGGCAGGATCGGGAAGAAATCGTCGTCGGAAGCAGCCCAAGCCGATGCGACCGACAGCAGAACGATGAGAATCACCATTACTAATGCGACTTGCCACATAGCTAGCAGTGCCTTCTCCAACACGGCTTCGATCTCCTTTGGACTTGTCAATGATAAGGCTACTCCACCACCTCGAACGTACGCTTGACGGTTCGCGCGGCGCCGTTGGACTCGGCGGTGACGACGATCTCGGGCTTCGCGGCGTCGATATTGACCGCCGCGACGAAGCAGCCGGATGCGGTAATGTTGTCGGGTATGACAGGCTGGCCGTTGATAGTGAGCTTCGCGCCCGGCGTGGTCACGCCGTGGACGTTGATGGTGATCGGGCCGACCGGAGTGGCCGTGCCCTCGGGCGGGGACGTTTGCACGTAGAGAAGCGGCGATGTGTTCAGCGCCTCGATCTCGTCCGCTATGGCAAGACGGGTGTCGAGGAGGACGGCGGGGTCGCGCGTGCGGTCGTAAAATGATTGTACGACGCGGCGGCAGAGCTCGGTCGGGCGGCGGCGTGGGTCGAGCCAGGAGGCGTCATCGCCGATGCGTTTCTTGAGGTCGCGCAGGCGGCTTTCGAGGGTCCATAGATACTCGTAGTCCTGCAGACCGTCGCGCATCGTGCTGAGTCGCAAGGATCCGAGCCAGCCTTCGCGGCCGGGATAGGCGACCTGCGAGTCACCGGGCGGGAGATTCCAGGGCGTGACGCCCTTCTCCGAGTAGGGATCGCAGTCGGGCGAGAACCAGTTGAACCCCCAATGCAGGTAGCCATCGAGGTCGTAGAGGTAGCTGATCCAGTGCAGTTCGCGCGCGGCCAGCAGCGGCTGATCCAGGAATCTGTTCGGGTAGCGACCGGACGGGAAGCAGCAGGTGTAGAACCATACCGGTTTGCCCTCACGCTTGAGCTGCTCGAAGTGCGGCCACCAGAGGTTGATGTGCGAGAGCTTGGGGACGTAGATGTCCAGGTCGCCAATGTCTTCGGTCTCGATGGCCTCGATGATGCCGATGTCCGGCGCGATTTCGCGGACGCGCTCGAGAAGCTGTTTGTACGATTTCTCGTGGTAGATGAAAGGCTCGTCGGCGAGGCTGGTGAGGATTCGGCCCTTCCAGCCCCGCTTTGCGATGACCTGCTGGACGGCCGCGAGGCGGTCCATGTTATCCGCGACTGCCTCGGTTCGGCTGTCCGGCTTGAGCTGGAACTTGGTGTGGCGTCCCACTGACGTGAAATGCACGGCGCGCATGCCACACTTGAACGCGGTCTCGGCGAACTTCTCGAAAAACGAGGTGTCCCAGTAGGTGGCGCCGTCCGGGGCGGTCTTGCGCAGGATGGAAGTCCACGAGATGCGGACATCGGTCTGCCGGTGACGCTTGACCAGCTCGCACATCTGCTCGAAATGTTTCCAGTAGGCGTCGGAGTCCGGCCGCAGCCCCTCGAACGTGCGGCCGGGGACATCCCACCACTCGATCACGCGCTGATGCCTGTCGGCGGGCATGATGAAATCGCGGACGCGAAGTTGCACGGATAGGCTGCAGCGGCCGTTCTCGCCGGATATGGTCAGCTCGCCGTGGTAATCGCATGGTCTGGCGTCGGCGGGAATCTCCACCTCGATCCACAGGGGCTGGAGAAGCTTCGGTTCGATGGCGCGCTCGGCACCCTCCCAGAACGCGTCGGGAATGCTGACCGGCGCTTTGGCGACGAGTTCGTCGAGCGGCACGCCGGTGGAGTTCGCGGTGATGTCTACGTAGCGTTCCCACTGCAAGCGAATGGATCTGGGAAGGACGGTGGATCTGCCGTCGGCGGATCGAAGCGTGGAGATGCTAGGGCTGACCGTATCTGGCGAGTCGCCCGGGATCAGCACGACCTGCGCGCTGACGGTCTCTCCCCTGGCGCCTTCGATGCGAAGATCCGAAGCGGCGCTGACGTCCGGCGTGGACGTTCGCAGAACCTTGACGAGCGGGCTTGTTGGGACAATCCTCATGTTTTCGCTCCTGCACGGTCCGGCGCAGATTGCGGCGCCAAGGATGGCTATGATTGCGGCGGGAATGGCCTGTGTCATGGCGTTTCGTGAGCAGGCGTCCTTGCGCGGCAGCAGCCAGAGCCGGCGCCGGTCGCCGATGCATGCCACCGCAAGCGCAAACGCTCTACGATATTTCGATGCGTTTTCCCTGTTCATACGAATCGTAGCAGGCTAGGACTAGCTCGAGGACTTCGCGGCCTTCCTCGGCAGTGGCTATGGGCGGTCGCTTGCCGTGCAGGAACTCGGCGAGCGGCGCGGCAAGACCGGCGATGCGTTCGCCCTGACCGTTTACCTCGGGCAGGTCGCTGACAGTCCAGCCTCCGCCGCCGTGAATGAGCCACTTGAGCTGCGGCGCTCCCGCGGGGCGGGCGCCGTTGCTGGGTGCGTCGCCGTAGTTGCCGATGATGACACCGTTCTCGCAGATGATCTCGAGCGTGTTCTCACCGGCCGGGGCGACAAACGTGCAGGAGACCTCGGCAAATGAGCCATCGGCGTAACGATACACAGCGATGGCGTTGTCGTTGGGAACGGCGGGATTGAGAAGCGTACCCATCTCCGCCATGACACTGACCGGCTTGCCCAGCAGCCAGTAGATGAAGTCGATTGGATGCGCGGCATCGTCGGCGAAGATATCGCGGTTGAGCTCGGGCTTGACGTGCCACATCTTGTCGAAGTCCTTCATGAACTGCGTGCCGAGGCAGTGGCGGCGACGGACCATGAAGACCCTGCCGAACTCGCCGGACTCGAGGAGCTGCTTTGCCTCGACGTTGTGGGGATCGACTCGCATCTGCCACGCCATGGTGAAAGGAACACCGTGGCGCCGTACTGAGTCTACTATATTATGCGCCTCGTCCATGGTCAGCGAAATCGGCTTCTGAAGAATAATCGACTTGCCGGCCGCGGCGGCGGCCTCGACAAGCTCGGCGTGCATCGAAGTCTCAGCGGCGATCGCGACGGCGTCGATGTCGGCGCGGCTGAGAAGGTCTTCCACCGTGGCGACGCTGTCGATGCCGAAGCGTTCGCAGTTGGCGGCGGCGCGGGCTGAGTCGTGGTCCCAACCGGCGGCTACGGTCACGCCCAGTTCGGGCTGTCCGCGCCATCGATCGCAGTACATTCCAACGTGTCCGTGTGCAAATCCAAGAATACCGATACGAATGTCAGTCACATCAGCACCTCGAGTATCGTGAAGCGGCGGAACCACACCGCATTTGTAGTCTTCACAAACGCAGCAGCTAATTCCTTGTATGCATCGTCGCGTGAGACACTAGTAGAATTACCAGTTTTCGGCGGCCGGAGCGCACGCCCATTGACACGTGGCAGAGTGCGGGCTAAAATACAAGTAATGCGCTTTAGTTGGCCGGAAACCTCTATCTCGCACACTGTGGAAAGGGGGACATGCATTGAGACTACTCGCTTTTGTTGCAGTTCTGGCTCTTGTGCTGAGCTGCTCGGCGGCCGTTCTCGCAGCCCAGTATGCGCCTGGAGGTGACGACTTCGAGAGCTACGACGTCGGCACCTACTTCACGACGATCACCACATCGCCGCCCAGTCCGGCGTCGAGCGTGTGGGGTGACTCCGCCACCTATGCGGCAGGGCTCCGGTGGAACATAGTTGAGACCGCAGCGTTGGATGGCAACCCGAACAACAAGGTTGTTCGCATCGTAGACACTCCGGATTCGACCACGAAGAACACCCATCTGCGAGCGGACTTCTTCCCCAGCGCGCCTTACATGACCAGCGGCACGTATACCGTGACGATGGACGTGATGCCGCTGCAGACTAACGGCCCGTTCAAGATCACGATGACCAGGGGGGCCTCGTGGACGAACGGGACGGACTGGGTGTGCGCAATCGGCTTCGGCAGCACAGGCGGCAACACGTTCTTCCCGGATATCGCGAGCGCCGGCAACAGGATCTTCCTTCAGAAGGTCACGGTCAAAACGGCCGGAAAGGTGGCCTGGACGGAGACCGGGGTCACGTATGACGCCAACACCTGGTACACGGTGAAGTTCGTCATAAGCGTGGACACCAAGACGTATCGCGCCTATTTCGGCCCTCACGGCGGCACCCTTTCCGAGTTGACATCCGGCCCCACGGCGTTCATAGTGAATAATACGGGGGTTATGGTCAACAGCTTTGGTGGCATGATCGTAGCCACCTCCAACATAGCCAACGAGGGCGCTCAGCTCCTGCTGGACAATATCGTAGGTCCGGCTCCGCTCGGCGCCAGGGTCGTCTGGGATACGTTCACCAGAGCCGACAACTGGCAGCTCGGCACGACCGAGGACGGCGCCCACTATGGCTGGGGCAATGGTTACAACTCAGTTGCCTCGATCACGGGCAACAAGATGGTCTTTGGGCTTTGGGACCCGCCCGTGGGCAGCGATGGCGCCGAACTCCAGGGCTATGCGGCCTCGGCCGTCGATATGTCGGCCTGGGTAAGCAGTTCGGGCGGCGACGGAGCGGGAATCGCGTATCGCAAGGACTCGAGCAAGGAACTGGGGAACCCGGGGTTTGGTTACAGGCTCTTCTGGAGGCAGGACGGCACGAGCGTCAAGCTGAGCTATCAGTCGTATGGCATCGACTACGCCTCCACGACCTACACGCCTGCTACGGCCATCGACTGGACAGTTCCGCACTTCATCAGGATCAAGGCGATAGGTTCTTCGCATCAGGTGTGGCTTGACGACCAGCGCATCATCGACTGGAATGACAGCCACAGCATGGCAGCCGGAGACATCATCTTCTACCGGGTCAACTCGGCCTTCACGGTTGATGACTTCACGGTCTATGACACTTCGGTCTCCGCGACGGACATCGCCGGGATCAAGAACGTCCCGGTGGGCGTTCCGGTCTCGCTGAGCAGTGCCACGAACACGTGCGTCACGGCGGCGTTTAGCGGATTCTTCTATCTGGAAGACGCCAACGGAATCGCGGGCATCAAAGTGGTATCGCCGGCCGGCTCTCCTGGCATCGGCGACATCGTCTCGGTGAGCGGGACTCTCGCCGAGAATGACGGCGAGAAGTACATCAACGCCCCGAGCTTCACGGTGGACGGCTCGGCTGACTTCAGATGCAAGCCGTGGGCCGTGACCGGCCGCACGCACGCGGGACCGGGTCTCTCGGACATGGCGCTGCTGATGAGGATCTGGGGCAAGGTCACGTGGGTCAGCCCGGATGGATCCTACTTCTTCGTAGATGACGGGTCGGGCGTGGTATATGAAGCCGGAAAGAGCGGCGTCAAGGTGATTAACGCGGATCTGCTCGTTACACCCGCGGTGGGCGATTACGTCGGCTGCAACGGTGTGGCAAGCATGGACAACGGAGTCAAGGCCATCAGACTGCCCAACTCCTGGCTCTACATGGATATCCTCAAACCGGTCTCTCCATAGCTGAGTGGCGGATACTCCCACAACGACACGACCCTCGCGGAAACGCGGGGGTCGTTGTTGTTTGGATCGATGTCCATTCCCGGGATCTTTATCTGCCACTGACCAAACCGCGGACATCTTCGTGGTTGCCGAACTGCAAGTTCTCTATCAGCGTGCCGAAGAGGTCGGCGCCACGTCCGGCTGCTAGCAGCCTGCGGGCAAAGCCGCAGTCGGTTGTAGGAGCCGTCTCCAGACGGCGATCTGCAAGCGTGACGCCAGTGGGTTCGGGGTCTGGCTCTCGCGATCGCTTCGCGACGCCTCTCGCGACATCCTTAGGATGCGCTGTCGGCCGAGGGCTGTCGCCCGAGGGGAGACCCCTCCTACACCACTTTATCCGGCGGCTGCT
>Ga0123519_10015133_pt1 | contig 10868 bp, 7 predicted proteins | sample YelNatPaOPRAMG02_FD_87396 | JGI IMG/M metagenome (GOLD analysis project Ga0123519, IMG submission 87396) | Hot spring microbial communities from Yellowstone National Park - Yellowstone National Park OP-RAMG-02 (version 2) | ecosystem: Environmental > Aquatic > Thermal springs > Hot (42-90C) ... | reverse complement strand
ATGCTTACAACAACATTGTTGTTGTTAAAGATAATCCTGATATTGCTACAATGTATATTCAAGAATTTAACGAAGAGTGGGGGAGTGCGGATTTTGATTTTAATCCACAAAGTAGTAGAATGAGGAGAGAGAAAAGGGATCCACCGCCGTATTTCCACACCACAGATAACTTTGAGGTTTACTTTTCTTATTCTGATGCTAACAAAATCGGCAGTAGGCTGATAGAACTTTTGTCTAGTGCTACGAATGTTTTTGTTTGTATGTATGCTATTTCATCAAATTCTATTGTATTTGGTACTATTTTGAATGTTTTGCAAAGTGGTAAGGGGGTTTTTGGGGTTTTTGATGGTGGGCAAGCTTTTTCTCCTTTTTCTGGTGCTTCTTCACTTTTACAGCTTAGTCCTAACAATTTTTACATAGAAAATGACCCTCGGATACTTCACAACAAGTATATTATTTTAAATTACTCGGATGATGACCCTTCGGGTGCTGTTGTTATAACTGGTTCTTACAATATTTCAGAAAATGCTGAGGACAATAACGATGAGAATGTTATAATAATAAAAAATAACCCGACCATTGCTAGGAATTACTTTAAGGATTTTGTTTATCACTTCTCAAGAAGTGGTAAGGTTCTAGAAGGTATTAATATTGTTAATGTTGAATCTACAAACATCAATTTGATGTTTGGACAAAATTTTTCTTTGAGAGGTGAAAATTTACATAGAGTTGTTGGTGTTTTTGTTACGAATTCGTCTTATTATTCAACTATAACTATAATTTCAAACACTACGAATTCTCTTTACTTGATACCTCCGAATGCTACGGGGATTTTTGATTTGGGGATGGTTTTGAGTAGTGGAGATAGGTTTTTGGTTCCGGTTAAGGTAGGGGTTTTTGATCCTTCTAATGTTTCTATTGTTGTTAATGATGGCTCTCAAAGTATATTGGCTAGTACGAAGGTCTATGTAGAAATTTTTGGTTATACTAATGCTACTACACCTTATGTTAGTGTGCTACTTAATGGTTTGGAAAAGTTTGTTGTGTTGTATCCTCAAGATTGGTATTATGTTGGCAGTTTTTATCTTGATTCGCTTTTTAGCCTCAAAGGTATTTCAAATAATACACCTATAGTTTTTAAGTTTGTAGGTGATTATGCTACCAATTATGTTACCAATTTTATTGTCCTTCCTCCACCTAGTATTAAGGTTAGTGCTCCTAAAAGTCTCGTTAAGGGTGCTACTGGTAAAGTAAGGTTTGTTGTTGATGACCCTTTCAAGAGGAAGTGTAGAGTTTCGTTTGATGGGAATGTTAATTTTGTTAATTTTGATGATGTCAGTGGTGAACTTTGTTTTTATGCCCCTGAAAGTGTGGATACAGCGAAGATATTTTATACCATTGAAGATGATGTTGGGTATTCGTTTTCTGATGTTGTCGAGGTACCAGTGGTTGGTAGTCAAAGTGTCTTGGTTTATCCTACCTTTGTTAAAGGTGGAGGTAAGATATACATTGAGGGGGATTTTGAAAAAATTTATATTTTTGATAAGGATTATAATAATGTGCCTTTTGTTTTGGATAGAGAGAGTGATGGTAGGGTTTTTGTTTTGCCGAAAATTGCTTATGATGTTAGTGTGCTTTTTGTAGTAATTTATGGTGGTGATGGTAGAAGGGAAGTTAAGAAAGTTGTATATTATAGGTAGATTTTGTTAATCTCTTTTACGAAAATGTATATATGGAAATTTTTATAGTAGTTGTAGAAATCGCACTGGTAATAGCGGTTGCGTCTTATTTTCTTTTATCCCGTTTTTCAAGTGACAAATTTAAGAAGATAGATGACCTTAAAAAGAGGAATAATTACGAGGAGGCACTTAAAATCCTTTTGAAGATGTACCAGAGAGACAAGGATGACACAAGAGTTATATACGAACTTGCTGAGATAAACAAAGAGCTGAAGAATAATTTAGAGGCTATAGGCTATTACATGAGACTTATTGAGAAGGATGTTTATCCTCCCATTACTACCAAAGGTGATGTGCTTAAGGAAATGGGAATACTTTATTATAAGGAGCAAAAGATTAAGGAATCTTTTTATTATCTTTATTATGCTTCCTACTTTTTGCCGAACGATAGGGATGTAAATTTTTATTTGTTTTACATTCTTCTTTCTCATGGTTTTTTCTCTCTTGCTGAAACATTTGGTGAAAGGGCTTTGCCCTTTTTGTCAAAAAATGCTGATTTCCTTTCTGATTTAGCGATGATTAAGTTGGAATTAAATAAGTATGGTGATGCCTTGGAATTGCTTGAGAAATCGGTAGGTATTTCAAAAAATAGGAAATCAAAAATTCTTTTGGCTTTTGCGTTGGCTAGGTTGGGTGGCTATAAGAGAGCTGTAGACTTGTTGACACCTATAACTACTGAGGAAGGAGTACCTGATGAACTTTTGTTTTTCATATACATGATTATAATTTATTGTAATCTCAATCTAAAGATTGAGAGTGAAGTTAATAAATATTGGGATGTGCTTTTAACTTTCGTTACTGCTAGGAATTTAGGGGACAAGATTAAGGAGGTAGGATTTGGTATTTTCATGTCGTACCTTTACTTTTACAAGTATGCTAATGCCAAAGAGATGTTGAGTACTCTCAAGGAGTATGAGATAAGTAATTCGGTTATTGCCACTATTGAGCCGTTCATAGATGATGCAATAAAGAATTCACATCTCAAGAAAGAAGGTAAGCCTTATGATATAAAACCTATTCGTGAAATAGAGAATTTCGTTCAGAATTGGCTTAATTCAATGGTAAAGGTTGAGGATATAAGGAAACTTTTCTATACGATAGTTAGCGAGCAGAGTAGGATAAATGTTCACGAGATCATCAAACAGGTACAAGAGAAGTTGGAGATAGAGAATAAAAAGATTTCATCTTTTATGGAAGGAGCAGGAGGTGGTTTAACGGTTGAAGAGGAAGATGATATATGTGATATGTTTACTAATCGTTTGGATTCTCAAACTTTTTCATCTATATGTGATGAGCTTGTAAAAAGTATGGGATTCAATATAACTAAAAAACTCATGACAGATACTTTTGCTGAAGGTGAAGGATCTGATTATGTGTGTACTAAGTCAAAAGATCCTTCCAGGTATTTTGTGGCTATCAGGAGGTGGGGAAGTAATGAGATAGGTAAGATAGCCATATTGGACATTAGTCAGAAGTCTTCTGAAAATGAGTGTGATATGATTGTTATAGTTTCTTCTGCACCTCTTACTTCAGAGGCTCAGGAGTATGTTGACAAAAGCAGGAATATAGAGTTCCACACTTGTAAAGAAGTCGCTCCGCTCTTGAAGAATATTATTCCTTCCGTTTAGTCCTGTATTCCGTATTCTCTCATTTTCATAATGAGGGTTTTTCTTGTGATTCCTAATATTCTTGCGGCTTTTGATTTGTTGTGTTCTGCTGCTTCTAATGTTTTTTCTATTACTTTTTTTTCTGTTTCCTTTAGAGTGGCACCTAACTTTATGTATATCACCTTTTCGTTATCCAATTCTTTGTTATGTGTTTGTGGTAAGTTTACTTTGGGTTGGAGCAGTTTTGTTTGGTAATTAGGTGGTATGGATGAGACTGTTAGAATGTTTTCTGAACACATTATTACAGAACTTTCCATAAAATTTTGTAATTCTCTGACATTTCCGGGCCAGCTATATTCAAGTAGTAAATTCATGAGTTCTTCTGATATACCTTCTATGTTCTTGTTATGTGTTTCTGTATATTTCTTTAAAAAGAAATTTGCTAGTATTGGTATGTCGGTTTTTCTTTGTCTTAGTGGTGGTACATGTATAGAGATGATGTTTATCCTGTAGAAAAGGTCCTCTCTGAAATTACCCTTTTTTACTTCTTCCTCTAGATTTTTGTTTGTTGCTGTGATTATTCTTACATCAACTTTTATGGTTTCTTCCCCACCAACTCTTTGAAATTCTTTGTCTTGTAGTACGCGTAGTAGTGCCACCTGTAATTTAGGTGAAATTTCACCTATTTCGTCAAGAAATATGGTTCCTTTGTGAGCTAGTTCAAATCTTCCTTTTCTTCTGTTTATCGCTCCCGTGAATGCTCCTTTTTCATGTCCGAAAAGTTCTGCTTCTAGCAATGTTTCAGGGATACTACCGCAATTTACTTTTATGAATGGTCCTTTCCTTCTATTACTGAGTGAATGTATGGCATTTGCGATTAATTCTTTTCCTGTGCCTGATTCACCTGTTATGAGTACTGTTGCGTCTGTGCTTGCTACTTTTCTCACTATTGTCTTTATACTTTTTATCTCTTCACTTTCTCCAATTATGTTATCAAGTGCCTCAAAAGGTTGGGTTGCTTTTTCTTTTCCCTTCTCAAGTAATTGTTTTCTTAATTCAAGTGCTTTAACTATTGAGGTAAGTAATCTGTCAATATCAGGGGGTTTCAAAAAGTAGTCAAAAGCTCCTCTTTTCGTTAGTTCTACTGCCTCTTGTAATGATCCATGGCCAGTTAGGATTATTATAGGTAGGTATGGGTCAGTTTTGGATACGATGTTTAGAAATTCGTACCCGTCAAGGTTTGGCATTTTTAAATCAAGTATTACTAAATCAAAAACATTGGTGTTTATTTTATCTATTGCTTCATTACCATCCTTTACTGTGTCTACACTGTATCCTTCTGTCTCTAATACTGTTTTTAGCCCTTCTCTTATGTTTTCTTCATCATCAACTACAAGTATCTTTTCCATAAAGTTGATTATAATAAATTTTATTTCATAAATTCATTATTCCTTGAAGAGTGGAATTTAATTCTACTTTAATAAGGTATTGATATTTTTTAAAATTGCCTTCCTCAATTTGCTTTTGATGCTTGGGGAGAGGGACAAAAATATCTCTCTACTTATGAGTTTTAAAATTATTTCATCAACATCAAAAATACCTTTATTGATAAATTCTTTTAGGTATCTTTCCATTTTGAGAAGACTAAAATTATCAACATCAATTGAACAAAAGTCCCCGGAGGGGACTTGTAGAGAGTTAATTAACTCTAATTCTTTTAAATTTTGAGGGAAAAACAGTTTATGGTTTTCTCCTTCAAGGTAAATGTAGGATAGGTTAATATTTAGGTTTTTTGTGGTAATGAATTTTAGGTAATCATTGTAGTATTCCTGTGAGCATACAAAGATGACAATAATTTTATTTCCATTGAAGTTGACTTCTCCATTGAACTGGCCGTTTTTAATTAGTTGATTGTAATTTTCTATTTGTTTCTTTTTCCTCCTATCCAATCTGTGCATACTCCATTCCCAAACAAAAGCAGTTTCGTTAGTGTACACTACGAAATCGGGGATAAGTTTTTTATCGCCAGAGTAGATTTTTGGTGCTATGATGGATTTGTATCCTAAAAATTTGGAAAATACAAAAATTTTAGGTATTAGTACATTGGATAGATTTTCTGTCATAATTGAGGTATTTTAATTTTTATCACATATCTTTTCTAATTTTTTCACTTAAGATTTTTCAATAGTCTTCGTGTTAATTTAATCTGTTGAACAGGCTACTACCTGTTTTATTTCTTTCATAGGAAATCAATTTTAGCAATTCCCACCCACCCACCCTTTATGTTAGGAATGCGTAGCATTCCTAAAACCTTAGTCTTCCTATTAAGAAATGTTTTTAGCACAGATTACTTTAAGCAATTCCCGCCCACCCACCCTATTTTACGAAGAGGGGTGAAACCCCTCTTCGCTTCCTAGAATATTTGAATAAAGAAATGATATTAAGTACCCCACACATTTTTATCGTAAAGAGGCTTTGCCTCCAAGAGGCTTTGTCTCCAAGAGACTTCGTCTCTCTTCACTCTCAAAAATATTGAATAAAAATGTGCTGTAAGCACTTTCAAGAATTAAGAGTGTAAAAATTACGCACATATAAGAATCTAATGCTTAGTAGAAAAGGTTTTTCAACGAGTTAATTGGAAAGAATAATGTATATCTGTTTACAATTTTGAAATATGTGGATATCTAAAACGCTTGACATATTGGGGGCTTTGATTTACATAGCGCTCATATTTTGGGGGTTTTTTCTAGGATTTAGGAAGAGTTTGAGAGTTACTTTTGTTTTGTTAGTAGTTACGGTGATGAATGCAGTTGTGTACAGGATTTTTAAGTATTTCCTTATAAAGGAGTATTTGATACTCCTTGAGCTGGGGATAATATCTTTTACTTCGGTGATTTCATTTTTTATTTTCCAACCTTTAATACCAAAAATATATGATATTTTTGGTGACATAGAGCCAAGAATTATAGACAGGATATTGGGGCTTATACAGTTTCTAGTGGATGGGGTTTTGATAATAGGGTACTTTGTGATATTTTCAGCGTTTATACCTCAGTTTTACTATATTTTGGATTCTTCGGCGCTGTTGAGGATATTTGAGAATATTGTCAAAATTGCAATAGGTATAAAGATCTTCTAAAAACATCTGTTTTTAATCCGATACATAATAATGTATGGGGATGTTTACATCTTTGGATATTGGTGGTAGTGGGTTAACATCTCAAAGATTCAGGTTGGATGTTATAGCGAACAATATAGCAAATGCGGAGACTACGAGGACAACTGAAGGTGGACCTTATCAGAGGCAAAGGGTTGTGCTTATGCCGAGAGATGATAGTTTAAAATTTAAGAGTCACCTTTTGCCTGAGGCGTTACAACCGGGGCAGGGTGCAGGTGTGAAGGTAGTAAAAGTGGAAAAGGATGATTCTCCTCCAAGGTTGGTGTATGATCCATCGCATCCTGATGCAATAAAATATGGGAAATATAAAGGTTATGTGTTGTATCCGAATGTTAATATAGTTCAAGAGATGGTGGACATGATTTCGGCATCGAGGGCATACGAGGCTAATGTTACGGTAATAAACTCAACAAGGCAGATGTTTGAGAAATCGCTGCAGATAGGGAAATAAAATTAAGTATCCTTTTGGTGGGTCATTGTTTTTATTTTAATTCTTCTTCTTTTATGGGTCTGACAACGAATATTTTTGCTTCATCCGAAAGTTTTATAGTTTCTCCATCCTCTATTTTTGTTCCAAACTCATCGTATACCACTTTAACGACAGGTCTGAATGGTGATGTTGGATCTGAAGAGACAACTTTAGCGATAGCTCTAGTATTGAGCATAACATACGATCCAACGGGGTAGACAGACATCATCCTAAGGAAAATTTTTAGTATGTCGGGATCAAATTTGGTACTACCTTCGGCGAGTATTGTTCTCATAGCATCGTATGACATCATTCTATCCCTATATACTCTTTTTCTTGTCATTGCTTCATAAGTATCAACTATAGATGCAATTCTAGCGTACTCTGATATTTGCTGTTTCTGTAAGCCCCTTGGGTAGCCTGTACCATCCCACCTTTCGTGATGTTCTAGGCAAACTCTACCAACTTCGGGTGACATGTTGTTTTCTTGTACTACTGCTTTATATCCCAAGACAGTATGCGTTTTTATCTTGTTGTATTCATCGTCCGTTAGCTTTGTTTCTCTCTCGAGTATACTCATAGGTATGAAGACCATGCCAATATCCATAACCAATAGACCGGTTCCTAATATCTTTAGTTTTGATTCAGGATAATTCATTTCCTTACCAAGTAATAAGCCTAGTATCATTACATTTAAGACATGGGTGGGTAGATATTTGGTTTTGTCAACTATGTTGACAAGATTTAGAAAGACATTTTTGTCACCGACTTCTGAAATTTTGTTCATAGCCTTTTCAACTATCTCTACAGTTTTATCTGGTATTATTTCCTTGTTGACTTTGTAGTTTGTGTATACACTTTCAATGCTATCGGACAGGGATTTATAAAAAACTATCAAGTTCCTTGCGGATTCTTCTACTTTATCAGTTGATGGTATATCTTCTTGGATTTTAACAATTCCCTTGATTTCGCCAGTTGTTTCAACAAATTTAACTCCCTTCTTTTTTAAATCTTCTATATCTCTGGATGTTATAGGTTTGTTAGGTTCTGCGACGATCTCATAATTATCTCCAAAAACGGTTCTAGTGAAAACCGTCCCGGGTTTAATATCTTCTATAGGTATTTTTTTCATTTGAGGTGTTTCAGGCATAATCCTCTCCTAATTTTTTGTAATAATTTTTTATAACAATTCCGTCATATTCAACATTACTACTTTCGCTAACGATGACTCCTTCAACTCCAAAATGCTTTATTGCCTTTATAACATATTCGTAATGAAATTTACTTTCCTCAAATGTAGTATGATATTTTTCGCCTTTATCCCCGTATTCTATGCCGCTTATGTGTATATGCATGTTTTTTAGGGCAATATCACCAAGTTCGTTACCTATGTACTCAAATATCCCGAATATCTCCTTCTCTGAGTTGTAGTTTCCGATACTCCTAGCGTAAAGGTGGGCGAAGTCAATACAAGGTAAAACATTGGTAAAGTGTTTTGATATTTCAACGATTTCTTCGAGTGATCCGAATTGTGAGGGTTTCCCCATTGTTTCAGGTCTAAGCCAAACATTGAAAGGGAATGATAAAGACTCGAGGGAGATGTTTATCTCCTCTATTGCTTTTATGACTCTTTTTGTTACATCACTAGGGCTATCGCCTAGGTAGAATGCAGGATGAAAAACCATGCTCCAAGCTCCGATTTTTTCTGCTGCTAGCATAGTTTTTATTATGTGTTCTTTGCTTTTCTCGTATTTTTCATTTTCTTTAGCGTTCAAGTTTATGTAATAAGGTGCGTGTGCAGTGAAAATTATGCCCTTTTCTTTACCATAATTACCAAAATTAATTAAATCACTCTCTTTGTTCCTGACCCCGTGTACAAATTCAACTTCTATACCATCCAAGCCCAATTCCAAGACTCTATCTATGCCCTTTGTCATTGTTTGAGGTTTGGGTGTTGATAAGGGAATGCCGGCAGTAAGGACTTTTAATCCCGAAAAGTTTTTGGGGATATTGTTTTGGTAGTTCATTAGATTCCCTCTATTGAGTTGTACTCATTGAGTTTATCGTCTTCATTGTAATTTGTTTCTCTTTTTCTTGTAGCGTAAGGTGGGTATGGGAAAGATATGACAAGTGGTACTTCAACATCTGGTTGGTATAGCATCATTGTGCCGCTGGATATTTTTTTGGCTTTTTCCTTGAAAATTGTAGGTAGGTATTTGTAGTACTTGCTTTCAAGTTCTCCGGAGTCAACTCTACCATTGACTTTTATGCTGCAGTTAGAAATTATTCTTGGTTCGGTTTCGCTTATCATCTGTTGTGCGCCGATGAGTATTATTCCTCTACTTCTACCTCTTTCTGATATATCAATGAGAAGGTTTTTTAATGGGCTTTCTCCTTCGGATGGAGCGTACTTATTGAGTTCGTCAAGCATTATGAATGTGTAGCCACCGCCGGATTTGTCTTCATCTATCTTGAGTAAATCTGAGAGCACGGCACCAACGATGAATCTTTGTGAGTAGTTATTGAGGATACTATCGGATATATTTACTACAATAACTTTGCTATTACCGAAGTCTACCTTTCTGCTCTCATGTCCTCCAATGATGTGAGAAATACTTCTTGATACATTTGTAAACTTTCTTATGAATTTTGAGACTGTAGCATAAACTGCGTTTTTGGGGAATAGGCCTTTAAAATCAAATTCATCCTCTTTAAGTGTGTAGAGTTCTAGAAGTGTGTTAAGTGAGATATTTACAATTTCGCCTTTTCTTATTTTTTCAGCGATTTCATCAACATTTTCATCTTTATAGAGGGAGTCTATATTAACTTTCTTATCAACCTTAACTTTTTTATCGTCTGTACTGACACCTATGTTAATTTCAACTCTGTTTTCAGGGCTGTTTTTTGCAAATTCTTTCATGCGAGTTGAGAAGTGAGTTAGTACATAGTAGAAGTTATCGTCAATGTCTGATGGGTCAAACATGTATTCCATTAGTCCTTTTGTGAGAAAATCTTTCAATGACCAGCTGAAGATTTTTACATCAGTTTGTCTTTCTTTGACCCAAGGTAGATTGAAGTTTTCTTTTCTAGGAGGTGAGAAGAATGTAACATCTTCTTTATTGAAAGGTTTAGGTTCTATTCCTAGTTTTTCATAGAGTTTTTTGCTTGTTTCATCAAAATTTTTATTGGGTTTATCTATGTGGAAAAGGTCTTCGCCTTTAACATTGAATATGATAACTTTAATTTCCCTTTTTTCTGTTTTTTTTAATTTGTTGGAGTAGAGCATGGAGTGTATGAGGAAAAGTCCGTAGGATGTTTTAGTAGCGACGCCGGAGATACCTGATATAGAGATATGTGCTCCCTTGGTGCCATTTATAAAATCCCAATTTATGTAGCAAACTTCACCATTACTTAGTAAGCCTGCTGGGAGTAGATTTTCTTTGTTGTCCATGTTTATTGCTATCTTGTTTTCTTCTTCGCCTTCTATTAGGTATACTTCGCTGCCGGGGTTAGGTGGTAGAAATATTTCTTTGTTTTTACCATTGGGGTTAGAGGGGATTATTCTAGTTATTAGAATACTAGCTATGTGGTACCTTTCAAAAGGTACTACTCCATTGATGGCTTCGTTATTCCAGCTGTCAAATTCAAGTCCTTCAAATCCCTTTTCTACTTCTTCTACGACGCCGTAGAAATCAACATCGCCGTAATCAGGTATGTTACAGCTAACTTTGACAATGTCATCGACGGATAAAGATCTATCTTTATCAACTTGAACCCAAAATTTAATAGAACTAGCGGGTTTAGTACCCATAACTATTCCAACTTTATTCATGATGATTATATGAATAATGGAACCTCTAACTTTCAATATATTT
>Ga0123519_10015132_pt1 | contig 10869 bp, 9 predicted proteins | sample YelNatPaOPRAMG02_FD_87396 | JGI IMG/M metagenome (GOLD analysis project Ga0123519, IMG submission 87396) | Hot spring microbial communities from Yellowstone National Park - Yellowstone National Park OP-RAMG-02 (version 2) | ecosystem: Environmental > Aquatic > Thermal springs > Hot (42-90C) ... | reverse complement strand
CGAACTCCTCCATTTCGTTGGGGTAATCGATCACTACCTTCATCATGAACCGATCCACCTGAGCCTCCGGCAGGGGGTAGGTTCCTTCGGTTTCGATGGGGTTCTGGGTGGCCATCACGAGGAACGGCTCCTCCACCTTGAAGGTTGCCCCGCCGATAGAAACCTGTCGTTCCTGCATCACCTCCAGCAGGGCGCTCTGCACCTTGGCGGGGGAACGGTTGATCTCGTCCGCCAGAAGAAGGTTGGTGAATACGGGCCCCAGCCAGGTGGTGAACTCGCCGGTTTTCTGGTTGAAGATTCGGGTCCCTACGAGGTCTGCAGGCAGGAGGTCCGGGGTGAACTGGACCCTCCGGAACCTGCACTGGAGAGCCTGGGCCAGGGTCTTGATGGTGAGGGTTTTTGCCAATCCGGGTACCCCCTCCACCAGGAGATGCCCTTGCGCCAGCAGGGCGATCACCACCCGTTCCAGAAGATGATCCTGCCCCACGATGACCTTCTTGATCTCGTACAGGACCTGCTGCAATTTTTCCTGATTCTGTATTTGTGCACTACTCATACATACTCCTTCACCACGGGGGGATTCCGATGGCTCCCACTGCCGACTCCAGGGGTACGGCGAACCCTATGCCTATGAACACTTCCTGCTCGGTGGGGTTGAAGAGGGCCGATACCACTCCCACCACCTCACCGTTTCTATCCAGAAGGGGGCCTCCCGAGTTACCGGGGTTCACCGCGGCATCGAATTGGATCAGGTTCATCATCCGCTGGCCTGTTCGAGGGGAATAGAAACTTCTACCCAGCCCGGAAACGACTCCCGCAGAAACGGAAGAGGTGATTCCGAAGGGGTTTCCTACGGCCACCACCTCATCCCCGATACGGAGACCGCCAGATCCCGCTAGAACCGCTGGGGCCACATCATCGGGTACCACCGAAGGCTTCAGGACGGCTAGGTCGTTTTCCGGCATGGCGTAGATCACCTCCCCCTCCGCTTCCAGCCCGTCGAAAAAGGTGATGAGGATCTTTCCTCCCGGTGCAATCACGTGAAAGCAGGTGAGGATTGTCCCCGTTTCGTCTACCACGAACCCCGTCCCCAGGGCGGATACATCGTCGGGTTTTGCCTTGTCCGATGGCCCTGATTGGCGGGGGACAGGGAGGGGAGATTCCGGTGCGGCTGGTTTCGTGCGGATCAGAACCAGTGAACGGTAGATGGATTGGAAAGCCCTGTTGGCCAGGGTGGGATCCGGAGGCCGTTCCTTCAGGTGGGTTTCGATGATCTGCCGTACCTGTCGGGAAGTAAGAGGTTTGGGAGGAGGAGAGAATCGCGGGTAGAGGAGGAGGGCGAGCAGAGCCCCCAGGAACGCGATACTTACGGAGCGAAACCAGGACGGCAGGCGAGATCCCCACTGCTTCAGGCTGGAAAGTCCTTTTTTTCGGCCGCTGGATCCTTCGATGGATTCTCCAATAGCCCCTCGGGATACACTTGGGAGCTCGGATGCGATGTTGGTTCCCGCGAAGGGTACGCTTTTACTGGTACCTGCCCCCGTACCTATTCCTTTTGTGTCGATCTTTTTTCGGGATGGGTTTAATCGAATCCGATGAGGATTTTTCGGTATGGCCATGGGAGCCTCCCGCTAAAATATTAATAAAATTACTCAAGAATTGGGGGAAAGACAACCGCCGCTAGAACAAATTATAATACGAAGGATGAACGATCGGAATCCCCCGTTCGAACCCTCCTACCTGCGGCTGTACCAGGAGGGAGAACTGCAACGTAGGGTATCCCGCCTAAAAGGAATGTTGGAATCCTGTACTCTTTGTCCCCATCGGTGCGGAGTGAATCGGGTGCAAGGGCAACGGGGAAAGTGCCGAACCGGTGTGCGGGCTATAGTTTCCTCCGCCTCATCCCATTTTGGGGAAGAAAGGGTTTTGGTGGGAAGGGGAGGATCGGGAACGATCTTTTTCGCGTACTGCAACATGGCCTGTATCTTCTGTCAGAACTATGAACTGTCCCATCTAGGGATGGGGAGGGAGGTGGAGGCCGAAGAATTGGCCCGAATGATGGTGGCCCTGCAGCATCAGGGGTGTCATAACGTAAACTTCGTCACTCCCACTCATGTCGTTCCCCAGATCCTCGAAGGGCTCCTTTTGGCTATACAGTTGGGACTGCGGATTCCCCTGGTGTACAACTCGGGTGGGTATGATGCGGTGGAAACCTTGCGCTTCCTGGAGGGGGTGTTCGATATCTACATGCCTGACATCAAGTACGGCAGGGATCAGGAAGGGTTGGATTTGAGCGGAGCCCCCGAATATACGAAACATGCCTTTGCCGCGGTTCGGGAAATGTACCGGCAGGTAGGGGATCTGCGGCTGGATAGAAGGGGAATTGCCTTTCGGGGACTTCTGGTACGTCACCTGGTGCTACCCGAGGGAATAGCCCATAGCGAAGAAGTGATGGAGTTCCTCGCCCAGCTTTCCCTGGACACATGGGTCAATATCATGGCGCAGTACCGCCCGTGCTACGAAGCTCGTTCTTTCGCACGGAAGGGGACGTATGCGGGATTGGGCAGAAGGCCCACGTGGGAGGAGGTGGATCGGGTAGTGGCCTATGCCCGGAAGCTAGGGTTAAAAAACGCAGGCACTTATTGAGGGAAGCCTTGATTCAGGGGGCAACGCTTTACATACCTTTAAAGGTTCACCGATGTGGCAGTCGATAAAACGCCAAAGCCTGCTTTGTTGTCTTTGCCTCTTGTTTACTATTCTGTATCTTTCTGTTCTTTTGTGCTTGGCGGTTCCCCCGAATCTAGGGGAGGGGTGGTGAAGCGTTCCAGAGCGGCATCCAGACTGCCCTTCACCATGTACTTGAACTGTATGGCGATCTGGTAGAAGTTCTGTGTAGTTCCCGTCTTTTTTTTATAGTCCAGGACATACTTTTTTTGATCCTCCGTGATGAGCCCCAAACGTACGAAAAAATCACCCAACAGTTCATCGGTTATCAACATCGCCACCTGCCCTTTTTGAAATTACCTATATACTGATAGGGTTTGTCCCGCTTTGTCAAGGATTGTTTTCGCTGCTTGTATTGTCAGTTCGCAACCTGCCTGATACTATAGGCCTGCGATGATTCAAGTGCAGGATGTGGTAAAGGAATACCATACGGGGAAAACCGTGGTTCAAGCATTACGGGGAGTATCACTCCAGATCGATAGTGGGGAGTTCCTATCCATCGCGGGTCCTTCGGGTTCTGGGAAGTCTACGTTGTTGAATCTTCTGGGATGCATCGATACCCTGTCCTCCGGTACGATTCGGTTCCAAGGAAAGGATCTCGGTTCCCTTTCCTCCGATGAGGCTTCCGCGTTTCGACGGGAGAAGATAGGATTCGTGTTCCAGAGTTTCAATCTCATTCCCGTTCTGTCTGCGTATGAGAACGTTGCCCTTCCTCTGGAGCTTCTGCACTGGGACTCCAGGCGGATACGAACCGCAGTGCTGTCGATCCTGGCCGAGGTGGGGTTGGAAGGGTTGGAGAGACGAAAACCGGCAGAACTTTCCGGAGGACAGCAACAACGGGTAGCCATTGCCCGGGCTCTGGTCAAGAATCCCGCCGTGGTTCTGGCGGATGAACCTACCGCGAACCTGGATTCGAAAACAGGGGAAGAAATCCTCCATCTGATGAGGAGCCTGAACGAGCGGCATGGAACAGTTTTCGTGTTTTCTACCCATGATCCCATGGTGATGGAGTACGCTCGTCGACTGGTGTACCTGCACGATGGGCGCATCGTAAGGGACGAACGAAAAGGATAGTTAGAGTTCTCCCTCGTACACGATCCGTTCCTCGCCGCTCAGGGTGACGATTTGATTGTCGGACAAAACTGCAAGGGCCTCGGGAACCCTGGTTACGGCAACGAGGTTGGGGGCCAGGGAGTGGATCTTTTTCCAGGGAAGGGAAGCGTAGGTTTCCAGGACGATTCCTCCCAGGCTGGGAAGGAAGGGGAGGAAGGACTCCGATAATTCCTTCGTCACCAAGATCTCGTCCCCTGTCAAAAGCAGTTTGGCCGACGCTTCGGCGGCGGTGGAGGCCTTTACCACCCGTCCGCTGACCCGCTTTCCATACCCATGCTCTCCCCTACAGAGGATGGTGCCGAGGAAGTATGCCCGCACCATGTTGGTGACGAGGGGCGTTCCGATGGGAACTCCTGCCACAACCACGATATACTCCTGCATCCGTAGGTATGTGGCCTCCAGGGCGGCCTTGATGCCATTGGCTATCATGACATCGGCATCCTTCGTCTCCGGGGCCACCAGGGGAAACACCCCCCAGTGGAGGAGGAGCTTGGTTTGGACGTCGATGGATGGGGTCACGGCGATAATGGGGGGATCTGGCCGGTAGAAAGAGAGTAGCCGTGCGGTATTCCCCGATCGGGTAAGGCCGACGATGGCAGAGGCGTTGATTTCTTCCGCCATGATGTAGGCAGCCTTGGCCGTTGCGTGGGGAATATCGTTCTGACTGCTCTGGAACTGGAAGTATCTCTTTTTTCGTTCCCTGTACTCCTCCGATCGTTCCACTGTCCGAATGATCCGATCCATTACGCGCAAGGCTTCAACAGGATACTTGCCTCCTGCGGTTTCCCCCGAGAGCATCACCGCGTCTGTTCCGTCGAACACGGCGTTGGCCACATCGGTGAGCTCTGCCCGGGTGGGCTTGGGATTGGCGGTCATGCTCTCCAGCATTTGAGTGGCGGTGATTACCAGTTTGTTGGCTCTATTGCATTTTTCGATGATTCGTTTCTGGATCAACGGGATACTTTCCATCGGTAACTGTACACCCAGATCGCCCCGCGCAATCATCACCCCATCGGCCACTCGAAGGATCTCATCGATGTTGTCCACTCCCTCCCGGTCTTCGATTTTGGCTATGATCAGCGGCTTTGGGGTACCTGTAGCGAGTCGATCGATCAGTTGTCGGATCTGGATCACATCCTGGGCCTTCCGAATGAAGGAAGCGGCAATGAAATCGATCCCCTGGGCAAGTCCGAATTGTATGTCCTTTTCGTCCTGTTCCCCGAGGGCTGGCAAAGAGGTGCGGATTCCTGGCACGTTGACGTTCTTCCTGCTTCCCAGGAGACCTCCCGTTATAACCCTGGCCCGTACAACCTCCCCCTGTATATCGATCACTTCCAGATCGATCAGGCCATCGGCGATGTAGATGTGGTCTCCCGGTTGCACTTCCTTGGGTAAGGGTTTGTAGGATAGGGAAATTCTTCCGGGAGTACATTCAGCCCCGTCTACGGTGAGGGAAATCTCCTGGCCGGGGAGGAGCTTTAACGTGCCCGCCACCACGCCGGTGCGGATCTCCGGGCCTTTGGTGTCGAGGAGAATCCCCGCGGGAATGTTCAGTTCCGTGGCGACGGCCCGTACCATCTCCATCCGGCGTTTGTGCTCCCCATGATCCCCATGGGAGAAGTTGAACCGGGCTACGTTCATTCCCAGTAGAAGGAGTTGTCGAACCACCTCCACCTGATCGGACGAGGGGCCTATCGTGCAAACGATCTTGGTTTTACGGAACCCTTCAGATTCCTTCATAGCACACCTTCCTCTGTGATGAGATGATCTATCGGTTCATCTGATTCGGTTCGAGGAACTTCTTCCACGATTTGAATGGTGAAACAGATTCCTACTGCCCGGACATCGATCCCCTTTTGCCGGAGGGCTCGGAGGAATCGGTCATAGTACCCTTTCCCTCTCCCGATCCTTCCCCCCTGCCTATCGAATACCCGGCCGGGCACCAGTACCAGGGAAGAATCCCCCCAGGGGATATCCTTTCCGAATTGGGGCAGGGAGGGGGAAGGGGAAGGGATTCCAAAGGAGCCGATTTCCCAGGCAGGATCAGGAGGAGATTCTACCGGGGCATCTCCGGGAAGGGTCTTCGACATCCATAGATAGAATGCGAGATCTTTCTCCTCCACCCGGGGGAAGCCGATGGGAAGAGTAGGGAACGAGGAAGCTACCTCCCTGTAGAAAGGTTTCGTGTCCGGCTCTTCCGATTGGGGGATGTATCCCAGGAGAGAGGAAGGAGGGGTGGGGAGGGATTGGAGATAGTGCAGTAGATGCTGGCAGATCGAGAGGGATGCTCTTCGCTTGAACTCTTCCGGCAGGGTGTTTAAACGTTCTTTTGCCCCTTTCCGGAGATTTTGTTTACGGAAGGTATCCAATATTTCTCCAAGTATAGTATACTATGCACTTATGATCCGACTCTACAATCGATTTGTCAACCTGGTGAGTTTTTCCAACGAACTCTACAAGTACCAGCAGGAGTTGAACGACCGAATCGATAGACCCCAGAAGGTACGTCTCCTACCCCAGTTTCACCCCCTGGGTGTGGCAGGGAGGTTCCAGAAACGGAGAATCTCCCTGGCAGAGGCATACCTGGCGGTGATCAGTAGCCTGGATTCTGGAAGTCGGAAGAACCGGCTTCGGGCGCTGAAACGGCTGATGGATGTTGCCTTCCATGCGCGTACCATGGCTATGCCTCTCAATACCGCACGGGTGCAGGTAGCTCTCATGAAGGAGGCGGTGAAGAATCGGCACAACTCCCGTAGACAGCTGGAACTCCTCCATGACTTTTCCCGGACTTCCCACGGCAGGCATCAGGTGATCCGAAAGCTTCTCCTGGAACTGAACGTGATCGAAGTACCGGAGGTGGGGAAACCCCTGAAAGATCTGGATCTGGGGTGGGATACCCATGTGCACGATACGGCCAGCACAGGGCGGAAGAATCCCACCCAACTGGTGATCGACGCCTTCATCAAAGGGATGTCTTCCCTCACCATTGCGTACAACCATATAGCTGCCTATCCGATGATGATGGAGGCGATAGAGGCGGGGCGAATTACCGGAGTCAGGGTGGAGATCGCCCTGGAGTTCAGTTGCATAGCCGCGGGGAAACGGTTCCATTTTTTGACGGTGCTGCCGATTTTCGAACGGGCTACGGATCTGAAAGAGTTTCTTAAAGAACACAAAGGGTCGTTGAAGACTTTCTTCAAGGGGCTACAGGCGAACCAGAAGCATCGGTTGGAGGCGGTGAAACGGCTGGTGAACCACTTCAATCAGACGGATCTGAAGGAGCTGAATGAAGGCTATCCTGACGATCCTTTGTACCAGGTTCCCAAGATCAAGAAAAAACAGCTTCGAAAGTTCGTTCCCCTTTTTAGCCTGAACAAGCTCCATTTGGGGGAGTTCTTCTATAGAATCTACAAACCGATCCTGCACAATAGGCTCCTGCATGCGAAAGCGTTGCTGGAAAAGGCACGGGACGATTTCAGAAAAAAAGAGATCTCCGAGTGGGAACTGCGGATTGCCGAACAGAAGTTTACCCGCCTCTACGAAGAGTTCCATACATTGAATCCGGAAGATCTCTATAAAAAATACTTTTCCAATCCGAAATTGGGAGAATCGGTTACCGTATTCCACGATCTTCCCCATATCGTGGAAACTTTGCGGAAAGTCGGATGCAGGGTTCGAGTTCTTCACCCCCTGGAGCATGGGACGGAGAACGCCCGGAGATTGTTACAGGAGTATGCGGATTTCCTCGATGAAGTGGAGGTCTACAACCTTCAGGACAGTGCCGTTCGCGACCCCGAGGAGCTTCTCCAGCTTACCCATTTCCTGAAAGGGTTCAATCAGGAACGAGGGAAACTTGGAAAGCCTCCATTGATCCCTGTGTGCGGAAGCGACAGTCGGGGTCGTAGTCCCTCGATTCCAGGGATGGGGTTCATCTATCAGGACAGAATCCAGGGAAAGTATAGAAAAAGGTATCTCAGAAAACATATCACCCTGCCATTACCGATCACTCAACTGATTGCGGGCAGGGAAGATGCACCACCCATTGTTTGCATGGGAAAGATCTCCGAAGGGATCCAGAACAAGAGTGGGTTGGAAAAAGAGGAGGAAAGGATTCCCCTTCGCCGGGCGATCCGCTACCTGAACCCCCCGATGGTGAACGCCTTCCATGTGGGGGTGGGGTTCGTGGTAGCCTACCACTTCATTGGACTGTTCTACGCATGTGTCTGGCTAGGGATCACCGGTTTCCGGAACATGATTGCCGACCTCGTATCCACCCGGGGGGTACGGCTGCGGGAATGGACCTTCCGGAGTGTCGATTTCGCTAACTTGAGTCGTTCCCTCTTCTGGACAGGTTTCTCGGTACCGATTCTAGGGTTCGTGAAAGCCCAGTTCGATCTTCTATGGCCCTTTGCGGTGGGAGGCCTATTTTATAATGTAGCGAAGTTCTTCTTCATCTCCTTCTCTAACGGTCTGTACCTGGCAACCCATAACACGATCCGCGGGTTCGACAGGAAAGTGATTCGGGGCAACTTTTTCCGTTCCGTGATTTCCTGGCCCTTTGCCGCGGTATTCGCTCCCGTGGGGGATTTCCTGGGAGTGCCGAGCATCGTGCAGGCGAAGTTCTGGTCCGATGTGGTGGCCGGCTTGATCGAAGGGGGAGGCAAGTACTACCGGATCCTTCAGGTACAGGAACGGGATGTGGCCGAGATCCTGCCCCGACTGGGCGAAGAGAGGGAGGAGGACCGGTATGCGGCATTTCTCGATCTACTGCAATTGTTCCGGGATCAACCGAGAACCCGTTCATCCCTGAAACGGATCTTCAAATCCAGCGAGAATGGCGAAGCCCTGTACCAGTTGGTGCTTCGCACGGTGAGCGATCCGGTTCACTATTCGGCCCTTGTGCAGTATACACTGGAACAGATGCCGAGGGATACGCTGCCGGATCTGATTCTTTTGATATCGGAGACGTACCCCGAGTTCAGAGAGTGGATCAAAGGATGAGGTATACATATGTTGATCGGAATTTCACCCGTTATTGGGCCAGAACTGTTGAATGTCCTCTACCGCATGGGGCATGGGGACGAACTCGTTCTGGCAGATGCCTTTTTCCCCGGCGAATCCTGCAACAGTCGGGTGATAAGGGCCGATGGCATTCGAATCCCGGATTTACTCGATGGGATACTGCGGTTGATGAATCTAGATAGTTACGTGCCTCACCCGCTCGTCATGATGGCACCGGTAGAAGGAGACGAACTCGATCCCCGGGTAGAACGCGCCTATCGGGAAGTGATCGACCGATTGTGGCCGGGTACCCCCTCCATCCAGCGGATCGAGCGGTTTGCCTTCTATGAACGGGCGAAGAAAGCCTTTGCCGTGGTGATGACTGGGGAAACGGTGAAATATGCCAACATCATTCTGAAGAAAGGAGTGATTCCGGTATAGGGAAGGTTAGGGTGCACCGTGTGCCGTCGGTACTGGTTATAGAAAAGTTCCCTCCGAGTTGGGCGCTCAGCATACGAACAAGTTCCAGGCCGAAACCGCCCGTTGAATGGGCCGATTTCTCGATTCCCACTCCATTATCCTGAACGGTCAATACAAAGTGCTTTTCTTTTCTTGTTAGGGTAATCCGGATGGTACCTTTGTTGCGGCCAACGAAGGCATACTTCAGAGAATTGGTGAGAAGCTCGTTAAGGATTACCCCCAATAGGAAAACGGTTTTGGAGTCAAGGGATACGGGAACGAAAGAGGATTCGACACTTATTCTTTCATTGCCTGGAAAGAGCGGCAGGATCGATTGGATTAGAGTTTCTAGGTATGAGTCGATAGGTATCGTTTTGAAATCTTGTGCTGAAATCAGTCTCGTGTACAATGCTTCCATTACGTACAGTTTTCCGATAGTTTCCTCTATTGCAGCCTTGTCCGCTGAAATTACGTCGCCGTCTTCATGCAGGCGTAAGAGGGAAATGATAGAGGAGATGTTATTCTTGATCCGATGATGCACCTCCCGTACCAGGAGTTCTTTTTCCGCCAGTTGTTTTTCCAGTTCCCGAGTCTTCTGTTCCCTAACGGTGATTTCTTCCTCTAAAGCGCGATTTTTATCGGCGATTTCTTTTATCAGGAATTGCATGGGGTTTGTTAGGTTTTGTTCAATGAGGGCCTGATAGATAAAAAGAATCGAGAAGAACTTTAGAATGTGGCCGAGGTAATTAAATGCACCGTAGACATCTTGATAGAGAGTAAAACTCAATTCCGAAAGAATCGTAATGCCTATAGCCATCAATAAGTACCGCAGGATTGTTTTGGAAACCGCCTCACGGCTCTTCCAGTACAGGAATCCAGTCCCCAAAAGGATGAGGGAAATTAAGTATTCACTGCCGATTTTGAAACGGGTAAGACCCTTTCCCTCGATGAAACAGTCGGGGAAAAAACCAGCGAAGATGCTTACAAGAAGAAGGAGTACTATTCCATGGAATAGTCGCATGAGGACCCGGGGACTCAAGAGAGAGGCAGATTCGGAACCGGACGCTCGTTTATTGAGGGTCAAGGCACCGGAGAAGAGGGTGAGGGTTTCCAGGTAGCGGGCGGAAATCCACAACTGGGTGGGAAGGTTTGCCGTTGCCGAGGGGAATACTCCCATTCCTTTATAGGCAAGAGTATGGAGTAGATCGATGAAGCCGACCCATAGGGATCCCACCCCGAGGATCCTCATCGTCACCCGATAGTCGAAACGGTACGTATTCCAACCAATGCTAAAAATGGTGACCGATACAGCCACCCCCATGATCTCTATAATGGAATGGACAAGCAGGTAGTGAACCCACCCAAAGCGGTAAAGGATACCTAATAGAAGAAGGTGAAGGAGTGCAACCAGGTAGAATTTATAAGTGGTAAGGGCATGGAAGCGCTTAATGCCGAGACCCTCCCCCCCTATGCGAGAATCCTGATCCCTGCACCGGTGCCCGGAAACAAGTGTTCTGCCGCATCTTCAAACCGTTTGTAGTTGGTGCCGTTGAACCACCAGAGGTAGTCCTT
>Ga0123519_10015131_pt1 | contig 10869 bp, 8 predicted proteins | sample YelNatPaOPRAMG02_FD_87396 | JGI IMG/M metagenome (GOLD analysis project Ga0123519, IMG submission 87396) | Hot spring microbial communities from Yellowstone National Park - Yellowstone National Park OP-RAMG-02 (version 2) | ecosystem: Environmental > Aquatic > Thermal springs > Hot (42-90C) ... | reverse complement strand
ATCAATGACGAAAGGGTAAGAATCTTTCATCATAACCAGAATATGGGAAAGGGCGCCGCCATTCGAACTGCTATCGAACACTCTTCAGGCGATTTCGTAATAATTCAGGATGCGGACCTCGAATACTCCCCGGAGGATATAAACCTCCTTATCCGGAAGATAAATGAAGGCTATGACGCTGTATTCGGTTCGAGATTTTTCAACGGAAGGCCCGAGGATGAAAGTCTGATACATTATTTTGGCAACAGATTTCTGACCCTCATCTCTAATATCTCTTCTGGGCTAAAACTCACAGATATGGAGACCTGCTACAAATTGATAAGAAGGGAGATATTCAATAGTATCAGGATCGAAGAGAACAGATTCGGATTCGAACCCGAAATCACTGCAAAGCTCGCAAGGGCAAAGGCAAGAGTTGCCGAGGTCCCAATAAATTACAAAGCCAGAGGCTTTTCGGAAGGAAAGAAGATAGGTATAAAGGATGCCTTCAGAACAATATACTGCATAATCAAATATAGTCTATTTTGAGACATTAAACTCCCTTACAATAGGAGTAAATCCCTTCTGGGAAAACCAGAATCTCTTCTCTGAAACGATGTTGATATCGATACGATATCTACCCTCTTTGAAGTTCAATGGAAGTGCCTGTCTAAAATAAATAGAATCACCCGATGCCATATCCGAATAGATTGGATATCTCAAGTCGTATCGAATATTCTTATTATCATCTTCTACACCTTCGATAGAGAATCTCACCCTCACAACCCCATCTGTCGTAAAGTCATCGATATCGACAGCAGATTTTATATAATTTTTGGACTTATTCTTGAGTTCGAAACTCACAGTCAGAGGCTCTCCATTCCTCATATTATCAGGTATCTCTATATCGCTCACCTCTATTGCATCTGAGAGTTCAGTATTACAATCCTTACTGATTTTCACAGGCTTTGAAATACCCCATCCCTTGAGTCTTATATATGCCTCCCTTTCCATATCTGGGACATTGTATTTAATCAATAAATGTATCTTCCCATTTTCATATATATTATAGGCTACTACATCTGCCTTATCCTCTCTAATCTTGTTGTTATTAGTATCATACAACTCAATCGAATGTCTATATCTCCTCCTCTTCGAGACATAGAATCTCTTGTCATCCCCATCTATGACTATACCACCATTTACCCTCTCTCCGCCCTTTACACAGGATGGAAAATAGAAGACGATGCTCTTCGAATCCAAACTATCAAGATTCAGCTCGTTCAAACTTCCATTATCTATCTCGAACAACAGATCTCTCCCCCATCTCGAAATCAATCTTACATCACTGGAATAATCCAATAGATGTTCCAACTTATTATATATCTCCGAAGGTATATATCCACGAACCAAAAAATACCTTACATTCGCATCCTTGAGAATATTTATTAACTGTATTGGTGAATAGTTCTTTACTGCACCAATGAGGTTTTCGAGATATTTTGAACCCCAACCCGAATAACCATTGTATGTCCTCTTGTTGTGATAAAGAGATGCAAAGGTCTGAGCAGCATCTCTATAGGCAAATATCGCCGGATATTCGAATAGAACACCATCTGGAAGCTCTCTGATTTTCTGATAAATCACATCCTTTTCAGGATGATTGAGTGGAACTCGTAGATTTATCCTGTGAGAGCCCTCATAGATAGAGAATAGAGCAGCCATTACAAATATAAACTTCAACAGGGAGTTTATATACTTAGAACGCTCCCATCTCTTGATCAAGTCTGCAAGTCCCAATCCACATATAGTAGCCATCGCAAAATACATAAGAATGGCAAACCTTGTTGGAACCCTTATACCGTAATAACCCGGGACATATTTCAACAAGAGATAGTATGGCCCTCGCGTATCTCCTCTCGAACCATCAATATACGGGCCAAGAGAGAGAAAGAATGTCGTAATAGCAATTATTATGAAAATCGAGATAAACCTTCTCCTCTCGCTCCTATAAATATTCAAAATAGATATGAAAAAGATTATCAAGAATGTCGCCCCGGGGAATAGATACCTCTCCCACTTCCCAAACCTCCCGAGTGTCTCGCCCCAAAATATATTTGTGTCGTGAACCCCAATAAAATTCTGCAATTCAGGAGAATAATACCTGATGTCAAAGAGAAATCTCTCGAAGAACATCTCCTCTCGTAATCTGAGATAGTGATAGAGAAAAGGAGAAGAGACCAGAAGAACAAATAGTAAAGACATCGATAACAATAGATAGAATCTCTTGTTCGAGATCGATCTCCTTTCGAGCGAGATATAGATAAAGAATATCGAGAATGGGATAATGAAAAATGCGGCAATATTGTTAGACCAGAGAGGCAGACATAACAGAGAAAACGAGAATAAGAGCGTACTTTTGAGATCCAGTCTTTCTACGAATATCTGGGCAGACATAAAACAGAGCGGAATAGTCCACCAGTGTAGAACATTGAGGTGTACCAGATGTGTATATCTATATGGCACGAAGGAGAATAGAACGGCCGAAAGCAGTGATGGGATAAAAGAGCTCGTAAGTTTATAAATAAAAAGATACATAAATAATCCATTCAGAACCAAGGCTATAAGAACTATCAGATTGTGTACTAATACAGGGTCCCTGAAAATAGAAATCAAGGGAAAGAAGAACAATTGACTTATAGTATGATGCTCTGTGAATGCCAATGTATTTTCATAAGGATAAAAATAAGTTGTGTTGAAATAATTGGTAAAATCCAACGAAACAATCTTGTTGTATTCCCACTGCATTATATAAGAATTCAAGAGGACATCATCCGGATTATCGGGTGAGGAATCCTTAAGGTGTGTTGAGAACGGATAGAGGGCAAAGATATTCCCGCATATTAGAATTATCAGGAGAATAAATATCTTGAAGTAAGTACTATTGATAAGAGTATTCAATAGAGAATTCCTCATAGGTCAACTTATCCACAATAAAATCATAATTCAATCTCTACCTATAATTCTATCCAGACCCACACCTGTACCCTTACCTCTGACTCTAACTTTACCTATAAATTAGGCTTATTCGACAAACTTCTATAACTCATCTACGCAATAGGCGCAGATATCACAAAATAATGGTATATTTAAAACTACTGTTGATTCTGCTTTATCCAGTCGGGGCATTTCAACCACATACAGGTTTTGGAAACCAGCTGTCCCTTATCATCTTTTACATCTCTGCACTCGTGCCCCCTTGGACACTCACCCGCCTTACCAGTACAGGGGACACCACAGAACTTACCTATAGTATTCCCATCCTTATCCTGGAACTCATAACAATAGCCATCGAACCCCTTTGCCTTATCGCAGTCCTCATTCTTCTCACACTGTGTACACCACGGAGGTGTAGATGCAAGATAGCAGTCTCCATCTTTTACGGTCTCCCCGGCAGGGTCTTTACAAGGGGATTTACTGGGATCTTCGCCGCAGCAGAACTCGAAGATATTGCAGGAGATAACGGCTCCTCCATTCTCCAGACAGTTCAGTTTTATACACTGTTGATTTTCACACTTGTATCCGGACCAGCAGTCCTTCTCGGTCCTGCACATATCGCACATACACATATTGGTGTTTGTATCGCAATAGCCCGGGAAGCAACACTCCGAATCCGAGAGACAGCCCGGAGTACAATTATTGTTTTCATCGCATATCTGAATAATACATCTGCTATTCTTACATAGCCACTGTCTTGGAAGCTCCAGTTTACCAAACATCGTATCACAGTCTGTATCTACACTACAGGGTAGATCACACTTCCCGTTGTAATGACAGATTGGTTTGGCAGACGAACACTGATCGTCGAAAGGCTGACCATTCTTTATACAGGATGCTATACAACTGTGTGTATCGAGTCTACAGAGATAACCCTGAGGACAATCTCTGTCGTTTTCACAATATCCGGCACAGACACCCAACTCAGAATTGCTCAGGTATTTTACACACTTCGATCTATTGGGGTCCTTACAATCCTCTTCTGTCGTACACACCGTCGTACCACTGCAGGAGAAGGGATCTGCCTGATCGAGCCTCTTTGGCTTACACTGATTCGGATTTGGTCCCGGGAGAGGATTATCTACAGTAGTACACTCGAATCCGGGCGGGCAGGCAGTCTTTCCACAGGCCTTACCACAATACTTTTTTCCTCCCAGATACTCGACACACCTATCCTCATCCTCACCATCTTCGATATTATATCCACACTCCTCATCCGAGTTACAGGGCTCGCATATCATAAGCCTCCTCTTACATACCTTTCCTGTACTATCGCAATAATACTCTCCATTTGGGTAATCATAGGCGCAGGTGGAATTGTCAGTACAGGTCTTCCCTGCCACGCACTTCCCTTTATCCTTATCACATATCATATCCGGTGGACACTCCTGATCCCTCTCTGTGCAAAAATAGTCCTTCTGAATGAATCTATCGGTAGGACCAACATCATCTCCGCCCTCTACATCCTCCTTTGTACTCGTATCATTTGGTGTAATATCCACAGGATTTGCATCCTTGCTACCACCCTTATCAGCATCAGAGCTACAACCCACAAACAACAGACCCCACATAATCAAGAGAAAAAGGATAAAAATCTTCTTCATAATGACTCCTCCAGATGAATTGAAAATATTTTATATTGGATATAAAAATAATTCAAGTTTATAATGAAAAATTCAGTAAAGATTTAGTTATTAGTGGTATTTTCGCCAAGTGCATTGGGTATTTGATTAAATGCAAAGTTTGGAAGTGAAAATTCCCCTTTGATAAATGATTGATCCTGATACCGACACGGTTCACCGTACACCGACACTATTTTTAAAAGGGGTATCTGTCGATAGAATTCCTAATATCAGCGACTTATTGCTCTGCGGGCAATGTCTCGTCTATAAAACGCCCCGTCGAAGTGAATCTGGGAGACAGCATCGTAGACCTTGGTTATTGCCTTTTCGGGTGAGGTATCGAGTGCACAGACAGACAACACCCTTCCACCGCTCGTTACTATACGATCTTCCCTCTTCTCGGTACCGGCGTTGAATACAACGATATCCTCTCGATCCCTGAACAACTCGAGACCGGTAATCTCCATCCCCTTCTTATAACTGCCCGGATACCCTTGGGCAGCCATCACTACACAAATAGAGAATCTCTCATCCCAGATAATAGGCTCATTCCTTAATTTACCCTCGGATACGCCTATGAGATAGGGTACTATATCCGATTTCATTCGCAAGAGTATTGGTTGTGTCTCCGGGTCCCCAAGTCTGGCATTGAATTCGAGGACATACGGCTTGCCATTTACCATCATCAATCCCGCGTACAAGAACCCTCTATAAGGTCGCCCCTTCTCTTTTAGTTTGTTCAACAGCGGATAAATGATGTTCTTGATTACCTGATTCTGTTCCTCGTCGCTCAATATCCTCGCTGGAGAATATGCGCCCATTCCCCCTGTATTTGGGCCCTCATCATTATCGAATGCCCGTTTATGGTCCTGACTCGTTGCCATCGGTACAAATGTCTCACCGTCGGTAATCCCCATAAAGGAGACCTCTTCACCATTCAAGAACTCCTCGATTACCACTCTACTCCCAGCCCTTCCAAAGAGCTTTTCCTTCATAATCGCATTTATTGCCCCAATAGCCTCTCCCTTGTTCAGACAGGGAAATACTCCCTTACCCTGAGCAAGTCCATCGGCCTTTATCACAAGCGGAGAATCCTTGGACATAATGAACTTTTCTGCTTCGGAGAATTCCTCGAAGACAGAAAATTCGGCAGTCGGGATCCCTGCCTCTCTCATTATCAACTTTGAAAATACCTTACTGGATTCGATCTCGGCAGCACCCTGAACAGGACCAACTATCCTCAATCCACTCTTTGTGAACTCATCTGCAAGCCCAAGCGAGAGAGGCATCTCAGGACCTACAACCGTGAGGTCTATACCCTTCTCTCTTGCAAAATTCTTCAGCCCTATTATATCCTCTGGTGCAATATCGACATTTATTGCAATATCCGATGTACCTGCATTTCCCTTCGCACAGTATATCTCTTTGACAAGAGGTGATTTTCTAATCTTCCAGACCAGGGCGTGTTCCCTTCCCCCACTCCCGATAACGAACACATTCATTTCTTTTCTCCAAGGTCGTAGTCCGGGTCGAGACCGAGCCTTCTCAAAATCTCAGTAGCCTCACTCTCGATCTGTCTCACCCTCTCTCTGGTAAGATTCATAAGTTCACCCACCTCCTCGAGTGTAAGTCCTCCCTTCTCTGCCACATCCAGAGCACAGGTCTCTTTGAGCTCCCAGATGGTCTTATCAGGGAAGTTTATCTTTATAGAACCGTTCTCCTCATTTACATCGAGGTAGAGGTGATATTTGCAGGAGACGAACGGACAGGGTCTGAGCGAATTTACACAGTCGGACCTCTTCTTGGGTCTCTTGAGGCTCAGTAGATGTTTAAGGTCTTCGATGTCCTCTGGCGTAAGCTTGGTCTTCTTCAAAACCCTCTTCGAAAGTGTCTTTGGCTTCATTCTTGCTTGAGACATCCTGCTCAAACCCTCCGGGTATCTATGTTCGGATATCGAATGGGATAAAGATCTGTTCTACTATCCCTCTTCACAGGCATATAATCTAACAGAATTTTTCTATTTTACAATCCAAAAAAGCAAAAAATTTTCATTATTTTCAATGAGTTAAATCTTGGTCTCAAACAAGGTTCTTCTTTCTCTTCAATTCGTGAATAGCCTTTTTGTAGGCTATATCCCATTCAAGGGTACCCTCTTCGAGATTCTTCAATTGCTCCCTTGCCTCTTTGTCGAGCATATCATCCACATCCAGATACTTCTTCACCACCTCGTGCATCTTATTTATGAGTGTATTGTTGTCTTCATATACCTCTTCGATATTATTGCTCTTCAAAAGTGCATCTACCACATCGGCAAGCAACATCTCTATGGCGCCATCCCCATAATCAAAGCCCTTCTCCTCCGCCAATTTTGCCTTTACCGTAGCAAAATCCCTCGAGGCAAGATTGTTATTCTGTATGAATATCATAGCCTCCTGATTCAGATCCTCCTCTTCCTGAAGGTAGTCCCTGAATACCTTGGAGACATCAAGTATGGCCTCGTCCATCCTATTCTCCTTGATCTCTATGTCTCCCTCCTTGGATAGAGCCCTCAGTATATCCTGAGCTATTGATGGAATCAATTTCATATAAATCTTCATATCCCGATGCTCCTTAACTTCGCATAAAGACAGGCAAGTTTATTAAACCTTTAATAGTGATTTATCAAGTTTTTTATTTACTTTTTTCAACATTTAGTTCTATAAGGAATTTCAGGAGAGGCCATCTATGACGATTCTCTGTCTAATCCTGTTTATTACAGTATTCATATCGGTTCACAACTATATCATAGCCAGATATTTCGAGATAAAATGGATACCCGACGAGATTCACTTCATTACTGCAGGGGACGGATTCAGACTCGCGGTCAGCAAGAGGATACCTCCTCAGAAGAGATATAAGGAACCTGTCATCCTCTGCCACGGACTCGGTGCAAACAGATACAACCTCGACCTGAATGAAGAGTATTCACTCGCCCGACACTTTACGAAACTTGGCTACGATACATATATCGTCGAGATGCGCACAGTGGGGTTATCCTCCAAACCCCATCTATTCTCGGAGTCGAGATGGAACATCTATTTCGATGATATTGTCAACTATGATGTCCCGGCAATAATCAACAATGCAAAGGTCAAGAGCGGTACAGACAAGGTATTCTGGGTAGGACACAGCCTCGGCGGTATGATAATGTATGCGGCACTCCAAAACGGCAATATCCAGAGAGATGTAAAATCCCTGATTACAATCTCCAGTCCACCCATCTTCAACAAACAACCCGAATTGAAGAGATTCATCCCTATGCTCAAATCTGCAAAGATATTCTCTCATATCAGACAGGAGTTCTGGGGGAGACTCTTTGCTCCCTATCTAATAAGGGCTATACCCTATTCAGAGGTGGCTGCAAATATCGAGAATATCGATACACCCATATTGAGGAGGATATTCGTAAATCTCGCATCTGATATGAGCTCCACACTCGTAAGCCAAATCGGGGATTGGGTCGAAAATGGATTCATCAAGGACAGGAGAGGTGAGAAAAACTATTCGGAGGGGATCTCGAATATCGAGATTCCGGTGCTCGCAATGACCGGCTCTGTTGACCTGATCTGCCCAAAAGAGGCAGTGGAGTACCTCAAGGAGAGATTGCCCGAAGAGAGACTAAAACTCATTATAGCAGGCACAGGCAGCGGATTCTCTACTGACTATGGACACGGAGATATAATATTTGGCAGAAATGCACCAAAGGAGATATTCCCGATAGTAACTTCCTATATTCAGGAAAAATCCACAGGGATATGAGGAACATTCTTCTAATCCTATCTTTGTCCTATATCGTGTTGTGTTATGGGTGTACAGGAAAGGCTGATGACGGGTTTACTATACTAATAGAGTTTCCCATCGACACACTCGACCCGAGATATGCGGTCTCTGCATACTCTATCAAAGCCTGCAGACTGATATACAACTCACTCGTCAGGATAGACAGGGACCTGCAGATAAAAAACGACCTTGCAGAGGAGATCAGATTCGATTCACCTACCGAACTGTATGTCAGGATCAAGAAGGGAGTCAGATTTCACAACGGCAGCGAACTCACATCACAGGATGTAAAATATACCTACGATTCGATAAGAGATGAAGGGAGACACTCTCCATATTATGGGCTCTATAGGAGAATCAAGGATATAGAGGTAATAGACAGATACTCCCTGCTTTTCAGACTCGAATCCCCTCACTCACCGTTCATCTCTGACCTCGTAATGGGCATAATTCCAGAGGAAATAGACCGAAAAGACAATAACCAATTGAGTAAAAACCCGGTTGGGACCAACGCATTCAAATTATACAAATATATTAGTGAGGAGCACATAATCCTCGAAAAATACGACCACAATATAAATTTTCCAAAGAAATTCCTTTCACTAAAGACGATTCGGGATGACAATACGAGACTACTCTCGCTCCTGAATGGCGGTGGGGACCTCATCCAGAATGCAGTAGCACCTATCATAGCCGCCGAATTGAAGGACAAATCCATAGATGTAATCTCTGCACCCTCTATCCTTTACACATATATGGGGATCAATCTGAATGACCCGATATTGAAGAATATACTGGTCAGGAAGGCAATAGCATATTCAATCGACAGAGACGCCATTATAAAATACAAGTTTATGGGGATGGCTCGTCCATCCTATTCTGTTCTTGCTCCCGAGCACTGGGCTTATGAAGACGGGATTTTAAAATACGAATACAATCCACAGAAGGCAAAGGAGCTCCTCGATAGTGCCGGTTTGGTGGACCCTGACGGGGATGGTCCGCAGAAGAGATTTACGATTACATACAAGACGAGCACCAACAAATTCAGGATTCAGATAGCAAGGATGATCTGCAGTATGCTCGAAGAGGTGGGGATAGGCGTAGAGCTCAGAGCCTATGAATTTGGCACATTCTTCTCTGATATAAAGACCGGGAATTTCCAAATATACACTATGCAGTGGACCGAACCTATAGAACCCGATTTCTATTACTGGCTTTTCCATTCGAGCAGTATCCCGGATGAGAGAGGCAACACCACAGGGGCAAATAGGGGTAGATATCGAAACCTCGAGGTTGACAGGTTACTCGAAGAGGGCAGAACTACACTCGATATCGAGAGGAGAAGGGAGTTGTACAGCAGAGTCCAGAAGATCATCTCCGACGAACTCCCATATATAAGCCTCTGGCACGAGCACAACATCGCCGTAATCAACTCGCGATATACCAACTACAACATATTTCCAAACGCATCATTTGAGCCTGTAAAAGACATATTAATAAAATAATTTTTTTCTTGCATATTATTTTTTATGATGCTATTAGGTTGCTCCTCTGTGGGCCGTTAGCTCAGTTTGGTAGAGCAGCTGACTCTTAATCAGCGGGCCACAGGTTCAAGTCCTGTACGGCCCACTTCTTCAATATATAAGCAACATCTTCAGACTCGAGTTGGGTTGGGTGAAGTTGAATTCGTAGGATACTATATTGGCCATCCTGTTTCGAATCTCTATACCCTGAATGATATTTGGACTGAATATATGTCTGATGACCTTTGGTGGGGAGTAAATGACCCTTCTGTTGTACTTTCTGGCATATTTATCTGCTACAGAAGCAGTCATAAGATTTATAAGTTCCACTGTAAATGATAGGGCATTCTCATCGATGCGCACCTGTTCGAAATCAGGGTTCAAAGCCACACCCATCCTATCAGAAATCTCGTAGATTGCCTCCTTCGAGATGAGTGCAAGGATATAGACGGGTTGAGGGAGATAGAGTTCGAATCTGACAGCAATACCATCTTTGAAGACCTCATCGAACAAGACGGGCAGTGAATCGACATATATCTTCTTTTCTTCCGATATATCGAAACTATCGAGTTCGAGCTTTGCAAAGTTCGTGAAGAGAGAGAGAATCCTATTCAGGATATCCTGTGTCTCAACAGCACTCATATATTCCTTTCATCCCTTAAACTCTCTATGGATATGATCGGCACCGGACATATACCATTTATTATTACCATACCATTTACGAATTTGCCACTTTTTAATACATAAGGAGATTTATAAAGCCTCGCCTCTCCTACAAAGAGAATATCATCGACACCTACTGCAAGACCACCATTTTCCAGAGAGAAGAGAAGATACATCTGAGGTGAATCATACTTATAGTTCAATAT
>Ga0123519_10015130_pt1 | contig 10869 bp, 8 predicted proteins | sample YelNatPaOPRAMG02_FD_87396 | JGI IMG/M metagenome (GOLD analysis project Ga0123519, IMG submission 87396) | Hot spring microbial communities from Yellowstone National Park - Yellowstone National Park OP-RAMG-02 (version 2) | ecosystem: Environmental > Aquatic > Thermal springs > Hot (42-90C) ... | reverse complement strand
TCGTCGGCTGCAGGATAGTGTCAGTCGGAGTCTTATCTCGAGGCGTCCTAGGCCCGAAGACCGCTATCGAGCTTGGGTTAATGACTCTGACAAGCGCGTGCTCACGGGCCACTTCAAGGACGTTCACGAAGCCGTTTACGTTGACATCCCAGCAGAGCTGCGGGCTCTTCTCCCCCGCGGCCGACAGGATTGCTGCCAAGTTGTATATGGTATCGATATCATACCGCTTGACGACTTCCTCCAACTCTATCTTATTCCGTACGTCGACGAACTCGAAGGGCCCAGATTCACGTAGTTCTTCGCCTGGCTGCGTCTTGTGGCCGCAAGCCACGACGTTCTCACTTCCATAAAGCCTCCGCAACTCGATGACGAGCTCGGATCCGATCTGCCCAACGGAGCCGGTGACTATGATCCTCTTCATCTGCCTACTCGGCATGGTCGCACTCCCTCCACGTCCGAGCGAATATGGCGCTAGAGAGAGAAAAGATGGTATGTTGGCGGCGAGAATCTTGGGAGTGATGGTAGCGCACTGAATCATGACTGGGATCCCGTGACGTTGCACATCCGGATGATGCCCGACAATCTACCAAGAACGTGCGAAGAATATGATCTGAATCCGCCAGTCTTTGGATAAGGTGCACTATACCATGAGCAGGCTCGGATTTGCTGCACACCTCTCGGCTACATATTGTAACTCAGGTGAAGAGCGAACCTAGTAGAACGATGGTAACCAGCGCCGTGGTCCCCATCAGCGTGCTGAGGAGTGTCAGGTTCTTGAAGCCGCTTCGGATATCCATGTCTGCGAAACCCGTGACAACCCAGAAGAAACTATCATTGACGTTGATGCATACCATGGATCCTGCGCAAATAGCCAATGAGGCCATTACTGGGGAGACTCCCAGAGCTGGCAGAATGGGCAAGATGATTGAGGGTGCGGTTATCCATGTCACCATTGAGGATCCAATCCCAGTCTTGATCACAGCCGAAACTAGAAAGACGACTGCTAGACCCGGCACTCCCAGCGATGCCACAGCATCTCCAAGCACATCTCCTATTCTGGAAGCTTGAAGAACAGTTCCAAGAGCTCCACCTGCCCCTACTATGGCTAGGATCGAGGCCGCTCTCTTTATTCCGTCCGAGATCCAAACATTGATCTCGCTCATCTTCCGCCCAGAGGCGAGCGTCAGCGAGAGGCCTACCCCTATTGGAAGCGCTATGATCGGGTGGCCCACCAGATCCAACGTCTGCCTAATATGTACGGGTATCGAGAGCGTGGTTCCTACCATCGACCTAAGCAAGATCAGAGAGATCGGAAGAACAATGCATGCAAACGACGCCAAAGTGCTAGGCAGCCTCGAATCGGCGGAGCCAACGATGGTTGAAGTTGAAACAGGTTCAGAGGATGCTCGCTCAGCTTTATGAGCCCAAAGGAGCCCCAACGCGAAAACTGGAATCGAAGCCAATACTCCCAGCTCCATGACTTTCCCTATCTCCGCACCTAATATCGCGCTTGTAAAGAGCGGCCCTGCCGGATAGACCAGTTTGAAAGAGGTGTACGCCCCGACCGCCAGCGCAGTTGACACGGCCGCCTTCGAAACCTTGCCTGCGCCTGCCAAGGCTCGAGCGATAGGTGAAAGGACTATGAAGGCTGTGTCACAACACATGACTGGAAGCGCGACGAGATATCCCGAGACCCCCATCGCCAGGGCGGTTCTGGAAGATCCGACAGTCATGAGCACCGCCTCGGCGACCCTTCTAGTCGCGCCGGTTCTGTCTAGAATCTCTCCTATAATGGTCGCTGAGAGTACTATTATGGCCACATATCCAAGTATATTGCTGAAACCCTTGATTATGAGTTGGATAAGGTCTCTTGGCGCGAAGCCATAGGCCAGGCCAACCGCGATCGTTACAACGAAGATCGTCAAGAAGGGATGCACCTTGAACTTGGATATAAGAATCACGATAGCAAGAATACCAAGAGCGAACACAAGCAGAAGGCCGGGTGCATCCAAGCTTTCTGACCTCTCAGCTTCTCGTGCCTGCAAAGCTTCAGAAATTCGGCGATTTGAGGCTAGTGGCATGTTTTCTTCAGAAGATTTATGGAGACTCTCCAACAAAATGAGGTTGCAGCGGGGCGGACTTCGCTTGAGGGCAAATACTCGCAAGAACAAATATGGGAGGAGAATTAGGGGTTTAGATGAAATCGACATTAGAATCCTAGAATTACTGCAGAAAGACGCGAGAGCACCTCTGACGAGGATGGCAAAAGCCGTCAGGCTGACAAGTCCGAGCGTACATGAAAGGATCTCCAAGCTAGAGCGGGAGGGCTACATTAAAGGCTACTCCACAATTCTCGATTACAAGAAACTCGGATTCGGAATAACCGCATTTGTCGGCATTACGCTAGATAGGACGGTATGCTGTACGGACGAAGAAATGATCTCAGCAATAAATGGCATTGAGGACATCCTAGAGTGCCATCGACTGGCGGGAGACGAAGATCTACTGCTCAAGGTGAGGACTACTGACACCCATTCGCTCGAAAAAATCCTAGGGGAGAAGATAGCGAGGGTGAAAGGCGTGTCCAGAACCCGTTCGGTTGTCGTTCTCTCTTCACCTATCGAGAAGACCTGGATTGATTTGTCGAATATTGTGGTCCGAGATCTCTAACAGCGCTTCGAACGGCACGTTCTGCAAAGATCATTCTTCATCGTTGGCCCAGATGCCAACAAGTCCGCATCCACTTTACCACCTCGCTTGAGCCTAGTCAGGATATAGAATGAAGGGAAAGCGAAGGCCAGAGAAGAAGCGATGAGTCTGGGGGAGAGATATCCCCGTATGATTCGATTCGGCTGCCGTCTCTCTCGTCACTATGGGTGTAAATGGATTTTGCATGACATGAGCTCCTAGGTATGACTCATCCACAACGCGGGAAAGTTTTGCGGGATCAGTAGAGCAGTGTCCATCCCTCCACTGTGGCGCGCACATAAAATCTCTGAGAAGTCTGTCGAAGGCTGAGGTGGCAGAAAACCGGGGCGCAGGATTGCCTTTCTATCTCCTCTCTAAGGGTCGATGGCCAGTGGTCGGGTATCTGATGATAGTCTCTTCTCCACTGAACTCAGGTAGGGCTAGATCTATTGGAGGCTTCTCTTCTTTTGGTATGAGACACTCCTCCACGCCGCCTTGAATTCGCTCTCTGAATTCGGCCTTGGCCTTCTTGAGTTGCTTCGGGTCAGCGAGGAGCTCAACCACGCTGAGTGCTATCGCCTTCGCTGCGAATAGCCCGCCCTTATGGGTTATGCCGGTCTTGGAGGTTGCCGCCCTGGCCCAGTTTGGAACATCAAGCCCTGTTGGGGTCTTGAACCATTGTGTAGTGTGCAGCCATGCTGATGGAGCATACCAAGTAAACTCATTGAAATCATCACAGCCTCCCTTGAACCACTGCTCAAGCTCCCAAGGCTTTGTCAAGGCCTCGTCGAGCGGCTCTCTCATCGTTTCAACTCCAAGGTTTCTCTGTATCTCACGGCAAAACTCCTTTTCATCCTCTGAGAACTTTGGAGGGCCAATTAGCTCCATATTTCTGTAGACGAGTTCTGAGAGGGCATGGTTGGGTAAGCCGGTTCTGCTGGCGCCGATCATTCTCACAGTTAGTTTAAGGTCGGCCACCATTGCCGCGGCTTCAGCGCACCTCTTGACGACTTCATATATCCTCTTGGTCCCAGGGATGCTTGGGCTTCGCATCGCATAGAAGACCTCGGCAAACTCGGGAATGTTCGTCAGACATTGTCCGCCGACACTGATTATCTCGTTTATCGATGGATGCTCATCGTGGGGTAGTATCTGCTCCTTCATGAAGTTGGCGAGCACGTTCATGAGAACGGCTCCATCCAGGGCGCTCCTCCCGGCCCAAGCGTGTCCGCCGTAGACCTGCAAGCCATGGAACTGAAAGGCCGCCGCCATATAACATCCAGGCAAGTAGTCCCATGTAACCGTATTGCGGTTCAATGGGTGATTGGCCACCACGGCATCGAGGTCATCGTAGAGACCATCTCTAGCCTGGAATGCCTTGGCTACGCAGAGCTTCTCGGCAGGCGTTCCGAAAATCTTGAGCGTGCCCTTCAGTCCGCAGCTGTCCATAGCCTCCTTCGCAGCGACGATAGCTGAAGTGGCCGCGGTGCCCAGCATGTTGTGCTTGTCCTCAAATCCAGGCGCGTGGGGTACAACCGGCTCGCGAAACGGGACTGGTTTCTGAGAGTTTCCCGGGGTTGCATCGTACTCAGCATACGTAGCGATGACAGGTTTTCCACTTCCATACTTTGCTACGAATGCGGTAGGCATTCCGGATACGCCTATCTCTACGTCAAAGCCGTTCTTCCTGAGAAACTCACAGTGAAGTCCACTCGATCTGTATTCTCGGAGAGCAGGTTCGGCAAACTGCCAGATGGTGTCACTCATTTCTATGATCTTCTTCCTGTTGCTTTCAATGTAGTCCAGCGCTGTCTGCTTCTCTTTCGATATCTTCAAGTTTCTTCCACCACCCTTCTGTCAGCTTCTACAGGATTTATCTGTGGTCGAATCTGGTGAAGGGGAAGAGCAGGGTCCAATCGGAAACCTGACCAAGGCTTGAGATCAGGAATGGACGGCTCTCATCCAACTCCATAAAAACTAGGCGGAAATGCTGCCTCTAGGCTCCGGCAGATCGTCGGGCAGGTGGGCTGACACCGAGCAACCCCTGATCCTACACTAGGCGATGCACTCCCATCCGGAGAGAATCCACTTGTGCGTAGGAAAGAGATTTGACGGGCATGCCGCAATGTAAAGGAAGAGGATGTGATTCGAGATGGGTAAGGTGCACTGCTTCCCTCCAGACATAGTCCATTACAAGTGGGACAACAGCTTGGAGCCTGCGTTGAGGATCAAGCCTGGAGACGCGGTGGTCTATGAGCTTAGAGAGGTCTCAGATGGCCAGATCACCCCAAGATCGACCCCCGAAGATCTATCCAAAATGGATTGGGACAGAGTCTACCCCCTAGCAGGGCCGACCTACATCGAAGGGGCTGAGCAAGGAGACGTCCTTGAGGTGGAAGTGCTGGACATCCACCCGAAGGGCTGGGGTTGGACAGCCATAATACCCGGCTTCGGTCTCTTGGAAGAGTTCAGGGAACCATGCCTCAACATATGGGATCTCTCACTCGGAGACCGCGCCCTCTTCAGAGAGGACATAACAGTTCCACTCGACCCATTCTGCGGAACAATGGGCGTCGCCCCACCCGAGGAAGGCATACACGCCGTCATGCCCCCAGGAAGCCACGGAGGGAACATGGATATGCGGCATCTAACGAAGGGCTGCAAGCTACTTCTGCCCGTCTGGGTTGAAGGAGGCCTGTTCTCCCTAGGAGACCCACACGCAGCCCAAGGTGACGGAGAGGTCTGCGTTACGGGCATCGAGGCACCTATGTACACGAGCCTCAGCTTCTACCTCAGAAAAGGAGTGAAGCTTCAGAACCCCCAGTTCATCACAGGAGGATCCCCCACGGCGAAGTACGACGAGGACGGATACTACGTCACCATGGGCGTAGATCCCAGCCTCATGGACGCATCCAAGAAGGCAGTGCGACAAATGATAGATCACCTCTCCAAGAACTATGGGCTGAGCAGGGAAGACGCCTACATGCTCAGCAGCGTCGTTGTGGACCTGAAGATTACAGAGATCGTGGACAAGCCCAACTGGATAGTCTCAGCCTACCTTCCCCTGAAAATCTTCGCAAAATAAGGCATATATGTTAGATATTGCCGGAACCCCATAACCTCAGCCCCTCACCCCAGCTCATAATCCGAGCCTTCTGAATGCATAGTACTTCGGCAGATCTATGCCCAGCGTGAAAAGCGCCGAGAAGCCTAAGATGAATAGGACTTGGCTCAAAGCGAGGGGCGGAATAATGACGCCATATACGCCCAGCACTACGAATCCGATCGTGGTCGCTGTGACAGAGATGAGTAGACCTTTACCTGGGCGTGACGACCAGAAGTACTTCCTCTCCCTCAAAGTAAGCACCCTAAATTGACTTGTGAATACGAGCATCAGCGTTAGGAATGTGCATAGTTCGCCCCATGCCAAGCTCAGATAGTGTCTGCCAATGAAAAGGGCGATAGCGCCTTCGACAACCAACATCATGCCTATCATAAGTGATGCGAGAGTGATGCTCTTCACGTTCCACTTGTTGGGGTTACCTGTGTGCTTCACGTTGTCGGTCGCTAGAGACATGGTTGTGAAGTCGTTTGCAATTACAAGAAGGGACATACCTAGGAGAGAGATCACGATGTCGTGTGTCCAGAAGAAACCTAGAGTCAACAAGCCGACAAATTGAACCGTCTTAGTGACCTTGTTTATGACCCACGTCAACATACGTTGATAGATTTGCCTGCTGACCTTCACCGCGTCGATTATCACTTTCACGCCCGACCCGGTCAAGACCACGCTGGCGGACGCTTTTGCGACGTCGGTTGAGTTGCTTACTGCTATCCCCATCTCTGACTGCTTCAGTGCAGGCGCATCGTTGACTCCGTCTCCCGTCATCCCAACCATATGCCCTGCAGACTGAAGGAGCTTCACAATCCTGTATTTGTCTTCAGGATAGATCTCCGCAAACCCATCATTCTCTTCGATAAGCCTCGTCTGTTCCCTCTCAGGCAAACCTTGGAGATCCGATATTCTAATGATGTTGCTGCCAATCGATACTTGGCGAGCCACCTCTTTGGCTATGGCGACATTGTCGCCTGTGAGCATTATCGGCTTTATCCCGAGGCTCCTCGCCTCCTCTATCATGCTCTTAGAATCAGGCCAAGGAGGGTCAGCTAGCGATATCAATCCCAGAAGTTGAAGATCCTCCAAAACATTGTCCCGAGACTTAGCCACTGCGAGCGTTCTATAACCCTTCTGAGCTAGCTCCGCCAACGACACTTCCACTTTCTCTCGCGTCACTCTATCGGTTCCCTTGCACATGGATAGTATCACTTGTGGAGCACCTTTAACAGCCCGGAAGAGCTTTCCCTCAAATTCAACAACGGCTTCAGATCTCTTGATCGACGGGTTGAAGGGCATGAATGAGGTCCGTCGACACCCGCTGGTGTGAGTTCCGGCCGCTGTGGCACATTCGATGATCGCGAGGTCTATCGCGTCCTTTCCTTCCTCCTTGGATGCGAGGCTCGCCACTCTCACCACATCCTTTCCGCTAAATCCGCTCAGTGGAGTGACTTCAGCAACCGTCAACCTGTTCTGCGTTATCGTACCCGTCTTGTCGAGGCAGAGGACATCTATGGAGGCCGCATCATCTATTGATTCGAGCTTCGTTACGAGCACGCCCTTCTCGGCGAGTTCCCTCGCACCTACTGCCTCAACTATCGTTAGCACGGCTGGTAGAGCAACTGGAACCGCCCCCATGAGGAAGACCACGACAAAAGTCAGTATTGATAGGAGATCTCGGTGCATTAACATGGCATAGGTCGAGACTGGAACTATCGCCGTCAGACCGAGATACATCATGTATTTGACTACAGCCATCATGACCTCTTCTTGATGAGATCTGTGTTTAGCTATCCTCACGAGTTCAGCAGTCTTACCAAAGTACGTGTTTATTCCAACGTTGACCACGACAACCTTTGCTTCTCCCCGTCTAACGGTAGAGCTTGAATAGACGATACCTGACGCACCCACATCCACTGGCAGAGATTCTCCCGTAAGAGCTGATTGATCCACGGATAGTTCGCCGCTTATCAGCTTGGCATCAGCCGGCACTATATCACCTAAGCCAAGAACAATAATATCGCCATAGGTGATCTCTCTAGCATCCCTTACTACCCAGCTTCCATCCCGCAGTACCTTCGCCTTAACCGCCAAGCTCCTCTTCAGGAGCTCCAAGGCTTCTAGCGAACTACTAGCATGCGCATAGCCTATGAAAGCATTGACCGTAAGCAATACGAAAATCATCAACACCTCAACGTAATGACCCAGAATATATGAAAGCACAATCGCCGACTCCAGTAGCCAAGGCATAGGCCCCCAGTAACGCTTCAAAAACTCAAGGATAGGACTACTCCTCTTCTCCGCGACCTCGTTGTAGCCAAAGGTCTGAATCCGATTTCTCGCCTCAGATTCTGAGAGACCTTCTGCAGATGTCTCCAGTAGACAAAGAGCCTCTTGAATAGGAATCTTCCTGTAATCATCGGTGCTTCTTATCTTCAAAAGTGACTCCTTTCAGCGGGTTGCTCTCTTCAACTTGGGCCATTATCGATTTTTCGGCTGAAGATAAAATGAAAGTTTGGTAGATGGAGTGCCCCAATGGACATCGAACACCCAGAGTTAAACCCGACTTTCATCTTTGGCTCCCTATATGCCCAAACCAAGCAGCAAGAGGAGAAAAAGGTGGAAACATCCTTAAGATACCGTCTCACTTCCATCGAAAGCGAAATAGGCGACATGTAGAAGCTTGCTCGCGCCAGAGGGAGGTCGGCTGAGCTTGAAGCAAAGAAGCCTAAGGAAGGTAGTTCCTCCAAGAAGACGGAGAGGCGACTAAACCCCTCACCGACGAAGTATCCAAGATCCGACATTCGCGACCGCAGCACTATAGCTCTTCCCACGCCCTGATAACTTGACACAGACGCTCATAGCGCTGGAATTCTCAAGAACACACGGAGATTACTTTTGATGATCTGCTCATTCCTTCTTCAGGCGCTCAGACGGGATGAGGCAGAGGAACTTCAGGGAGTTCGACCCGGAGTTACGGATTTGATGCAGCTCTCCTGAAGGTATGAAGATGACATCTCCTTTCCCGAAGGCTTTCTCGTCAGAGCTACCTTGGGCGATACCGTTTCCTTCAAGCACGAAGATCTCGTGTTCCCATGGATGGCTATGGAGCGGCGTCCATCCTCCGGCTGAAACCTCGAATAGGCGCATGTAGAAGTTCTCCGCTCCCGTCTCCGAGGCGATAAGCCACCGCACTTTTACGCCACGTGCTCCTTCCTCAGCCTCCCGGAGAGGAGCCTCTTCATAATTGAACAGCTTCATCTATTTCGCCACGCTGTAAGATTGATGTGGAACAAAGATTTAACGAATGGCCTACCGAGCAATGAGATCAGGGACACCACCTCGACAGGGGACGTCGCCGCCACTCTAGCAAGAGGAATCGTGAGCAGAGCAGGTAGAGCATACCGACATCACGGCCAGGGAGAAGATGACCAAGAGGGAACACTCCTTAATCGGGATCAGAGCTTCATCGGTGACGAGCAGATGTACCAGACACTCCCCCCCACGCGCTATCAACTCACTTTTCTCTTCGCCTATCCTTGTGTACTGACCAGATCTGCCGGTCGTCCCCCCGACCCGTATGGGGCTTTCTCACCTGACCTCTTGCCTTGTGAAGGCCATGTATGAACATATGAAGGCTAACGCGGTCACCACCACTAGAACAAGTATGTTCGGTCCGGCGTACATTAGGCTAGTCGTTACAGAGACGGCTTCTTGAGCTGGTTGAGGCGTGAACAAGCCCCCAATGGTGGCATAAGGGTTCAGAAGATATTGGCCCACCTTACCGAAGTGGTAGTTCGGAGTGATAGAGGATATGCTCTCGACTATGGAGGTAAATCTCATCATACTCTCCTCTGTTCCTGATTGCCCTGGAACAAGCGTTGGAGGCGCAACTGTGATGGCGATAAGCGACGCTAGGATCGGCACTACGAACGTGAATACAGCCCACAAAGCGACGCTGACGATCACGCTCTGCGTGGTCTTCTTCAAAACGGTGGAGAAGAAGGTCGAAATGCCATAATACATCATCGTGAAGAGCAGGGAGAAGACCAAGAACAGCGCCATCCTGAGGGACTCCTCGGTTGTGGGAGTAACTCCAATGATTATCGTTGAGGCTCCTATGCTGGCCAAAGAAGTGATGAGGATGGCTAGAGATACGGCTGAGGCGGCTGCGAGAAACTTCCCGTTTATGATTGTCTCTCTGAAGACGGGCTGCGCCAAAATTGTTTTGAGCGTTCCCCTCTCCCACTCGCTCGAAATGCTGTCAGATCCCAAAGCGACGCCGATCACCGGCGCGAAGTAAGACAGCGTGCCGCTCAGCATGAACGTCATCATCCCGAGAAAACCTCTAGGCATGACAGTCTCTGGAATGCCCGGCATTGTACGAATCACTTGAACATAGACCGTGGCCATAGCGCCTGTCATTACTAAGCCAAAGATTACTATCAGAACGATAAACCGCTTACTCTTAACTAGGTCCGAGAACTCTCTTGATGCTACAGTAAACATGTCAGCCATGGTTACCCCTATCACCTTGACGGGCTTTTCCTGAACGGGTCTTCGAACTCGCCCACCTACACCTAAATCCCAGCGATACCTAACCCACACACGCCTCACTCATGTCTACGCAACGAACATAAGCATATTGTACTTGAATGCATTGTAATGCAACAGAGGCCGGTCAGGGTGCGAGCCGAAATAGCGCAATGGCCAAAGAGCGGATGGCTGCCAATTCACAATGCCGCATTCCAAGCCTCAACAGTTGTTCTTTCTCGCTATATGTTCAGTCTTCCCGACTTACTATTACCATCAGCTCCCACTGGGATTGAATGTCCTTCAATAATGGTGGCCCAGAAGCCTAGAAAAAGCGCGCGGTAACCGAGGGTCCATTCAGGGTTGTGGGAGCGAGACGCAGTCAATTAGACCCGTCTCATGGGGAGACTATCCCAGGCAACTTAGGGAACGGTTCCACCTCCCAAATGTACTTGGAACCGACTATATATCTTAGCAGCCTTTCCAGCCCTATGCCGAATCCTGAGGAAGGCGGAACTCCGTCCCTCAACATT
>Ga0123519_10015129_pt1 | contig 10870 bp, 9 predicted proteins | sample YelNatPaOPRAMG02_FD_87396 | JGI IMG/M metagenome (GOLD analysis project Ga0123519, IMG submission 87396) | Hot spring microbial communities from Yellowstone National Park - Yellowstone National Park OP-RAMG-02 (version 2) | ecosystem: Environmental > Aquatic > Thermal springs > Hot (42-90C) ... | reverse complement strand
TTTCGATCGCCTTTACGGCGTGAACTACTCCTCCTGGAGCTCCGTGCCCGCCGCAACCGAAGGGCAGCCGCTCTTCCCCGTTTACCAGGAGTTCCGCAGTTGGAGCGTGGAGGAGACATACGGCCGACTAACGGAGTTGGTGCGAAAGGAGACCTCCGCACCCCTCTACTACTATTGGGGAGGAGGGTACAACGGTATCGGGGTGGCGTTCAACCTTCCGGATATCTTCTTCCGTTTGGCGAAAAAGTATCACACACGGGTGGTGTTCGACTGCGCCGATCACACGGGTTTGGGACTGCTCTTCAACTCTCTGGCTCGGGTTTACGATGTGCCGATGTTGTTGGAATGGACTCCTCGAAACACAGGACTGAATGCGGAAATCGCCGAGTATATGGGGCATTATGGCTTTGGAATGCCGAACATGGTGGGCATGGACTTTTTCCTCTACAAGGGAGGAAGAGAGTTCGAAGTCGGTTATCCCAAATATGTCAAGTGGCTGCCGTATCTCAGCCGCATCAAGGGAGAATATCCGATCCAACCGGTGGCGATCTATCTTTCCTATAAGCCGGTTCTCTCCAATCCCACCGCTTTGGCGGGAACCTCGGGACGACTTGCCGAAATATGGCGCAAATCACCGCTGGGTTTCGCCGTGGTTACCAATCAGGAAGTGGATGCCGGACTTGTCCATTTGAACCATTATCGAGCGATTTACTCACTCGATGGGGATCATGACCCGAACATCATCGCCTATCGCGCTCATGGGGGGAATGTGGTGGATAGCCCGGAGCAGCTTGAGCGATACGCCGCGCCCTATCTCACCTATTCGGGGAACGGCGATACGGTGGAGGCGAACCCCACCGTGGATCGCGCCGCGCGAACCGCCTGGCTCACCCTGAGCGGATGGAGCCCGGAGGGATCGTATGACGGGGATATCACCATTCATCTCGCCGCACTGGGATTGCCGAAGGGTCGGTACGGTATCATGGATGTAATGACAGGCAAGCCCGTTCCCAGCAGGGAAGGTGACGGCAATCTGAAAACTACGCTCAACATCCCCTCTGGCGGCTTTTATATCTGGAAGATCGCACCCGCGCGGTGATATGAGGAATCCTCCCAATATAACGGATCATCCCTTCCGTCAACCCTACTTTGGCGAATTGAACTGCGGAAGGGTTGATCCGAAGGGACGCGATTCACTCAAAACTTAACACCACCGCTTCGTTGCGCGCCCAGGTCAGCGAGACGCGCTCGCCGGATTTCAAAGCCACGCCGCGCCTCTCATCCCGAACATCCCTTATCGGAGAGGAGAAACGCAAGGTGATGTTCACTTCGCCCGTTTTCAATCCGACCGAATTTCCCCCGCCCAGTTCCCCGCCGGTGGTGTCCGGGTTCAAACACACATAAAGCAAAGTCCTACCGTTTGGCATGCGAAACCGAGTGATCTCATATCCGAAGACATCCTCGCCGGCGTTCTCAATCCACGCCTTCGGCTTGCATAGCGGATTGAGGTGGCGCATGAACACGGATCGTTTCCTCGCCGCCGCCATCCCCTCCGTGCGATAGGCGTTGTACCATTGGGGGGAGAGGTTCATGAGGACCGCCACGCCTCTGCCGACCTTGTTCACATTATCCACAGGCATGTTACGCACCGCCTTGTAAAAGCCGCTGGAGTCCATGATGCAGGTGTTGGCGTTGGTGAGCATGCCGCGGTAGGTCTTCCAGTCGTAGTTGGCGTCCTGATCCACCTCGCACCAGAGCCTTGTTCCAAACACATCCCCCTCGCGCATGTTCGGATCGTGCTTCACGCCGAAAAGCGAGTCCAATGCGCCTCCGTTCCGCCTTCCGCGACCATGCTGATCCCACACCCCGGGCAGATAATCCGCGATCACCGTGCCGCCGCGCCTGCAGAAGGCTTCGATGACGCGCGCCTCCGCATCGGAAAGACATAAGCATGCGGGAAGAATCAGCGTGTGATACTCCTCGGAAATCCCGTTGCGGATCAAATCCGCGTAGCTGAGAAAACTGTACTGCACTCCCGAATCGCGCAGCATGTTCTCCCACGCTTGCCGCACAAGAAAGGACGCCCCCAAACGGGAATCCGTCTCACGATTCACCCAGGTCTTGCCATGCGCCTCGGCGTCCAGTATCCATCCGAGTTGAATGGAGGGATGGCTGTAGTATATGGCCACGCCATCGTGCATCCACTTGGATCCGAGCATCAATGGGCCGATTTTATTGCCGGCCTCCAAGAGATGCGGAGCCAATATATCCTGCCAGGGGGCGGGTTTGTCTCCATCGAACCACCCCTCCACCCATCCGATGTGTCCGCGATTTCCATGCGCCAGATAGTACCACACCTGCCAGATATCATCCTCCACGGACTGGTGGAACAGGGTAGTAACCGAGGGAATCGAGTTGTCAGGATTGAAAGAGCGGATAATCGCCTGAGAGGAGCCGATGTTGTACGCCTCGATGTATTGCACTTTACGCATCACCTTGGCGTAATCATAGCCTCCGAAGGCGTCCGGAGCCTGCCCGCCCACAAAGCCGCACGGCGTGCGCGGATCCAGGGAGTTGGCGTACTCCACCAGATCGCCGATGAAATTACACCAATAGGAATCGTTGAAGCTCCACTGGTCCATCAGGGGACTGGCGTCGAACTCTTTCACGCTCCACTCCGCAAGATGCGGTCGGATATCCTCGTAGGTGATCCAATTATCTCTACGCGGCGCGTTAGCATCCCCGTAAATCTCCTTGAGCCATGCAGGATAGGCTGCGGGATCATCCGTAACGCGCCACATCGTGGGATGCACGAAAGTTCCCCAGGATATCTCATCATCCAAGGCGTAGGCGGCGCGATACGGCGAAGAGATCACCTGCTCAACATTTTGTTTTATAAATCCCCGCAGCTTTTCCCCTAATGCGGCGTTCACCGGTTTGATTCGCACTCCGTTACCGGATAAATCCGCGAGATACGGCCTCTGCTTGCCACCATCCCATAGATGCAGATACCCTTTGAAAGCGGTATGATCCATATAGAATCGCAGCGCGAAGGCGTTGATCCACGCCAGCTTGCCGGGGGGATTGTCCGGCGATCCGCCATTGCCGTCCAGGAAGGCGCCGTTATAGCCATGGGCTTTGCTCCACTTCCCTGAGGCTGCGTTATAGCCGATAGTCCACTGATAAGTCCACGGCATGAAGAGCCACCCGGGGAAGTGCGTTTGACAAAGCGCTTTCGATTGATTCACGGATTGGAAATCGCGAGAGGTTCGGATGTAATGGGCGTAGGGATCCGCGTCATGATGGGAGTGGGCAAGCGCATCGCCCTTCGTTTCGGAAAGAGCGCTCTTAAACCCGAGCAACACCGAGGTCACTGTGAATAAGAATTGGCGCCGACTTTTCTTCTCATCCAATATGAATTTACCTCCCCGTTTTCATTTTTAGACTTTCCGCCGTTCCATACGCGGCGGGATTCGGTTCATATCTCGCCTATTCGCAAATCCTCCAATGTGTCCGCGTCAATAACGCGGTCCGCCAGTTCATCCAAGACCTCCGACTTATCCACATTTTGGAGCCTTATGACAACATTTTCCGGCAAATCCCCGAATTAGCGCCGCATCACGCGAAGCAGGGTATCTCTCTTACCGCAGGTCAGCCCCTGCTCGATTCCCTGCCTGATCCCTTTGGACAAGCCTTTTTTCATCGCCTCTTCCTCCCATTCCGTAAGCATCTCAATCACCTCCTTTGATTTCGTTCGTTTCATCCGTCGTACCAACTCCGATTTCTCCCTTGGGGCAAGTGGTATAAATTGGTTTACCACATGAAACAACAAAGAGCGTTTCGCTTCATCCATTCTCAAGAGCGCCAATCGCGCGTAAGCATTCAGTTTACGTGTGACACGATCCGCCTCCGAGCTTCGCATCAAAGCGCTCAAAGCGGGAGCCAGAACGTTGTCTCGATCCAAATACTCCTCCGCCGACAGGTCAGGCAGACCGATCGCTGTATATTTGAATGTCAAAATTCCCTCGCCAAACAGAGACTCAGAATAATCCTCTTCCACAACACCACCCGTCCCGGGAGTCAAATATACAAGGAAAAGCGTCTTCCAACGTCGCTCTACCCCGTATTGTACCATAGCCAGGCTTTGCAATTGCGGCAAGGGAAAAGGAAAATGGAGATACGCGATGCAAGTGACTGAGGATGGGAACGGCTCAAAAGGCGTGAAAAATAACGGCGGTCTATAAATCAGAGGAGGGTTACAATTCGGTCGGTGTCCAGCACGTCCCGGGAGATTTGATCTTTCAGCGCGTCCAAATTGTCATAGCGGCGCTCTTCGCGCAGACGCTCCACAAACTCCACTTCGATGAACTCGCCATACAAATTCCCGTTGAAATCCAAGAGGAACGCCTCAATGGTTCGCTCAGCCCCATTGACAGTGGGACGGAACCCAATGCTCACGGCGGCTTTCCAAACCCCATCCCCCCACCGCACTCTACCGGCGTAGATTCCATCCGCAGGAAGTATCTGTCTTGTGGTAAGGGAGATATTAGCGGTCGGGAACCCCATGGTTCTTCCAAGACGCTTGCCCTCCACCACGCTTCCCTCCAAGGAATAGGCTCTTCCAAGCATCTCACTCGCCTTGCCCACCTCGCCTCTTCTCAGCAAATCGCGAATCTCGCTGCTTCCCACTTTTTTCCCATCAACCAATTTAAGGGGAAGAGCGTGGGTTTCAAAGCCGTATCGGTTTTGGAGACGGGCGAGGCACTTCACATCCCCGTGGTGGTTTTTGCCGAATCGAAAATCCTCCCCCACAAAAATGGCGGAGGCTCCAAGTTTTTGAAGTAGTATATCCGTTACGAATTGCTCCGCCGAGGTTTCCCGAAGCGCCTGGTTGAAATGCGCTATGACAAGATGATCGCATCCTAATTTGTTGATCTCTCTTATCTTCTGATCGAGGGTGGCGAGATACCCCTGAAAACGTTCCGGGGCGATGATCTCCAAAGGGTGATGGTCGAAAGTGAAGACTATCGATTCCACGCTGCGGCGCTTCGCCGCATCAACGGTGGAGCGAATGAGAAGGCGATGTCCCAGATGCACTCCGTCAAATGTTCCCACCGCCACGCATGGACGAAGAAACGTCGTATCAATCTGCTCCAAACCACGCCAAATTCGCATTCCCTGATCTATCCCTTGCATCCAAATTTGCGTTTTGGTATTGCCTGCGCACCTTCATCCTCATACCAGCACTTTGAAAGGCGAAAGAACGCCTTCCCGATAATGCGCCAGGCTCACCGCCTCCCCCGCGTCATCGAGTAAAAGCACCTTTTCCCCGGCATCAAAGGAGGCGGGATATTCAATAGCCTGCCCATGCAATATACGTTCTCGCATGGCATGATCCAATACCAAGCTTCCCCATTCCTTCAAAGCGACCGGGATGGGAGTAAGCGCCTCGGTCAAACTTCCGGATTCCCACAAATTCTTGATATGATCCAAAGTGAGCGCGTTAGCGATATCGAACGCACCCGCTCGTATTCGCCGCAGGGAGGACATGGCGGCGCCGAAGCCAAGTTTTTCACCAATGTCCGCGCACAGGGCTCGAACGTAGACTCCGCTTGAACACTCCACACGCCATTTAGCCACAGGATGATCTCCCGGATGGAACTCCAGTAACTCCATTTTGCTTACAAGGACCCTGCGTGGTTGTCGTTCAATCCGCTTGCCCTCCCTAGCAAGTTCATACAGACGTTTCCCCTCGTGATGCACCGCCGACACCATGGGCGGAATCTGCATTATCTCCCCGACGAAACAACGAGTTGCGGCAAGAATATCCTCCTCGCCAATTGCGGAAGCATCCACCCTCTGCAACACCCGCCCCGTGGTGTCCAAACTATCCGTCACGATGCCGAACACGGCTTCGGCAAGGTATTCCTTGTCCTTCGAGGATAGATATTCAGCTATACGAGTGGCTTTGCCAATGCATATCCCAAGAACCCCCGTCGCCATGGGATCCAGCGTGCCGGTATGCCCCACACGCTTTACGCCAATAAGCTTTTTTATTTTCGCCACTATATCATGTGAGGTTACGCCTTGGGGTTTGTCGATGACAAGGATTCCATTGATATCCATCATTCGCTGCGCGAGGTATCGGAAGAAAATGAGACGGGCCGGAGTTTCGTAGCGTTCGTTGGGTTGGAAAAACCTTCTCGGATTCGTTTCAGCATTCGATTGATGGCTTCCTCCAGCGGAGGATCCATCGAGCATCCCGCAGCCTGACGGTGACCTCCTCCATCAAAATCCTGCGCCACGAGGTTAACATCGTACCCCTCGCGCGAACGGATGCTCACTCTTATTTTCATGCCGGGCACCTCCCGGAACAGGACCCCCACTTGAGCCCCTCTCACGGCGCGGATATGGTTGACGATTCCCTCGGTCTCCTCGTCGCTTGCCTCCAACTCGAGAAAATCGCTGGCTCTTAGAAACGACCAAGCGATTAATCCGTCATCACTTACGCTTAATGCGTCAAGGGCTCTCCCGAGCAATTTGATGCTCGCAAATGAGCGGCTTTCAAAAACGAGTTCGCTGATTGCGGCCGGGCACGCGCCATATTGCATCAAAGAGGCGGATATGCGGAAGGTGTTGGAGGTGACATTCATAAAACGAAACGAACCTGTGTCGGTAATCAACGCGCATAACAGATTCTCCGCGATGGCTTTGTTAAAAGGCGAGCGCATCTCTTTTAACAGAGAGTAAACCAACTCCCCCGTTGCTGCGACGTGGGGATTCACCACGCGTATCTCTCCGAAATCCCCTTCCGCAAGGTGATGGTCGATCTTCATGGTGGTGCGAGCTGAATCAATAACGGGAGCGACATCTTTTCCAACGCGCTTTGTGCAACCTGTATCGCATATGATGCCCAGATCAAAATCCCGCTCTTCCGTATTCGTCCTTATCCACTCCGCCCCGGAAAGCCATCGGTATATTTCCGGCACCCCATGCTGGGATAAGGGTATGGCGATTTTATTCATGGAGCGCAAGGCATGAGTTAGAGCCAGCATGCTGCCAAGCGTATCCCCATCCGGGTTGATATGCGAGGCGAGAGCGATTCTATTCGCTCTGAAGATCGCCGCCGCCGCCTGCTTCAGGGTTGATTTCATTACTCGTTAATTCCGTTTTGATTTCATTGAGCAGTTCAAAAATTCTGGCGCCTTTGGCGATGCCCTCATCGAAACGAAAGATGATTTCGGGTGCGACACGCAGGTGAGCGCGGCGCGCAAACTCACCGCGTATTTTCCCCGTCGCTCTCTGCAACGCGATCATACTGTTCTTTCGCTGATCCTCATCACCAAATACGCTAACATAGACCCGAGCATTGCGCAAGTCACGGCTTATCTCCGCGCTCGTAACGGTGATGAAGCCTAGGCGAGGGTCTTTCAAGTCGCGCCTTAGCATTCCGCTGATCTCTTCGATCAGTCTGTTTTGAATCTGTTCCTGACGTATTGTGGACATCGCCCTCGCATCGCTTTCCATTACGGCGAAAACTCGCCCTCATTCACTCCAGCTTTCGCTCCAACTGCTTCATCTCGAAGGTTTCCAAGATATCTCCAACCTGAACATCCGTGAAATCGGACACAACAATGCCGCATTCGAAGCCCTGTGCCATCTCCCTTACATCATCCTTGAGATGCTTCAGGGATTCGATTTTACCTGTAAACACCGTCTCCTTGCCGCGAATCACTCTCACATCGGCGTTCCGCATCACTTTACCTTCGGTCACAAGGCATCCAGCGATGACAACGCCCTTCGGAGTGCGGAAGGTTTGCCGCACTTCAGCCTTGCCCATCTGAATCTCTTCGTAAACAGGCTCCAGCATCCCCTTCATCGCACGCTCGACGGATTCCGTCAGTTCATAGATGACCTGATAGGTGCGAACATCGATCTTCTCCCTCTCCGCAGCGATCTGTGCGGGCTGATCGGCGCGGACATTGAAGCCAATCACAATTGCATCCGATGCGGATGCGAGCGTGATATCATTCTCGGATATCGTCCCAACTCCGCTGTGAATCACATTCAGCTTCACTTCGTTTTGCGGTAACTGCTGCAACTGACCGACAACCGCTTCGACGGAGCCCTGCACGTCCGCTTTCACTATGAGGTTCAGATCCTTCGCTTCGCCCTCGTGAATTCTCCGATAAATATCCTCCAAGGTCACTCGATGGCTTGCCGCCAAACGGTTCAAGCGTTGTTTCTGTTGGCGTTGTTCCGCGATCTGGCGAGCGGTTCGCTCGTCCTTCACCTCTTCCAACTTATCCCCCGCTTTGGGCACCAGCGACAGCCCGATAATCTCGACGGGCATCGCGGGAGTGGCTTTATTCAACCTTTCCCCGCGATCGTTCATCATCGCACGGACTTTGCCGTAAGCCAAGCCGCACACCACGTTATCGCCCACTCGAAGCGTTCCTTGATTCATCAACACCGTAGCGACTGGTCCTCTGCCAACCTCCTGCTTCGCCTCCACAATCACTCCTGCGGGCTTCGCATGCGGATCGGCTTTGAGCTCCATCAAATCCGCCTGAAACAGAATATGATCGAGTAAATCCTCAATGCCCTGCTTCTTCTTGGCGGAAATTAAAACGCATTCCGTATCCCCGCCGTAATCACGCGGTACGATGTTATATTCCGTCAATTGGGTTTTGATGCGGTCCGGATTGGCGTCGGGTTTGTCGATTTTGTTTATCGCAACAATGATGGGGACTTCCGCAGCTCGAGCATGATCGATAGCCTCGACCGTTTGCGGCATGATTCCGTCGTCCGCCGCTACCACGAGAACTGCGATATCGGTGACACTGGCGCCTCTCGCACGCATCGCGGTGAACGCCGCGTGCCCGGGAGTATCGAGGAAGGTGATTTTACGCTTCTCGCCGTCGTGGTCCACCTCCACTTGATAAGCGCCGATATGTTGCGTGATTCCTCCGAACTCCCCCTCAACCACGTTCGTATGACGTATGGCGTCAAGCAGAGTGGTCTTGCCATGATCCACATGCCCCATGATGGTGACAACCGGCGGGCGGGGCTGCATGCCTCCCCCCGGACTTTTATGCTTTGGCGCATTTACCGGCGCTACGGGCTTCTGCTCCAACTTCACCTTGACGTTAAAACCGTAGACGCCCGCCAGTTTCTGTGCCGCGCTGGCGCTTAAACGCTGGTTGATCGCCGCCAAAACCCCCATTTTCATCAAACGTTTCTGAACATCGGACGGGGGCACCCCCATTGCTGTGGCCAAATCCTTCACAGTGGCTCCTGCGGCTATCTCCACAGTCTTTCGTCCCTCCACGCCTTTACCGAACATCTCTCGAATCACCTGGGCGGTGTCCATATCAATAATGGATGCAACCCCCGTGGCGGGCACTCCCAAATCCTCAAGAGCGCTCAGCAACTCCGCGTTGGACATTTCAATCTCTTTCGCCAATTCGCTGACACGAATTCCCATCATAGTTGCGATTTACCTCATTTCCGTATTCTCCCTGCGTTAAGGACGATCGATGCGATTTCCCAAGCCATTGTTCGCCATTTCACGCGTATAGGCATTCCCTTTAATCCGTGCGATATCCTATTAATTGATTTAAAGGTCACCCCCGAGAAGCCACCTTTTTCACACAGCGAGCATCCATACGGGCAACCGTTTAAGTTCCATTAAAAAGAGTGGGACATCGCCCACTCTGACACTTTTGAATCGAATGCATTAATATTATACCACTATAAGAAGGAACCTACGGGGGGAAAAGGTTTGACGAACATGGAACAGGATTGCAATGGATCTATCGAACGGGAATCCAATCCGAGGCGCTCGCCCGATGGAACACGGGTGGAATATTGACGTCTTAAACCTTCACCCTCCGGATCGCACATCCTGCATTCTCCGTTTTTGGTAACCAAATAGCGGATAACGATGTACCAATCGACGAAACGCTTTCATTCATTCTTGCCAAAGAACCAGTCCATAATCCTAGCGCATAAGCTTCGGAATCGTGCAAATCGGGAAGAGCCGACGGAGGCGTGCAAAGCGGACGGACTTGATATCATCTGCAGTTCCAACCGCCCGTGACGCCGTATCATCACCTCCATTGCAAGTTGCACCACCTCAACCCGTCTGTCGAACTTGCCTCTCCATCCACAGACGAAACACTCCTTGTTCTTCGCAAGGTTAAGGGCGCCGCATAGCTCGCATATCTTTAAATTGTTCGCTTGGAAGGGGCCAGCTTCCTGATGGCCAATCTGTCGCCATGACATCTCTCGACCTCCGACGAAGTCAAGACTTAATCCCTTTTATTTGGTCGTTGCATTCGTCCTTTAAATTATTAAACGTCTTTTTTACTTCTGCAGTTCCGAAAACCATGATTAGATTCTTGGCATAACCCACACCGATGTTCAGAGCGACAAAGACACTAATTGCGAATCACGGAGATAATTCTATCCAGCATGGTGGGATTCGACTGCTCCTCTGGCTCGACAATTAACCCTTGCCGCCTCAGGGCGCTCGTTAAATCATGATCGGAAGGCTCGATGAGAGTCTCCTCCCCTATAATCAGGGTGGGCACCTTACCGGAGCCTCCGTTTAGGGATCGCATCTTCGCCTCCGCGCCGCTCTCTCTGTCTATGTCTATCTCTTTGTACTCTATACCGTAACGCTTCAACACCCTTCTAGCTCGGGAGCAATCCGGGCACCATTGAACACCATACATGACTATGTAATCCGGCATATTGACTCTTTCCTTTTCCTTGAACGTAAACTTGGTAACTGCGATATTCATCAAAAAAATGGCATCCATTGTTTGACGAAGGACCGTACAGCCAGGGAGGGGATATCATAACT
>Ga0123519_10015128_pt1 | contig 10870 bp, 7 predicted proteins | sample YelNatPaOPRAMG02_FD_87396 | JGI IMG/M metagenome (GOLD analysis project Ga0123519, IMG submission 87396) | Hot spring microbial communities from Yellowstone National Park - Yellowstone National Park OP-RAMG-02 (version 2) | ecosystem: Environmental > Aquatic > Thermal springs > Hot (42-90C) ... | reverse complement strand
AGTCACCCTTCATAAGAGAAAAAGGAAAATCTGACAAGAAAGTAATGCCCACATGAATGTTGAAAACAAAAAGCCTTTGAAAGAAAGTGCATTTTATTTTTTCACTTCAATTGGTAACTATACCGGTGAGAGTGCAGTATCGATAGAAGATTTCTTGAGGAAAATTGAACAAGTAGACATCAAATCCATAGAATTTCATTTCCATAGAGGCGATTTCGAGAAATGGGTGGCTGAAACCATTAGAGATAAAGAATTGTGGGAACAAATCAGAAAACTGCATGGTCAAAACCTTACGGGGGAAGAATTAAGGAGTCAGCTTCACATGCTTGTCGGAAGAACCTTGGCTGGGTGCAGGTGAGTATTCTGAACAGTTCGGACATGGAGCAGGAATTTCGGGAGACAGATGTTGAAATAGGGCTAGAGGCTCAAGAAGTCCAGAAGAGGCTTGTAAAGTACGGGTACAACGAGATTCCTGAGAAGAAAGTGAGCTTTCTCGTAAGGCTTGGAAAACGTTTCTGGGGCATCGTACCTTGGATGCTTGAAGCCACAGCGGTTATTACGTGGTTACTCGGCAAGTATCCACAGACACTTGTTATTGTGTTTCTCCTTCTATTCAACGCCGCAATGTCACTGTGGCGAGAGAAAAGAGCAAGGTCAGCGATGACCGCTCTGAAGCAGAGGTTAAGGATCCAGAGTAGAGTGAAAAGGGGCGGAAAATGGTCAGTTGTTCCAGCTAGGGAACTTGTTCCAGGAGACGTTGTGAGAATCAGAGCAGGCGACCTGTTGCCAGCAGATGTGAAGATTATTGACGGCTCTTTTGGCGTTGATCAGTCAGCTCTAACAGGCGAATCTATAACTGTGGAAAAGTCAGCTGGAGAAATTGCATATTCTGGGTCGGCGGTCAAACGGGGCGAAGCCACGGGTATAGTCGTTGTCACAGGAGCAAGGACCTACTTTGGGAAGACCGTTTCGTTGCTTAAGCTTGCAAAACCCAAACTGCACATGGAGGAGGTGACGGTTAAGGTTGCGCACCGCCTTCTAATGATAGTGCTCGCATCGCTTCTAGTTGTTTTTGTGTATGCCCTGTTGACAGGTTTTCCACTTGCAGTGCTGTTGCCCCTCGCCGGTGTGCTCCTCGTGGCTTCCGTGCCAGTTGCAATGCCGACTATGTTCACGGTTAACATGGCGCTTGGCTCGTTAGCGCTTGCCAAACAAGGCGTCCTTGTTACGAGACTCGGTGCAATCGAGGATGCGGCTACTATGGACGTATTATGCGTAGACAAGACGGGCACCATCACCATGAACAAGCTTTTCATTGAGGAGGAAATACCGGCTGATGGATTCAGCAAAAATGATGTTTTGCTGTATGGGGCGCTTGCATCGCAAGAAGCCAATCACGACCCAATAGACATAGCGTTTCTGAACGGTGTGGCTGAAGCACGTGTCTCACTAGACGGCTACTCACAGACGGCGTTCGTGCCGTTTGACCCCAAAACTAGAATGACTGAAGCTACTGTTCAGAAGCATGGTAAGACATTCTTTGTGGGAAAAGGATCATTCGACACTATGTGTTCTTCCTGCAATTTGTCAGATGAAGAGACAAAAGAGCTGTCTAGGCATGCTGAGGCACTCTCAGCCAAGGGGCTGAGAGTAATTGCCGTTGCCAAAGGAGATGATCGGGGCAAGTTACAGTTTGTTGGTCTAGCAGGGGTAGCCGACCGACTGAGGGAAGACTCACGTGAGACGCTGAACCAAATCCGCGGTTTGGGCATATCTGTTAAGATGCTTACAGGTGATGCGTTCCCGATTGCAAAAAACATCGCCCACCAGATAGACTTGGGCGACAAAATAACTCAGATGTCGAAGATTGAAAAGATACAGGATCAAAGAGAGATTCTCGACGCTGCAGTCGAAGACAGTGACGGTATCGCTGAGATTTATCCTGAAGACAAGTTTATAGTAGTAAAGGCTCTTCAGGATCGAGGACATGTAGTCGGAATGACTGGCGACGGCATAAACGATGCTCCTGCTCTTAAGCAGGCGGAGGTGGGGATCGCTGTGAAGGATTCAATAGATATTGCCAAAGAGTCGGCGAGCGCTGTGCTCACTGACGAGGGTCTCGGGGGCAAAGTAGTCATGGTCAAGACGGCGCGGACGATTTACCAGCGAATCTATAGCTGGGCGTTGATGATGGTTTCAAGGAAGCTCCATATTGTCGGCTACATCGTTGTTATGCTGTTTCTTACTCATTCCTTCATGTTGTCAATAACAAGTACAGTACTGCTGCTTTTCCTAGGCGATTTCGTCTCAATGTCTATATCAACAGATAATGCACAGTTTTCTTCGAAACCTGATTCGTTCAATATGTCACGGCTTTTCGGCGTCAGCGGATCACTAGGCATACTGATGACAATTGAAAGTGTAATTCTCACCCTAGTTGCCATGCCACAATTCGGGCTGACTAACAACGTGGACAAGATCTACACCTTCGGGTTTGCTTACTTAAACCTTGCAGGGGTATTCACTCTCATGATAGTGCGTGAGCGGAACTATTTCTGGAGGTCGCGACCTAGTAATTTTCTAATTTTCACAGTTGCAGTGGAAAGTCTGTTTGTGATTGCAATCTCGCTCTTAGGCTTCTTGGAGCTTGCTCCGCTCGGCTACATACCTGTACTCACAATTTTAGGGTACACTTTGATAGTGACTTTTCTGGTCAATGACTCTGTCAAGGTGTATCTCATGCGAAAACTAAACAGCAATTCAGGATGACAATCGATTAGAGGGGACATGCATGGGAAGCAGGATAAAGGTAAACATGAGCTCTTCCGAGGGGATGCAACATGCATGAAGCAGATCTTGTTGCTAAGACCGTGCAGACGTGGCTTGGCAACCCGGTTTCCAGAAGCTTGTTGAAGTGGGTTTCAAAGAGGACGGAAAATGGCAGCAGATTAGAAGTTGCCCTAAAGAAGTATGTCGACGGGACTCAGAAACTGGGCATCCAGGAGGAAATCGCTTACTTAATTGTGAAGTTGGCGCTTGACAAGGGCTCAGAGTCCTTCGGGGTTTCAAAGGAACAGGTTGCTGAATCTCTCAAAAACCCCGTGGTTAGGAGAGGTTTAGCAAACGTGCTTGAGGGTATAGGCTATTATGGCGTGCAGAGACCTCAGACGACGGCTGCTCCTTTTCTCATAGTTTGGAACTTCACAAGACAATGCAACTTGAGATGTAAGCACTGCTACGAAAACGCCGGATCGAAACCGGCAGTAGATGAATTGACAACTGAAGAAGCGAAACGCGCCATAGACGGGTTTGCAGAAGCAGGAGTCGTTGCCCTCTCCTTCTCCGGCGGAGAGCCCTTAATAAGAAAAGACTTCTTCGAAGTGGCCGAGTACGCTGCTGAAAGGGAATTTTATGTGTCCATAGCTTCGAACGGAACCTTGATAACGGAAGAAGTTGCGCAGAAAATGAAACAAAAGGGTGTCCAGTATGTTGAGATTTCTTTAGACGGGTTCGAGATGGTCCACGACGAGTTCAGGGGAGTGCCAGGAGCTTGGAAACGGTCTGTAGAAGGAATAAGAAACTGCGTCAACGTCGGCTTGGACACGGGTGTTGCCACAACAGCAACCCACTACAACTTTAAAGAGATACCTAAACTCGCAGAGTTCATCGAGAAAGACCTTTACGCGAAACGTTTCATGGTCTTCAACTTCATCCCCGTAAACAGAGGAAAAGAAATAGTAAACCAAGATTTAACCCCCAAAGAAAGGGAGGAACTGCTGAGTTTCCTCTACTCGAAGCTCATCGATGAGAACCACAAGCTAGACACGTTTTCCACAGCCCCACAATACGCCGTGACCTCCCATAAGTTCGCCTTCGGCCCCGTGGTTGCCACCCACTTCACGAACAGAGCAGCCACAGAAATGCTGAAGGGAAGAACAAAATCTTTAACCGAATTCATCGGCGGCTGTGGAGCTGGCCGTCTCTACTGTGGCATGGAACCCAACGGAGACGTCGAACCATGCGTCTTCATCCCCGTAAAAGTGGGAAACATCCGCGAACAGAGCTTAGTTAACATATGGAGAAACTCGCCAATCTTAAAGCAGATAAGAAGCAGGGACGCCTTCAAAGGCTGCGGAGAATGCGAGTACAAATACATTTGTGGAGGGTGCAGAGCAAGGGCTTACGCCTACTTCAATGATTTACAGGGACCAGACCCTGGCTGCAGCACCAACGAAAAATACTGGAATGAAGTGGCGAAAAAACGGAAATCTACCTACTAGCAATCTTGATTTATGCTGTCAGTATTACTGCAGGGTATCTAATTGACAAATATCTGCGGATACCGTGGATGCTCACAGCTGTGCTGTTTGGGATGACCCTCTCTTCATTTGGCTTATTTGGCGACGTGATGAAAAGCGAAGATTTTCAATTCTTGTCAAAAATGGGATTGCTGTTTTTCCTTTTCGCCATCGGCATTGAGATAGAAATGGAGCAATTCCGAAAATTAGGCCGCTACATCGCCGTTGGCCAAGCCCTACTCACACTGACCGAAGGCTCACTCTTGGCCCTATTCTTCTATTTTGCGTTTCCAAGCTTCGTGAGCAACTCTTTCATCGTAGCGTTAGTCTGCGGAATCGCCTTTGGCACCGTTGGCGAAGTTGTTCTACTAGCAATTCTGGAGGAATTTGGACTGGTAAAAACGAGGTTTGGACAATTGGCGCTTGGTATAGGCGTATTCGACGACATTTTTGAAGTGCTAGCCCTGAGCATCATCGTCATCTTACCCGCAATTACTTTCGGCGGTTCTCAAAACGCTGCATGGGGCGATTTGTTAACAACGATGCTTGTACTATCTGGATTATTGCTTGTCACTTTTCTTTTATCTCAAGCGGGCAAATATACACGGCGTTACCTAGAAAAAGTGAAAGGTGATTCATTCGCGATCCCATTTATAATTTTCATGGTGATCTTTTCTTTTGTTTCTTTTGGTTTAACAGGGGCTGAAGGCATGGAGGTTGTTGCGGCAATTTTCGCCGGGATTGCTGTAAAGCAGGTCTTGCCAGAGAAATTTGTCGAACAGTACAAGAAACCCATTTACTTTGTTGCTAATATTTTTCTGGGACCATTATTCTTTGTAAGCCTTGGCGGTAAAATGTCTCTCAGCAGTCTTTCAAGCTACCCACTCTTAGCATTCATAATCATTGCTATCTCTCTGTTTTCTCGCATATCGGTTTCTTACTTTTTGTTCAACAAACTTCTTGGAAAACGCCAGTCGATTATCATGGGTGTAGGATTAGACACAAAATTCAGCACGAGCGTGGTCAGTGAATATATTCTATTAACGGCAGGTCTGATTGCTGCTCCTCTTTACACCGCAATTATGGCAGCCTACATTATACTGAAGCCAATCATTATTGTTGTTTTTTCAAGAGGTTTAGCTTCGATCAAGGATAAGGTCCAATAACTAACTCTGAAAGACTAAAAATGGGAAAAACGATGAGCATGCCAGTCACCTATTCTAAACTATTCAAGCGTGGGCGTATAGGGAATCTTGAAATAAAAAACAGAGTGATTTTTGCGCCTGTTTCCACTAATCTGGCAAGCGTTACGGGAGAGATTTCAGAGAGGCTTGTACGACATTATTAGAGTCGCCAGTGGGGAGCAGAACTAACAATTGTTGAGAACGTATGCATGAACCGCAACAGCCGCAATGACTGATAGATTTTCTCTCTACGTCACCGCTCACTTCTAGACTTGTTTCACATTTAGAGCAATGATAAAAAACAAGTCCATCTTCCTTCAGTTGCTAGATCCAGTGCATTGATATTACAGTCACCATCTTCTTCTGTGGAGTTCCATGAACCTTGGCTCGGGGGGTTAAGTAATTACCATTTCATTGCCGTGTTTCTAACTAATATGAACTTGACAAGGTCGTTGAGTATCAGCGAAAACGCAGCGGAACAGAACATCACAAAAAGGGTGACTTCTAATGGTAATGGCACTAGCCCTGGAATTCCAACTGTCGTCACGGCAGTCGCGGCCGCGATACTTAGCATGATTGACGTCAGCAGAGTCTTGCTGGGCGTCGAGTCCCAGAAGTGCCCTCTTTCTCTAACGTTGAATATCAAGAACATGGCAAAGTAGAACAGTATTTCGAAAGTGAACGTGTAAAGGGTCTGGTCAGCCACAGTTAAATGAAAGATGGTAAGCCCAACATATAACAGTGCGAATGATTCAGCAATAACGAGCAGGCTCAGTATTATAGACGCTTTCACCAGACCCGTCACGTTCCAAGTGTCAGGTGTTCTGGACCATTTCAAATTGTCAGTGGACAAAGCTATCTTCACGAAGTCCGTCAAGAAGAAATAGAGTATGACGACGAAGGCCGAGACGACATAGTTGCCTGTCAAAAGAAACGATAGAACGACGAACGCGGCTATCTGTAAGGTTCTGACTATCTTGCTGAGTATCCAAGCAGTTATCCTTTCGTAGATTACTCTTCCATTTTTCACCAAGTCCACGATGCTGGTCAATCCCTCATTCGTTAGCACGACACTTGCTGCACTCTTTGCCACGTCGGTTGCGCTGCTGACTGCTATGCCTACCTCTGCCTGTTTCAGTGCTGGTGCGTCGTTGACGCCGTCGCCTGTCATGCCCACAACGTGCTTTGTGGCTTGAAGGCTTTTGACGATGGTGTACTTGTCTTCGGGATAGATTTCGGCGAATCCGTCACTCTTGTCTGCTGCTTCTGCTGCGCCTATTGGGTTTTCTTTGATGAATTCTTTCAAGTCGGCTGCTTTAATCACGTTTTCTCCGAGCCCTATGTCTGCTGCGATCTGTTTTGCGATTGGAAGAGCGTCGCCAGTCAACATCTTGACTGAAACGCCTAACTCCTTTAGTTCTTGTATAAGCCTCTTTGAATCTGGTCTCGGCATGTCGTAAAGCGCTACCAAACCCACAAGTTCGAACTGCTCTTGACCTTCCGTCTTAGCGACTGCTAAGGTTCTGTAACCTTTCGCAGCGAATTCACTCATGCGCGACTCGAGCTGGCTAATAGAGCTCTTGTCAAGCCCGCATGCTTGAGCGATGACGTTGACTGCTCCCTTCATTACTCTGAATTCACGGTTTTCTTCCTGCACCAGAGCTTCTGTTTTCCGTGTCTTCGAGTCGAAAGGAACAAAATTCTTCTGCTTAAACGAAGGGTTCAACAGATTCTGGTGTTCTGCCATGTCTATGAAGGATAGGTCTATTGGGTCTTGATTTGCTTCTTGTGAAGCTAGAGCGCCATAGAATATGACTTGTCGCTCAGTAAACCCGTTCAACGGTATTACATTTGCGATGGAGAGCCTGTTCATTGTCATGGTGCCTGTCTTGTCCGCGCACAGAACATTCATGGTTGCTGCATCTTCAGAGGCGCTTAGCCTCGTGACTAGAACGCCCTTTTTGGAAAGTTCCATGGAGCCTATCGCCATGCTGACAGTGAACATTGCAGGCAAAGCCACGGGAATCGCAGACAACAAGAGAACCAGTACTATCGGCAACAGTTCAAGCAGGTCTTTGGCTTCGACTATTGAAAAGACAAAAGCCAATGCTATTAGCGTGATGACTATAACCAGTAGCCATCTGACAACTTTGGAGACAACCTCTTCCGCGTGCAGTTTTGGTCTAGCAAGCTGAACCAACTGGGCAGTTCTCCCAAAATATGTTCTTGCTCCAGTTGAGATTACAACACCGCTGGACTCACCTCTCTTCACAATTGAACCTGAATAAAGAACATCATCGGGTTTCTTCTCCGCTGCCATCGATTCTCCAGTCAACGCTGACTGATCAACTTCAAGCTCACCTACCACGATTTTCACATCAGCCGGAACAAAATCTCCGGAACGGGTCCTGATCATGTCGCCTGGCACAAGCTCTCTCGCGGTCACTGTCTTCCATAAACCGTCTCTAAGGACTCTTGCGTTCACCTGCAACTTTTCCTTCAGAGTCTCTACGACATTTGATGCTCTTTGCTCTTCAGCAAAACCTAGGACTGCATTGAAGACGAGCAATCCTGTCACGATGTACAGATCTGACAATCTCTGCAGAATCCATGAGAGAATTATTATGGCCTCAAGCATCCATGCGGTCAGGCCCCAAAACTTTTTGGCAAACCGAACCGCTGGGTTAACTTTCATTTCAGGGACTTCATTATAGCCGTACTGTCTCAGTCTGTTTTCAACTTCGATCGATTCAAGGCCACGGTCCAAGTTCGACTGCAGCAACCTCACCACTTCTTGTGCTTTCATCTGATCAAGACCCGCCGCCTTCTCCGTCAACCTTGAACCCCTAAACAGCCTTTTGTTAATTTGTCTCGTCTCTAGAAAAATTATCCGCGCTCCCAAATAAAAAGGAGTGCGTAAACTGGTGTCATCGGATGTTGCGCATCGAACACTCGTTAAAGACAATGGGAAAAAAGCAGACCAAACATTAAAGCTCAATCATGAAGAAGAAGGGCTACAGGTATTAAGAGTGTGAATGCTGCACCTGCTATGAAAAAGGTATTCTTGACGTTAACTGCTTCCATCAACGCACCTGCGGCCAATGGCCCAAGCGTATACCCCAAGTCTTTGAATGTGGCGATGGCTCCGGTGATCGCTGTTTTGCCTTGACCCATTATGTCTGACATTCTTGAATACAGCGCAATGAAAATCATCGTATAGCTCATCGTAAAGGCTGTCACAATCGCCAATGTGCAGTATAGGTTATCTGAGAATGGCATCAGAACTGCAGTCAACGATGTCAAAGAAGCAGCCACAGCAAGTGTCTTCCGTATTCCATGTCTGTCTACTAGATTTCCAATCGGCACCTCAAGAGCAACCGCGGGCAGAAGGGCTACGGTGAGTATCACGCCTATCAGAGGAATAGCAATCCCTTTACTGTTAAGAAATATTGGAAGGAAAGAGTAGTATACATTGATGAGAGCATAGAACACGATTATGAGAAAAACACTCTTTACAAATCGTCTATTACGCATATAACTCAACAATGTGGTTACCTGAACATTCAACGGTGCTTTCTCGGGCCTAGGCGTCTCCTTCAGATATTTTGAAACCACGATGAAAGCGATTAGGCTTGTCAGACTGAGCACATAGAAAGATAGAAAGAACGAAAGAACTGAGATGAGTCCCCCAACGACGGGAGACAATGCTGAGGCGAAATCATTCATGCCAGAGAAGAACCCAGTCTCTTTTCCTTTTACACTCTTCTCAGCATATGCGAAGACATATGCCCATGAAGTCAACCATAGAAAAGATGAAGCAACTCCTCTTGCGACGCTCACCAACAACAAGGATAGAAAAGTGTCTGCAACAGGATACAGCAACGCAAGCAGCGAGTAGATGAGTAACACTATCTGCAGAACCCGTTTTACATCCATTCTGTTTTCTATGATGCCGAAGGGCACGTTAAGAAATATCCCCATCATCGTTGTGAGCGATAATATGAGGCCAGTCAGGAACAGGTTTCCAGTGACGTTTTCAACATATATCGAGAAAATAGGAGACGTGATTCCCCAGCCGAAAGTATATATGAAAAATGCGATCGAGATCGGGAAGATTACCCTTCTGAAATTGACAATGTGCCTCAGGTCGCTGAACTCTTTGAACATCTGAATCCTGCTATAATTCAATATTCAATTGCATATTAACTCATCCGCACGCCAACGTTGGAGCCTGTAATCTTTTTACTCTGCAGCCCATGCGCTTGATGCCTATACAGACCAATACAGGGCCCCTCACTTCAGCGGAACCTATTGACCAGCTTGCTGACTTGACCCCCAACAAAACTGTATCTTCCTCAAGTGCCGATTCGTCAGCGATCTTCATAGACCTACTTTTCACCTGTTCGCAGTGCTCTCGTTTTTCACTACTGCAACCCTTTTGAGGGTTGGCTTCGCTCCTGATTTTTGCCTCCCCGATGTTTCAAGCAGTAACTCCACTTACCATATTTCGGTATACCACGAGGCCAGTTTGCTATCGTCCTCTGCTCTTGACAAATCCGATTTTCCGAACTGGATAGTCTTTCCGGTGCCGTCCGCTCTTCCAGTCGTGGAAACATGGTTCTCTCAGGCTCTGGCCGGATACACATAAGATGGTAAGGGCTGAGGGACAAGAATACGCACCCGCTCTGACCCAGCTGCGTTAAGGTAAACTCAAACCCTGAGTTCCTCGACGTCTTCTTTGCATAGAATTGGAACAGTTAAGGATCTGTTTAGATTTTCTTTGCCGAACGCCACGTTGACTTTGCCGACTTTCTGGTCGGAATAGAATGCAGTCAAGCCAGCCGCCTTTTCAACGGCTCTTCCCGTTTTGGGACCTTGAAGAATTGTGATTGGGCTCCCGCAGCCTTGAACTTCAAAGCAGTAATCATTCTTTGCTCTCATCTGAGCCAAAATCTTGTTCTCACTTTCGTTCCTGCCCACTATTATTTTGTTTTTTCCAGACCTGAAGTGTCTTCCTACCTTCAGCATTTGAACGTCCTTCATTGATATTCTCTTCTTGTGCCCGAACAGGTCTTTGAGCTTGTTGGCAAACTCTTTATAAGTTAATAGGCAGCCTCCAGATGGACAGGCATAGTCTTCTACTGTCAGTTTTTCAGCCAGTTCAATCTGTTTTTTCCTCGATCTTCCCTCGATGCTCAGAAGACTGTCTCGGTCTATCAAACCTTCCTTTTCAGCTTCCGTCTCACGCAATAGTCTGGCGGACAGTGGTCTAAGAATTCTTCCCTCCAAACCTGCTTCTCTTTCTATGAGATAGAGAGTTTCTCTGTGCTGAGACATGGGCCGCTGATTCAAAACCTCGCCAGTGAGAATGAAGCTTGCGCCCGTCTT
>Ga0123519_10015126_pt1 | contig 10872 bp, 10 predicted proteins | sample YelNatPaOPRAMG02_FD_87396 | JGI IMG/M metagenome (GOLD analysis project Ga0123519, IMG submission 87396) | Hot spring microbial communities from Yellowstone National Park - Yellowstone National Park OP-RAMG-02 (version 2) | ecosystem: Environmental > Aquatic > Thermal springs > Hot (42-90C) ... | reverse complement strand
TTCCGAGATTCTGGTACTCGGCCATTCTTTTGGCAAAAACTCTTAAAAAACCTGTAGTTACACACCTTCATGATTATATTCCCATATGTCCACTGGCTAACTTCTTCAACATTACAGAAGATATCACTTGCAACAAGAGAGGACTAATGTGTTCTCAGAAGTGTATTTATGCCTACGAAAGGATGAACAGTAGGCGTTTTATTGGGGTTGCAGGGTCTACTTTACTCAATTCAACATTTGGCTGTTTTTATAGTAAGATAATCGGCTTGAGCGATGCTGTGGTTTGTGTGTCAAACGCTCAAAAGAACCTTTTATTAAGAAACGGTGCCGTTTTACCTTCTAAAGTTCGTGTTATATACAACCCATTACCGAAAATAACGGACGATATTCTAGAAATTCAAGGCAACGACTTTGGATATTTTGGTGGACCAAACTATTTAAAAGGTTTTCACGTACTATATAAAGCTGCAACTCTTGTTAAGAATATTAAATCAGTAACAATTCATGCCACCAAGTTTCCCGGAATTAACAATCAAAGTGGTTTTCTTAATGGTGTAGGCATAGTGGCATATGGAAAGCTTGATCCCGTTAGTTATAAGGATCTCTATAAGAAAATTCGAGCCGTTATTGTACCTTCTTTATGGGAGGAACCTTTGCCTTATGTTGTTTCAGAGGCACTTATTAGTGGTAGAATTGTTATCGCATCACGTGTTGGAGGAATTCTAGAGCAAGTGGAAGGATGCGAGGGGGCTTTCTTATTTGAAGCAGGAGATTACATAGCATTAGCTGAGATTATTTTGTACGTTAAAGATTTAAATAAAGAGAAAATCGTAGAACTGGGGATGCGGAATAGGGAGCTCGCATTAAAAAAGTTCAATAGCGATAAGATAGCTAAAAATTTCATTAGCCTATTAGAAAATGTTGCTAATTGATAAGTTTTTGAATGAGAAATTAACAATGAAACTCCCAAGGATGATTCATTTTTTCGGTCCAGATGGTGCAGGAAAGTCTACTCAAGTCGATATTTTGCTAAAAAAGTTTAAGGAAGAAAATGCTAAGGTAAAAAAATGCTGGATCCGTTCTCCGCACACATTAGCATTCATATTATGGAAATTGATGGTTAAAATTGGGTTCTGTCGTACTGTCTCTAATCCTCTCGGCGCCGTGTATAAGTTTCCTGCAGTTGATCGTAATAATGGGCTCCGTTTGTTTTGGTCATTAATAGAATTCTTCAGCGTTTTGCCTCTGATAATCAAAACTCGAATTTCACTTTTCAGAGGATACACCTTAATAGCTGAAAGATATATATTAGATACCGTTACTACTATTGCTTACTTTATTAATGACATAAATTTTTTAAAAAGTCAAACCGCAAAGTTATTTTATTATCTTCTCCCAAAAGATACAATTTTCATTTTCTTAGACTCAGATTATGAAACCATCTTTCGCAGACGAGCAGGACTTTTTAATGTTAAAACTATTAATTCACGCATACACGCATATGGCCTAATTCCCAAGGGCGTTGTAGAACCTAAGGAATTCATCGATTTTCAAAGAAAAGCATATAAAATTCTTGCTAGGTCTTTCAACGCGTTTGTAATTGATACAACAAAATATTCGATCACGGAAACATCGAACGCTATTTGGGAGCTTATAGGGTGGGACTAATAAGTTTCTCGTAATATATGATTAATTAGTTTTTTTGTGAAGTCCTTGGAAAATTTTGGGTTAAACGTGTGAAACAATTGTGTGGCTATGCTTTCTCTTGTTTCTTTTCCTTTTGTTATTTCAAGCAGAGATTTAGCTATTGTTATTGGATGATACTTGTGTGGCGTTACCAAGTTTTTTTCAATAATTCTTGCGGCTTCAAATTTGTCCTCGCCTAAGCTAAAAAGAATCTCTTGAAGCTTTTCAGGCACGGTTCCATGGGCAACTTTGTGAAGTAATGCAGTAATGGTTGCATGTGTTCTCACAGCACATGAAAGATTATTTTGCTTGACTAGTTTCAGAAATTCTCCAATTTTCAATTTTTTAAGATAGTAAATGAAAGTGAAATATTCAGATAGTGTATACATTTGTTCTTTTATTATTGAGTGAGCAATTATGCACAATAGATCCGCCTCACAGTCTAGAATTGGAATAAACATTCCGTTTTCCAGCTTTAATTTTGAAATGTGCGGTTTTAGCGCCTGTTTATCTATGTAAATTATAAAGCCGGTGGCAACCTGTTCGTATAAGTCTATCCCCATATTTGCCTTTTGATCTAATAATGTCGTTGATTTTGGTCCGCGAACAACCAATTTATATCCAACTTTCTGCATTTCATCTACAGCTTTTACATAGTTGTTTTTTTCTCCAAAAATTAGGATGTCGATGTCAACAGTTGCAGATTTGTAAGGTCTAATTGTTTTGAAAACTACATACGGTATCCTTTGGTAAGTTAACGCTTGTGAAGCTTTGGCAATCGCGTCCAGAGCTGTCCAATAACGAACATTTTCTTTTTGATGTAATATGGAAAAGAGATGCGGGTTGTTTTTGATTATTTTTTCTAAGTAGAAAAGCAATATCCTATTATTTTTAGAATAACTGCAAAGCTCCACTATCTTTATTCCTTCTAAAATTAATGAAGTCTTCTTGACAAATGGAGAACCCAACAATCGCAATAGTTCGGTAGTTGCGTTCATGCTCTCAAACAAACATATATCTAACCTTCTTTAATTTATTTGTTTGACAATCAGTAGAAAATTGTTGTATGATATCGGAGTAGTTCAATATGCGGTTTACTCATAGAATGCAGGCGGTGATATTTTGCTTCGTTGTTTTGGTTTTAATAATTGCATGTTTTTTAAATAGAAGGGATATTAATGATGAGTGGATTTTGGATGGGATTTTTCCTATTTATTTACCTTTTGTTATGTTATTTGCTGTAATTGTAAGCTTTTCATCAAACATAAAGTTTATAGCTATTATTACGTCGATTTCCCTTGCAACGTTTGTTTTGATACCAAGCTTAAAATACGTTTTCATTTATGGATACCATGATCCACTTGGACATTACGGATTTATTCGAGAATTGATAAATTCTGGCAGCATACCTGAGAGCGGGTTTTATGCTAGTCAATATGGCTCTACACCCGGCTCTCATATTATTGTGTCTACAATATCTCTAATTGCTGGTCTAGATGCAGCTGCAGCGATGAAAGTCTTCTTAATTATTTCTGCGTTTATTATTCCATTGGCAACATATTTCGTAATTAAGAAACTGAATATGCCTAAAAAACTCTTTAAGATCATAATCATCGCAACAGCCGTAACTGCACCTGTAGAATATATATTTACCGGAACCATCGCTTCGTACCCTATTTTGGTGTTATTCTTTTGTTTCTGGCTATTACTTGCTTGCCGTGACTATACACATTCGAACTTTCTTATAGCCACCTTGCTTGGTATAACAATAATAATCAGCCATGATGTCACGTCCTTTTTTGTGTTGGCTTGTTTGTCTTTTGTTTTATTTGCTAATTTATTCACAAAAACTGTAAAATATTCTAAATATTCCAAGACAAACTCCCTACTCAATTTGACAATTGTGCTTTTAATTTTAATACATTTTGTTTTTGCTTCTAGCTTTAATTTCTCGAGGCTTTTGTTCTTGATCAAGGATTCTATTTGGTCATTATTCTTAAGAGGCTCTCCGGTAGCGTTTGAATATTATCAGAGTTTTTTTGAATTAAACCTATTGCAGAAAGTTAGTGTGTTGGCTGTAAGATTTGCGAAAAACGCTATTTTGATCTTTTTGTCGATTTTAGCACCTTTGGCAATATGGAGGCTAAAGCTAGATAACAATGATCTAAAAAGGTTCTACAGCAAACTGGCCATTCCAACAGTTTTTGCTCTTTTGTTGTTTATCTTGCCGTTGTTTGTACGACCCCTTGTATCTAGAGGGCTTATCTATCTTTCAGCTTTTTCGCCTTTCTTGGCAGGTATTACAATTTTCTGGTTTATCTATTCGAAGCGCCACTTCGAAAATACAATATTAGCGGTCATTGTCTTTTCGCTTATTTCTATATCCATCATCCAAATATATCCATGTCAACCCTTAATACCTCAAGTTTCCACAGAATATGGAAATTATTACGTCGCCGATTGGAGGCAAGTCAGTACTATATATACTCGATCAATGATCTATTTTGTGGCTACATATAATATTAGATTAAATGTTTGGGCCGACGATATTACAAGTTGGGAAATATACGGTTTGACAAGTCCAACTTTTCAATCCCTGCTCACTTGGCACCCTTCTTCCTCGCCTCTAGTACTCCTTTCTCACGCAGGTGATGCTCACGTAATACCGTCAGCTAGAGACGCAGTTGCTCACGAACAATACTTGCAAAATGCTTCACGAGAAAATAGTGTAATATACAACAGCGGCAAGTCTTTGATTCTTTTTAATGCAACTATTCAAACCGGTACGTGATTGATAAGAAACATTTTTTCATACTTTAATTATTCCAAAACTTAAAAGGGTTCTTCATATGCGCACGGAGACAGTTTCGGACTTAGCATTTGTTTATAAATCCCTCGTGCCGGCCAGCTTTCTCGGACTCGCAAAAGTTTGCAGAACAGAATTAAAACCACTTTTAGCCACTTTCGGAACGAACGTGCACGCTATTGACTTAATACGTAGCGATGGTAAAAGCACAGAACGGTTGATTCAAGGTGAAAATACTTCACATATCCCCTAGATACTTTACTAATAAAGAGATTGGAGGAGGGGAAAGATATCCGTTAGAATTAGCGAAGGCGCTATCCAAATACGCTGAAACAACCCTTCTGGTTTTTGGCGATAAGAGAAATACAATCCAGATAAACGAATTACGCATCGAAGTATATCCTGAATGGAGCTTTGGCAGATCGCTAAAACTGGATCCTTTTTCAATTTCCTTTCTTCATGAATTAAAAAATACAGATATCGTCCATATCCATCAATTCAGGAAGGTAGTTTCAAACATTTCTATCTTATGGAGCAGAGTAAGAGGAAAGCCAATATTCATTACAGATCATGGTGGAGGAGATCCTATTAGCATATATCTGTTTTCTTTTCTTGTTGGACATTTGGCATCTGGTTTTTTAACAGTTTCAAAATTCAGCGGAAAAAATTTTCTCCAGTTTAACAGACCCGTAAAAGTAATTTATGGAGGCGTTGATGTCTCTGTATTCTATCCAAGAAAAATCGAAAGGGAAAATAATAAAGTTCTTTTTGTTGGAAGGTTTCTCCCACTCAAAGGTTGTGAATATCTTGTAAAAGCTGTACAGGATTTGGACGTCAAATTACACATGATAGGTGTACCAACCAGTCAGAAAGTCATAAATACATTAAGGATGTTGGATAAAAATAAGAAAGTCAGATTTAGATTTTCTGTCCCAGATTGTGATGAACTTGCTAAAGAGTATAGCAGTTCTGTTGTCACTATTTTGCCGTCCGTATATATAGACTATTATGGCGATTTTCATAAAGGCGAGCTTCTAGGTTTAACATTATTGGAGTCCATGGCTTGCGAGACCCCGGTGATCTGTACAAAGGTGGGTGGAATGCCTGAAATCGTAGCCGATGGAGAGACCGGTTTCGTAGTGAATCCTAATGATCCTTTGGCTATAAGAAATAGAATAGAGTATCTTATTAACAATCCTGAAGAGGCAAGGAGAATGGGGCAGTTTGGAAGAAGAATAGTGTTAAAAAATTACACTTGGGACGCGGTAGCTGGAAGATGTTTAGCTGCCTATAAAGAATCTTATAATATCGTTTAAATATAGCAGTTATTCTGGATGGTGTAATTTGTGAGTAGAAATTTATCAAAATCATTAGTACTACTTTGCGCTTGCAGTATGCTAATTTTCATAGCCACAAAACTGTTACGACTTGATTTTTCTCAATCAAACTTCTCTCCTGGTGACCTTTCCTATATGCTTTCTTTGCCGGCCGTTATCTACTTGTTTTTCTTATGTGCACTATTATTGATTATTAACAGATTTATTGACAAGCGAGCATCATGGCTTATTCCTTTTCTTTTGGTTGCAATTCTTACAGTGGCTTTTCCTTTGATGCAATATCCTAGCATTGACTCATGGGATTCTTTTGGGCATGGGTCAACAGTCATTAGCATAGAAAGCAATGCGCATATTCCAAGCTATGCTGGATATTTTGTTTATCCGGGGGCTTTCATATTATCAACAATTTTTTCGCAAATTATAGGTTGTTCAGTGTTAGAAGCGAGTATGCTCTTAGTATCTTTTCTGAATATTTTGATTGTATCTCTCTTGTTACTAGCTGGATGGATGATCATTGGCAGAGAAAAAAGCTGGATAGTTCCGACAATTTTCTTTGCTTTCTCCTTTACATTTGATGTCGGCTTGTTACATTATTGCCCGCAATTGCTAGGCTTTTGTTTGTATGTCCTTTTTGTTTGTGCCATTGTGACAAAGAGCAAATCTTCAACAAATCGCGAGGTTATAGTTCTCTCATTTGTTTTGCTATCGGCTTTGATGGTAATCCATCCATTTTCCGCATTTTTAGCAGTTATAACTTTATCGTGTATCTATATATTTGGAAATAGGTTGCAATCACCTTTTAAATTAAGGAACAGACAACTGATAAGCTTCTTATTAGCTGTGTCTGGTTGTCTTCTGTTTATTTCATGGCATGTTTTTGTTGCAGTTGTCTCATTCGAGAGCTCAATACGTTCTCTTGTTTCGATATTGCAGCGTGGGAAAAGTTCCAGTTTCTTACAAGCTATTATTTATAAACCTGTACCCGGCGCCTTGACACAAATCATTGCGTATTATCGGTACGGAGTTTACGGGCTTTTTGCCACCTTAAGCTTTCTCTGTATTCTCTTGTTTTGGCGACGACAAGAGATAAAATTGACTACTTTGCTACTCCTCGGAGCGCTGTTAGAAGGCATAGCTGTTTATTTTACTCCGGCAATATTTGGAGTAGGTCACATCGTTTTGTTTGCTGGGGTGCCTGTCTCTCTTCTGACGTCTTATCTAATCAAGAATCTTAAAAACCAGTTATTGTCCAAACCTGTAAAAGTCTTGGAAGCGCTAATTCCATTTCTTATTATCGGAACTTTTCTTGTATCATACCTGTATGTTTCTACCTATACCATATTTATGCATCCAGATGAAGTAAGTGCTGCACAGTTCGCTGCCAGAAAAATCGAAAGACAGATCTCCACGTTAGTCGATGACGCTCTTATAATTCAATTCTACGCAAATGAATCTGTGCCAATGCAAATCATTAATCCCCCTTATGTCCCTCTTGTGACAGCTAAGGAAATATTGAATAAAGCCGATGCAAGTCTGCAGTATCTACCTAGACAGCAATATTATTACAACCTTGGTTTCGTAGGAGATGAGTACAACTTGGTTTATTCAAATGGACTTAGCCGGATATATGTCAAGACAAACGTTAATAGCACCAAGTGATTGAGACGTTATATAGCACGCGAGTTATAAATTTACCTATGATTACAAAACATTAGAGTTCATTGGAAAGTGCGGATTTATCAATATAAAACGTTACGAACGTGGATAGTGATGATAAAAATCTTCAAGGTATTGAGTCGCATAATCGTCAAATAGGCGATGAATTTAATATGCTAGAGTCGATGGTTCTAAAAGGTAAAAAAGCGTAGCACGCGCTAGAAGTTCCTGCAGATATTGAAGCTGACCCAAAGAAACCTTTATTGCGCGCGCAGGCGAGTTAAATAATTGTTTTTGCTGCTGAGGGGATGCTTTTGGTAACTTGTTTTTCCCTGTTTTTGGCGGCTTCAGTTCAGGTTTCTCTTGGCGGTGTGTGTTAGGCTGGGACTGCTTGGTCGTGTAGGCTGTCCGAGGCCCTTTCAGTTTCATGGCGTACGCTACTTCTCCCTCCAATCTATCCTGCTGCTTTCACGCAAAGTATGCTATGCTGTATTGGAGTTCTAGCTTGCCCAAGAGGGCAGCGACTATGGTGACGGCATAGACCACGCAGAAAACCAGGCACGCGTGTATGCAGGCGTCCCGAAGACCCTGCCAGGTGAGCCTGCTGTAGGCCAAGCGGGCTTTCACTCTCCCGTTGAGGCTTTCAGATTTCGCCCTCAGCCTCTTGTAGACGACGCGAAGATGCTCAGGACCCTCCACGTCAATGCGATCCTTCACGGTAAGCACATCCGAAGGGTTCTCACGACCTTTCAAACGCCTCCACGGAATGATGTTACTTGTTCTCCTCGCGTTCAAGGCATCAAAGACTTGCTCAGACTCGAACTGGCTGTCTCCTGCGACGAGCTCAACTTCTGTGTCCTCGTCCAGCAGCCTATCCAGCAAAGGCTCCACAAGCTTCTTCTCGTTGACGTTAGCCGGAGCCTCCACGTGGCCCAGTGGGAAGCCTTCGACGTCAACGAGGAAAAGCGACTGGTAGCCCAGCACAAAACCTTTCTTGCCCCTTCCCAGCCTGGCTTCCCAGTCTCCTAGACCTCGGCTCGTGTCATGCGGGTCTCGGCTGCTCCAAGCTGGGAGGTCAGTTCCGTCCACGCAAGCTGCTTGGATCAAGCCCACTGCGGACAATGGCTGACTTTTCCTGAGCCGCAAAGCTTCATGGCGAAGCCATTTCTCTACGGCGCTGAAGCCTTTGACGCCTATGCGCTTCTTCATCTGGCTGAAGTGGGCCTCGGTTGGAACTTTCTCGCCGTATCCACAGGCAGACCGCATGTCTCTGTATCTTCTGAGCCGCTTGACTAAGTCTTTAACGTAGGGTATCTGCTCCAGCTGACGCAGCATCAAGGCTCGCAAGTCACATTCAGGGTCATACTCTACCGGCCGTCCTGCGCCTCCAACATGCAGGCCTTTCCAGAGGATGGAGTGAAGAGGAGTTAAATCCAAGCTTCCGAATAGAAGCATCGGAGAACCTGATCTCTTCATTTTTCACCAAGATGACGAGGTCAGGCTCTCCCCAATTATTTAATCCGCCTGCGCGCAAAGTAGGAGAACAGATATAAAATTCGTTAAAAACAAAAGAGGAAAAGTATGCTAATCCATAACAAAAGAACAGAAAGGACATATCATAAGCTTTCTCTTTATATAGCGGAAATCTTGAGCGAACTTAGTTTGAACTTTGCAGACAAGATTCCCGGGAAATTAGGAAGAAAAGTATATCTTTTTAGAACAATTGAATATTGGCATGAATATAGAAGTTTAATATGTCACGTAGGTGGGTTTCAATTTAAGATTCCTGAACTGAACTATATGTTTTCTATTAAAGATTCGCATCTTGCAAAGGTTCTTTATAAATATTTCAAAGAGAAAACGAGAATGCAATTCTTCAGGTATAATGGGGCAATTTATGTTAAGGTAAGAGACTTCATTTTTCTGGTGCCTTTTCCATATGGAATTACTGAACTAGCCGAAACATTCTATGATGAGTGCTATGGTTGGTTTGATGTTTATAATCGAACAGTGATAGATGTTGGAGCGTTCATAGGTGATACCGCCATTTATTTCGCAGGTAAAGGAGCGAAAAAAGTTATAGCATTTGAACCTGCCCCTCCCTTATATGAAATAGCATTAAAGAATGTTCAAATAAATGGACTCGCTGATGTGATTAATGTTAGAAATGAAGCGGTCGGCGAGAAATTTTGCACAAAAACTTTGAATTATGACGATTCGTGGCCCGGGAGATCTTCATTGGTTAGCGCCAGGAATACAAGTTCAAGTCTTTATAAAGTCAAAGCTGTCCCTCTTTCTAATGTTATTTTTGAAATGGACCAAGTCAATTTGTTAAAGATAGATTGTGAAGGTTACGAACATAAAATGATAAGAGAGGCCTACGAAAATAGGGCGCTGGAAAAGGTAAGCCATATTATCGTTGAGGTTCATCAACATCCTCACCGTATATTTAACATACTGCAAAAAGCGCATTTTAAAATTGAGAAAGTCAATGGTGTTGATAGTGAGACATATATACTTTATGCCAGCAAACAAGATATTACTTAAGTTTGTTTTCTGAGTTAACCGTTAAGGACCTTGTTAAAAGCAAAAAACTTTGTACGCGCGCGCAGTCAGAAGTTTAACATAAGAACTCTTGACAAGACCTAAACCTAGGGTTCATCTGGAGGGTGGGAGGGGGTGTGCAATACCTAAACCGCGGCCTAAATCAATAGGTTTTAAGGTATTTTCCAAAACTGTTAATCCCACACCTTCATACCGCTATTTTGGCAAAAGCACTTCTTTAAGCTTTTCAAGAAGCAATTCAGCTTTTACTCTATATTTGTCGTCTTTCGCTTTAGCTTTAGCGTCATCAAACAACCACTTAGAAGAAAGCAAAACCAGCCATTTTAGCACGTCTTGTCCAAATTTGCTATTCGGATCAGTATCAGGAGAATACCAAATTTCAACCAACTTCTTCTCTGCCTTACTTTTCAAAAACGGATCAACACTATTAACCACTATCTCACCAATCACCTTCATCGCAAACAATCTACCACGACTTAAAAATCTTCAAACTTTTACCTAGCCCCTCGGATAGTTTTTGATATTCCATAACAGAAGAAGAAATACCGACACACGCAATTGATAAATGAATTTCAAAATGATTCTGCAAAATACCTAAGTAGATAAGTTATTATCAGAGCCTGGCAATAAAATTATGGTGAGAGGAGAGAAGTTAAATGGGTAAGGCAAGACCTTCTAGAAGGAAAATTCATGGCGTGACATTCACTTTTATCTTAATAATCAGTGCAATTGTTGTTCCATTATCGATCCTTATAAAACCTTCAGTGTCTGAACCTCCATGGTGGAATGAAAACTGGAACTTCAGAAAACAGATAATCATAG
>Ga0123519_10015125_pt1 | contig 10873 bp, 9 predicted proteins | sample YelNatPaOPRAMG02_FD_87396 | JGI IMG/M metagenome (GOLD analysis project Ga0123519, IMG submission 87396) | Hot spring microbial communities from Yellowstone National Park - Yellowstone National Park OP-RAMG-02 (version 2) | ecosystem: Environmental > Aquatic > Thermal springs > Hot (42-90C) ... | reverse complement strand
GTCGTATGGCCTATCGGAACCCGAGATTGCTTCGGCACTTCGTGCCTCGCAGTGACGAGGGGGGAAGTGCCTCGCAATGGCGAGGGGGGAGTGCTTCGCAATGACGAGGGGGGAGTGGCTCGCAATGACGGGACGAGGGGCGTCCGATAATTCCCCTCGACTGCCTGTTGAAGATTGCGTCCAAATCTTTGTTGATACATCGAACTTGGTTGGAAAGAAAGTAAAAATTTCAGGAACGTCCCCACATTCTTCCATTTCATTTATTTTAACGGCCTTGGGAGTGCGGAGAAGGCTCAGTTCGGGAGGAAACCTTTGGGTTTGGCCGGAAGCTTGATTTCCTTCTTTCCTTCCTCCAATTCAAGGCCCGATTCGTCGAGGATGAATTTGTCATCGCCGGGATCGGGCTTAAAGTCGAGCTGAAGCCTCTTGGCCTCTTTGATGTAGGAGCCCTCCTTCAAACGGATCTCGCCGTTAGGAACGATGACGATGGCGGATTCTCCTCTGACGGGGCACCTTTGTTCGCAAAAGCCGCAACCGTTGCACTTGGAAGCGATGACCACGGGCCGGCGGTAGCCCTCCAGGGGACGAAAGACGATCGCGTTATAGGGGCATATCTCATCGCAAATCAGGCAGAGCTTGTTCTGAGCCCATACCAAACAGAGCTCTTTTTTGATGACCGCGGTCCCGATTTTCGCATGGGTCTTCTCTTCGAGGGAGAGGGAGCGGATCGCCTGGGTAGGGCAGACCTTTCCGCACACATTGCAATTCTGTTCGCAAGGTGCGAGGCGAAGGTTGAGGCGGGGGGTCCAGAGGCCTGCAAGGCCTGATTCCCAGAGGCAGGGCTGAAGGGTGTTGGTCAGGCATGATTTCATGCATTCCCCACACCGGATACAGGTACGTAGAAATTCGGACTCGGGAAGAGCACCGGGTGGCCGAATAAGCTGGTGCTTCCCTTCAAGAGGCTTAAAGGGCGTCTTTGATGCGACGAGGCCGAAGGTCAGTCCTCCTGCCAAGGAATAGAAAAACCCCCGACGGGAGAGGTCGACGGACGAATACTCGCCCCCTACAGGAAGGGATGGGGGAAAAGAAATAGCCTCCTCGGGACAGACCCGACGACAGGTCCTGCACTGGATGCATTCGGGATGGGCCGTTTCACGAGGATTCTTGGGAATCGCTCCCATGGGGCAGTTTCTCGCGCATTGGTGACATTCGTTGCAGCGCTCGCTCACCTTTCTGCGAAAAAGCCCTAAGGGCGAGAAAAGACTGAGAAAGGCGCCAAGAGGGCAGAGATAGCGGCACCAAAACCTTGGGGTCAGAAGATTCAGAACCACCACGCCTCCAAGGATGAAGAGGGTAATGGCGGACATGTGAAAAACGGGCTCCATGAGATGGAGGTGGGAGAAACTCACCCAGCCCAAGGGTCGAGAGAGCGGACGAAGCAAATCCACGAGAAAATTGACCAGCGAAATCACAAGGGGGTAAAAAACAAACGTATAGATCCGCGTGAGCAGTGCGATCGGATCCATCCAATAGACAAGGGGGAGGCCGACGAGAGCACAGGCGATGAAAACCGTAAGCAAGACGTACTTTGTCTTGCGTAATAAGGCGTCCTTTTTCAAGGGGAGCCGTTTTTTCTTGCGGAAGAAGACGAGATCGAAAAGATCGATCGTCGCTCCCATGGGGCACACATAAGCACAAAAGAACCGACCTACCACTAAAGTCGCTCCAAGGGTGATCAGCGACCAGAGGGCCCGACCTATCACCTCTCTTGCTGCAAGGATGGCATTGAGGCCCAGGAGGGGATCGAGGCGAAGATAAAGGTCTGCCGGGAACCACTCCGGAAGCCCATAGGCGGCAAAGAAAAAGAAGAGGGAGAAGAGAAAGAGGGAGAGGGCCTGGATAGAGGTTTTCATGCCCTCTCCTTGAGAATGCGAAGCCCTTCGATATCGATCTTTCCAAGGCCCCGCTTGTGAGCCATCAGAATGTGTTCCACCTGACGCCCCTTGAAGGTCTGGCCATACCAGGGGACAATAGAAACGCCATAGGAATCGACAGCCACCGGATCGACCCCGGCGATCACGAGATTTGGCTTTTTCACATCACCCGGACCTCCCGGGCCTCCGGAAGCAAGGGCCCGGGTTGCGTCCAGAACGGTCAATTGAGGTTTGATGACCGACGCGAGATCCGCAATGGCTTCGTTGATGTTGTACCGGGAATGGAAGCTCTCTCGGTCGAGGATCAACCCCATCAACCCCTTGAGCCCAAGACTTACGCCTGTGGTCGAATGGGACTTGGCTACGGGGATGTTGATCAGGACGTAGCCTTCGAAAACCTCTTTGACGACCTCGATGCGGTCCAAGACCCTTCCATCGGGAACCTTCACCTCCTTGAAGAACCTGCCCTCCCGCAGGGCAAGGACATGGCAGCCCTTGATGGGCCTGCACGCTTCACGGATCCCCGTTCGTTCGAGACAGAGCTCGGGCCGCTGAAGGGTGTGATCCACGACCAGGACCTGCAGGGCTCCCGCATCCACACACGCCTGAGCCACCGTTGCCACAACGAGAGGGTGTGTTGTGCTTGCGCGCTCGGGAGGCGTGGCGAAAGACATGTTCGGTTTGATCAAAACGCGGGACCCTTTCTTTACGAACCGTGAGATGCCACCCATCCCCTCCAGGGCCTTTTGGGTGGCGGCAATGGGCTCCCCCGAGATGACAGCGAGATCGTACCCCTCCTTCGCTTGGGAAAAGGAAGGCTCTCCTGTCAAGCCTAACGCCGTGGCCACAGCCGCCGTTTTCATAAACTGTCGTCTTGTCAATTCGAGCTTTCCGTTATGCATCGCTTCCTCCTCCAATCCCCTGCAGCCGAGCCACATGTTTCACCTTTCTTGAAATATCGAAACCCATGGAGCATTGCACCGAACAAGTGGAGCATTCGTTGCACACCCTTGCCGGCAGATCGAGCGATGACACGACCTCTCGGGCATAAGATAGGCTGCCGTAGCCATACGCGTACATATAGGCCCGCATGAGATCGGGAATGGGGAGCTCTTCCGGACATTGCCCCACGCATTGTCGGCATCCTTGGCAATAGAGACCGCGAATGGAGGCCTCCTTTTGGAGCTCCAGTTTTTCAGGTTCGGTGAGATTCAGATCTTCCATGACCGAGAGGTCGACGTCGATATGTTCGAAGGTCGTAAAACCAGCGATCACGGTGGTCACGTTTGGATCCTGTAGGATCCATTTAAGGGAAGCAGTCACATTGGTTATGGAGGGAGGCTTCTGGTAGCCTCCCCGAATGGCCTTCATGGCCACAATTCCGATGCCTGCCTGGGAAGCCCGAGCGATCGCTCTTCGTACCGATTCGGCATGTTTCTGTTTGAAGGTGTAAGCCGTGAGGACCACCTCGTGCATCTTCGAGTCGGTCGCGGCGTCGATGACCTCGGGCTCGTTCGAATGGGTTGAAACGCCGGAGAATCTGATCTTTCCATCCTTCTTCGCTTTTTCGAAGGCTGTGAGGACCGGTTCATACATAACCGATTCTTTTCTCGATACCCCATGCTGGTAGAGGATATCGATGTGGTCGAGGCCTAAACGTTTCAGGCTTGTATCGAGCCTCGTGAGAAACCCCTTCGTTGTCGCTCCTTCGGTATAGAGACCTGTCTTTCGATCCTGAGGAAGACTCACCTTGCTTGCAATGTAGAAGGAATCCCTGGCACGCCCCTTGATGACGCTGCCGATCACTTCCTCATTTCGACCTCCCATGTATCCGTGGGCGGTATCGAGAAGCGTAATACCCGAATCGAGCGCTGTGCGGATGAGGTTGGGATTGTCGGTCAGCATGACGCCCATGTTGATGACAGGGATCTTGAGGCCTGTCTTTCCCAGAACACGGTAGACAAACTTCCTCTCCTTTCCTTTCACCTCGGCAGCCTTCACCTCCTGCTGCAAACCAGGCGTGGAAAGGAGCATTCCGCCTACCCCGAGTAACGTGGACTTGATGAAATTCCTTCTGTCGATTCGCCGCTCTCCCATCGTCCGCCTCCTTTCTCCCCCCATGACACCTCAGGTTCCTTCTCCTCGTCACGGATCATCTTACGTCGAGCCTTCTCTCCATAAGCTCCAGGTACTTTGACCGTAACCCTTCGTCCGAAAGACCGAGGATACCCCAGAGATACCTCCCTTTCCAGTGAAGGGCGATGGCGCCGTGGTGCGGATCCTCCAGAAAATAGGAGCCCTCGGTGAGATCGGTTCTACGGTTTCCGAGCTGTGCAAAGTATCTCTCGATCATCAGCTTCAATTCCTTCTCATCCCCTCCCTGAATGAGGAAGAGCTTAAATACCTTTCCTCCAGCTTCGTACTCCGCTGTGTAGGCTGAGTGGAGAAAAGGATATCCCAGGAAGTTCCGTGCGATGAAGGCCTCGGAGTTCATCCTTTTCCCTTCCAGGGGGAAGAAGGAGAGAAGTGGCGGGAGCGACGTCTTCTCTCCAAGGGCTTCGGCTACCCGGCGTGCCGCAAGGGTAAGGACCATTTCGCTTTCCGATGCGACATTGAAGGTGCTGAGCTTGAGGTAGTACGGGCCGGCAACGAAGTTAAGGAGATCCTTTTCAGCATAGCCCTGGGCGCCGATTTGAACAAGCTTCGGATCGGGCGGCCTTTCCTGGCTGTAGATGCCAAAGGCATGCGAAGGGGTGCGGTGGCGATAGACCTCGATCGTGAGGGAACCGCCCTTTCCGTTCTCGTATTGGGCTACGGCCAACTCTTCGAAGTCGTACCTCAAAAAGGCATCGGTGCCGCCGTCGATGTAGTCGAAGAGCGTTTCGGGGGAGAAGGTTTCGATTTCCCCCGACAACTTCCATCCTGGCAGATCAGGGAATGGGAAGGGTTTGGAAAGGGCCCGCGAAGGAGGGCTGATAGCGCCGGTGAGAAGGGTCATGAAACCGGCAAAGACAAAAATGACGACGCGAAAGGGTTTCATCAGGATCTCTTCCCTTTTTTCGGACGGATTCCTTGTCCTCCGTTGATGCCTCTGCAAAGCCTTTTAAAAAAATATAAGAGGTCGTAGCCTCGGGATCAATAGAGGAAACGAAATGATTTGACGGCGCCGGGGAAAGGGGGTATAGTTTTTATAAAGTTGGAGATGGAAGCTTTGCCTGAAAGGCAAACCTTCTGGGAGCAGAAAGAAAGGCAAACGGGGAGGGACCATGAAGAAGATCGAGGCCATTGTCAAACCCTTTAAGCTCGACGAAGTGAAGAACGCCTTAAGTCAAATTGGAGTTCAGGGAATGACCGTTGCGGAGGTCCGAGGTTTTGGCCGCCAGAAGGGTCACACAGAACTGTACCGGGGAGCGGAATACAAGATCGACTTCATTCCAAAGGTGAAGCTCGAGGTGATCGTCACGGACGAAATGGTCCAGCAAGTGGTTGAGACGATCGAGCGGGCTGCCAAGACGGGGAAGATCGGAGACGGAAAGATTTTCGTCTACTCCGTTGAGGAGGCCATTCGGATTCGAACAGGAGAACGAGGCCGAGATGCCATTTGATCTGGGAATAACTCGAAACGAGTTGAAAGAGGCCAAAGAACGGCTCGCCCAGGGGCCACCTCGCTATCCGTCGCCCACCGATTTCTTCCTTCACCATACGAACCTCGTCGATAGCCTGGTGCGTAAGGCCTTTTGGAAAGCACGATCCGAAGTCCCTTCTCCCTCGGTCTGCCTCCTTGCCGTGGGAAGCTATGGAAGGCGAGAACTGGCGCCCTATTCGGATATTGACCTTTTGCTCCTCGCCTCTTCCCAAGGGGGAGAACTCGCCCCCCTCATCGAAAAGATCCTTTACCCTCTTTGGGACTTGGGCCTCGAGGTAAATTGCAGCTCGAGATCGGTGTCAGAATGTCTCAGCCTCGCCCGAAGCGATCTTCACGTGAAGACCGGGTTGATCGACATGCGCTATCTGGATGGGGAATACGGCCTCTTCGATGCGTTGTTTCAGCTTTTTGGGCGAAGCCTTCTCTACCAACATGTCCCTGATTTTGCAAAGGCTCTTCTCGAGGAGATTCGCGAGCGCCACCGTCGATATGGCGATCCCCAGTATGTTCTGGAACCCCACATCAAAGAGATCCGTGGTGGGCTTCGGGATTTTCAGGTGGGGCGATGGCTCGTCCGTGCCAAACACCGAACCGACCGATGGGAAGCGGTTCTTTTCCGAGACCAGGTTTGCGAGATCGAGGGGGCTATCCAATTTCTCTGGACGATCCGAAACGAAATCCATCGCCTTTCCGGCCGGCGGCAGGATGATCTCAGCTTCGAGCTTCAGGAGAAAGTGGCTCCCCTTCTTGGATTTGAACCGGGGCCTCGGGGTATCGAGGAGATGATGCGGCGATTCCACCTCTCGGCCTCCCGGATCTCGAATTTCACCGAGAGAGCCCTCGAACGAATCCTTTCAGAACCTCCTCTTGGAAAGAGGATGTTTTCTTCCTGGAGGCGCCGTAAAATCGATTCGTCCTTCGCCTGGAGTCGGGGCCAGATTGATCTTGCTGACCCTTCGACCTTCAAAAAGGATCCGACAAGGGTGATGGAGCTTTTCCGGAGGAGTCAGCTCCTTCGGGCGAAAATCGCCCCTCGAACAGAGGACGCGCTCATCGAAAGCCTTCCATGGATCGACGAGCGATTTCAGAGCGCCTCGGTCGTCAATCAGACCTTTCTCTCCATCTTAAACCATGGAGAAGGGGTGGACGACATCCTCAACCGAATGCACAAACTGGGCCTCCTTTCTCGCCTCATCCCCGAGTTCGGAGCGATCGAAGGAAGAGTCCACTATGATCTCTACCACGTTCATCCCGTGGACGTCCACTCCTTGCTTACCGTGGAGGAACTTGTCAAACTCAGGACCGGGGCCTACGAGAAGGAGTTTCCCCTCCTTTCTTCCCTGGCCAAAGAAGTGGAACCTTTTGGCCTCTTGATCCTTTGCGGCCTGATCCACGATATCGGAAAGGGTGAAGAAGGGGATCACTCCCTTCGGGGTGGTGATCAGGCGGAAAAGATTGCGGAAAGGATGGGCCTTTCGGAGGAGGAGAAGCGATTGTTGGTTTTTCTCGTAAGGCGCCATCTTCTCATGATCGAGACCGCTTTTCGCCGCGATCTTCACGATGAGGGGACCATCCACCGCTTTGCCAAGGAAGTGGAAGGGTCCCTCCGACTGAAGATGCTCTATCTCCTGAGCTTTGCCGACATCCGAGCCGTCGGGCCGGAGGCCTGGACCTCATGGAAAGATTCCCTTCTGATGGAGCTTTTTCTCCGGACCGTTCATTTTCTGGAAAAAGGGGACGTGGAAGGATTCTTCTCGACCGAAGAGAGGGTCTTGGCGGACCTTTCCGAGATCCTTTCACCCCAGGTTTTCTCTCAATACCGAGAGGAGCTTCCGTCCCGTTATCTCGGTTGCTATCCTGCTGCTGAGATCGCTCATCACATCGAAATGGCCGCCCGGATCGAGGAGGAAGTCCTTGTCGTGGAATGGGAGAAGCTCGACAGCCGCCGAGCTCGGGTGACCCTTTGCACAAGGGATCGATACGGGCTTTTTGCCAGGATCGCGGGGTCCATGTTTTTGAACCGCCTCAACATTCTTGGCGCCCAAATCCACACTTGGGATAACGGGATTGCCCTCGACACCTTCGAGGTGGAGGACAAGACCGAAGAGCCGGAACGGCGGATCGAGGGATTCAAGCGGGATCTGGAGGCGGTCCTAAGCGGAAGGACGACGATAAAAAGAGTGCTCATGGAGCGAAAGGAAACCCCGGGGCTTCAGCCCAAGGTGATGCCCAAGGTGGAAGCCGAGGTCAAGATCAACAACCACGATTCCGATTTCTACACGATTGTGGAGGTGAGCGGTGAGGATCGCTTGGGCATCCTTTACGAAATAACACAGGCTCTCACAGAGCATGGGTGCGATATTCATTTCGCAAGGGTCTCAACCTTCGGTAATCGTATCGTCGACGTCTTTTATGTGCAGGACGAATGGGGTGAAAAGTTAGAAGGAAAGGAAAAACTGGACCATCTCCAGCGAAGCCTTCTCAGCCGCCTCACGGGAGCAGCGGAAGAGGGGTGAACTCGGCTGAGCTGTTGCCACGCCGCCCTTCTGTTCCTCCGCCGGGATGGATCGGGCTTCATTGACGAAGAGCTTTTCCGAAGGAAACGTTTTCTCACTCCAACGCTTCGAAGGACTCTTTGAGGAGAACCTCGTTTCTGGCCTGAGCTTTTTGCATCTCGCTGAGGTTTCGACTCTCGAGGGGGAGCTTCATCCGCTTGCTTCGAAGCCGGGCGATTTCGGCCTCAAGAAAGCGAACGGTCTCTACCATGGCCTCTGAAATGGCCACGATGGATTCTCGTGCCTTCTCGTAAGCATCCTTATCCAAGTACTTGCGATTCACATTATGGAAACGTTCAAAGATCTTTCGAAGGTGTTCGAGCTTGACTTGAGCCTCTTTTTCCTCCGCGATCTCCTTCTTGGCCAATTCGAGGAGCTTATCGGTGTCCATGAAAACCTCCTTTGTTCGGTTGGGGACATCTGAGTCGGGAGCGTCGACCGTTCGAGCCCTCCCGGGTTAAAGGTAATGGCTTCGGTGGCCCTTTGTCAACCTCTCTGTTAGAGAACGGTGGGGGCTGGGGCAGTAAGATTGATTCAGACAGAGGTGTGCAGATCTCGACATCATGGCGAAAATAGGTCAGATCAAGACGGGTCGCGATCGCCTCTTGAAGAAAGCCAAGAGGGGAGGGGCAATGATCACCAAAACGTCCTATATGAGTATGCTCATATTAGTCTGGCCAAACAAACGGAATAAATCTTCCTCTCCCCTGGGGGAGAGGATTGAGGTGAGGGGGCAATTCCAAGGGAACACCCTCACTCCGGCCCTCTCCCGCCAAGGCGGGAGAGAGATATCGGTCATTTCTATTTTGAGAAGATGAATAAGTTGTGGAGGCATTTTTGTAACATCGAGGTCTACTCAGGGAAGGGGAAAAGACTCTAAAGACTCCCTCGATGGCATAATATTTGCTGACATGTTATAATAGCCCCGAACAATACGACGAAGTATGGATGGTGACGATGGCGTCTCAAAACGGGGTTCGAAGAGGAAGCCCCAGGGGCGCCTTTTTTTTATTTCAAAGGAGGGAAGAGAAGATGGGAAAAGAAGAGGTGGTGAAGGACAAGGAGTATGTGTTGAAGGCGGCCAAGGAGAACGACGTGAAGTTCATCCGGCTCTGGTTTACGGACATCCTGGGGTTTCTCAAGGGGTTCGCCATCACGGTCGACGAACTCGAAGGGGCTCTCGACGAGGGCATGGGGTTTGACGGCTCGTCGATTCAGGGCTATGCCCGGATCGACGAAAGCGATATGATCGCAAAGCCCGATCCAACGACCTTTCAAATCATTCCCTGGAGGCCCAAGGAGAACGCGGTGGCCATGATGTTTGCGGATATCTACGAGCCCGACGGGACACCTTACAAAGGCGATCCGCGGTGGGTCTTGAAAAGAAACCTGAAGAAGGCTGCGGATCTGGGCTACACATTCTACGTGGGTCCCGAGCTCGAGTTCTTCTATTTCAAATCTTCAGAGGGCAGACCGGAGATCCTCGACAAAGGAGGGTACTTCGACCTGACGCCCCTTGATGTGGCCACAGAGCTTCGTCGGGAAACAATCCTTACCTTAGAGGCGATGGGAATCCGGGTTGAGTATAGTCACCACGAAGTGGCCCCGAGTCAGCACGAAATTGATCTCCGTTATGACGATGCCCTGAGGATGGCCGACCATGCGATGACCTACAGGCTGGTGGTAAAAGAGGTTGCGCTGCGGCATGGCGTCTACGCGACCTTCATGCCGAAACCGATTTTTGGACAGAACGGCAGCGGGATGCATACCCATCAGTCCCTATTCAAAGGAGATAAGAACGCCTTCTTCGATCCGAAGGATGAATTCCATCTTTCCAAGATCGCTAAGCATTACATCGCCGGTATCCTGAAGCATTCGAAGGAATTCTGTGCCGTCACTTCCCAATGGGTGAACTCCTATAAGAGGCTCGTTCCAGGTTATGAAGCTCCCGTTTACATTTCGTGGGCTCGCCGGAATCGCTCGGCCCTTGTCCGCGTGCCGATGTATAAACCCGGCAAGGAGAAGGCCACAAGGATCGAGCTTCGTTGCCCTGATCCCGCCTGTAACCCGTACCTTGCCTTTGCAGTGATGCTTGCAGCGGGGTTGAAAGGAATCAAAGAGGGATACGAGCTTTGTCCACCTGTGGAAGAGGACATCTATGAGATGTCTCCGGAAAAGCGAAAGGAACACGGCATCGAATCCCTGCCCGGGGACCTCTATGAGGCGGTCCAGTACGCCGAGGCAAGCGAGCTCGTTAAAGAGACTCTTGGAGACCACATCTTCACCAAATTCATCGAGAACAAGAAGATCGAATGGGATCAATACCGGACCCATGTCTCGCAATTTGAGCTCGAGAAGTATCTTCCGATTCTATAGGCAACACAATGAAGCGGTAAGGAGTAAGGAGTGAGGAGTAAGGAGTAAGGAGTAAAAACTAAACCCTTTCGGGGGGCAAGTCCCTGTAGGGGCAACCCTGTGCGGTTGCCCGGGGTGGACTTGACCAAGAAACCTTTTCGTAGGGCAAGCCCTTGTGGCTTGCCGGGAGGGGAGCCGGCGGCAAGGGACGAGCCCTTGCCCTACGAAACCTATAGGGGACGCAACGAAACGGTAAGGAGTAAGGAGTGAGGAGTAAGGAGTAAAAACTAAACCCTTTCGGGGGGCAAGTCCCTGTAGGGGCAACCCTGTGCGGTTGCCCGGGGTGGACTTGACCAAGAAACCCTTTCGTAGGGCAAGCCCTT
>Ga0123519_10015123_pt1 | contig 10874 bp, 8 predicted proteins | sample YelNatPaOPRAMG02_FD_87396 | JGI IMG/M metagenome (GOLD analysis project Ga0123519, IMG submission 87396) | Hot spring microbial communities from Yellowstone National Park - Yellowstone National Park OP-RAMG-02 (version 2) | ecosystem: Environmental > Aquatic > Thermal springs > Hot (42-90C) ... | reverse complement strand
GGCGAAGGAGTCCTCCATTCTTGACAGGGTGCCGGCTTTCCACATGCGCGCTGCGAGGAAAACAAGGAGTCCCGCCGCGATGACGGCCTGAACCAGTCCCAGCAATGTTTTCTTCGTCATCTTGCGCAATCCGCCCATTTCTCAAAGGCGGAATCCTGTGTCATGCCTCGTCCAGCACGTCGCGGAGGGTTTGTTCCCACGGTATGCATGGGCGCCAGCCGGTGTCGGCTTCGATTCTGGCGGTGCTCAGAACTGGGGAGGAATCCGCCGGCCTGAACAGGGCCGGATCGGTTTCGATCCGGGGTTTGATGCCGGCCATTCTGCAGAGGTCGTCAAGGATGTCCCCGATTCTGATATTTCTGTTGGCTGCAATGTTGTAGGCAAGACCTGGGCGTCCCATTTCGAGCAGCAGCCGATACGCCCTGACCACGTCCCTGACATCCAGAATGTCCCTCCGGCTTTCAAGGTTGCCGACTCTCATGACCGGCGGAGCTGAACCGCGTGCTATCGCCCGTGCCTGGCGCGCGAAGGCTGGGACCGCGAAAGAAGGGGACTGGCCGGGCCCGGTGTGGTTGTTGGGCCTGGCAGTCATGACGAGAAGTCCATGTCGCCTGGCGTAGCCAAGCGCGGCGATGTCGGCGGCGGCCTTGGAGACGGCATAGATGGATGAGGGTAGCAGGGGAGCATCCTCGCCCAAGGGCCGGGCATCAGACGCCCCCGCTCCATACACCTGTCCGGAGGTGACAGCCAGAACGCGGCATTGAGGAACATGGGCTCGGATCGCTTCGAGTATGTGGATGGTGCCAAGCGTGTTGACGGCAAGAACGCGAAGCGGATCCATGTCTGCCGCCGGCACATAGGCCACTCCTCCCAGATGCGCGCACGCATCGGGATGCACGGATTTGAATATCTCACGGATTCTGGAGGAATCTGCAAGGTCCGCGGCGAAGGACTCGCCACAATACGGAGCGGGTTCGGCAAATGACAGGTCCAGCCCGATCACCCCATGGCCATGTTCAGCAAGTTCGCGGGCAAGATGCCTGCCCGCGAAGCCTGCCGCGCCTGTTACCAGGATTCGCATTTGATTTCAATGGTCCGCGCCGGCAGCGCCGCGCCCGCCGGCCCGGAATCAGTCGCATTCGCTGTCGCGCTGCCGGAGTTTGAGTCTCCGTATGTCCTCGTCCACCATCATTTTCACCAGCGCTTCAAAGTCAACCGTAGGCTTCCATCCGAGTTTCGCCCTGGCCTTGGAACTGTCGCCGAGGAGGTGTTCCACTTCGGCGGGGCGGAGGAAGCGAGGATCTGTCACCACGTACTTGCGCCAGTCAAGGCCAACGTGCCTGAAAGCCGTTTCGCACAGATCTCTAACCGAGTGGGCAATTCCCGTGGCCACCACAAAATCCTCAGGCTGGTCCTGCTGCAGCATCATCCACATGGCTTTCACGTAGTCTCCGGCGAATCCCCAATCGCGCTCTGCATCGAGGTTGCCCATGCGCAGTTCCCTGTCGAGCCCAAGCGCAATGCGGGCGACGGCATAGCTGACTTTGCGCGTCACGAACTCCTTTCCCCTGCGCGGGCTTTCATGGTTGAAGAGAATGCCGGACACCGCGAAGAGGCCGTAGCTTTCGCGATAGTTGACTGTTATGTAGTGGCCGTACACCTTAGATACTCCATACGGGCTTCTCGGGTAGAAGGGCGTATTCTCGTTTTGAGGAATCTGGCGAACCTTGCCGAACATTTCGCTGCTTGACGCCTGATAGAAACGCGCCTTCGGGCAGGCGCGGCGCATGGCCTCAAGGATGCGCACCACGCCGAGGGCGGTGAACTCGCCGGTAAGAACAGGCTGCACCCATGACGTTGGAACGAAGGACATTGCGGCAAGATTGTAGATTTCATCCGGCCTGACTTCTTCAAGCATTTCTATCAGCGAGAGTTCGTCAAGCAGGTCGGCCTGGCGGAGATGGATTCTGTCCTTGATGTGCGCAATTCTTTCGAAAGTCTCAGTGCTTGCGCGCCTGACCATGCCATAGACTTCGTAACCTTTTTCAAGAAGGAATTCCGCCAGATAAGATCCATCCTGCCCGGTTATTCCGGTGATGAGGGCCTTTTTCATGGGTTATCAGGGCCTCCTGCTGGATTGCTGCCTGTTTGCGCAGCGGAGCTTTCGCCGTTCCATGTTTGCATTATAAACTCCCGGGCCGTTCTGATCTCAGCCTCGTCGGTCATGGGGGCCGGTTCGAGAACGACCGGCAGGCAGTCGTCCACGAACCGGCGCAGAGCGGCAAAGTCAACGGTACCGTTCGGCGGCATGACGTGGTCTTCCGTCTGGCCTCTTACGTCGTGCACGTGAAACCCGGCGAGCCTGGGATGCAGCTTTTCGACCCATCGCGACATGCTTACGAAACCGAGGTTTTCCCTTATCTTCTCGTGGCCGATGTCCAGCCACCACGCCAGAAATGGCGAATCAAAGGAAGCGGCAAGCTCGGACATTTCCATCTCGGTGGGAATCGCTTCCCAGAACGGAAGCGTCTCCAGAGCCAGAGTGATGCGGAAATTGGAAAGCATGGGGAGGAGTTCTTCGATCGAGCGGCGCAGGCTGTCTAGGTGCCTGGCCGCCAGAGATTCCCTCCCGGCGAAAAGTTTCATCTTGATACGATCGTATTTGGAAGAGTAGAGCTGCCCATTCTCGGCGAGGCGCATCAGATCCGGCGTGCAGCGTTTCATGTGCACATTGCCGGCGTGCGCCACCACAACCGTGGCGCCCACTTGCGCGGCGAAATCAATTGTTTTGGCAGTGTGATGAACCGCGCTCTCGCGAATGCGCTGGTCGTCGCTCGACAGTTCGAACAGCTCCGGATGCGGCGATGGCGCGCCCATCGGCACGGGGCAGAAATTGTGCAGACTGACGACCCTCACGGCGTTTTGGGACACCATGCTGATCACGCCCGGAACCATGCCGACGGTCAGATCATAGCCGAGCTCAACGGACTTGAAGCCCAGTCGAAGTATCTCCTCGATCATGGACTGGCCGTCTTTGTGGCGGCAGGCATTCCAGCGTGTTGACAGGGACAAATCCATGTCCGGTATAGTCTCCCTTGAACAAGGCGGGCGGCAAACTCCGACCGTTTCGCCTTGGTTTAGTTGGGAAGCTGTTGTGGCGGAGATGGAGATCCGAGACAGCGCGCCGTGTCATTCCGTTGCCACAGATCTTGCCCGTGCGCGGGCTCTGGCCTCTTTGCGCCGCCTTCTTTCGCTGGGCTTTTCGTAGTAGCGAGTGGCGCGAAGCTGCTTCATGAGTCCTTCCTTGTCGAGAATCTTCTTGAGCCGCTTCAACGCTTTTTCAACCGATTCGCCCTTCTTCAGTTTTACCTGGATCACGCGACCAGATCACTCTCCCTTCATTTTGTTGTTCCTTTTCGCTGCCGGCATCCCGAATGGGTGGGGCCGCGGAAAGCCTGCGAAACTGTGGCAGACTACAGGCATGCGTTTCCCGAGTCAAACCCTTTGTCCTGGATTTTGCGTTTGCCGCATCCGGGCCGATCCCAGCAGCCGGGTTGAGGGTATTGACGGGGAACGGGCGGGTTTGCTAAGAAATGCGAGCCTTGTGCGGGCGTTGCTTAGTGGTAAAGCTCCAGCCTTCCAAGCTGGAATCACGGGTTCGATTCCCGTCGCCCGCTCCAGTTGCTTTTCTCCTGTTCGTCCGAAAGATCGGCGTGGACTGCGGCGAGGAGCAGGGCAAGCAGGATTCCCAGTCCTCTTGCGAGCAGGGGGCTCCATACGGAAGCGATCGAATATGAAATCAGGCATCCGAAGATGCCGCAATACATGACTTCAGTCCAGGGCGTCCTGACTGTTACTGCTTTGGAGAAACTGGTTGTCATTCCGGCTGCCAGCATTGAAAAGAATGCCAGAAGCGCGGGGATTCCCATGGTGGAGGCGATGACCAGATAAAGGTTCTGCGAGTCGTGCTCCGATGTCTCGGACGGCGGATTGGGGAGCGAGCCGTAATACATTCCTATGTTTTCCTGGTAGAGATCAGGCCCCACACCACGCCATGGGAACTCGCCGATCATTGTCGCCGCAGCCTGCCATTCGACGTACCTTTGAGACATCGTTCCCTGTTCGTCGCAGAGCCTGACCGATTCGTACAGCACAGAGGCGTTGTTTCTGGGGAGGCGTGGCAGCGCAGCCACAGCGAGCAACGCGGCGCAAATTGCGGTGATCGCGATGCGCCAGCGCGATTTGAACGCCGCAACAGCGAAACAGCCGGCCGCGATGCCCAAAGCCGCGCCTCCGGAAAGCAGAACGGTCGCGCCTGCCGCGGTGAGAACTCCCGCCCACACGCGCCAGGCCACGGAGGGCGCGTTGAGGGCCGCGGAAAACATGAGAGGCATGGTCAATGCCAGGTATCCGCCGAGCACGTTTCTGTTTGCGAAAGTGCCGCATACCATGAAATCCTGTGTATGAGCGCTGAAATATTGGACCAGCGCGATGGCAAGCACGGCGGAGCCGATGCCCATTATGACAGCGAGAATGTTCCGTATGTCGCGCGACGACCGGGTTCGATGCCTTACGACAAGCCATGCGGCTCCAAAGTACTCGAACATCTGCACCGTTTCCTTGATGCAGCGCATTCTTGGAGGGAATCGGATCGCGGCTGCGGCGACGCACAGGAGGAACAGGGCGGTTGCCGGGTCAAAGCGAAGCATGCCTTTGAAACGGGCTCCTGCAGCCTCGTAAAGCCACAGCGCAAACAACGCCCAGATTATCGGATCAACCACGGAGAGATGGGTTTTGGACGGCAGCTCGATTGCGAAGGGAAGCGGCACCAGAGCCGCCACAGCCAGCACTCCCCATCGCACTGCGCTGTCCATGTCGAATTTTGCGCTCGAGAAATGGCCGGATTTCATAATCTATCGGAGAAACATGGCGTTCACGCACGGCATGGGTTCAACGACCCGACACAAAAAAGCGAATGGAGAGAACGGGGGAAAGAGGCCGTTTCTCAAACAGAGGGGGATTGGCCTCCAGCGCGGCATCCGCATTGTTGCGAAGCACGCATCTGCAGAACGCCGGCCAATCGCAAAATCCGGGGTTATGGTCCTTGCGTTCTTCATTTGCCTCCGGGGATTGGAATACAGTCATTCCTTACTGCCCGGCGCGTGGCTGAGACGGCGCCTCGACGTCCACGGGCACGTACTTCTTGTCAGTGATGAGAAGAATCTGGTCGAGGCGAACTCCGTCTTCGCGGTTGGACACTGTAAGGGTGTGCTCGCCCCTGGTCAGTTTGAGGCACTTGATATTGGGCGGAGCTTTTACCCAGTGCCACACGTGGTATGTGCCGTCTTGGCCGAAAGTGAACGGAACGGAATCGTCAACCTGCATGGTGAAGGAGTTGCTGCACTCGCCGTTCCACCAGACGCGGCACCACAGCGCCAGGTCCGCGTCTTCCGCCAGCTTGAATCGGAATGTTGCGGAACCCGCATTCACTTTGGGTGGATTGCCCTTGCCTTCCGGAATTTCGAGATATGCGCCGCCTGAGGCTCCCTTCACTGCATCATGATCGCCAGCCGCTCCCTCGACTCTGATCATGGGTTCAGCGATATTGTCGGCGGACTCAGCCTCGATGCAGATTCGATCGCACAAGCCTGCGAGCGGCACAGAGAGCAAGGCCGGGAACAGCCACAGAGCAAACCAATGCGCGCTTTTCAAGGAGACCTCCTCTTTTGCTCTTCTTGTATTACATCAACTCCTGTTCGTCAACAATGCCGGCATAAAGTTGGTGCAGGGCGGCTATCATGCCGCTCAGCCTGAATTCGTTTCTGACGCGCTGTCTGGTTGCGTCAGCAATCTGGCGCCTGCGACGCGGGTCGCGGAGCAGGGAGCGCACAGCTGATGCGAGTCTGTGCGGATCCTCCGGAGGCACGAGAAGTCCGAAATCGTCCGAGGGGATGATTTCGGGAATGCCTCCGACATTCGATGCCACAACAGGGACTCCGAGCGCCATGGCGTCAAGAATGGCGTATGGCGCGCTTTCCCAGAGAGAGGGCAGCGCAAGAATGGTGAATGTGGCGAGGATTGCCGGTACATCCTCCCTCGTGCCGAGGAACGCGCAATGGTCAGATATGCCAAGCCGCGCGGCCTCAAGACGGAGATTCTCTTTCAAGGGACCGTCGCCCACTATTACGAACCTTGCGGCTGGAAACTCCGAAAGAATAGCCGGCGCCGACCTGAGGAGGTATTCGACGCCTTTCTGCGGCACGAGCCTTCCAACGAAACCCACCACCTCGGCGGGTTCGTCAGTGCTCTTCGTGCGGCCGGATTTCAGGGCGACCGACGCCGCCTTCTCCAGAGCGTCGCAATCCACTCCGTTGCGTATCACCACGAGCTTGTCCGGCCTGAGGCTGGCCTTGATCGCTGCCTGTCGCTCGGACTCGGAAACGCACACGATTTTTTCAGTGGTGCGGGAGAGGACTCGCTCGGCTGCGATGGCGGCAACCCGAAGCAGGATGTTCGCCCTGATCTGAAACGGGAAGACGTGCGGAGTGTGGACGACTGCACGCGCGCCTGCCAGAGCCGCTGCGGCGCGTCCGATCAGGCCGGCCTTCGTGCTGTGGGTGTGGACGATGGCCGGTTTTTGCTGCATCAGGAAACGCTTGAGCGCCAGAATGGCCCGCAGGTCTGCGGCCGGCCTGATTGATCGCCGCATGGGGAAAAAGCGGACCACTGCGCCGGAGGCCTCGATGCGTTTTGCGTCCTCGGCGAAATGGGGGTCCCTGAGCATGGAGCAGAAGAGCGACGGAGGATGCAGATTGCGGTCGAGATTGAGCAGCAAGTCAACCACGTGGCGGCGCACGCCGCCGGTGGTTGACTCAACCACGTATGTTATCGGGGCCGGCTTCACGGGAGGTCATGCGTCTCCAGAGCGCCGAGATGACGAGCCTGGTTTCTTCCATTTTCAGCAGCCATGCCGCGGCGCAGAAGGCGACGAGTCCAGAGCATGACACCGTGCCAAGCCTGACCGCAAGGCTCAGCAAAACGGGTCTTGCGCCGTGCGAGGATGGAATGAGATGTGTCGCCAGGCTGTCAACCAGAAGCACAGCGGCCAGCATGGCCGCCGCCGCTCCGCAGAGTTTGGCGGTAAATCTGAATCTGCCTGCGTCCGTCAGTGCAAGCCTGTTGCGGACCAGCAGGTAAAGCGCGGCAACTTTCAGGGTCTTGGAAACCGTCGTCGCAAGGGCAATGCTGTTGTGCAGCATCGCGTCTCGCAGCATGAGAACGATTCCGACATGAACCACGACACCCGCTATGCCGACAACTGCCGGCGTGGCGGTGTCCTTCAGGGAGAAATAGAAGCGCATGAGTATTATTTCCATCGCGAGCGACGTGAGCCCCATGCTGTAATATAAGAGCGGCTGGGCCGTGAGCGCCACGGAGGATGCGTTGAATCTGCCGCGCTGGAACGCCAGTTGAATCAGCGGCTCCCTGAGCACAATCATCAGGATCGAGACAGGAACAAATATCAGGGCCATGGCTTTCATGGATGCCATGAAAAGGGCAGTCTGGCGCGATGGCGATTTGTCGGACGCCATGTCGGACATGAAGGGATAGATCACTATACCGACTGCGAACGGAACAATCAGCATGAGGGTGTCGGGAAGGGCGCGCGCATAGCCCAGGCTGGAGGCGTAGCCTTCTCCCATTTGGGACGCGAATCTGTAGTCAAGCACTGTTCTGATCTGGGCAACGAGTATCGAGGCGAGAACCGGCGGCACCAGCCTGCCGAGTTCCTTCAGCATCGGGTCGGTCCAGTCCACTGAAAAACGCAGCATATGAAGATTTCTCCGCAACGCCCCCGCGGCGAGCATAAGTCCGGAGAATGAGCCTGCGACAACGGCGATTGCGGCTCCGGCGATGCCCATGGCCCGCGCAAGCGCGAGCAGCGCAAGGATCAGAACGGTTTTGTTCAGAAAATCCGCCAGGGCGGGCGGCGCGAAGCGTTTGTCGGCGTGCAGCGCAAGGGTTGCGAGCGAGAAGAGTGAGGCAAAGATGGCCGAAGGAAGCATGATGCGGACCAGCCTTACAGCCAGGGCTCCTGTTTCCGGGGACCTGAAATCCGATGCGGCCGCCACGAGCCACGGCGCGCCCCAGGCGGCCAGAGCGGCAATTGCCGCCATGGAGACTGCGAGCAGCGTGGCGACAGAGCTTGCAAAAGCCCATGCGCTGATTTCTCCTTCGCGGTTTCGGCGCTCTGAAAAAAGCGGGAGGAACGGCGCCATGAGTTTGTGGGGAATGATGCAGAACGTGAACACGATGCTGCTGTAGGCCACTGTGTAGGCATCAGCCTCCATCCCCGTGCCGAATAGTCGGGCCATCACAAGTTTCTGGAAGAATCCAAGGGCTTTGCCTGCAAGGGTGAAGAGGCTTATCACAGCAGTTCCCCGTACGATGCGCTGAAGCATGTTGCCGCTCATTCCCTTTTCTCCCCCTCCAGCCCGCCTGTTTCCGAATCGCCATGTTCGACTTTGGCTCCGAACAATCCAACTAATTTCCTGATATTTCTTTCGATGTCAAAGTCCTGCTGCGCTTTGCGCCTTGCGGCAGCGCCCATTGCGCGGCGCATTGGTTCGTTCGTCAGGAGCAGAGCCAGATGAAAAGCCAGCGCCTCATCGTCTCCGGGAGGGGCGAGGAAGCCGTCCGTACCGTGTGTGACCGCCTCCGGAATTCCTCCGGAGGCGCAGGCCACAACGGGCACGCCTGCCGCCATTGCCTCAAGGACGATGTTGGGGATGCCGTCCACGTCTCCGTTGGAAGCACTGACCGAGGGAGCGGCAAGCGCCGCGGCTCCGGCAAGCAGCATGGCGATCCTGTCGCGGCTGCGCGGGCCCGCAAGCATGATTCGCGACTCCAGGCCGTTCCCCGAGATTTCGGCGGCCAGTGTTCGTCGAAGCGGACCATCGCCCACAATGACGCATCGGAACTCAATTCCGGTTTCCGCAAGCCGCCTGCATGCGCGGACAAGGTGGGAGAAGCCCTTCTTCTCCACCAGCCGGCCGGCTGCGAGCACGAGAGGGGATGCCTGTTCAGAGGGTGTGGGACAGGATGTCATCTCCACTCCGTGGCGGGCCAGGTGGATTCTCCCCGCCAGCACATCTCTTGTTTTTGCATTCAAAGTGTCCATTCCGTGCCGTGTGCACGCGCGCACGAAGGCGGCGCCTTCGAGCGCCGCGCAAAGTTCCCCGGCCGGCTGGATATGGATATCTGAGGCGTGGACAGAGACGCTGAACGGAACTCCGTGTTTTTTTGCGATACGGGCGGCAAGCCTCGCAGGCGCAAATGCAAAATGGGCGTGTACATGGCTGATGTCGAGCCGCCGGACCGAAATGGCGCAGAGGCTCCAGAACATGGAGGATAGAACGTGGCGGGCAGTCGTCGGGCGGTGGGGCCGTCCAATGGGGGGTCCTGGCAGAGAGTGAGCGATATCCAGCATCAGAGGAAAGATAGCAGGCAGATGAATAGTCAGATCGGCCAGGGGAAGCGCGCATGGCTGCATCTCGTGCGATGGCCCCTTCCTTATGGCGAGGATGCGGAAATTGATTCCCATGCGCATCATTGCCAGAAGTTCGCGGAAGATGAAGGTTTCGGTCAGATTCGGAAAACGTTCGACGACGAACAGGATGCAGGGATCGAAAATCCTAGGGGAGGAAACGCCGTCATGACGTTCGGCTTGCGGTTGCGGAACCAGCCGCGGCGTATCCGGACGTCTGACTCGTTTCCTGTGCCTGTCCAATTGCGCAAGCTCGGAGTGAAGGGCCTCGATCTGCCGGATCGCAGTCCTGATGTCAAAACGCGCGGCAGCGGTTTGCGCGGCGCGCAGCCCGATTCTGCGTCGCAGATCGGAGTCTTTGACAAGTCTATGAGTCGCCAGCGCCATCGCCCTGACGTCGCCAGGCGTGACAAGCAGGCCGTCCACCCCATCGGTGATGATCTCCGCAGGGCCGCCGGACCTTGCCGCGACGACCGCGGCGCCGGCCGCCATGGCTTCCACCACGGCGCGGCCGAAAGGCTCGTTGTCGGCCGGGTGGAGCAGCACGTCAATCGAACGGAAAAAGGACCATGGATTGTCCCTTGCGCCGATCAGATGAACGCGGCCGGCAAAGGCATTCGCGGACGCCAGGGAGCGTATGCGCTTTTCCGAGGGAAGGTCTTCTCTGAACAGCGGGCCTCCCATGATGGCAAAATGGACATCCGGGATGGCCCGCACGAGTTGTGCTGCGACTGCGAGGAAAAGGTCGTGTCTTTTCCATGTGGCCATGTGCGCGGCCATGCCAACAATCGCGGCCTCTGCGGGTATATTCAACTCGGCCCGCAGCGTCGGAGCCGCATGAATGTTTCGCTCTTCAATTTCAATGCCATTATGGATGACCTCAATTTTGGACGAGGGAGCGCCCTGTGCGATGAGGGAATCGGCCACGGCGCCTGAGACCGCCAGAATTCTGTCGGAAAGATGTCCCAGAAACACCGCAAGCGGGCCGAGCCTCGCCATGTCCCGGCAGTGCCATACCGCGGGGACTCCTTCGAGGCGCGCGGCGGCGGAGGCGTAAAGATGAGCCGTTGTGCTGTTTGAATGCACCACGTCTATGCCGCGTTGCCTTATGATTCTTCTCAAACACGCGGTTCCGCGGCCCCACGCGATGAGATCCGCGGCGAGGCGCAGAACGTTCGCGGTTTTGACATGCCTGCGCATCGGCGCGATTTCCACAGGGATGCCCTCAGCTTCGAACAGATCCCGCAGCGGACCGGGCTCCGGCAGGACCGCAAACGGCTCGAATCTCCGCCGGTCGAGATGCTTCAGGCATTCAATCATGCTCTGT
>Ga0123519_10015122_pt1 | contig 10874 bp, 9 predicted proteins | sample YelNatPaOPRAMG02_FD_87396 | JGI IMG/M metagenome (GOLD analysis project Ga0123519, IMG submission 87396) | Hot spring microbial communities from Yellowstone National Park - Yellowstone National Park OP-RAMG-02 (version 2) | ecosystem: Environmental > Aquatic > Thermal springs > Hot (42-90C) ... | reverse complement strand
TTTCCCTCTGAGCTATCTTGGTGATGCCCTGCGGTACGTCACCGTTGGTATTCCCACCCAGTTTGACCTTGGAGTGGATTTTTTCGTTCTTTTTGCCTGGCTTCTTGGGTCATTCCTCCTTGCCATCCGGTTTTTCCGGTGGGAGTGACCTCCTCCTGCCCTTTCAAGGGTGGGCTTCCCTTTCACAGAAGGAAACTTACATGGATGTGAGGGTTGCCCCCAGTATCCGCGCAAGTGGTCCCCCTCTCCGGGGGCCTGAGCTTGGGCTGGTCCAGCCCTACGACCTGATCAGGGCCCAAGCCAAGCCCTTTCCTCAAAAATGACCAAGGCAGCTTTCAGGTCCCCGTCGCAGGCCCAGCCACAGTCGCACCTGATCCACCTTTGCGGAAGATCGAGTTCGTACCTCTTCCCGAAGGCGTAGCACTTCTCAGTGGTGGTCCCATCTTCTCCACGGGAATAGGCGCCTCGAGGCTGTTCCTCAACCTCAATTTCAGTCCCCCTATCATCGAAAAGTGAACCTGTCTGCCAAAGAGTGCCGCCAGCCCTTCACAAAGTTCTCTCAGAAGGTAGCGGGTCATGTAGAGGTAGTACCCGCTGGGCTTGCACACCAGTACGGCACTCACCATCTCTGCACCGGGGTATCTCGTGGAGTTCCGGACGTGGAAACTTCCCATTTTCTCTATCCTAACCCTGTTTTGGGCAAAGTCCAGGCTGTAGGTCGCACCGTACTGCTTGAGGGGAATAGAGTTGACGAGCCTTTTGGGTACGAGACGATCCACCTTGTTGCCGGAGTGTCGAGTCTTTCTGGATCCGATACCAGCCAGTTGTAGGGCCACTTGGCCTCCAAGAAGAACCCCTGGAGGGGTTCTTCTTTCTAGGCAAATTCTGGAGTTTGGGCTGGAAGACAACAGGCCTCAAGGTTTCCTACCGCTTTTTGTTTCCCGGATAGTGTTTTTCATCTGCTCCATCTTGGTCATGCACCCCTACTTTCCCTTCTGGTTACCCACGGACGATTCCCTCCGATGTGTGCACCACCGGCCTGCAGTAGTGCGACTTCGCCCACAGGGAGGGAAGGCGGCTCTTCAAGAAGAGGCATTCTTCCCTCAAACCGAGGAAGTGCAACCTTTCAGCTGTTGCACGATGGAGTGGAGGGCTGTTAGTGGGAACAGTCTTCACAGAAAAGGCGTGCACGGTCTGGCATGACCTTTTTATCTTACGATCTCCACTTCGATCTCTCTGTGGAGCACTGGGTTTGGTGGTAGCCGATGTCGTATGCCGCCACCTTAAGGTGTTTCCACCACTTGCCGTTCGTATCTGAATTATTCCACGACTCTTTAAGAGCCCGCAATTTGTCTAACACTAAGGCTGCCTTTCATCCCACCACTAAAAGGAGTGGGCTTTCCCAACAGCCTTCGGAAAATTCTCGAAAAAATCCTTGTTTTTATGTGAAAATTTCGGTAATATTTTATCAGGTGTTCAACATGGTTCGTCTCAAAGATATCGCGGAGAAGGCAGGGGTAAGCATTGCTACTGTTTCAAAGTTCCTTAGTGGGAAGGGTTCTGTATCACCTGCTGCAGAGGAGCGTATTCGGCAAGCGATAGAATCTCTGGGTCTGAAGGCCGAGAACATACCGCGCAGGAAAAACAGCCTGAAAGCTATAGGTGTCGTCATTCCCGATATTGAAAATCCCTTTTTTTCGAGCATGGTAAAATCGTTAGAATTGCTTCTGTTCCGTTACGGGTTTTTCCTCCTCCTTTGCAACACTGAGAACGATGTCAGTCTCGAGGAGCACTTTATTCATTATCTCAACAAGAGTGGAGTGAAGGGAATCTTTCTTGTCCCTGCATCGAGCACAAGGCATGCGCAATCTTTGCACTCCGGTATGCCTATAGTACTTCTTGACAGGAGCATTCGGGGTGCTGATTTGCCACTTGTGGCCACAAACCACTATCAGGGAGCAAGGATTGCCGTTTCATATTTGCTGCAGAAAGGGAGGCAACGAATTGCCTTTGTGGGTGGACGAAGGGATGTCAACGTTTACGAAGAGCGGTTTCGGGGGTACAGGGATGAACTTTCCGAGAGAGGTTTTGAAGTGGATCCCAATCTTATCGTCGAAGGTGATTTCTCTTTCCATGGAGGGTATCATGCTATTGATGTTCTCCTTACCAGAACGCGCTCTTTTGATGCTATTTTTGCAGCGAATGACTTAGTTGCCCTTGGTGCCATTGAGCGATGTCAAGAGAAGGGTATCCGTGTTCCTGATGAAGTTGCTGTTGTGGGCTTCGATGACATCTGGTTATCTCGGCTATCACATCCCCGTTTGACTACCGTTCGGCAACCGGTATATGAGCTTTGCAGGGAAGCAATGGTGGTGCTTCTTGAGTCTCTGAACAGGGGGGTGAGACCGGAGCTTCGACTGCTTGAGCCTCAGCTTGTGATTCGGGAATCCTGTTGAGTGTGGCCCTTGGAAGTCTCAGGAACACAATACTTTAGGAGGAGTTGGCTATGAAGAGAGGATCATGGTGGTTCTTTGTGATTCTTGCGTGCGTGGCGGGACTTTCCCTGAGTGGGATGGCATTTGCCGAGGAAATTCGTGTCGCGATTCAGAGCTTCGCCCACGAAGCCCTCAAGCCCTTTATTGAGCAGTTTGAAACCCAGACTGGCATCAAGGTCATTCTTGAATCTATGCCTTCTTCAGGAACGGATGCTCTGACGAAGCTCACCACGTACTACAGAGCCGGCCAGAGCCCGTACGATGTTGTGAGTGACGCGGATGAGGCTTCACCAGCTTTTGCCCGCGCCGGCTGGCTTGAACCACTCAACGATGTTTTGCCCCCCGATTTCTTTGACGATTTCCCGCCCAGCATGCTGGAATCCGAAAAGGTCTGGAACTGGCTTGACGATAAAGTATACCGGGTCCGGCACAGCTTTGAATTCGGGTATTTCTTCTACAGGAAAGACTGGTTTGACGAGATGGGCCTTTTGCCCCCGGCAACCTGGGAAGAGATGGTGGACATCGGGAAGAAATTCACTGCCCAAGGAAAGATTGGTGTGGAGGACGCACTGAGCAAACCTGCGCTCCTTTACGTGTACGTCGCGTATCTCACCATACAGGCAGGAGGGAATCCCTTCGCTTTTGACGAAGGATTCAAAACGGCGGTCAAGTTCATTCACGACATGATTTACGAGTACCAGGTGTTCCCCAAGGAGGCGCTGAACAAGAACTACGATCAAATCAACGAGGACTACATGAACGATCGGGTAGCCATGATGCGGCAGTGGCCGTACTTCTACAGTGTAACTCGAAGCAATACCGAGTGGTACCGTGAAGGAAAAGCCGAGATTGCGTTACCTCCACGGGGACCGGTAAGCAATGCGTCCTGGGCTGGAGGCTGGGGATGGGAGATCCCGAAATTTGCCAAAAACAAAGAAGGAGCGAAAAAATTCATTCAGTTCATTCTCTCGAAGGAAATAGCCCCAAAACTCGCCCGAGCAAACAGCTGGTTCATGAATCCTCGCTACTCGGTTATGGCAGAGCTGGGTGACGAGGGCCTTGCGAAGTACATGAAGTGGTACAGCGACAACAACGTTCCGGCTCCTCGTCCATATCATCCACGTGTCGCAGAGGCGCAGAATATCGTTGATGACGTTGTCTCCGCGTACCTCATCGGTCAGATGACGCTTGAGGAGGCTGTCGAGCAAGGAAAGAAGATGATGGCTGAGCTCGGAGAATAACAGCCTTCTCCCGCCCTGGTGAGCGTTCTGGTACCAGGGCGGGAGAGGTCGAAAGGAGTGGCAAAATGCTGTGAGAACTTTTGGAATTTCCCGAAAAAGGCTGTACTACGCCCTGGTCCTCATCCTCCCGGCACTGGTTCTCCGTTTGTTCACCTCTCTGTATCCTGTGGTGTACACAGTTTACCTGGCTTTCTTTAAGGTGAACCCTATTATTGGCGTGCACACGTATGCTGGGTTAGCGAATTTTCAGAAGATGGTTTCGGATCTCGTTGTTCGGGAAAGCGTGTTTTTTACCGTCTTTTTTACGTTTCTTTCTATCGCTTTCCAGACCTCACTCGGCCTTCTCGTGGCGTTGTTGCTCAACAAGCGCTTCACCCTGAGGTATTTTGCACGGACCATTAACCTTATCCCCTGGGCAATTCCGATGATCGTTGTGGCTTTGGGTTTCCGTTGGATGTTCGACAGCGAATACGGCATTATCACCGACCTGATCGCCCGTATCATCGGTTTTCGTTTTGCCTGGCTCATCCATCCCTGGGGAGCTCGATGGGCGATTGTTCTTGCCAATGTCTGGAAGAACACGCCTTTTGTGGCTATTCTTTTCCTTGCCGGCCTCCAGAGCATTCCTTTAGAACTCTACGAGGCAGCACGGGTTGATGGCGCTTCTTCCTGGCACTGTTTCCGGTATATTACCATCCCCTTTCTTGCTCCTGTCGTCATGACTACGGTACTTTTCTTCACCGTATGGTACCTGGCGACGTTCGACATCGTGTATGGTATGACAGGGGGCGGTCCTGGTTTTTCCACGGCCATCATGTCGTACAAGATTTACCAGGAGACCTTTTCTCACATGAACTTTGGGTATGCTTCGGCGTTAAGTATTCTACTCTTTTTCCTCGTGGGTATCCTGGGGATTGTTTTTCTCCTGCTTTCGAGGCGGGTTGAGATTCTTTTGTGATGGAGAGGAGTCGATCGCCATGGATTTTGAAGACAGGCGAACAAACCTTCTGGTCACCTATGTTCTGCTTGTGCTCTATGTTTTTGTTACCCTTTTCCCTTTTTACTGGATTTTCATTTCTTCGGTGACCCCGAAGCACAAGCTTTTTTCTATTCCCCCACTGTATTTCCCCCGGTACTTCACCATGGAGAATTTCTCACGCATGATCAACAACATCCCCTTCTACGCGTATTTGCGCAACTCCCTCTGGTTCTCGCTTTCTTCGAGCGCTATTTCGGTGCTTTTGAGTTTTTTTGCTGCATATGCTTTTGCCCGCATTCGTTTTCGGGGAAGCAATGTTTTGTTGTTGCTCTTCCTCATGAGCATTGCTCTTCCGCCTATCACAACGGTGATTCCTCTTTACGAGCTCTATGGCCGGGTCAATCTTCTGAACAGAATTGAGGGCATGGTTGTGGCCATGTCAAGCCTCATTACCCCCTTCACCATATGGGTCCTTATTGCTTTCATCAAACAGGTACCGGTTGAGATTGAAGAAGCAGCTGCTATCGATGGTGCGGGCTTCTTTCGCATCCTCTTTCGTATTTCCCTCCCCCTTATTCTCCCTGCTGTTGGGACCATGTTCGTCATCAATTTCATCACGAGCTGGAACGAACTCCTGTATCCTCTGGTGTTTGGAGTTGACGCAAAGAGTAAGACCCTGACCGTTGGTTTAACCGAAGTCGCTCTGGAATCCACAGCATATGGGAAACCCTGGGACCTCATGAGCGCACTCAGCGTGGTGATGATTATCCCGGTGGTGGTTCTCGTTATCATCTTCCAGAGGACCATCGTCGAAGGTTTGACTCGAGGAGCTATCAAGTAGGAGGATACCATGATTGTGCCCAACCTTTCCCTGGACGAGAAAAAAAGGTTTCTGCAACGGTTTTGGAGAAGGGAAGAAAGGGGGCCGGTGTTTTACATCGGTTCTCCGGCAAGGAACGCCTTTCAGGGAAATACCCTGCCGTCCTTTGAGGAATTGCTGAACCTCGAGCTTTCTCGCCTTATGGCTCGCCGACACATTCTCGATTTCGACATCCCTGCGCTCCGAACAGATTTCGGTACCGGAATTTTCCCTTCGGCCTTTGGCTGTCCCCTGCGGTATGAGGAAGGTCGGTATCCGTGGAGTGAGCCAATCATCTTTGACGACCCCAGTGCCGTTTACCGTTTGCGAAAGCCTTCGGTGACGGATGGCCTGCTCGGGAGGGTTCTGGAGTTTACCCGCTTTGCTGTCCAGCGCACAGAGGGAAAGTTTCCAATCAAGATGACTGACCTTCAGGGACCGCTGGACATCGTGTACCTTCTCTGGGAGAGCAACAGTTTTTTCCTCGCACTCTTCGACGCTCCTCAGGCTGTGCACCATCTCTTGAACATCGTTACTGAACTTCTCATAGAGTTCGTCAAAGCCCAGAAAACTCACGCCCTGGGCGCAGAATTCATCCCCTGTCATCTCCCTCACTATATTCCCTGGGGGGAAGGCATCTGTGTGAGCGAAGACCTCCTGGCACTTCTTTCTCCGGATCTCTACAGAGAATTCGCTCTGCCATACCTGAACGCTCTGTCTGATGAGTTTGGGGGAATTTTTATTCACTCCTGCGGGAACTTCACGCAGAACCTCGATGTCCTTTGTGAGGTACGGGGACTGAAAGGCGTAGATTTTGGGGCAACCGAAACGCCTTTTGAGAATGTCGTGGCCAAGCTTGGAGGGAAAGTTGTGCTTTCTCCCCATCTCGGGCTCAACAAGGATATCCACTTCTTCACCGTCACCGAATACCTCTTCCACCTCAAGAAGGTCGGGCAACACACTCCCTTTCTGTACATTCTCGTGGATACCACGAACTCACTTCTCGGGCACGATATGTGCTGGCGTCCTGAAGAACTTGAAGCAATATACACCGTTTTTGCATCCTGGGGTGATGGTCATGGGGAGTAGAGCAAGAGCTCGGGCGGCCTTCTTTCTTGAACCAACAGATCGTATTCCCCACTGGGAGTTTCTGGCCAATCCTGAATTTGAGCGCCGGTTAACGGGGATAGATCCCGAAATCCATCCTCAGAAGGCCCGTCTTAGAACCCTGGAGCTTTTGGCCATCGATGTGGAGATTCCACCCCGCACGGATGCACCACCCCGTTTTCAGACCCTTGAGGATGGGACGGTGGTCAACGTTCGGGGAAAGGTCGTGAGTCGCTGGGGCGGTGGAACAACCTGGGAGTGGGATCACGGGTCGAGGTTCACTTCTATCGAGGAGGTTTTACGTTTTGACCCGGTCAGTACGTTTCTTGAGCAGCCATCTGAAGAAATCTCCGAGGATATCGATCCCCTCCAGCGGTTCCTCCATCTCCCCCTCGAGGAAATGGCCAGGAAACTGAACGAGGACTTCCATTATCTGCAGGATCTCGTTGGAGAGCGGGCGCTCGTTCCAGGACACTATTACCGTACTCTTCTGATGTGGCCGTTGATGCTTTTTGGTTGGGAACATTTTGCGGAACTTGCGTATCTCTACCCTGCTGAATTCCATCGCATCTGGAAGGGGTTTGCAGAAATCTCTTTAAAAGTCACCTCTGCCTTTGCTCTCACTGACATCGAAGTTTTTACGAGTCACGATGACCTCTGTACCTCTCGTGGCCCAATTTTTAATCCGAAATGGTACAGACAACACCTGTATCCCTACTACGAAATGATCTGGGAACCCCTGAAGCAAAAGGGGAAGAAGGTGATTTTCATCTCTGACGGGAAGATCGACGAGGTCATTGACGACGTTTTAAGCTGTGGCGCTGACGGGTTTTTTGCCGAAAGCTATACGGACCTCGAAGGTTTGAGCAAAAAGTACGGTCAAACCAAGGTTATGTTTGGCAACATCGACGGAAGGATTCTCGAGGCCGGGACAAGGGAAGACATTGCCAGGGAGGTCGAACGTTGTACCCGCTTTGGGAAAGAATGTCCTGGGTACTTTTACAGCGTTTCGAACCACCTGACGCACACAATTCCTCCCGAGAACATTTTCTATTACTTTGCGATTTGCGAAGAACTGGGAAGGCGATGAGCTACGAGGAGGGTTTAAGCCATGTATCTCCATTTTGTGAGCCACACCCACTGGGATCGGGAATGGTATGAGACCTTTGATGCCTTTCGATTTCGTCTGGTGAGGTTAATTGACCGACTTCTTGCAATTCTTGAGAAGGACCCGAGTTATCGGTATTTCCTCCTGGATGGACAAACGATCGTTCTTGAGGACTATCTGGAAATTCAGTCCCATCACGAGGAAAGGCTCCGGAGGCTTATCGAGGAGGGGAGGATTTTCGTCGGTCCCTGGTATGTTCTGACCGACGAATTCCTTGTCAGCGGTGAAACCCATATTCGGAACCTTCTTTTCGGGCATCGCCTCATGCAGGCGTTTGGTGGAAAGCATGGCGTTGGGTATCTCCCTGATGCTTTTGGTCACATTGCCCAGATGCCTCAGATTTTACGAAAAAGTGGTATCCCGTATGCCATTTTCTGGCGAGGAGTACCACGGGAGGTCACAAAGAGTGAGTTTCTCTGGAAGGCCCCGGATGGTTCAACGGTTTTGACCGTGTACATGCCCTTTGGGTATGGTATTGCTGCCCGCCTTCCTCAAGACGAGGAGAGCCTTGTGCGCAGGATACGTGGGCTTATCGAAAAGCTCTCACCTTTTGCGACCACTGAGCACCTCCTTTTGATGAACGGCAGCGACCATGTAGAGCCCGATGAGGACCTTGGGCGGAAACTCACCCTCCTTCGCCAGGCACTTCCTGAGCACGAGGTGTTGCACTCGAATCTCCCGTACTTTTTCCGGAAAATCGCGGAAGAGGCGAAGGACTTGTCCACGTACGAGGGGGAGTGGCGAGCCGATGATATGACGTATTTGCTTGGAGGGACACTGTCCACAAGGGTATATCTCAAAATACGACATGCTTTCTGTTCGTATTTTCTCGAACGGTGGTTGGAACCCCTGTACGCCGCCCTCGTTCTCTGGGGTGTCCCATACCCGAAAACCTTTCTCACATACCTCTGGAAACTGCTTCTTGAGAACTCTCCCCATGATTCGATATGTGGCTGTAGCATCGACGCTGTGCACGAGGAGATGATGCAGCGGTATCGGCGAATTGAAACCGTAGCCTGGAAACTCGTCGAGGAGGCAAGGAAAAACATTGAGAAGTTCTGTAGCGGGGAACACGAGGTAGTCCTTGTTTTTAACCCCTACCCTTATCCCGTGAGTACGTACCTTGAGGGGACGGTGTACCTTCGAAAGAGAAAAATTCGCGAGGTGGATTTTGAAATCAGCAAAATCCGCTCTTACGAATTCCAGGAAGAGGAATGTTTTCCATCCCTGAAGCTTCAGGGTAAAGAAGAGGTTATCGTTCCAGAGATTCTCGAAAGCTCCTGGACGACGCTTCTCGAAACCCCGCCGGATACCCTTCCCGAGATTTTCCGGGCTCAGCGTTACGTGATAGGGTTCTGGGTCCACGACCTTCCTCCTTTGGGCTGGAGGGCCTTTCGAATTGTCCCTCGAGAATCGGGACGTAAAGGGGTTTTGTTCCATCAGGAGGACCGTTTCTTCCTCGAGAACGAGTTTTATCGGCTTCAGATTACGCCTTCAGGAAGCATTGATCTTCTGGAGAAGGAGACACAAAAGCGATTCACCCTTGGTCCTGTGTTTGAAGACGGAGCCGACGCTGGTGACGAGTACGATTATTCTCCATGTGTCCGCGACCTTATTCTCCGAAGCGATGATTGTCCCCCTGAGATATCCTGGCAGAGAAAAGACCGTTATGTTCAGAGTGTCCGCTTGCAATACCACATGAGCATTCCCCGTTCCCTGGCTTCCGATTGGAAAAGCCGGAGCGAGGAAAGAGTCGTCCTTCCCGTGACGCTGGATGTTCGTCTCGTTCAGGGGTCGCGGAGGATCGAGCTTGACGTTGAAGTGGAGAATACGGCTCAGGACCATCGGTTGCGTGCATTATTTTTCGCGCCTCTGAGGCCCCGACATCATTTCGCCGATGCTCACTTTGCCCTTCTCCAGAGGGAGAACGACGGAAGAACGTACCCGCAAAACGACTTCGTGTTCCTTGAAGACGATGGTTGTGTGTTCGCCGTTTTCAACCAGGGGCTTCGAGAGTACGAGATACGGCCGGTTGAGAGTGGAACGTGCATTGCGGTGACACTTCTGCGGGCTGTGGGTTGGCTCTCCCGGGACGACCTGCTCACTCGGAAAGGGGATGCGGGGTGGAGCCTCCCTACAGAGGGAGCCCAGTGTCCCGGTCGCCACAGATTTCGTCTTGCAGTACTCTTTGGCGGAGGGAAGGCGGTGGATTTTTCCTTGCACCGGGAAGCCCGCCTTTTCACCAACCCTCCTCTGGTGTTCCAGGTTTCGGGGACTCTGGAGCACCCGCTTGATGGATGGACGCTGTTGCAATGTGATAACCCGGCTATTGTGCTCAGTGCCCTTAAGGTACGAGAAAAAGGCGAGGGGCTGGTGGTACGGGTATACAACCCTGCGGATGTTCCTCAGCGTTTTCGGGTAATTTTCCGTCCGGTTGTTCTTGAGGTCTGGAGGCTTTCTTTGCTTGAGGAGGAAGAAGAACGCCTTGCGATACGCGGGAATAGCCTCGAAGGGGTGCTGGCACCTTATGAAATTGCGACCTGGGGCGTGATCTTCGCCCCTGGAGGGGGTGATTTTCGGTGACCTCAAAAGAGCGAATGATCATCGCCCTTGAACGGGGAAAGCCGGATCGCCTTCCCGTAACCGTTCACCAGTGGCAGCGGTATCACCTTGAGACGTACCTCGGTGGTATGAGCGAGCTCGAGGCTTTCGAGTACTTTGGTCTGGACGCAGCTGTTCAGTATGTCCAGGAAATGGAACAATTCTGGCTCGCTAACCCCAACTTTGCCAGATTTTCTACCCCAACCTGGCGACATGAGGTGACCGTGGTGAGGGATAACCCTGACGACTGGGAATACCATCACACGATCACAACGCCCGAGGGAGTACTCACGTACAGGACTGCTGGGAATCGAAAGACGGTTTGGGTAACGGAATACCTCATTAAGCACGAAGAGGATATCGGACTGATTCGAAAGTACATGCCAGTGCATCGCCTCGACGTGAAAGCGGTCAACACGCTGTA
>Ga0123519_10015119_pt1 | contig 10875 bp, 9 predicted proteins | sample YelNatPaOPRAMG02_FD_87396 | JGI IMG/M metagenome (GOLD analysis project Ga0123519, IMG submission 87396) | Hot spring microbial communities from Yellowstone National Park - Yellowstone National Park OP-RAMG-02 (version 2) | ecosystem: Environmental > Aquatic > Thermal springs > Hot (42-90C) ... | reverse complement strand
TGGTATTTCAACGGGATATTGAAAAGCTAAAAACAAACCCTCACGTGAACGAATTTCTGTTTCCATCTCTAACAAATTTTTTGAATCGAACTCAATAGTTCCATCAGTAACAACATATTGTTTATTTCCAGCGAGCACTGAGGCAAGAGTAGTTTTGCCTGAACCATTTGGTCCCATAATTGCATGAACTTCACCAGGATTAATTTCCAAATTAATACCATGCAATATTTGATTGCCATTAATATTAGCTTTTAAATTTTGAATTTTTAATAAAGACATAAAATTCCTATATTTTTCTAAATTAAAATAAATAAATAAATTAATTAACCGACACTTCCTTCTAAACTTATTTGCAAAAGTTTTTGAGCCTCCACTGCAAACTCCATTGGAAGTTGCATAATAACTTCACGAGCATAACCATTGACAATCATTCCAACAGCGTCTTCGGTGGTAATGCCTCTTTGGTTTAAATAAAAAATTGCTTCGTCTGAAATTTTAGAAGTTGTAGCTTCGTGTTCCACAATTGCTGTGTTGTTTTCAACTTCAATATATGGGAATGTATGAGCACCACATTTATCGCCAATTAAAAGAGAATCGCATTGGGTATAATTGCGGGTATTATTTGCTTTTTTATTTATTTTGACGAGTCCTCTATAGCTGTTATCGCTAAAACCTGCCGAAATACCTTTTGACACAATTCTACTGCGAGTGTTATTGCCAAGGTGAATCATCTTTGTGCCTGTATCTGCTTGTTGATAATTATTTGTCATTGCTACCGAGTAAAATTCACCAATGGAATTATTTCCTTTTAAAATACAAGATGGATATTTCCAAGTTATAGCAGAACCTGTTTCTACTTGTGTCCAAGATATTTTTGAATTATCTCCATCGCAAATTCCCCGCTTTGTAACAAAGTTATAAATACCACCTTTGCCTTCTTTATCGCCCGGATACCAATTTTGAACTGTTGAATATTTAATTTCTGCATTTTGATGGGCAAAAAGTTCAACAACAGCGGCATGCAGTTGGTTCTCATCTCTCATCGGAGCGGTGCATCCTTCTAAATAACTCACATAAGATCCTTCGTCTGCTACTATCAAAGTTCTTTCAAATTGACCAGTCTGAGAGGCATTTATTCTAAAATATGTTGATAACTCCATTGGACAACGTTTCCCTTTGGGAATATAAACAAATGAGCCATCAGAAAAAACTGCGGCATTTAATGCGGCAAAGTAATTATCTGTATAAGGGACTACACTACCTAAATATTTCTTGATTAAATCTGGGTGTTCTTGGATTGCTTCACTGATTGAGCAAAAAATAATTCCTACTTCGGCTAATTTATCTTTGAAAGTCGTTGCAACTGAAATACTATCCATTACAGCATCTACGGCAATACCTGCCAGAAGTTTTTGTTCTTCTAATGGAATACCCAATTTATTGTATGTATCACGAATTTCCGGGTCAATTTCATCTAAATTCTTTGGCTTAGATGAATTTTTTGGTGCCGCATAATAATAAATTGATTGGTAATCAATTGGTGGATATTTAACTTTTTGCCAATTTGGTTCTTTCATAGTTTTCCAATGTCTATACGCTTTTAATCGCCAATCAAGCATAAATTTAGGCTCTTTTTTCTTTTCTGATATGAACTTTATTATTTCTTCGTTTAATCCAATTGGCGAATACTCTTGCTCTATGTCAGTAACAAAGCCATACTTGTAGTCGCTTTGGGTTAATTCTTCTATTAAATTATTTTCTTGCTCAGCCATTTATAACCTCTTTTGTATTCATAGTATATCACTCAATTTTATTGATTTTAAAAGAATATCTATTTTTTTTTGGATTTCAAATAATGGTTTTTGAATATTACAATTTCCATTTAGTTTACAAAATTTATTGACCTGTTCATCAAATGAAAAACTTGTATCTATTTTGAGTTTTTTTTGATTTAAAGTAGTACTACAATCTACTATTGATGGGTAAACGCCCATTCCAATAAAAAAGTCTAACAATGTTAATTCATTAATTCTTGTATTTAATGAATAACCTACATTTGCACCATTGTGTGATTGAATTAATCCAATTTTCATTAACCTTTGTAATGATTTTGCTGTAAATTGATATGGTATGCCGGCAATCTTTGATATTTCTTTTGCAGAAAGAAAAGTCTTTGACTTTTTATCATTTAAAGTCTTTATAGCCATTAAGGCATATTCTATATTCTTTGGAATTTTTAACATATCAATTTAAAATTAAATTATTAACGAAATTAAAATCCGACTATTTTAATCTGAATTAAATTTTTTTTAGTCTTTTTCAAAAAGATAACCTTATTAAAGGCTTAATATTTGGTATTTATCTTTTTTGGCTTTTACAGCATATTGAATCGACGAACTAAGTTGTTATATAAAGGCTTTAAAAAGTGGTATTTTGTACCGAGGGAGGGATTTGAACCCCCGACACATGGATTATGATTCCATTGCTCTAACCAACTGAGCTACCCCGGCGTATTGAATTTCAAACTTTAAGAACTTATAAGAAATACAAAATTACGAAAAAATTATGAACTTTCCAAAATTTTCTTAATTTCATCTCTCAATTTTGCTGCGGCTTCATAATTTTCATCTTTTATGGCTTTATCTAATTGAGATTGCAACACATCTAACCTCTTGTTACCACTGGAATGAATAGATTGTTGTTCTGTTTTAGACACTGGCTGTTGAAAATTCTGGAATGTCCCTTCGGGTTCATTTTGAATAGGAGTAACGCCTGCTTCTTCCATAATTTCTGAATTAACAAAAATCGGAGTATTTGTACGAACAGCAATGGCAATTGCATCACTTGGTCTGCAATCAATTTGAATACCTTCATTTTCAAAAATTAATTTAGCATGGAATGTTCCTACATCAAGGTTATCAATAAAAACTTCATTCAATTGGTATCCAAACGTATCAAATATAATTTTAAATAAATCATGGGTAAGTGGTCTGGGAGGCTCTACTCCTTCTAATTCAAAGGCAATAGATTGTGCCTCAAAAGCACCAATAATAATTGGTAAACGATTATTGCCTTCTAATTCCTTTAAAATTAGAGCAAATGCATTATTGCCGGGTGTTGCAGATATTCCTAATATTACTACTTGTACTTTATCCATTTCTTTCTTTCTTTTTTCCTTAAGACGTTTTAAAACAAATTTTAAGATATTTAATGAATTAATTTGTTTATGTAAAATTTAAATAAAATTGCTTGGTTTTATTCTATTTTTTATTCTATTATAAGATAAATAAAAATTTAACTTATAATGTCTCTTCGTTTTAATTCATTTAATATTCGTCTGACGATTATTTTGCTTGAACCAGCAGATTGGAAGATATAATCTTTTGCTTTTATGCCTGTTTCTAATCTTAATGAAGAGTTAATACACATTTGTTTTATCCATCTTTCCAAATCGTTTGCATTTTTAACAGATGTTAGGACGCTCATTTGTTTTAAAATTTGAGCATCAGTGGATTTAGTAAGATTTGGACCAGTTGCAATCGGTAAACCATAGCCTGCCGCTTCAGTAACACTATGTACCCCTTCGCCAAAAGCACCGCCTATATATGCCAAATTACCAATACCATACAAACTCAGCAAATAACCTATTGAATCGACTACTATGTCGTTATCTTTGATTTGTTCAGATAATGTTTGACAATTTTGCGTTTTTAAACAACTTGCAAATTCGCTAAAAAGGACATAATGATCTAATTTATTAGTTAATCGTTCAATATTTTCTTTTGTTGGTTCATGGAGAACGTAAATTATTCTTAATTTGACATTTAAATCCTCTCTTACTTTTTGAATTGCAGGAATAAGGATATTTTCGTCTTGCTCCCAGATACTTCCTGCTACTAAAATTAATTCCTTTTCATCAAATAGTAATTTAGGAATTATCGGGAACTTTTCTGATTCTTTTACAAATTTACAAATTCTATCAAAGCGTGTATCAGAAAGCGTATGTACATTATACTGCAAACCTAACTTAATAAAATAATTTGAGTGACTTTCACCAATTGTAAAGATTCTATTGAATAAGTGCATATTTGATTTAATGAATCTGCGTGCAATAAAAGAATGTGCAAAGAATTTATTTGAAGGTTTTGTAGCATTTATTAAATAAATAGGAATATGTTTAGATTTTAGTGCAAGAAGATGGTTTCTCCAAATTTCATAACGGACAAAAACAGCAAAATTTGGTTGGATTAAATTGATGAATTGCTCTGCCCATTGTTTTTTATCAAGTGGGATATAGCAAATCCTATCTATTAATTTATAATTTTGTTGGGAATTAAATCCGGAAGGCGAGAAAAAGGACGCAATGATAAAAATATGAGGCGATTCTTTTTTTAACAATTCAATTACAGGCTTTGCTTGCTCGAACTCACCCATAGAAGCAGAATGGAACCAAATTCGTATTCTATCATCGGGTAAATCTTTCAAATTTTCCCAAGATTTAAATACGTTTGATTCTCTTACCAATAATTTTTTGTTGTATTTTTTAAAATGTTTTACAAAAAAAAGAGCTATTGGTAAAAATATATAATTATAAAAAAAGTCCATTAGTCTATTAAAGCAATTAAATTATTTACCGCAGAAATTAGGGTTACGCTTTTCTAAGAACGCTGATGTTCCTTCTTTAAAATCTTGTGTTCCACAGATATCACCAAAGCGGAAAGATTCATAAGCAAGACCTTCTTGTAAATCTAAATTTTGACTGGAATTAACACATTCAACAGCGGCAGAAACAGCAAGAGGTGCTTTTGTTAGAACGAGTTCAACAAATTCAATAGTTTTTGGCAGTAATTCGTCATTTGGAAAAACATCATTTACTAGACCAATTGACTTTGCATATTGCGCATCAATAGTTTTTGCTGAAATTATTAATTCCAGGGCTTTTGCTTTACCGACAATTTTTGGTAACCTTTGTGTAGCACCATAACCGGGTATAATGCCAAGATTTACCTCCGGTTGACCCATTTTAGCTTTTTCACTTGCAAAGCGAATATGACAAGATAAAGCAAGTTCCAAACCGCCACCAAGTGCAAACCCATTTATTGCTGCAATCACAGGAATTCGCAATTGTTCCAAACGTAACATAACTTTTGAGCCAAATTCTGAAAATTGCTTTCCTGAACGGACGTTTGAGGAATTGAGTTCTTTAATATCAGCACCTGCGGCGAAAGCTTTATCGCCACTGCCTGTTAATATTAAAGCATTTATGCTCTCGTCAAGTTCTATTTCTTTAATCAAAGTGTCAAGCTCTGTAAATAATTGAAAATTAAGAGCATTTAACTTATCAGGACGATTTAAAGTAATTATTCCGTAATTACTTCTTTTTTCAAATATTATTGTTTGATAATCCATTTCTTTTTTCTTATTAATTTTACAAAAAACAAAATTACAAAATTTGAAAATGCAATATAAAGAAAAATTTAATTTTACTGTCAAGTTCTTATTAATTATTTTTTTTTCATTTTTGATAATGACAAATAATTCAGAAGCAAAACATAAGAAGAAAAAGAAAAGGCATAAAATTGTCAGGATTGCAAACATTAATATTAAAACATCTAAATTGCTCAAAGAACAACAAATTGCAGATGGGCTTGAATACCAACAAATCTTAATGGGCAATGGGAAGTATTGGTTTAACGTGCATATTGCAGAGTTTGATTTACATAATCCCAAATTAAAATTGTTTATATCAAAGGCGGGTGAAAACATTAACGATTTAGAAAGCTTGCCTACTTATGTTAACGACTACAATTCAACACATCAAGATAGCATCTTAATAAGTGTTAATGGGAATTTTTGGCGGGCATATTCTAACAGCCCAATTGGTCCAACAATCATAAATGGTGAAGTTCTCGAGATAAACAAGCATAAAAATTGGAGCAGTTTTTTTGTTGATTCTGCCAATGTTCCATTTATTGATAATTTTGACATTTCAGGGTCTTTTGTTTTAAATAATAAAAAATACAATATTGATTTTATTGATAAAAGATATGATTCATTAGGGATTAGTTATTATAATCATTTTGCAGGCGACACAATTCCCTTTATCCGTACAACGGCAATAGCAAGAGCATTAGAATCCGCATATAATCAATGGCAAATAGAACTTTCAGATATGGGCGAAGATTCCACTGAAAATCCCTTTGATACAGTTTCTTTTATGAATACATTTAAAGCAAGTGAAAGAGAAAAATCAATTGAACAAAATCTTCCAAAAGTTCTTGTGAAATTGTTAGAACCACATGCGATTAATAAAACGTTTTGTGGAATTGTTGTTAAAATAAAACATTCAGCAATTGAATGCCCTGAAAACTGTGTGGTAGTGTCATTTGGCAAAGATTTACCTGATGATGTATTGCCAAAAATTAATGATACGTTGAAATTTACTTTTGAAACGAATTCTAATCAAGACCATCGCTTTGTTTTGGGTGTATCAGGTACGCCGAGAATTGCTCGTAAAGGTAATGCAAAACAAGAATCAAAAGAAGAAGGAAACTTCGGAAAAAGATTTATATACTATCAATTGCCTAGAACACTTTTGGGGTATAATGCAAATAAAACAAAGATGTATTTTATTACTGTGGAAGGGACAAATTCAAAATTAAGGCAATACGGAGCTAATTTGAACGATTTATCAAAAATAGCAAAGTATCTGAAACTTTATGATGCGATAAATTTAGATGGTGGCGGTTCTTCAACTTTTGTCTTTGCAGGAAAAAATTTAATGCGTAAATATGACCCAACTTCGTCAAGAAAAATTTCTATAATAGTTGGAGTTAAGAAAAAGTAATTTTAATAAAGCAAATAATAATTTTAATAAAGCAAATAATTTTTACGTAGTTTTAGAAACTCAATCAAACCATTTGTTGTTTCTCTCATAATTTCTTCTTTGCTTCCTTTGTTAAAAAGGAGCTCAAAGATATGTTCATTACCTGTTGCTTTGTTAAACATTTGTTTTTTTGATTGTTCAATTTTTTCTGGATTAAAATATTGAGGATAAATTGAGCGTAATTTTAAAAGCAGTTCTATTCCATTGGTAAATGGAGTGAAATCATTAGTTTTTTCAAAACGTAGTAAAAAACCTTTACAAAGTAAATTTGCATATTTCCCATAAACTGGAACAAATTCAGTTTGTAGTAGTTTAACACCATTAAATTCTAAATTTTCGAAAGTAGCAAAAAAGTCGTTATCAAAATCGGGTGTACCAAAATATTGAAATGGCAAATTTGTTCCAATTCCAACACTAAACAAGCCAAGTTCACCAATCCAACCAAGCATTGCGGCACCACGGACAGCATCAACTGATGGTATGTTTGGCGAAGTTGGCACCCAATTTAAACCAGTATCTTCCCACTGCATCCATCTTTGCCATCCTTCCATTTTTATAATTTTTAATTTAATCTCGTAATTTTTTACTTTATTTTCATTAGCCCAATCTTCATCTTTCATCATCAAAGCAAGTTCGCCTATTGTTAATCCAGGCAAATAGGGGACTGGGATTAATCCAATAAATGATCGCAAATTTAAATTTAATACATTCCCATCAACAGAAACTCCACCAAGTGGATTGGGTCTATCTAATATTATTATTTCTTTATCCAATTCTGCCGCTGATTGCATTAAATAATACAAAGAACTGACAAAAGTATATGCTCTAACTCCAATATCTTGTATATCAACAACTATAATATCAAATTTATCAGATAAAGTAGCCGGTATTTTCTTCCCATCTCCATAAAGTGAAATTACTGGAATATTCCAATAATAACTATTTTCAACTTTTTCGCCAGCAGATTTATTTCCATAAAGTCCGTGCTCTGGTGTTAATATCATAGCAAGAGTGCAAACTTTTGAGTTTGCTAAAATTTCTAATGTTAAATTGCCTTTGCTATCTCGTCCTGAAAAATTTGTAAAAAGGGCTACTCGTTTTCCAGAAATTTCACTAAAATTGTGCTCAACTAATACATCAATTCCCAATTTAATTTTAACATCAGAACTTGAATAAATGGAATTTGCTCGTAAAAAAATAATAAAAATTATTAAAATATATTTTCTATAAGATTTTTTTCTTGTTTTTGTCATTTAAATTTTTTTTAAAAAACAAAATTACTTAATTTTGAATAATTAATAATTTGAATTGGGGGATATATTAAAAAGGTATTGTTTTCATTTTTGTTTTTTATTTCTTTTATTAATTTATTTGCTCAAGATTATTTAGAAGTAAAACCTCAAAAAGGTGATGGACTAATCACGTTATTAAAGAAGTATGGACTTCCTACAGATTCTGATTATATAAAGTTATTCTTAAAATTAAATGCCAAGAAAGTTGATAAAAATAATCAGATTTTTACACATTTAAAATACAAAATGCCTATTTTACTTTTAACATTTGATGGGACAACTATTCGCTCAAGCTTATCAATTGACGATTATGATTTAGCAAAAAAAATTCAAGATTATAATTTATTCGCTGTTTCGAAAAAATTAAAAAAACAATCGTATCAAACCGATTATATATTATGGGTTCCATTTAGTTATTTAGAAAATATAAAGAATAAAGATAAAGTTGTCAAAAAGAAAGAGTCAGACAAATTAGAAGGCAAAACAAAAACTGCGGGAGCAAAAGAGAAAGTAAAATTAAATGAAAAACACAACTACAAATTTAACACTAAATTATTTGGTCCATCTTATAAGAAAGTAAAGCATTTAGATGACTTATTAACGGGTTGTGTTTTTTATTTAGATCCAGGTCATGGCGGACCAGATCCTGGGGCAATTGGATATAAAGATGGGAAAGAATTAACAGAAGACGAATATGCTTATGATGTAACTTTAAGGTTGGCTCATAATCTTTTAGAGCATAATGCTACAGTTTTTATGGTAATTATTGATTCAACAGATGGGATAAGAGATGAACAATATTTAAAAAACAATACTGATGAATATTTTGGAACGGGTAAGTTAATTACTGGTGACCAAAAAGAAAGATTGCAAGGACGAATTGATTATATTAACTCACTAACATCAAAATTTCCGGAAAAAAAGCAAAGGTTAATTGTAATTCATGTTGATTCTCGTGAAACTGAACAAAGAATAGATGTATTTTTTTACCATAAACCGGGTGATAGTTTAAGTAAAAAATATGCAGAAACTTTAATGGAAACTTTAGAAAGGAAATATAATAATTCACAGCCTGGTCGTGGTTATTCAGGAAATGTTACAGATAGAAATTTGTATATGCTTCGTCGTTCACCTGTTATTTCGGTTTATATAGAACTTGGCAATTTACAGAATCCGCAAGACCAGTTAAGATTTATTAATAAAAATAATCGCCAAGCAATTGCTAATTGGCTCTGTGAAGGAATTCTGCATAATGAAAGACATATTTCAATCCCTAAAAAAAGTAAATTAACATTGAAACAGCCTATAAAAGTTAAAAAAAATACGAAAAGAGTTAAAAAGTAGCACAATGGCTACTTTTTAACTTTACCTTGATTTGCCACAGATTGAATTGCTTTCTTTATTTTATCTTCATCGCCGATGTAATAATGTCTTATTGGATTTAAGTTATCGTCTAATTCATAAACAATAGGTATTCCTGTTGGGACATTGAGATTGACAATTTCCTCGTCGGATATATTGTCCAGATATTTAACCAATGCTCTAATACTATTGCCGTGAGCAACTAATAATACTTTTTTCCCATCTTTAATTTGTGGGACAATTGCGTCGTTCCAAAAAGGTAGAACACGTTGAACAGTATCTTTTAAGCATTCTGTTAATGGTAAAATTTTAGAATCAAGATTTTTATATTTTTCTTCATATCCGGGGAAACGAGCATCATTTCTATCAAGAGCGGGTGGTGGAACGTCATAACTTCGTCTAAAAATTAGAACTTGCTCTTCACCAATTTTTTTAGCAGTTTCTGCTTTGTTTAATCCTTGTAAATCACCATAGTGCCGTTCGTTCAATCGCCAATGCTTAATAACGGGAATCCAGTGTAAATCAAGTTCTTCAAGAACATAATTAAGTGTTTTAATTGCTCTTTTTAAAATTGAAGTAAAAGCTATGTCAAAAGTGAAGTTTTCACTTTTTAATACTTTACCAGCATCAATGGCTTCTTGTACACCTTCATTAGTCAAATCAACATCAGTCCAACCTGTGAAGCGATTTTCTATATTCCATTGACTGACACCGTGCCTTAAAAATACAATCTTATACATTTTTTTTCCAAGTTTTTATTTTTTATAAAATAGTTATTGGCAAATTTAAAACTTCTTCCAATAATTCTTTACGACGTTTTGCTCCCCAAATTTCAATATCAATATCAACTTTAATATTAGCAGGAAGTAATTTTATTTCAATTTCATTATTATTTTCATTAATAATAAGGTCTTGAACATATTGTTTTTGTCTTCGGTCAATTCCTTCTGCAATACGTAAAATTCCAGATAAAACTTTAACAATATATTGTTGGGTATTATTTAATTTTGAGAATTCAATATGTTTCTTTTTAGGAAGACTTTTGCGATGGAAACGAGCAATATTAGCAATTAGTTCGGCTTCATCATTAGTAAATCCGGGTAAATCACTATGTGTGATTATGTAATAACTATGTTTATGATGTTGGTCATGTGAAATCCAATAGCCAATATCGTGCAAAAGTGCAGCACATTCTAAGATTTCCCGCTCATACTCTCCTAATCTGTGATGATTTGATAATTTATCAAATAATTTTAATGAGAATTCAACTATTTGCTTGGCATGTGCATTATAAATCCCATATCTTATTGCTAAATTTTTAATTGTTTCAAATCG
>Ga0123519_10015116_pt1 | contig 10876 bp, 8 predicted proteins | sample YelNatPaOPRAMG02_FD_87396 | JGI IMG/M metagenome (GOLD analysis project Ga0123519, IMG submission 87396) | Hot spring microbial communities from Yellowstone National Park - Yellowstone National Park OP-RAMG-02 (version 2) | ecosystem: Environmental > Aquatic > Thermal springs > Hot (42-90C) ... | reverse complement strand
GCTCTCGTGCCTTGATCCTTCGAAGATGCGGATTTACCTCTGGATCAACTGGTAGGAGCATCGTATGCGACGGGTGCAATGGCTTATCGTGGGCGTATACGCTCTCGTGCCTTGATCCTTCGAAGATGCGGATTTACCTCTGGATCAACTGGCAGGAGGATCGTATGCGACGGTTGCAAGGGCTTATCGTGGGTGTATACGCTCTCGTGCCTTGATCCTTCGAAGATGCGGATTTACCTCTGGATCAACTGGCAGGAGCATCGTATGCGACGGGTGCAAGGGCTTATCGTGGGCGTATACGCTCATGTTTGGATCTCTTGCCAATTTTGTCATCAACACTAGCTTGGGTGCGTTTTTTCTGCCACTGCTTCCTTTTTTATTTTTGTCTCGAGCGTAAGAGACATCAGTGTCTACCTTGTGTTCACATCCGATGCAGGCAGTCGAGGTATGTTGATGGGAACGTTCCAATCCTGATTTCGTTGCTTCTGGTTATTGTCGACTCATTTCAAGTGGAGACGATACATGCAATCCTTGATATGCTTGCTGTTTTCTTCCGCTTTGTATCGAGCATCAGCGTGGACTTCACGGCGGTGACGCGGAACTGCGCTTAGAAATCTGTGCGGTTATCCTTCAGGCCGCTTCCACTCCTGAGCGCTGTCATATAGGGAGATGTGGCCCGTTCGGTACCTTCTCTTGGCAGTTACAGTAGGCTATCCGCGACAACCCTCCTCGTTTCTGCTTCCGGAGCCGTATCCGAAGCATGGCGGCTTCCGCTGGAGAGTGCGCTCGGCGAGTACGCTGTCCGCTTGACGTGCAAGCGTACGCTCTTTTCCAAATGGAATATTATTTTGCAGAACGCGGGGTCGTTCATGATGAAGATTTTAAAGTATCGAAATGAAAGTCCAGAAGAGAGATCAAGTTCGAAAATCTAGAGTCATCGACGCATCCGTCGTGCTGTACAGTGACACCCGCTCCACTGGATGCAATCACTACGTGGACTGAATTCCGAGTCCTAGACGCGTTTCCATGCAGACCGAAGATATGGGAGCCTCTGGGAGCATATCCTATGTAACGAATGGTGCTGCCGCTGTCGAATGTCGGTGTATCGACGGCCACACAGAAAGGAAGATTTGTCTTGCAAACGGAAGCGCTTTTTTGACACGACGAGAATCGTAAGTGCGCTGAATGTAGCAATATCAAGGACTGTGCTGAGCGCGATCCGTCCAGGCGGTGACGACGAAAAGCGCAGATTCATTCGATGCCTCCGAGGACGATCTCACGAACGCGAGAGCTGGGCAGAGCCGGATCTTTCCGAGAAAGCTCCACATGGGACGCGCTGTCTGCTCATAGCCAACGATGGACGATTTGGGGCGGCATGAGTTAGGTACTTTACAGGGGTTAGCGGAGCGCATGCTGACGGAAGGCGCTCCGACAAACGCTCTCGATGATGTTGGATCGCGTGCGCTCACGATAGCGCTCCCGTTTCGTTAGAACGAGCGCGTGCTCTAGCAGTCGCCTCGTGGCGGGAATACCAACCCTGCAAGGATGTATGCAACTCCTGGTGATCAAGTCCGCACACCGACAGCACCCTGTCTGCGAAAGGTGTGCAGCAGGGCTGCTGCTGCTGCTGCTGCATCTACCGCTCGATGATGAGGGCAGGGCTCTCTGCATAGTATGCTTCCGCCTCGACAGCGGTGAATGCACTGTACAGAATCGCGGACCTCCGCGTGCAGTGTAGCGGGAAGAGTCGCGCATCGTCATTGTTGGCGTTGCTTGGCATGTCTCTCATGGAGCAGATCGTTGGACGTACGCTTCGAATCTGCATGGCGAAACGAGGCACGAGACGATGCCCGCCGCTGTACCCGCTCTGGCTATGCCACAGCTCGCTTTGCCGTCAAATTGCAAGCCCGAGCGGATTCTGTCTTCACGATGCAGACTCGGTGGTGTCCCAGCAGAAAGCGGTAAACAATGTGTTGCTGTGAACATTGGCGGTTTCTTCCTCTGATGAACGATGGATGCTGTCCAACGTAAAAAGCAAGGACCGAATCGAAGAGGCCCGCAATCGGACGCGCAGCATATCCAGTTTCGATAGACACAACAGGTATCTCCGGAGATGAGTCGCAAAGTGTTTCCCATTCGTGAGCGCTGTTGGAACGCCACGGGGCTCGTCGTGACCCTGTCGCTATCCGTCCAGGCTGCGAACGCAACACTCGCATCTATGCTTGTCCACGCGGGTACCTGGGCTTGCCATGGCGTTCAGAAATACCATGACATGTAAATGTCCGGCCGAGGTGTCGGCTTTGCCTGTTGCAAGGCCGAGTTGTTTCCGCCACGACACGCCTGCAGTGCTCCCAACCCGAGACCCGTATCAGCATCTGCTTCGCGCACCGCGCCGCTGGGCAAGGAAACCAAGGACAGCTCTCCGCAACGAGCTTGCAGGTAGAGAACTCTCGAAGTCGTATTCAGTCTAAAGAGAGCTTGTTTTCTGGACCAAAACACAAAGGCGGGTACCGTTTCGCCTGATGCGGCGCTCCAAGGCAACGAGCACTCTCCAGGAGCTGCATGACGAGCACAAACGCAACGGAACTGCTGTGTTTTCTAGTCTGTTCAGAGCTGGACATACAACGCTCCTGGTCTTTGGCCCTTCAGATTGATCGTCTACCGCAACCGGAATCCAAGGCTCGGAAGCTGCTCTTTCAGGCCAGAGAGCAGCCACAGCCGCACCAGCACACAGCGCTAGGTGCAGAAACCAACTCCTCCCTCGATTCCGCACTCTTTACCACAACCGGTCCAATGAAAGGCTGCCTGTGACAGCAAAGACTTTCACTGGGGTCACTTGGGTTCAGATCTGAGCTCCTAGCACCCGAGCAACTTTGTCAGCGCCTGAGCGACAGCTGGTGCCCCGGAGGACCCCAGTTCAACAGCACCTCCCGCCCGCCCCCCCTGCAGTGCACCCGTGCAAACCTGAGCTCGTCAACCCGGCAGTGCCCGCTACCACGTCCCCAAATACTGGCGACCCCCAGTCCCCGACAAAAAGGTACCTGCTCCCAAGTACGGCAGTGCAGCGAAGCCGCTCTGTCTGACGGCACCAACGCTTCCAAACTGGCGGCGGCTGCGACTTTGCAGCGCGGCGCTTCGCTAGATAGTCTTCCTTTCAGGGTGGCGGACACGGGGCGAGTCGTCGTTGTATGCCGCGTCTGTGGACGGTTTGCTGGTCCTCCTGGGGTGTTTCCGACATTGGCTGCCTCTCTCGAGGACGGACGCTTCCTTGGACACGAAGCGCTACGCAACTAGGTTCACGTACGCTACGCAGAGACCAGCAGTTAGGGACTAGTGGCTGCAAACCGGAGCGGCTTTGGTACCCGCTAGCGAGGCCAACCAGGCTCACTGCTCAGCGGTGGCTTTCAGCGATGAGCGAGTCTGCTTCTTCTGAGTCCACAGACAATTTGAAGAAAAGGAATATTGCCCTATGGTTCGGGTACGCTGGCACGGAGTTTCGTGGCTCACAGGTTCTTGAGCCGCGACGCCGGCAACCAGTGGCAACTGCCGCCAACGAGGCCGGCTCGGGCGATAGAGCCGTGGACTTGCGCGATGGCACCGTTGAGGGCGAGCTTGCGCAAGCGCTCTATCGAATTGGTGCAGTAACGGAACTGAACTTTATGAAACTGAGCAAGATCTGCTGGTCGCGAGCGTCCCGTACCGACAAGGGCGTGCACGCAGTGGCCAATGTCGTGTCGGCAAAACTGCTACTGGACCTCAGACGCGACCTCACGAGCGATGAGGAACTAACTGATCTTTTCGTGGACAGACTCAACGCCCAGTTGCCACCAAATATTCGAGTTTTCGGGGGCCAGCGCATGAGCAAGGGTTTCCGCGCTCGTTCCGCGTGCACCCTGCGTGAGTACGATTACCTGCTGCCGCGTTGGGTGCTGGATGGACGCGAGGACCTATTCCTTCAGGCATTACGCTGCTTCGAAGGAACACATCGCTTTCATAATTTTAGTGGGAAAGAGCGCAGAATCCAAGGACGCGGGAAGCAGACGAGTCATGATGCGCTAGCGAAAGTGCTCAACGGCGACATGGACGGGGCCGATGATGACAATGACGACGATGTCGACGATGAAGATGGGGATGACGATGAGGATGAGGCTATCGATTGTGATCGAGATGATCATCATGAATCCCGCAGTGATGGCGCTGAAGCCGATGCTTCTACCCGGACATGGATGAATGCGACGGCTGGCGAGCAATGCGAGCGAGATGATGATGAGAAGGGGCGCGCATCACTGCATCGCTTTCGGGATGATCGAGCGCAAGGTTTTTTTGGTACAACATCTCCAGCGGCGCATTATCGATCAGGCTCGGGGGCGAGCGTACAGGCAGCAGCTGCCAAACGCAATCGTGCAGATTTGCAGGGAAACGAACAAGAACAGAGCGATGCGGATGGATCATCGCATGGACCAGTTCCTCGTCACGAATCCGAATCACAGAATGGACACGGGAACAACGCCAGTGCACAAGGCGAAATGGAGGGAACGATGCAAGCCCGCACAACGACACGCCCGCCATCACGCTTTCAACAAGAACTGGATATCGCAAAGCAAGTCATTCAAGAGATTCATCCGGACAAGGAGCGGGCTCCTATCGAGCACGATGATGCACGCTGCGTTCAGCTGGAAGCGCGGGAGCCGTTTCGCCGCATGGTGCAGGTCGCGTATCCCGTTGCGCACCTGGATCGCCTCCGCCGACCCTATTATCTTCGAACGCTCTACCGTTTCCATGTAGAGCCCTTTTTGAGCAGGGATGATCACGGGTGTGACTTTCTCCTCGTGCGTGTTCGAGGTCAGTCTTTCGTGCTCCATCAGATTCGGCGGCTCATCGGTGCTGGGATCCTTGTGGCTCGGGGCCATCTATCCCTAGAAGCGTTAGAGGCCGCCCTTGAAGGTCCCTATCGAGTAGTTTTTTGGCGCGCTCCCGGCTCCTGCCTGATGCTCTATCAACCATCGTTCTGGGATCCACGTCGTCGTCTCTTCCGACTGGTCCCGAGTCCCAGGATCAAGGCGCGAATGCAGCGCTTTCGGCAGGAAACCTTAATTCCCCAGGTATGCGCCATTGGTCAGCTAGAATGGAAAGCTTTTCTCGATCCGGCACAAGGTGCTAAGGTTGTGTATTGTCATCAAGAGCAACTCGTGGAACAATATCGGCTGTGGCGAGAGCGTGTTACCGCTGCTGCAGAGGAAAGGCGACATCAGTCAATGCCTACGGACCCACAGAAAGCGCACCGGGCGGGTAGCACTGTGGAACTTCCGCGTGGTATCCAAACGACAATGGCGATCCATTTCAATCTGCTGCCAGGTCCCGAGCTCGCAAGACTGCGCCAAGAACTACAGGCAGCAGCTGAAAATGGGAAACTGCCTCGTCAGCCAAGCACTGTAGAATGCCTCGCGTACTGTGAGCGTCTTTACACGGATCGAGCAGTGGATATACAAGGAGTTGCTTGCGTCGAATAGGCAAGATCAGCGTTTCCTGCCTCGGGCTGGAGCGCTCCGATACGGGTGAAGCATTTTCATATACACAGAAATACGTACGAGAAACCTCCTCTACGTCGAATCATCAAGATCAGCGTTTCCTGGCCCCGACTGGAACGCTTTGATATGGGTGAAGCGCCCGCTTTGAGACAGCGATGTTGCAGCGAGACCATCAGGAAAGGTAGGCGTTTCTGGCGTACCTATGAGGAAAGCTGCTCGAGCAACAGCTGAGAGGAGCGATCTAGCACACGGTACGCTGGCAGCGTGATCTGAACGCATCTTCAATGAACATGAAAGACGGATGTGCGCGGTCTGCTCTTGTCTTACGAGTTCTCTTCCAACCTTTTTTGTAGATCTGTAGCTTGGACATTCGACGTTTGGCGATAAAAAATGACACATCCGAACGTCGTAGTAGTAGGATACCTGGTCGTCGTTTCGGAGTGGCACCTTCGATACTTGGCAGATGGATTTTGTTGCGTCACCGGATTCAAGCACCTTCGTGACGCCTTCGAACGAGGGTTCGTAGAAACACCAATAACGTTATCCGATCTGCACTTACAGGGACCCATTCGTATCGGTTGCTTCCCTGCAGCATGCCCATGTCACGGATGCTTCATGTTTTCGATCTTTCCGTTTCAGGGCAAGTTGTGGGCGCGGCAAGCCGCGCACCTGGGACGACGACGGAAAGCACTCGACGCCATCCACTGACGACTTGCTCATCCGTTCATCCAGAGACTCTAACGAAGTTTTCAGGTAAACCGTTCGTCGTTTTCGTTGGAAAGCGAACTCCTCATCTCTTCGTCGCCATCGATGCAATCGCATTCCGCATCAGCATGATATCGATCACGGGAAGTACGCCTCGAGGCTTCTGTCTGTCTGGTTTCCATCGAGAAGTGTCTTGGACTCGGACACGAATCATCGTAGTGATCGCCTCCAGTGCAAAACGCGTCAGCGTTCTTGCGGGAAGGGAGCGTAGACGAATCGAAGTCATTTTTTTCTCCAGTATGAATTGCTTTTCAGGTACCTAATCCATCGTGGACAACATCGCTTTCCATGTATCCTCTATCGAATGCGACAGCGTGCACTTGCGCATGCTGAGCACAGAGTGCTCGAGGAGTGGATCGTCCAGAAGAAGCCCGTGATCCTAGGATATGGTACCGGGCGCGGGTTCGGTGGAGTCCACCGTCAGGCACCTTCTTTACCCGTCAACGGAATGTGCCGCATGATGAAGCAGGCCTGCGCACGCTGTGGCGTGACCCTTGGAGACGGACTACCAGATGATTTATAGGAACACGTGACCACAGTCACGTGTCGTTATTACGAATGGTGCACTGAGGTTTCATACGTAGGGAAATCTTGCATCGCAGGCGAAACGTAGATCACGACTCCTGTTTGTGCACCAAATGCATCGAGAGAACTGGAAAACTTCCAAATCGGGACTTGAGTGCTTCCATCAACATCCTTCGACTGCTGACAACGTGACTGCAGGGACTCGCAGGTCCGACGCGTTGAACGCCAGAAAGAGGAAAGGGAAGTGATTACAGATAAAGCTCATAAATCATGCTGTTAATGACAACGAGAATAGACCCAAGCTTTCGAGTGTGCGCCTGATTTAGACGATCCGTTCCATCTCATTCCGAAGTTGAAGTACAGATGGTGCTGATGGGCTCGCTAGTGGGCGCGCTCTTCGATCCGTTGCGCATTGAAGTGAAAATCCTGTCGATGGCTGTGAACTCCAGCTAGTATATCAAGTGCCCAACATCCATTTATTTGGTGGGTGTACCCGCATTCGCTTCAAAATAGGGTGCATCCAGAGCTGCAATGTGATTCTGCATACGGAATAGACTGCGAATACTCGCTTGGGATACAATACCCTCGCAAGCAGTCATCAGTTCAAACGAAGAAGTAGTAGTACCAGCAGTAGCAGCGCTGGCGACATCCGGGGATGCGATCAACTGCTCGGCTTTGCGATCAATCCACATGGGGTAGCCACCTCGCACCTCTATTTGAGAAACAGAGAGAGAAGGGCGCTGCCTGGCAAGCGCCCTTCATCGGACCTGCTCGTCCACGTTTTGCGTGAGGAGCGTCGGCGGCACCGCGCCCCTGGACCAGGGCACTCGGCAGACCACCCGAACATCTACATTCAGGATTCGTACTTCGTTCCTTACATGATACTTCCAGTCGTTTACGCAATCATACAACGGGGTTCATTCCGTAACCAAGCGAGCAGCGCTCACCAACCGCAGTGTACTGGACCCTCGTCCAGGCGTCTCCGGTTAACGTTTCAGCATCGCAATCCATCGAGTCTGCTCGTAGGTGAAGCTTTCGGGGTACATTCCACCGCCATCCGCTCTGATCAACAGCTTTCAAGGACATCAAGGCTATTTCTAGTCCATCTGCCAGACCATGCCCTGCACAATGGTTGTCGCGAGGAACCGCAAAAGCCTCTGCGCTGGATGCAAATGCACTTTCATCGTGGCGTGTAAGCAGCGCTCGCACTTGCGAATCACCAGGAGGCGATGCAAGTGCTCCACGCACGGGAACGTGTAGGTATTCCTGTTTGCTGATACAGTGCTGGGTAAACCGTGGTCCAGCGCACGGCAGGCAACCAAGCAAGTAGCATTCCTGCTGGATGTTGCGCTTCCATTCCATGTTACAGCCAAAAATTGGATAAACGCAGACCTAATAGGAACAAGCTCGAAGCCGCACCCAGGGACGTCTCCTGTGCGCATACGAGCAGCAACAGCGGCGGCGGCGGCAGCTACTGGACACGGCAACGCTTCTCGCACACCTGATGCCTAGAGAGGTGCCGCTGCGTACCACTCCAGCAAGTTCGGATAAATCGTTGCGTTAAAGCTTCCAGACATGGGACTCTGTGTACCCGAGATCGCGGAGGATTCCAGCGAGCTGCCCCTGCTTCTTATCCTTGGTCTTAGGTCCACTCACCAGCTCCATCATTCCCGGTGGGCCACACACGAAAATCAGTGGGTTCTGTTCCGGAGGCGGCAGGCGCTCTTCCAGGTACCGCCGCGACACGATTCCTTGCATGAGTTGCGGTCCCGGCACCAGAGGGGCTTCCCGAACCAAATAATGAATATCTAAGAAACCATTACTGGATGCAGCCATTTCATCCAGCTCCTCGCGAAGCAAAATTTCCATTTCCGTGTTGTTGGCAAAAATCAACGTCAACTTGGAGGGTCGCTTCTCTGGCTCCGGTTCCCGCTGTCGCTCCACGAGGTCATGGATTAGTTGCAGGCACGGGGTTAGCCCGGTGCCACCAGCAATGAAGACAATCTGCTGATTGGCATGATCCTTCTCCACAAAACGATACTGTTCGAAAGGACCCTTAAGCTGTATGGTGTCCCCCGGACGCATATCGTGCAACAGGTTCGACATGCGTCCGTCCGGGTATTGCCGCACAAGGAATGTCAGCGGGCCGTTGGTATACCGCGGGCTGATAGGGTTGTAGGGTCTGACCACGGGTTCGCCTGCCGGCTCTCCGGGGGTAGCTCGGAAAAGTACGCAAGATATCGGTGGGATTTCTAGTGGCGTGCTTGTCGCAACGGTGATACCGGACTCAGGATCCGCGATAGGTTCCAGAACAAGTCGCTTTGTGGTAGGCGTCTCGGCTGTGGCTCGTACCAGTTTCCAGCTCGTCCAAGCATCCGGCCGAAGGACCAGCTGTCCTCCACCAAGACGAAGATCCAGGGACTGTGCCTCTGCGCTCCAGGTACCAGCCGCGCGTCTGAGTAACGCGTTGAAACGCAAAGCCGCTGGTGGCGTTCCCAGAGACCCGTTCGAGCCCGAGTCAACAGTGGTGAGCGATAGCACCGCAGCCGCAGTTGCAGCCGCTGCTGCGCTCGCCAGAGAACGCATTCGACCTAGTCGCAACATTGAGCACGAAGTGAAACGAGCACCGTCCGCGAAGTATGATGCGGACCGCTCGAGAGCTCGGCACGAAAACGGGCTCGCTTCGTAGCCAAAAAGACTACACGGTGCGCCGGGCGTTTGGAGAGGCAAGGCGGTCGTCGTCGTTCCAACAGTGCCAGGTGTGCGTTGGTGGTATCTCAGGCCTGTCACGAACTGATCAATCTTCAAGCAGGATAAAAGATCTCAACATTGAGTCCTTGACGCCTATTAATGATGTGGCATACATGGGTGTGTTCAGAGTACCATATGGAGGTCCATGATGTCCTGATTAGGCGTTGTCGGGGATGAAGGCGCGGAATACTCGTTCACAGACGCTGCCAGAAAAAAAGATGCGCAGACTGTATCGGCCTTCGCCCACAAAGAGCAGCACAGACAAGGTTTGTCTCTCTCACTCTCTGCTTGTGCAGGCCGATACTACCTGAAGCGTAACCTTCGCTCAGAATGCATCCCAAAGTCCATGCGACGCGCAACGACTGCATAAAGAAAGTGAACGTTTGGTAGAGCGCAGTCTTTTCGAGCGTTCTCTCCCGAATACTAACCAACCGGATAGCCATTTCTCTGGTCAATTGTGACAGCAGTTGTTTCGCGTCCAATATAGAGCGGACAGAGCACTCGAACGGCATTCAACTCCTTCGGCTGCCCAGCACAGCGTACAAAGCTATAACCATTGGCCTACGCAGCATCGCCATGATGCGCCGCACACTCACCGACGAAACGCTATAATTGAGGTACGTACGCTCTATCGTCACGGGACGAGAAGCGGGCCTCAGAATGGACTTTGCGTCCTGACTAGGTCTGGAGACGGTCTCGATCATCGGTGTAGATCGAGCGCTTGCAAGAGCGTGGCATCGCTAGGAAGAACTTGAATGAACCCCGAACTTGGCCTTTCGTGCATGAGGACGAGTCTCGCATTAGCCCGAGATGATCGTGCAGCAACGCGGTCGTTTTCGTCATGCAAGTCTGGTGGTCATTTGAATATGTGTAACTAGATGAGCAAACAAGCAAACAATCTATGAAGCATCTGCGGAACCGGAATCCGTCGCCTAGTTGCAGTCGCATGAAAGACGTCAGCATGGAGTCCTAGTTGCCCGGGGGCGGGAATGGATTCTTGCGGATCACGGTGACCTACACTCGACGCAGCATCGATGCTTGGTGTGTATGGGATGGATGCATCGCCGAGGATACCGCATGAACGAGCGAAAACCTTTTATGTATCTGCGCTCGTGCAATTACATACGAACGATATACATCATCCATGGAAGATGCCTATCATGGGCTTATTCGAGCAATGCGCTACTGTTCAGTGTATCTGCGCTCGTGCAATTACATACGAACGATATACATCATCCATGGAAGATGCCTATCATGGGCTTATTCGAGCAATGCGCTACTGTTCAGTGTATCTGCGCTCGTGCAAT
>Ga0123519_10015114_pt1 | contig 10877 bp, 13 predicted proteins | sample YelNatPaOPRAMG02_FD_87396 | JGI IMG/M metagenome (GOLD analysis project Ga0123519, IMG submission 87396) | Hot spring microbial communities from Yellowstone National Park - Yellowstone National Park OP-RAMG-02 (version 2) | ecosystem: Environmental > Aquatic > Thermal springs > Hot (42-90C) ... | reverse complement strand
CCGTCGTCGCCGTGCCCAAGGTAACCGTCCAGACCTGCGTACAGGTTCCGCCCGTTCCGTCCTTCAGTTTCCACGTGCTGATGCCATCCTGTACCGACGCGCCGACTACGAGTGCGCCGCTCGCCCACTGGCTATCGTCGCCTGCCCCGATGGCATTCACGTTCAGGACGCCGACAACTAGCCACGTTCCCGCCGCTAGCGACAAGCTGCACCCCGGCACGTCCTGGCAGCTCGTCGTCAAAGTAAGTTCGGCGGTCTGGCGAGCTACCGAGGCCGAGTTCTGAACATGGTGGGCGTTGGCGTTGGCCGCGTGCATATCGACCTTTTCCTGGGCGCCGGTGGCGCTTTCTACGGTCGAGGATCCGACGCCGTGGACGTACGCCGTGGCAGCATTGTGCGTGTCGACCTTGTTCTGGGCGCCGGCGACACTCTCGACGGTCGAGGCTCCGACACCGTGGACGCCAGTGGCTGCCGCCGTGTGGTTGTTCAGGTTGGTCTGGACACCTGCTCTGGCCGCCGCCTCGGCGTCGAGCTCGGCCTGCGTCGCCACGTCCGCCGCGACTTTCGCCGCCGTCACTGCCCCATCGGCGATCTTCGCCGTCGTCACGGCGGCATCGTCCAGGTTCTCCGTCCGAATCGCCGTTGCAAAGTGGGCAAAGACACGCTCGTCGGTGACGGTGATGACCCCGCCGGTCGTGATTGAGACCTGCGCCAACTTCACATCGTAGGTCGAGCCGGGCGTCTGCATGATCGCGGGCGCCCCTGCCCCTTCCGTGCCGGCGATCCGGGTGATCCTGACTGTCTGCGCCGTCCAGTTTGCCCGAAGCACGATCCGGTCGATCCGTGTGTTGGCAGCTGGCGTCGGGATCGACACGTCAACTGCTGCGTCATTCTCGTAGGGGATACCGTAGACGTAGGCAGCACCAGTCGCGACTGTCACCTTACCCGTGCCAGCCGTCACCGCGAGTTCGCCGTTATAGCCGCGTAGCGGCCCTTCGCTTGCGTAGTTATCGCTCAGGATCGTGCGTCGAAGCCACTGAAAGATCTGGCTCTGCGTGTACGGATTCAGGCCATCGCCCGTCGCCCCAGTGGACCAGAAGATGCTTCCTTCCATGTCACACCCCCACGTAACGCGGCTTGTACTGGATCACGACCCGCGTGCCTGCAGTGATCCCTGTCCCCTTGACGCGCAGGCTATTGACGCCGTCTAGAGGCTCCGGATGCGCCCCGACTCTGAAGGTAGCTAGGTTAGAGTCGGCAGTCAGGTCCTGGATGCGGTTCGCGCCATCACTCTGCCGGATCACGGTCTTGTAGCCGTAGCGACAGTCGATCACGTAGGTCTCGCCGGCTGGGATAGTCACGCCGGTGAAGTCGAGCTTGTCGCCCAGCGTGTTGTTCTGGACGAGCAGTCCTGTCACGGGTCCGTCAATCAAGATGGTCGGGTAGGCGTCCCAAGAGCCAGCGTAAGCGACGACGATGCTCTGGTCGATGGCGCTCGCGCCGACCTGCCAGGGGACGGCGAGAGGCACGTTCATCGCCTGGCCGCCGCCGAGCATGAACACGTGGCTCGCCCCGTCTGGGTCGTACCAGGTCGGGTCGGGAGCGAAGAGTGCGACTGGCACCTGGTGGGCGTAAAGCATCCGGCCATCGGAGCCCAAGTCGAGCTCTCCGTCATAGTAGCAGTCGATCTGACGCACTCGGTCGCCGGCGGTGTGGCGCAGGTAGATCGGCTGGCTGTGCGGCTTGAAGATCCGGAGCAACCGGTTACGCTGCTCCCAGTAGTCGGCCTCGTCAGTCGCCTCGAGTAGCAGCACGAGGCCGAGCTTGCGTGGCTGGAGACGAAACCCGACGTAGGACACGCCGTGCTGCATCGGCCCGTTCTCGGCGATCTGCTTGACCGGCGCCATTCCAAAACCGGAGTTCTTGAGGTGTGTCAGGTTGACGAAGTCACTCAGGTCGTAAGTCGTCGCCCCGACGATGACTTCCAGCTTCTCGCTCATACACTTGCTCCCAGGAGTTGCAGCAGCCGGATGTCGTCGCGCAGGTCACGCTCGTCCTGATAGCGGTAGCTTGGATTGATTACGAACGTGGGGTGTGCCGCCATAGCCTGAGCGACGGCCTCGCCCAGCCGGTCGTAGTCGAGTCCGCCGGCGAGGGCGTTGCGAGTCTCCGCTGCCGAGAGGACCTGGCTGCCGCGCGGCAGCATCGCCAGCTCCGGACCCAACTCGCCGAGCAGCGCCACGCCGCCGGGCCACCAGTCGGTGCCCTCTGCCAACTTGAAAGCGTCGGGGAAGAGGTCGGCGAGCGACTTCCAGTCGACGCCGAGGTCGAGGTGAGGCACCGGGATGGGCGGCGCCTTGACCTTGACTCCGCCGATCTCCGTCTCCGGCGTCTCCACGCTCACCCAGACGTTCGCTCGGACTTGCGGCAGCGGGATCGCGCCCATCCCCTGCTTGATGCCTCGCATGAAGCCCTCGCCCCACCCGACCGCCGCCTTCGCGAGGGCGGCCCAAGTCCTTGCCAGCCAGCCGCGGAGTCCGCCGTCCGCGTCGACGCCGATCAGGCTCTTGACCGTGTTGACGATCCCCTCCCAGGCTGTCGTGAACACGCCGCGGATGCCGCTCCGCTCGTCTTTGCCCCAGACGGACTCGACGGTGTCTCTAATGGCGTTCCAGGCAGTGGACAGAAAGCCGCGGATGCCGCTCTTGTCGTCGATGCCAATCGCCGACTCGAAGATGCCCTTGATTGCGTCCCAGATTCGGACGAAGGCGCCCTTGATGCCGCCTTTGCCCTTTTCCTCTCCTCCTCCCTCCCAAGCGAGGAGGATCCCGGCGAGGATTGCCGCCCAAGCGAGGGTCAGGATGCCCTCGATGACGGCGATGGCTCCGTCCACGATCTTCACCATGGCATCCCAGACCTTCTGCATCATCTCTTGGATAATGAGCCAGGCACCTTGCCAGTCGCCCGAGATGATCGCCAACCCCGTCAAGATGATGCCGCTCACCAGCGCCCAAGCAAGCTCGACGACGCCGGAGATGACGTTCCAGACGCCTTCGAGGATGGCTTGTACTGTGCCCCAGTTGGCTTGCCAAAAGGTGACGAAGGTGGTGATGCCAGGCTGGAGAATCTGGTTCCAGATGAAGCTCCAGACCTCGCCGACGCGCGTCTGGATGGCGCCCCAGGCCATGGCGAGCATGGGCTGGACCTCGGTCCAGAAGCGCGACAGCTCGGCGTAGACGGCTCCCAGGACTGGCTGGACGAATCCCCAGGCGGCAGCCACGGCGTCCCTGATGCCGAGCCAGTTGTTCGTCCAGGCCGTGTACAGCAGGAACGCGGCGGCGGCGACGGCTCCGACGGCGACGACCAGCGGCCCGCCGAGCAGGCCGATGATGAATGGGATCGTCGTCATGATCGGCCCGGAGAAGACGATCGAGAGCGCTAGCCCGATCCCCTGGATGGCGGCGACGACGCCGGCGATGGCTGGCCCGACCACGGTCAGGCCGACGAACGCGGCGGCGACCGCCCCGACGACGGCCGAGATGGTCGGCCAGTTGTCGCGGACGAAGTTGGCGATCCGCTCGACGGCGGGGATCACCTGGTCGCGGATGGCGGGCACTACCTGGCTCGTGAACGTGGTGGCCAGCTCGCCGGCCGTGGTCTGGACCTGCGTCCAGATGCCGGCGAGTTGGTCCCGGTTCTGCCAGAGCCAGGCGAGGACGCTCATCAAAGTGTCGAAGGCGCCACTCAGGGTATTCCCGATGGCGTCGGCCAGCGCGTCGATCCGCGCCTCGTTCTTCGGATCTTGCAGCCAGGCCATCGCGTTCTTGAGCGTCGTGTTCAGCTTGACGAACAGCGGACCGCCCATCCGAGTCACGAAGGCGTCCCAGAGGTCGCCCAGGTTGCTCGTGACGTTCGCCCAGGTGCCCTGCGCCTTGGCGAGCGCCTCGCCGTAGCGGTTGACCAGAAAGTCCCGCACAATCGGCATCGCCTTTTCGAGCGGCGTGACGAGTTGGCCCTGAGCGTCGAACTCCAGGCCCTGGACGTTGCGGAGGTTGACCCCGAGAGATCGCAGCATCTCGACGGCCTCGCCGCCGCGTCCTGCCGCAAGGGCACCAAGCGCCTGAGCCACCTCGTTGACGCTTCGCCCGAACGTGGCGGCGGCGCCAGCCGCGGGCTTCAGCCACTTCGTGGGATCGAGGTTGAAGCTGGCAAAGGTGAGCGTCGCCTGCATCGCATCTCTGACGGAGCCGGGTAGGTCGAGAGCTTGCTTCCGTACCCAGTCCATCATCTTGTCGACTCGGGCTTGCCCCTCCTCGACGCCCTCGAAGAAGCCGCCCTTCTCCAACATCTGGCCGAGCTCGCTGTAAGCCTTCTGGACTGGTCTTGCCACCGCTGCCGCGCCCGCCTGCGAGGCCGCCTCCAGCGACTGGTTCAGGTCGCGCAGCCGTCGCTCGTGCATCGCGTTTTCTTTGGCGAGCTGCTTCTCCAGCTCCGCGATGCGCTTGGCGTTGTCCGCCTTCAGCTTCTCGATGTCCTTAGCGGCGTCGGCTTCGAGCTTCGCGCGTTGCCGGTCGTAGGCGGCGTTCTCCTGATCAATTCGCCGCTGGAGCGCGGCGAGCTGTCGGTCGTGGCTGCGCTGGGCGCGCTCGTTCTCGCGGTCATAACGCTGCTCGGCCTTGGCGACCTGCTTCTCGTAGCTGGCATCTTCCTTGGCAATCCGGTCCTGCAGAGCCTTAAGCTGGCGGTCGTGCTGGGCCTGTGCCTTCTGCTCCTCCTTGGCAGCGCGCTGCTCGGCCTTGGCGACCTGCTTTTCGTAGGCGGCATCTTCCTTGGCCAGCCGTTCGGCGAGCTTGGTCAGCCCCGCTGCGGCGATCTGCTCTTTGGTCAGCTCGCCTCGCAGAAGCGCCTGGACGGTCGCCTCGTCGCTGACCTCGGTCATCTGCTCGACGATGCTGGCCCGGCGCTCCTCGTGCGTCTCCTGCAAGTCTGTCAGGCGTTCCTGGAGGCTCGCCTTGCGCTCGGCCTGCTGCTCGTCGAAGCTGGTGGCCAAGTCTTCGAGCTGCTGCTCCAGCGCACGGCGCCGCTCGGCGTGTGTCTCGGCCAGGTCGGTCATCCGTTCCTGGAAGCTCTCGGCCCGGTCGGCCGCGGATTCGGCGAAGCGCTCGTTGGCGTCGGCGATCTGCTGCTGGATGCTGGCAATGCGTTCGGCGTGACTCTCGGCCAGGTTGGCGAGGGCCTCGCCAAGTTGCGCCTGACGCTCCGCGATGCCGGCCCCCGCCGTCTCGAGAATCTGCGCTTGGATGTCGGCCACGCGCTGGGCGTGGTCGGCCATCTCGTCCTGAATGCGCTCGTTCACGTCGCGAATCTGACGCTGGGCACTCGCCGCGGCGCCGGCTCCCGAATCGGCGATCTTCGCGCCTCCCTCGCTGGCCTTGACCGCGGCGTCGGAGAAGCTGGCCGAGAGCGCGGCGGCCATCGATTGGAAGTAGGCGTTGTTCCCGATGGCTGCCTGGCCGACGCTCAAGATCCCGTCGGCGACGCGTCCGAACAGCCCAGCCGTGAGGATCCCCGCCGCGACGCTCGTCATCTGCGACAGCCAGGATTGAGTCTGCGATTGTGCCTGAGCGAGCGCGCGATTCAGTGGGGAGGAATCAGCCGAGAGCTCGAGGACGGCCTCGCCGAGACTGGCACCGCTCACGCCGGCTCACCCCCTTTCGCGCGCTCGACCACGAGCGGTATGCCCGCCGCCGCGATCTGTTGCAGCCACTCGGCCTTCGAGACCTTCGGAGCCTGCATCGCTCGCCGACTCTCGGCCTGCCAGGCGTCGAGGAGTCTCCGACGCCCCCGCTCGTCGGCGTTGCCGAACGCCGCGACTTCGCTCAGCGCCAGTTTGCGCTCGGCGATGAGGCCGGGTAGCCGTCTCAAGTAGGCGCGCAACACCGGCAACGGCATCTCCACTAGCTCCCGGTAGCCGAGTCCGTAGTGGAAGGTGAGTCGGGGGAGGACGTCGGCGTAGTCGACGGGCTCGTGGCTCCCCCGATTGCTCTCTGGAAGTCGGCGAGCTTGCCGCCGAAAAAAGCGTAGAGCTTGGCCTTCTTGAGGTAACCGAGCTTGCCTAGCTCCTCGGCTGGCAAGTCAGGCACGACCAGCCGCAACATCGCATCGAGCATCGCCTCGGCCTCGCGGCCAGCCTTGCGGTCACTCGGTTGCTGCTGGTAGCGGCGCATCGCCCTGGCGAAGCGCTGCTCGAGCTGCTGAAGCTCGCCGACCTCGACCAAGCCCATGCGGTCGGGATCGAGAGTTCGGTAGTTGCGCTCACCGATCCGGACCGTGCCGCCCAGCGGCGCCAGGTCCTCCGCGTTCAGATCGAGGAAGCGGTTTGGCTCTTGCTCAGTCATTTCGGCTCTGACCTCCGTCTCTGCCGACGATCTCCAGTCTGAGGCCCAGCCGTGCACACATCGCCCGCAGGTCAGCGGCCGTCTGCATCAGACGCCTGGCCTCCTGGCGATGAGCGCGCTCCAGACGCTTGTGTTCGCGGGCCGCGTCCCGTAGCGCCGCCTCTGCCGTCGCTATGGCCTGCGCCGGGTCAGTCACTCCGAGCTCCTACAGCGCCGCGGCGTCCTGCGCCCTGAGCGTGCCGAACTGGTTGGGATTGTTGGGGTCTTCCATCACAGTCCAGGCGGTCGGCAGCACCATCTTGTCGTCCTTGACGTACTGCATCTTGACTTCGCCGGTTTGGGCGACCTTCGGGAGCTCCCACTGCATGTTCCAGTCGCCGTAAGGCGATGGCCCGCGGATCAGGAGCGCGTAACCCGTGATGGCAGACGCGGCTCCCAGCGTGACAGCCCGTGTCCCGATGGTACCAGGGCCAGGCGGCGTGTCGACCACAGCCAGCTCCAGCGCCTTAGCGAACCGCTCCAGCGTGATCTCGGCGAGTTGGAACTCCACTTTCATGCCAGCTTTGGTGCGGATCGTCTTGACCGGCAGGAGCGCCTGGTCGACCTCGATCTCTTTGACATCCTGGGAGTAGGTGACGGTCACGCCCCCCTCGGTGCGCCCGAGACTCACCCAGTTGCCGGCCGGTGCTGCGTTGACCGCAGGGAACGCCTCACCGATCGGCGCAACGTAGACGTCGGCAGACCCGACGATGATGTCGAATGGCGAGCTAGCCATCGGTTATCCTCCTCGCTGAATGACTTGTCTTCGGCGGGCCTGACCGCCTTGTCCTCCACGCTACGTCTCACGCCACCTCCTCCTCGGCGACGAGCGCCTCGAAGAAGCAGAGCACCAGGTCCATCCTGACGTCCGGATCGTACAGCAAGCTCGGCCCGCTCGCCTGGAGCAGGTAGTGCAGCAGCCCCGAGCCGCTTGCCGTGAGCACCGCCCGGCGGACCGTCGCACGGCTGATCTCCACCAACCGCCGCCAGACCTGCATCGCCCCATGCTGGCTCGGCGCGTAGCACCTGACCTCCAAGCGCACCGGCTGCACCGGCGCGTCGAGGTCGGGCAACCCGCCGTCGAGCCGGACCATCAAGCTAGCCTGGCTGGTCGCCCAGCCGTTAGTCGCGTCGCCGTAGCGGTGCTTGGCGGCGACGCGCGTCCCGACGAGCTCGGCGAGCGCCGGATCCTGCCGCAGCCAGGCGAGGACGGTCTCCAGTGGGTCGATCATCCGACCTTGCCCCCGACGTGCCGCTTCAAGATGGCGGGCAGTCTGGGCGCCTCTTCGGCCACCGCTTCGGTCAGGAAGTGATAGCCGGAAAAGTCGCCGTGGCCTTGGTGGACGGCCATCGCGTACTCCATCCCGCTGCCGAGCTCCAACGTCAGCTTCCCGCCCCGCTCGGCTGGGCTGGTCTCCTGGCCGCCGCGCTCCGGCGTGCTTGGCGACGGTAACACGTCGTCGCCAGCCCAGGTGTAGCCAGGCGTCGCCGTATGGATCGAGCGCCGGAGCGTGCCAGTCTTGACGCCGTGGCCAGGTTGAAGCCGCTTCTTGGCCGCGGCCTCGCAGCGCAGCCCGAACTCGGCTAGGCCGGCGGCGAGTCCCTGCTCGACATCGGCTTGCACCTGGTTGCCGCGCCATACGAGACGAGAGGCCATCAGGACACCACCTCCAGGGTCAGGCTCTTGTGGTGCGTAGCTCGCGCATTGCGCGCCAGAACCGCCGTCACCGTGTACGTCGTCGAGTCCACGATCACTCGGTCGCGCTCCTGGACGTCGGCGCTGGCCGGCACCAACAGCAAGTAGACAGTCGCCACCAGGCTCTCGGCTCGCTCGCTCGACCAGACGCGCTCGCGCTTCTCGACGAGCCTGCACGGCACCGAGTCCACGTCGGCCCAATCGAGGACGGCGTTGCCGTAGGGGTCGAGCCGCTGGGTTGTGCGCTGCACCTGCGCGTCTTGCCCGAGCCACGAGTCGAGCCCCACCTGTCATCCCTCTACAGCCTGAAGCAGGCGACCGTCATGGTCGTCGTGGCCGAGAGATCCACGTAGACCGAGCCGTCGCTCTGGTTGAATACGCTCGTCGGGAACGGTCCGATCATCCGGTCACCGCTGGTCGGCGGGATCGTCGCCACCAGGTCGGCGACGTCGAGCCCCGCGACTTGCCCGGGCGTCTGGACAGTGACGGTCTGGGTAGTAGCGCCGGTGTTCTTCACCTCCAGGAACATCCGGCCGTCGTTGTTGGGGATCGAGAGCTGCGTGCTGGCCGGCGCCGGGTTCGTCACGGCGAGCCCACTGCCGTCACGGCCGATCTGCTGGACCGTGAGAGCCACTCTAGCCATTGGACTGGGCCTCCTCTCGCTTGTCTTGTAGCTGCGCCATCTGCGTGTCTACCTGCTGGGCCGGCTCGGCAGGCGGATGGGCCGCCAGCCACCCCCGGAAGTCGGCTTCGCCCACCAGCCGCTCGCCAACGTGCGGACTCGTCGTGGTCGTGTCGATCCAGACGTCGTAGCCCGCGAGCTGTGCTCGACGGCAGAACCAGATATCCTCGCCGATGAACCGCGGGCCGTCGGGTCCGTCGATGTAGTGAAACGGGAAGTAGGGCGAGCCCAACTTCTCGAAGACCTCACGGGCCACCAGGAGCGACGCCGCGCCAGTCGCGTCCACCTTGACGAGTCCGGGCGTCCAGCTTGTGATCGTCAGGAGCTTGAGCGTGTCGACGCTCTCCCACATGAACGCCGCCGGCCTGAACGGCTCCTTACGCTGGTAGTGCAGGCCGTTGACGATCTTGGGCTTGCACTCGTGGCCGAGCCAGCGGGTCAGCCGCTGCACGACGTCGGGCGGGTGCGCGTGATCCAGGTCGAGCATCAGGAGGTGCGTGCAGTCAGACTTCAGGAACGTCCTGACGAGCTGCTCTCTCGCCAGCGGCACGGCACCGTCCGCGGCGATGACGTCGTGTCCCTGCGCGGCGAGACGCATCCAGGCCAGGAATGCGGCCAGCGGCAGAACCTTCTCCGAGTACGGGATGCCGATCAGGACCTTGACCTCTTCAGACATTGACGAACCCCAGCCTCTGCAGAATCTCCGCTCTGGCCTGGCCCCAATCCGGGGCCTGGTAGCTGTACTCGCCAGCCACGCTCTCGCTCTTGAGGGCGGTCCTCTCCAGCGCCAGCCGGCAGAGGTCCACGATCGCCGCCCGCCGCAAGTCGTCGTCGTCGGCGGGCACGTAGACTACGCTCACGACGGCACCCCACTTGGCGCCAGTCGGCATCCGCTCGAGGCGTCCCTGCGCTGCCCAGACGCGGTAGTCCGTGCCCGCCGTCAGCGCCGTGCCGCTCGCCGCATCTGCAGTCTGGTACTCGGTGATCGAGGTGACGCTGGCGAGACGACGGCGCAGGTACAGGCTGCGAGTGCCGCCCTCCAGCGTCTCGGTCACGCCAGTCGGGGCGTCCACGTAGTGGGGACCGTAGAACCTGACGACCTCGGCCTCCTCGCGGTCGATCACGCGCTGGAGGTCGGCGTCGGCCAGGCTCGTGCGCACCTGGGCCTTCAACTCGGCGACGGTAAGCAGACTCACGGTCTCTCCCTGACAAGCCGGGGCAGACTGGCTACCCCGGCCGCGCTACCAGACTAGCGGCTAGGCCGTGCCCTCGGACGGCGAGACGTGATACTCGCCGCTGTTGCTCTGCGGCACCGATCGCGGGTTGTACCGGATGGCCGTCAGGGTCACGACGCAGGTCGCCGAGACATTCGGCACCGTGAGAATCGGACGGACGTAGCGATCCGTCGGCTTGTTGATGTCGAGGACCTGCTTGACGATGCCGGTGATGCTCGCGAACGAGATCTCCGTGTCGGCCAGGTCCGCGGCGTCGGAGAACGTGCTGGACGTTGCCTGCTGGGCCTTGAGCTTGTAGCCGGTGTAGACAGCCCCCTCGACGACGCCGGCGACGAAGGCGACCCCCTCGTAGCCTTGCATGTCCACGCCGCCGCCGGTGACGACGACGTCGTCGGCGACCTGGAGGGCTAGGACGTCGACCTTCGTGTCGTAGAAGATTCCGTTGAACCCACTCATGCTCTTGCTCCTCGTCGTCCTTGGGGGACGGGCTGACTACCGTCCCCGCTCATTCGGCGCGAAGTACTCGACATTAAGGCTTGACCACTAGAGCGTTGAACGCCTCGGCGAGGACTGCGGTGCCGCCGGATTCCTTGCGGCCGATGTATCCAGTCTGGTTCGCCTCCGCGTAGTGCTCGACGAGTCGCTGGATCGACATGCCGAGCGCGTCGACGATCCAGTAGTAGCTGAAGTCGCCGATCACCGCGATCTTGGCGTTGTCCTCCCAGGCGTCGCTCGCGTCGAGCCCGTCGTCGAACTGATCGCTGAACTCGTACGGCGTGTCAAGGATGGTGTTCGGGACGCCCGCCGCTAGCCCCGCCTGCCAGATG
>Ga0123519_10015113_pt1 | contig 10877 bp, 11 predicted proteins | sample YelNatPaOPRAMG02_FD_87396 | JGI IMG/M metagenome (GOLD analysis project Ga0123519, IMG submission 87396) | Hot spring microbial communities from Yellowstone National Park - Yellowstone National Park OP-RAMG-02 (version 2) | ecosystem: Environmental > Aquatic > Thermal springs > Hot (42-90C) ... | reverse complement strand
TCAACCGGCTTATCGTTGACTGCACGCACAAGGATCACCGCGGCGTGAGATACGCTGATTATTGATGAGAGCGGCACTGTTATAAGAGAAAAAGATCCGGACACTAAAATGCCCGGATCTTTTTCTTATGCTCGTTATGCATTCGGATCGTTTTTAGGAGGCGTGTTCCCGGGCATTCCCATGCGAGCCTTTCTTGCGAATGTCGAAGGCCTGTCCTGGAATTCCTCTTTATCGCCTTCCGAGCAGAAATAGAAGGTCTCTCCCTGGTAGCCAGCTCTATACGGCGTGTTTGTGTCAACTTCCTTTCCGCATACAGGGTCAATAGCTTTATTTTTTGTAGACTGCATTATACCCTCCCCGTTAATTCACTTCTGTGCAACAAATATCTGCCCCTACCCATAGAATATCTAATTATCTTTGAGAGGTCAACGCCGTGGCAAGAGGGCGGCCAACCGGTGTTTCGATCGTTTCCCGTTTGTGCGGTCATGGGACTTCATTGCGGCACTAAAACTATATACAATGAAAGTAGGCACACAGGGGAGGATCATTATGGCGCGCGACATACCGGTGGGAAACGGAACGCTTCTCGTCAATTTTGACGAAGATTACTGCCTGCGGGATCTCTACTTTCCTTCAATAGGGAAGGAGAACCAGACTGACGGGCATAAATCCAGGTTCGGCGTCTGGGTAGACGGAGCATTCAGCTGGGTGAGCAGGGAGTGGAACATATCGTTCGAATATGTTGAAGAAAGCCTCGTCACAAGGGTTACCGCTTCGAATGAAAAACTTGGCGTTGCTCTGGTTTGCAACGACCTGGTGGATTATGCGGAAAGTATGTACATCAAGAGACTGATCCTCAGAAACCAGGCAGACCGGGAGCGCGAATTCCGCATTTTTTTTAACCAGGATTTCAATATACTCGGATCATCGGCAGCGAATACCGCTTATTACGACCCGGACGAGAAAGCTATCATTCACTATAAAGAGAGGCGCTATTTTCTTGTGACCGGCATGCGGAACAGCGTCCAGGGGATCGATCAATATGCAACCGGCATAAAAGAATTCCATGGAATGCAGGGCACCTGGATGGACGCGGAGGACGGCATCCTCTCGGGCAACCCGATCGCGCAGGGTTCGGTGGATTCAACGCTGTCGTTCACCGTTAAGGTCCCTCCGATGGGCGCCGGAAAAATAGAGTACTGGATCTGCGCAGGGAAGAATTATGACGATGTTCGCCGCCTGAACAAAATGATCCTGGGCCATGGGCTCGAGCATTTTACCCAGCGCACCGACAATTACTGGAAAGCATGGGTAAACAAAGAAAGAACGGAATTCCCGGAACTGCCGGACCCCGTAGAAAAGATGTATAAGAAGAGCCTTCTTATCATGCAGACCAATATCGACAAGGGCGGAGCGATAATCGCCGGAACGGATTCCGATATTTCGCGCATTTTTACACAGGATACCTACGCGTATATGTGGCCGCGCGACAGCGCCGTTACCGCTTATGCTCTAGACCGGGCCGGCTACCAGGCATTGCCCCGGCGTTTCTTTGAATTCTGTTACGGCATAATCACGCAGGGGAAAGAATCGCTGGGCGGTTATTTCCTGCATAAATACAATCCCGACGGATCCCTGGGGAGCTCCTGGCAGCCCTGGGTGAGCGACAATCATAAAATACTGCCTATCCAGGAAGACAGCACCGCGCTGGTTCTCTGGGCCCTCTGGCGGCATTTCGACCGGTACCGGAATGTCGAATTTGTGATAAGCCTGTTCGAACACCTGATCATGCGCTGCGGCGATTTCCTCGCCTCTTACCTGGATGATGCCACCGGACTTCCGCTTCCTTCCTATGATCTCTGGGAAGAGAAATGGGGCATCCATACCTATACGGTCTCCGCAATTTACGGAGGCATCAAGGCGGCTGAGCGCTTTGCGGAGTTTTTCAGGGAAGGGCGCCGGAAAAGGATATATGAGCGCGCCGCCGCACGGGTAAAGGCCGCGCTGGAGAAATATCTTTACAGCAGGGAACATAGACGGTTCCTGAAAACGATAAATCCCGTGAAAGACGGTTCTTTTGAAAGAGATCTCACCGTTGATGCAAGTACGTACGCGCCCTTCTATTTCGGCGTGTACGAGCCCGACGACGAGCGGGTGGTAAATACCATGCATGCCATTATCGATACGTTGTGGGTAAAGACACCCATAGGTGGGCTTGCGCGGTACGAGAACGATACGTACAATTTTAACGGGAAGAACGCCGGCCGCGCTCCCGGTAATCCCTGGTTCGTCTGTACCCTCTGGCTTGCCCAGTGGTACGTTGCGAAAGCGAAGAACCTGCAGGAACTGCATGAAGCCGACCGTATCCTGGAATGGGCGGCTAAAAGGGCGCTGCCCTCAGGGATCATGGCTGAACAGATAGATCCCGTGACCGGCCAGCCTCTTTCCGTAATGCCGCTGACATGGAGCCATGCAACCTACCTGTCGGCAGTTCTTGAATACATGGAGAAAGAGCGTCGATTAAAAGAAACGGAGGTTGCTTATGCCGAAAGTAGACGATAACTATGAGAATTACACCATTTGCAGCAAGTTCTGCGGAGTATGCCCTACCTATCCGGGCATCAAGGGAGAGCTGCTGTACTGTGCAAGGGGGAAAAGCCGTTCGCCGAAGCCGAAAGCAGGCTGTAACTGCAGCCTCTGCGATGTGTGGAACAAGTATGGCCTCGACAGTTTTTACTATTGCCAGAACGGCGCGGCTGATGACCCTTCTCGTACTCAAACGGATAAATAAAAGAAGCAGCGGAGGGGAGTATGAAAGAAAAGAAAGAATTTGGAATTGTAGGGCTTGGCAGAATGGGCGCTAACCCCTCTCGTCAAGCTCTTGAAAAAGGTTTTAAAGTGGCAGGGTGCACGCTGGGAGGAGTGCCTGACGAACTGAGGCGGATGGGGATCATTGCCCTGGATGCGATAAGCGGCTTTAGGAATGCATTGCCGGCTCCCCGCATAGTTTACCTGTATGTGCCGGCCGGCAGGGCAGTGGACGATCTGATCGAAGAGATTGCGGACGTCCTTGAAAGAGGGGATATCATCGTTGACGGAGGGAATTCTTACTGGGGCGACTCGATCCGCAGGTATAAGCAGCTCAGGAAAAAAGGACTGGAGTTTGTTGATCTTGGTACGAGCGGCGGAGTGGAAGGCGCGCGATCAGGAGCATGTTTTATGGCCGGAGGCGACGAAAGAGCGGTAGCAATGGAAGCTCCTGTTCCCGCGATCTCAACCGCGGTCATGCAATTGTTCAATTCCCGGGATGAGAAGAAAACCCGGGCAAGGGCTATTGACGTGATGCGCAACGAGTTCGGCGGCCACGCGCTGGGGAAAAGCGAGCCGGCGGAACGAGAGCGAAGGACAGGCAGTGTGGGAGAAATAGTCCGTGAGGCCGAAGAGAAAACGAAAGCAGGCGTGCCATGAAAGCGAGTTCTCCGGTCCAGGAGCAGAAGAATACAAAACTTCTTGCAGGGCTCTGCACGCTTGTTACCGGAGCGAACTCAGGCATAGGTGAAGCGATCGCAAGGGAATATGCTGCAAGGGGAGCGAATGTCGCAGTGAACTACGTGACGGACCGGGAAGAGGCCGAACGGATCGTTGAAGATATAAAAAAGCAGAAACAGAGGGCGATCGCCGTCCGGGCAGATGTCAGTAAAGAAGACCAGGTGAAAGAAATGTTCCGGCAGACGATCAATGAGTTCGGCACGATCGATGTCCTTGTGAATAATGCAGGCATTCAGCGGGATGCCCCTTTTATTGAAATGTCGCTGGAACGCTGGCAGCAGGTTATCGATAACAATCTTACGGGCGGATTCCTTTGCAGCCGTGAAGCGGTGAAGGAATTCTTAAGGCGGGGAAAAGGGAGTATCAACAGCACCTGTATAGGCAAGATCATCTTCATCAGCTCCGTGCACGACGTCATCCCCTGGGCCGGTCACTGCAATTATGTCGCATCAAAAGGCGGGGAAACGATGCTTATGCGGTCAATGGCACAGGAACTCGGCCCTCTGAAGATCAGGGTCAACAGTATAGCGCCGGGAGCAATAGAGACCAATATCAACCGGCCGGTCTGGGACTCCGAGGCGGCACGGGAGAAACTTCTGGAACTCATTCCCTACAAGCGCATCGGCAGGCCGGTAGATGTTGCGCAGGCGGCAGTATGGCTAGCCTCAAACGAATCGGATTATGTTGACGGTTCGACCATCTACGTTGACGGCGGCATGACCCTCTATCCCGCCTTTGCCCATGGTGGTTGAAAAACGTTCACTGCTTCGAAGGCTGCATGCTCGATATCCATAACTGATTGAACAGTGCTTGCTGTTCGTTGTTCAAAAGCCCGTAGGCTTTGCCGAATGCGTCGACCTTGGTGGAGTTGACCTGCAGCTCGGAATCAGAGGCTTTTTTCATGGTGTCTTTCATGGCAGTAAGATCAGGAGCCGGTGCATTCATCATGCCTGCAAGGCTGCTCCTGGCAGTGGACAATTCATTCAAAACGGGCGAGTTGTTCCGTACCAGGTCCGCCTGCAATGCCTGCAGTTGCTGCAGCTGTGAATCCGAGAGTTTCAGGTCCTGGCTGTGCGAGATCATCATGGCAATGCGCGGACAGATAGGGCTAATGGCAGTATTTCCCGGAGCAGCCGGCTGGTTCTGTGCAGGAAGAATTGCAGGCATGTTTAAGAAAAGACAGAAAGAAAGTATATGGATCAGTTTTTTCATATAATCCTCCACTTACTTCCATACTACCACACAAGGGGAATGATGTCAAATTGGAAAAACAGCTAAAAATACTGGCAATTATCACTTTGATCGGCTATAATTGTAGAGCATTTGCGATTACAGTGAACGTTGAGGGGTGGGAAAGAACAGGACTCGATGTCTTTTGCCTGATGAAAATGAAATAAACCGAACCGTAGCGCACGAACGTGTGTTATGGTTTTTTGTTTAAATTGCAGATAAAAATTCCTTGAAAAGGAGAACTAATGCGCATCCTGATTGCCGACGATGAAGCAGAAACGGTAAATTCCCTGAAAAATGTATTGGAGAGAAAAGGCCATTACGTGCATACGGTGTACGACGGCCATGAAGCTTTCAAATATATCAGGGGCAATCACTATGATATAGCATTTCTTGACCACAATATGCCCGAATACACCGGGCTTGAAATAGCCCAGTATATCAAGGAAAATAACTTGCCGGTAAAAGTCGTTATGATAACAGGTGACCCGGATATGAAAGCGGTCCTGGCCATGCCTCTGGGAGCCAGTGACTATATTACGAAACCCTTCAGGATAAATGATATAGATGCTGTTCTGGATAAATACTGCAAGGAGACTCAGTAGCATCACCTGCGAGTTTTTGCCTTCGGGAGAACGATTTTGTATACTATAATAAAGACACCAGGGGGATGCTGGATCTCATTTCTATTGTGGCGCTGCCAACCTGCGAATACCTCAGAAAAGACCTGTAATTAAAAAATGCAATAGCTTTTGAAATGCTATTAATCAGGGGGAATCATGAAAGTAAGCGATATCATGACAAAAGGCGTTGTATCGGTAGAAACAAGTTCTTCTATCGCTACGGCTGCAGAAGTGATGAGGGCGAACGGCATAGGATCCGTGCTGGTGAGCAAGGCCAATATGATAGAAGGAATAGTATCGGAGCTTGATATTGTATTGAAAGCGGTGGCAAAAGGGCATGATCCCAATTCGATCCAGGCCGGGGAAATAATGACCGCAGGACTTATCACCTGCTCGGAAGACCAGAGCGTCGACGATGCTCTCTCTATCATGAGGGACCAGAGCGTCCATCATCTCGTTGTTCTGAACAAGGCCGGGAATGCCGTCGGCATGCTCTCGCTGGGAGATATTCTGCTCAGCGCGGTTCCTGCCGGATCAAAAAAATAAGACAGGGGAAATGGGTATGTCTTTCAAAGGATATGCCCATTTTTCTCTCTAGAAAGTTATGGAGGGGGCAGATGCCAGTACCAAATACAGAAGAGAACAGGAAGGCATGTCTCTGTTATCAATGTCCTACGTACATGCCGGTGCAGGGAGATAAAGGTTTCTACTGCTCTCTCGATAAAAGCGACAAGCAAATGACAAGGAAAGGCTGCCTGTGCCCGAACTGCTCCGTATGGGTGCAGTACGGGCTCGGCAGCGTGTATTATTGCTTTATCGGGAAAGCGAAATAATCAGCCCGTCGAATAGTGTGTTTCTTTTGACGGCAGGATGCCTTGTAAATACTCGACAAAAGATGTACAATCTTGATGATGCGTAAACACGTACGGGCAAAAATAGTGCTGCCATGTCTTGCCGTTCTTTTGGTGTTTCCCGGAATGGCATTTGGCGATTCGGGAAAGCAAAAGATCAAGAAGATCATTCATTCGCCTGCCCTGGAATCAACCAATACCGGCATAAAAGTCATTTCATTGGCCAGCGGCAAAACACTCTTTGAAGAGAACGGAAGCAAGCTATTTATCCCGGCTTCCAATGAAAAGATAATCACTGCCTACGGAGCACTTAAGGTGCTTCCTTCCACCTTTACCTTCCCTGTCGAGTTTTCTACGGATTCCCTGATAGATTCGAATACCGTTCATAATCTTTATATACGCGAGTACGGTGATCCGTCGGTCACTCTTGCGGACGTCAACTTTCAGGCAATGGCCTTAAGCGAAAAGATAAAACTCGTGACTGGTGATATTATCGTAGATGCTTCTTATTTCGATTCGCTGCAATTCGGAAGGGGTTGGATGTGGGACGACGGCATCTCGTCATGGAATGCCCCCATTTCTCCCTATGCGGTCAACGGCAATTGTATCGATATCCGTATCAGCCCGGGTGTAAAGACCGGAAGCCCGGTCTCCGTGCGCACTGTCCCGCTTACCGGATACGCGGTAGCCATTGCCAGTATGACGGTCACTTCGGACTATGATGACGTGCGGATACTGCGGAAGGAAGCTCCATGGGGAGATACTTTTGTCATAAGCGGCAGGGTAAACATAAATTGCTCTGAGAGGCTATGGAAGTGCGCTGTGTCGCGGCCGGGGCTTTATACCGGGACTCTCTTTAAAGAATTGCTGGGACGGTACGGCGTGAAGGTGAACGGCTCTGCTTATGAGGCACCGGCCAGTTCCTGCCCTGTTCTCATTGAGAGATTCTCATCCCGCAGTATTATCGAGATCGTGCGTGCATTTGTTAAAGACAGCAACAACCTGAGCGGAGAATGCCTGCTGAAAACCATGGGAGCCCAGCGGTATGGTGCGCCGGGAGATGCCGCGAAGGGGATCATGGCATTGCAGGAAACTCTTAACGGAATAGGCATCAAAGAGAATACCTATACGATCGCCGACGGATCAGGCATGTCAACGTATAACCAGATTTCCCCGAATATCATGATAAAGATTTTGAGGGCTGTCTATGATGATTTTTCCTGCTATCCTGAGTTTGCCCAGGCGCTTTCTGTGGCGGGAGTGAACGGCACTCTGCAAAACCGGTTGAAAACAAGCCCGGCAGCCGGGAATATCCGTGCAAAGACAGGAACTATGTCAGGCGTCAGCTGCGTTTCCGGCTATATACGGACCCGCAAGGGAGAAATGCTTGCATTTTCCATTATGATGAACGGGTGCGCCGGGCCGGCAAAGCCCCTGCAGGACGCCCAGGATGAGATATTGAAAACACTGTGGGAAAGCTATTAGGTAGTACTGTGCTAGCATCATGAATATATTCATCAGCGGCTTCTTGACAGGTTTCTCCGTGGCTGCCCCGATCGGGCCGGTGAGCCTGATATGCATAAATAATATCCTTGCCAGAGGCACTTTCTTCGGTTTTCTCTCCTGCCTGGGCGCTTCTACTGCCGATACCATCTACGGATTGGTCGCCGGCCTGGGATTTGCCTTTGTGATAGATTTCAGCTCTCGTTACCACCATCCCATCCAGTTGGCAGGGGGCATACTGATCATTTTGATAGGACTGGTGAAGTTTTTCAGGGACGGCAATTCCGATACTGCGGCCTGCGACCGTAATGGAAGCAGTTTCCTGCGAGATTATGCAGTGGTATTCACCAGTACTCTTTCAAATCCGTTTACCGTCTGTTTTTTTCTCTCCGTATTCTCCGCTTTCTCGGAGAAACCTGCCGGGCACTATGGGGGGGCATTTGAGTATGCCGCCGGCATCTTTTCAGGCACTGCCTCCTGGTGGCTTATTCTGAGCTGTACCGTGGGCGCTTTCAACAAGGCGATCAGTCCTAAAACCATCCAGCGTATAAGAAGACTGTCCGCATTGCTCATTGCTGCGATCGGCGTCTACGCACTTCTTCGTTGATTCCATTCGTTTTCAATGCAATAGCATAGAAAAAATCTTAATATTTGAATAAATAGATGATTAGAGGTATAATATAGTAAAACGATACGCCGAAGGGTGTTCCTGATAAACAGGACCTGATCGGGTAAAGAATAGGAAAAGGAATAACATGAAAGTACTTATTGTAGGGGGAGTTGCCGGCGGTGCGAGCACTGCTGCGCGTCTCAGAAGGCTTGATGAAAAGGCCGAGATAATAATGTTCGAAAAAGGAAAATATATTTCCTATGCGAACTGCGGGCTTCCTTACTATATAGGCGGCACGATAAAAGAACAGAGCGATATTTTGATACAAACGCCTGACTCCTTCAAGGCGCGTTTTGACGTCGATGTCAGGGTTAACAGCGAAGTGACAGGGATCGACCGCGCCAGGAAGGAAGTCGTTGTAAAAGACCTGAAGAAGTACAGCGAGTACAGGGAGCGCTATGACAAGCTGGTGCTTTCACCCGGCGCAGAACCTCTTAAGCCTCCGGTCAGGGGTATAGACAGTAAACGGGTATTTACCCTGAGGAACGTAGATGATGCGGAAGTAATAAAAGGTTTTATCGAAGACAGTTCTCCTAAAAGGGTGGTCATCGTAGGGGCAGGATACATCGGCCTTGAAATGGCGGAAAACCTTCATCAGAAGGGGATATTCGTCACCATAGTAGAGATGGCTCCGCAGGTGATAGCGCCGCTTGATCCAGAAATGGCAGCCGCAGTACACCAGCATCTGAAAACCAAGAATGTGGAGTTCTATCTCTCGGAACAGGTCGTTGAACTGAAAGAATCGGATAACGGGATTGCCGTGCTCCTGAAGAGCGGGACACAGCTGCCGGCTGACTTCGTGATAATGTCAGTAGGAGTAAAGCCGGAGAGCCGCCTTGCGGCAGCAGCCGGCCTTAAGACCGGCAAAAGCGGGGGAATACAGGTCAATGAATACCTTCAGACATCAGACGAAGATATCTATGCAGTAGGGGATGCGATAGAATTCCCTGTGCCCGTATTTAACGAACCCAGGCTTATACCGCTGGCAGGCCCGGCGAACAAGCAGGGCAGGATCGCGGCGAATAATATCGTGCTCGGGAACAAGGAGAAGTATAAAGGTACGGTCGGCACATCCATTGCCAAGGTTTTTGATATAACGGTCGGCCTCACCGGGTATTCCGAACGGGTGCTGAATCAAAAAGGCGTTGAGTACTATTCTACGGTCACTCACAGTTCCTCGAGCGCGGGGTATTACCCGGGAGCTATGCCGTTAACCATAAAATTGAATTTTGCAAAGAAGAACGGACAGATCCTTGGGGCCCAGGTGGTAGGCTACAAGGGCGTTGATAAGGCGTGCGAGGTGCTTTCGTTCGCCTGCCAGAAGGAAATGACGGTCAATGACCTCAAGGACATGGATCAGGCATATGCTCCTCCCTATTCATCGGCAAAATCACCGGTGAACATGGCCGGCTTTGTCGCGGAAAACGTTTTGAACGGCACGGCAAAAGTAATCACCTGGCAGGACATGAAGGATGCCGGGAAAGAGGTGTTCATTCTTGACGTAAGGAATCCGGAAGAAGCTGCCCTCGGAAGCATACCGGGATCGTACCTTATACCGGTGAACCAGCTGCGCAAACGCCTGAGCGAAGTGCCCCGACAGAAGAAGATATATATATACTGTGCTATCGGCCTGCGCGGCTATCTGGCAGCGCGGATACTGATGCAGAACGGCTATGGCGAAGTCTTCAATCTTACCGGAGGTTATAAAACATACGAAATGGTAACGAATAAACAAAGCAACGAAGATATTTACGGGAAATACTGCATTGAAAAGAACGATGACATCTACTCGGAACCGTGCTGCGGGAATCCTGCCGTCAATCAGGAAGTGGAAATAGATGCCTGCGGCCTCCAGTGCCCCGGCCCCATCATGAAGCTAAACGACAGCATGAAAACGCTTGCAGACGGAACGGTAGTTAAGATCCGTGCGAGCGATCCCGGTTTTTTAAATGATGTCAAATCCTGGTGCTCGGTAACCGGCAACAGGCTGGTGGAAGCAAAGTCCGGGGCAGAAGGGATCTCCGCCCTTATCATTAAGGGCAGAGCGCAGGAAAAGCTTTCGCAGACGCAGATAGGAAGCACCAATAAGACAATTATCGTGTTTAACGATGATTTTGACCGCGCACTTGCAGCGTTCGTGATCGCGAACGGAGCCCTTGCAATGGGGAGAAAGGTGACGATGTTCTTCACGTTCTGGGGATTGAACATCCTTAAGAAAAAGAACCCGGCACCCGCAAGCAAGGATCTCATTTCCCGCATGTTCGGGTTCATGCTTCCCAGAGGCCCGGAAAAGCTCTCGATGTCAAAAATGAACATGTTCGGGATGGGTCCAAGACTAATGCGGCATATAATGAAAAAGAAGAATATAGATTCCCTGGAAACCCTGATAGAACATGCGCTGAAATCCGGCGTCGAGATCATCGCCTGCCAGATGTCCATGGATGTCATGGG
>Ga0123519_10015112_pt1 | contig 10878 bp, 9 predicted proteins | sample YelNatPaOPRAMG02_FD_87396 | JGI IMG/M metagenome (GOLD analysis project Ga0123519, IMG submission 87396) | Hot spring microbial communities from Yellowstone National Park - Yellowstone National Park OP-RAMG-02 (version 2) | ecosystem: Environmental > Aquatic > Thermal springs > Hot (42-90C) ... | reverse complement strand
TTTACCTTTTTTTTCTGCATCTTCAATCATAGAGAGCGCTATACGGTCTTTTACACTACCGCCGGGATTAAACGATTCTAACTTAGCATAGATTTCTGCCGTATCTTTATCAATAATTCTATTCAGTTTCACCATAGGGGTTAAACCAATTAATTCTAAGACATTTTTTACTATAAGTTTATTGGATGTTTTCAAGTCTCCTCCACCCATAAAATAAACTAACTCAAGTTTGTCTCCTTCCTTCAATATATATTTTTCGAAGTCTTTATGGTCTATTATCTTCTCATTGAGTTCTACAGTGACAATTTCAGGCCGTATATTTTTTTTCTTAAGCAATTCAGAGATATTCATTTCATTTTCTAAAGTTGCTTCTTTACCATTAATTAATATTTTTATTGGCATAACTTACCTCCTTTTATACTTTTTTTCTTACAAAAACTTTAAAATAATTTTCTACTTGTTCTATCTTTAATATCTCCTGTCCGTCATTTTTTAAACTTTTTGGAACATTCTGAATTGGCTCTCCATCATCTAAATAAACTTCCAAAATATCCCCAATTTTTAATTCCTCAAGTTTAAGTTTTATCTTGACATAATTTATAGGACAAGGTGTTCCTCTTAAATCATACACTAAAGATAATTTCTCTTCTTTTACCTTTTCTTTAGCTGTAACTGGAAAATTAAAATTGCTATCTATTAAAGAATAAATATTTTTTACCTCTTTATAGAATTTTTTTGTGAAATCATATGCCTCTTCTTTTGAAATTTTTCCTGAGATTATATCATCATATACCTTAAGAATCTTCTCAAATTCCTTATTACAAATTCCAGTTTTAATAAATTTATCAACAAAAGAAGAAATCGCTTCTTTTTGATTTTTAGGGTCAACTCCTTGGACAACCAGTAATGCGCGTGAAGAATACACCAGGGCATTTTTTGTTTCATTAAGGTCAAAATCTTTTTCTTCTGACTTAATCAAAGATTGTTCTGCTGATTTTAAATCTGATTCTATCATATCAATAACACCAGCACCACATTCACCAGAGGATAACCCTTCTAAAGAAAACTCCTCTGTTTTGCCAAAATCAATATAATAACTTTTATCTTCCTCGTATGGTGGAACATAGGAATATTTCTTAATAAGTTTTCCTACAAAATTTTTACTTTTATCTTCTGATAAAACAAATTCTGCGATAAAATCTGGAACAGCCTTTGCTGGAACAGTTCCAATCTCTTCAGCAAGTTTTGTATTTTCTGCATTTAATTCACCACCGAAATGAACCCTATAAAATGGAACAGTTCTATTATATACTTTTCTTGCCAGACCTGACAAAGAAATTGTTCCTATTGGATGATGTCCACAAGCATTTGGACAACCGTTTATATTTATTTTTATATCTTTCAGTTTATCAATGTCAGGTTTTATTTTTTTTAACTTGTTTACTATTTCAGGAACCATTGCAATAGCATTACAAATTCCAAGATTGCAGGTAGCTGCAGCTTTACAGGAAACAATATCAAAAACTGTATTAGGGAATAAATAATCCTTAAACAATGCTTTTACTTTCTCATGGGCTAAATCAATCTTATCATAAGGAATGTTAGAAATAACTAAATTCTGCCTTTGTGTTGTTCTAAAATTTATTAATGGTAAATCTTTACTTAATTCACACAAGCTAATAAGTGTATCAGATTCAATTTCTCCACAAGGTATCCTCAATTCAAAATAATAATAACCATTTTGTTTTTGTTTTCCTATATTATATTTTAGATTATTTTCGTCATACTCATATGTAGATTCAATCTTTGGTAAGACTGGCAATCCATTATCTACTCTTAATACAATGTGTTCTTCTTCTTTAACTTTTTTTAACTCCTGTTTATAAAGTTCAATAAATCTTTCCCATCCAATATCTTGAATTAAAAATCTAAGACGGTTGTGATGTTTATTTTTTCTATCTGCATATTTATTAAAAACATTCATAATTGATTTAACAATATAGCCAATATCTTCCTCCTTTACATTCTGAGCAAGGATCTTTCCAATAGCACTTTTTGCACCCATACCACCACCAGCTATAACTTTAAAACCATCGTTTAGGGCAACAAATCCAACATCGTTCACACCAGCTCCTGCACAGTCTCTTTCACAACCGGAAAATGCAACCTTATATTTTCTTGGAAGATTATATGCTTCATCAAGAGATAACAAATATTCGCTTAATCCCCATGTGATTTTATAAACCTCAAATTTTTCATAAGGACATATTCCTGAAAGGTAACATGCAGTAATATTTCGAACAGTATTTCCTCCACCACCCCTAGGTGAAATATTAAAATCCTTAAGATATTCAATTATCTTTATAGAATTTTGATACGGGACATTGTGTATCTGAATATCCTGTCTTGTAGTTATATGAAGTTTTCCATTAGCAAATTTTTTTGCTGCATAACCAATTGCTTTTAATTGGGATGGTGTTAATATTCCTGCAGGTATTCTTAATCTTGCCATTAAGAGTTTTCCACCCCTCTGCGAGTAATACCCCCATGGTACACGCACCCCACGGAAAAACGAATCTTTCAACTCACCTCTTAGAAATTTTTCAAGATTGTCTTTGTATTTTAATATATCATCTTTAATCTTCTTTGGTAATTGAAACATTCTTACCTCCAAGTGCATTAATTGTCTTTTCAATATCTTCTTGTGTATGAGATAGTGAAACAAAACAAGTTTCAAACTGGGAAGGAGGAAAATAAATTCCCTGTTTTAACATCTTATGAAAAAAGTGTGCATAATGTTCTGTTGTCTCAAAAAACACAGTAAACATAGAACTAATTTGAGTTACAGTAGCTTTTACTCCTAACCTTTTTATATTTTCCTTTATCCCTTCACAAAGATATTTGGTTTTTTTTTCAAGTGTATTATATATATCTTTTTTAGAAAGTATTTTCAAAGTAATAAGTCCAGCTGTTACACTAACAGGATTCCCTGATAATGTACCAGCTTGATAAACAGAACCAACTGGTGCAAGGCAATTCATAATTTCTTTTCTTCCGCCGAACGCACCTATTGGAAATCCACCCCCAATAATTTTACCAAGGCAAGTTAAATCCGGCTTAACTTTAAACAATTCCTGAGCTCCACCGTAAGATAATCGAAACCCAGTAATAACTTCATCAAAAATTAAAACTATTTTATAATGGTTGCATATTTCGCGAAGACCTTTTAAAAATCTTTTAGATGGTAATACTACGCCCATATTTGCAGCAACCGGTTCAACAATTACACATGCAATATCTTTATAATATTTTTTTACTACTTTTTCTACTGCATCCAAATTATTATAAGGAACAACTAAAGTATGTTTAGTAAAATCAGTTGGTACACCTTTAGTATTTGGTATACCAAATGTTGCTGCACCAGAGCCTGCTTTAACTAATAAATAATCTGCATGTCCATGATAACAACCAGCAAACTTAATAATTTTATTTTTTCCTGTATAACCACGACTAAGACGAATTGCAGACATACATGCTTCTGTTCCTGAATTTACTAAACGCAATGTCTCTATTGAAGGATATGCATTACAAATCTCCTTTGCAAGTTCTGTTTCTAATTGGGTTGGAGCACCAAAACTTGTTCCATTTTCAACTACATTTTTTACTGCATTAACTACTTTTTGGTAAGCATGACCAAGTATTAATGCGCCCCAGGACATGCAGTAATCAATATATTGTTTTCCTTCAACATCATATATTTTTGAACCCTTGCCTTTTTTAATGAAGATGGGAGTTCCACCTACAGCAGAAAAGCTTCTCACAGGTGAGTTCACTCCACCAGGGATATATCTTTTTGCTTCACAAAAAAGTTTATCGTTTATAGTTGATGATTTATGACTTTTCAATTCTTCCTCCTTAATTATATTATAAACTATACACTATTGCATATCAACCATTTTGCTACTTCCTTTGCCCAGTAAGAAATAATTATATCTGCCCCTGCTCTTTTTATTGAAGTTAAAATCTCTAAGACAACTTTTTTTTCATTAAGCCAACCCTTTTCAGATGATGCTTTTACCATACTATATTCTCCACTTACGTTATAAGCGGCAAGTGGAATATTAAAATTCTCTTTTACATCTCTTATAACATCTAAATAAGAAAGTGCAGGTTTTACCATTACAATATCTGCACCTTCATTTATATCTTGTTCTACTTCTCTAAGTGCTTCTTTAACATTTGAAAAATTCATCTGATAACTTTTTCTATCCCCAAACTTTGGTGATGAATCAGCTGCTTCTCTAAAAGGACCATAAAAATTTGATGCATACTTTGCTGAATAACTCAGAATAGCAACATCTTTAAAACCATTTTTATCAAGAGTTTCTCTTATCGCTTGAACCTGACCATCCATCATTGCAGAAGGAGCAACAATATCTGCACCAGCCAGTGCGTGTGACAAGGCGATTTTTGATAATGTATCCAAAGTAGCATCATTGTCAATTTCGTAGTTCGTAGTTCGTAGTTTGTTATTTGTTTTTTTCAAATTGTGCTTTAATATTCCACAATGTCCATGAGAAGTATAACTGCACATACATACATCTGTAATCACAACTATATCAGGTATTTCTTTTTTGATTGTCCTTATTGCTTTCTGTACAATGTCGTTTTTGTTATATGCATAACTACCTATTCTATCTTTTTTTTCTGTAACGCCAAAAAGCAAAACTGCTGGAATACCAAGATTGTGAGTCTCTTTGACTTCTTTTAAGAGTTTATCTATTGAATATCTAAAAATATCTGGCATTGACTTTATCGGTTGTTTTATATTTTTACCTCCAACAACAAAATATGGCATAATTAAATCTGAAACAGAAAGTTTTGTTTCAGAAAACAATTTCCGAAAATTTTCTGTTCTTCTTAGTCGTCTTAATCTATATTTTGGAAATTTCATTTGATAACCCTTCCTAACTTTGTGGAGTTTTCCCCTCAATATTTTTTAGGGAGGGGGATTACCACGATATTTTTAATATTTAGTAGGTATCTTCACTCTATTCTTATCATCGTACACATACCATTCATTCGGTTGTTCATCAGCACATCGTTTGTGTGATCCATCACAGTAAGGTTTATTTTTAGAAAGTCCACAAGCACAAATGTAAAGTTTCCCTTTGTCTTTTAGCTCCTCTTTTGCTATTGCAAAAGGAGTACTTTTATCGTGTATAACTAATCTTGCCATCTTTACCACCCCCTTTTTTATAATAGTTTTTTCTTTTTCACCTGATGATAGAATTTCAACAGGTACAGCACTTAAAATTGCTGTTGTTAAAGCACTCTTACCTGCAAGAATCAGAAAATCTCGTCTACTAAGCTTCTTATGACTATCTTTTTTTCTATTCATAAAGATATATTTTTCACCCCCTTTCTGTTATCTGACTGCTATCGTGTAGGTATCCTCTTGTAAAACTTATTTTTTAAGATCCATTTCTTTACTTCTTTTTTAGTTATTGCTCCTATTGTTCTGATTTTAACTTTCTTTGGTGGTTTTCCGTATCTTTCTACAAAATTCCTTACTGTAGATGGACTTGTAAAAAAAATTTCGTCAAAGAAATTTAAATCTAAATCTGGTAAGTTTGATGGTTTTACATTTCTATATGCTATACAAGAATAGACATTATATCCTAATTCTGTTAATCTTTTAGTTAGATTTTTATCTGCTATATCTGAACGTATTAAAAGTAAATTTTTGTTATTATCTTTTTTTTTTAAAAGTTTTTTAAATTCATCTACTAACCCATCTGAACACTCATTTTTAGGAACCAAATCAGGAATAATACCATATTCTTTTAATTTACTTGCAGTTGATGAGCCTATTGCTGATATTCTCAGTTTATTTAGTTTTCGTGTATCATAATTGAGTTTAAACAATCTATCAAAAAAATAATAAACTCCAAATCTACTTGTAAAAACTATCCAATCAATAGTTGGTTGATAGTTATTTGAAATTCTTTTTATCCAGTTATCAAGTTCAGTATAATCTTCTAAAGGTTTTATTTCTATCATTGGCATATGAAAAAATAATCCATTTTCGAAAAATCTTTTTTCTGATATACCAGTATAAAGTACCTTTTTTGTTTTTTTAAACCAATTAAACTTTTTTTCTTTTTCAACAACATCTCCTATTATAACAATAGCAGGTGCTGTAATCTTTTCTTTTTTTACTTTCTCTACTATATTTTTTAAATTACCTATTGCTTCCTTCTGACAAATTTTACTTACATTTGAAATAACTGCTACAGATGTATTTTCTTTTTTACCTGAATTAATCAATTTTCTTGTAATTTCTGGAAGATTTTCAACAGCCATATATAAAACAATAGTGTCTATTTGAGCAATTTTGTCCCAGTCAATAAAACCATCGTTTTTTTCTATTGATTCGTGCCCGGTAGTAATCACCACACTAGATGAAACTCCTCTTACTGTAAGTGGAATTCCACTAAAACATGCTCCAGCAGTAGCTGCAGTGACACCAGGTACGATAGCAAAATTAATTTTGTTTTTAGTTAATGCAGAGAGTTCCTCATTTGCTCTTGCGAAAATCATTGGGTCTCCATTCTTAAGACGAACAATTCTTTTGCCTTGTTTTGCTTCTTTTATTATTATTTTATTTATTTTATCCTGTCTTTTAGCAAATCCATCAATGTGTTTTTCCTTAACCAGATCATCTCCGCATATAAGTTTCGCATTTGGCTTAGTGTATTCAAGAATTTTTTTATCAACAAGATAATCATAAATAACAACATCTGCCTGCTGTAGAATCTTTAAGCCCTTAATTGTAACCAAATCAGGGTCACCTGGCCCGGCGCCAATAAGATAAACCTTTCCACTATTCATCTTTTAATTAGACCTTAACTATATATCCTTTTTCTTCAAGTTTCTTAATTATTTCTGACAAATCTTTCCCTTGTTTTTGACATCCTTGTTTTAAGGTTGTTACTCTTCCTATTGTATTTCTAACAACAGGGTTCTTTATGCCAAAAAAACCCATCTCTATAAGTATATCTACCAATTCTGGATATTTTTCTGTTAGTTCAAAAACTGTCTTGTTAATATCAAGTTCCTTCATCTAATAATCTTTTTTCTCCTTCTAATTTTTTTATTTCAGTTATATCCTGAGTTATTTCCAGTGTTCCAAGATATTTTTTGTTATGACCTCTGACAGCAAAATATCTTATGTATAAAAATCTACCTTTGTAGTTTATCCAGAAACTAACTGAATCCTTTTTACCTTCCTTAAAATCAGAAAGAATTTTCTCTACCTTATCGACACTTTGCGGTGGATGGCAATTTTGAACTTTTCTACCTATAACTGATTTTGTTCTTAAAAATATTCTATCTCTTCTCTCGGAAAAGTATTTTACATTATCATTTTCATCAATAAAAGTAATATCTATGGGTAAAGTATTAAGTATAAACATCAATTGCTCTAAGTTCAAGTTTCCTGTTGGTAAATTTACTATTCCATCTTTTATTAGTGGTTCTTCAATTACTGCTGTTTTAAGTTTATTTATTAATGCATCTATATCTTTTGGGGGCTCAATAAACACATAACCTACATTTTTACTTTCTTTTAATATCTCAATCCAGTCCTCAAGTTTCAATTTCTCAAGAGAAATAGGGAAAAGAATGTTTTCTTCTTTAAAAATCATCCCTTCTATTTCTTCAATTAACAGCGTTAGGTCTGTTGTTTCTTCTATTGTTTCTTCTATTTTTGTAAGTGTATTTTTCAACATATTTCTAATCTCATTATCTTTTCCCCACATTACCTTTGAAGGACCAAAGAACCCATATTTTTCCAAAAAAGGAAAAAGAAGTTGTTCTTTTCTTGTATAGTGAATATCTATGTCCTTAAGTTTAATAATAGATTTTTTTATACCTTCTTTATCACCATCTTTTATTAGTTGCTTCAACTTAGATAAAATTTTCTCAATTTCTCTGTTTTCAAGTTTAAATAGATAAATAGGATGTGCAGAAGATTCTTCATTTGTTATTTCTTTCTTTAGTAGTGATTCAAATAGTAATGCATGGACATTACAGAATTTCTTTATTACTTCAGCAGACATTCCCTCATTAATCAGGGATTGTTCAATCTCGGCAATCTCAGTCGAAGTAATACTACCAACTTCTTTTACTAAGATATCACGAGCTGCTTCTACCGACAATCCCTGATGTAGTTGTTGAATAATATCTTTGATTATTTGTTTCTTTCTCTCTGAATTCATTACTTCGCTCATTTTATTTTTCCTTTCAAGTATTTCTTTTTTAATTGCTCTACGAGACGATGGTATTTCTCATGGATACCTTTACCCATCTTTTCTTCTACTTTTTCGAATTCCTCAATGAGTTTTTTTTCTGTAGACTTATTCAAATGCATATCCGCCATCCCATAGAGAATATTATCTTCCTTATCTATATGCTGACGCAGTAGACTAACATAACCGGAAGCATTTTCAGCAATATCATTAAGCGATTTTTTATTGCCGTCTTTATAGTTAACAATCGCCTTAGCCAATTGACTAACATAATTTCGTCCGATATTATGTTCTTCCAGCATTACTCCAATCGGACCGCCATCACGAGGAATTCCTGACTCTTCCATTGCTGGAAAAAGCAAGTCCTGCTCTTTACCGTGATGACATTTATCGGCAAATGTTTGGATAAAATCTACAATCTTTTCTAGATGCTGAAGATTAACTGGTTTTTGTGCTGCGATATCCGAAACAATCGCATCCAGAATATCCAACACCACTTTGATTACCTTATGTTCTTTTTTCAAAATTTCTGTTGGTTTCATAATTTTCCATCCTTTCTTTTAGAGACAATGTGAAAAATTTTATTAAATAGCTACTACTTTTTTTACTTCAGGTACAGCCTTTTTTATTGTTTCTTCTACTCCCATAGATAATGTTATCTGTGACATTGGACATCCACAACAAGCTCCAGTCAAACGTACCTTAACTACACCATCTTCGACACTGACCAACTGAATATCTCCTCCATCAGCTTGTAAGGATGATCTAATACTTTCTAATGCTTTTTCAACTTTCTCTTTCATTTTTACACCTCCTTTAAATAAGATCTACTTATTCAATTTTATTTAAAAGGTATCATTAACCTTATAAATATTTTTTGTATGGTACATCATACATTGGTGGATTAAGTTTTAAGTTATTCCGTTTTATATCAATATGGTCTATCATTCTTCTTGCTGCTTCCACAGGGTCATCTTCAAAACAGAATTTTCCACCAGTGATTTCTTCAATTCCTTTGGTTAAATACTCAGTTAAGTTCTTACTACCAACTACTCTCATAGCAGGACTATATGCGACAAAACAACCTGATGCAACTGCATAAAATGCTATTGATATTGCTTTTTCACACATAGCTTCAGGTGCTGCTGCAGCAACAGGAAGATCTGATAAAGCCTCACCTAATCCACCTTCTTTTATTATTTCACATAATGCTACAAGAATACGGCTGTTATCCACACAAGAGCCAAGATGTAAAACTGGTGGGATACCAACAGCTTTACATATTTCTTGAATTCCTTTTCCAGCATAAATATTTGCTGATTCTGGTTGTAAAAGTCCTATTTTTGCACATGCAGTTGCTGCACAACCTGTTGTTACTACAAGAACATCATTTTTCAAGAGTTCTTTCACCATCTCAATATGACTTCTATCCTGAGTTTTCCTTATTGTGTTACATCCTACTACTGCAGCTATTCCACGTATTCTTCCCGAAATTATTGCATCGTTTAATGGACGAAATGACGCCCTGTATTTTCCACCAAGTATTTCAAATAAATTTTCAACAGTAAATCCTGCTATAAGATCAGTCATATTAGGGGGAATACACTCTTCACGTCTATTCTTAAAATTCTCAACAGCCATTTTTACTATTTCTTTTGCTATTGTATAAGCTTTCTCTTCATTAAATTGTATATGTTGTGCACCTCTAATTCTTGCTTTTGAACTTGTTGTAATGAGTTTAGTATGGAATCTTTCAGAAAGGTCTGAAAGTGCAGGCATAATACATTGTACATCAACTACCATTGCTTCAACAACACCAGTTATGATTGCCAACTCTTGATTTAAAAAATTACCTAATACTGATACACCCTGCCTCATTAGTACTTCATTAGCAGTACAGCAGATACCAACTACATTTATTCCTCTTGCTCCATTATATTCAGCTAACTTTAAGAGTTTGCTATAATGAGATGCATTTACTATCATCTCTGATAAAGTAGGCTCATGTCCATGAACAACTATATTAACCATATTTTTATCAAGAACTCCCAAATTTACTTTACTTCTTATCGGTTTTGGTTCTCCAAACAAAATATCTCCAAGTTCAGTTGCTATCATAGATCCTGCCCAGCCATCACTCATAGATGTCTTCAATCCAAACATTATAATATTCTTATAATCAGCATCAACGCCTTCATGTGTTCTGTGAAGAGTCTCTACTATTTCACGATCAATTCCACGAGGAATTAAATCGTGTTTTCTCCAATTATCAACAGTTTTTTGTGGAGCTCTTAATGCAGGGAAAGAGACTTCTCCTTCTTGCTGTCCCCAATGGTTCAATGCAGTTATTGCAACTTCTTTTGCTATATCTTCTATCTTCTTTCCATCCGTAGATATGTTCCATTCCTTTGCTATCTTAAAAAGTTTATTTTTACCTTTTATTTCATAACCTTCTGCTTTCCCTTGCGAAACAAGTAAAAGTGTTCTGGCAATATCTCTACCATGGTCAGAATGTGCTGCTGCTCCACAGGCTATTTGTCTAATTAATTGTCTTGCTGCTATTATA
>Ga0123519_10015106_pt1 | contig 10883 bp, 10 predicted proteins | sample YelNatPaOPRAMG02_FD_87396 | JGI IMG/M metagenome (GOLD analysis project Ga0123519, IMG submission 87396) | Hot spring microbial communities from Yellowstone National Park - Yellowstone National Park OP-RAMG-02 (version 2) | ecosystem: Environmental > Aquatic > Thermal springs > Hot (42-90C) ... | reverse complement strand
CTTTCACCCGGAATTTTAATAAAGTCGGTGTTTATGATTTTTTTGTCGCACCCTGTAAAAAGGAGCATCAGACATAACCAAGCTGTTGCAGCATGATTACTGGTTTTTTCTGTCATGTTCTTTTTTATGTTTCCTGTTCTGTAACTCTCGCTGCTGTTTATTTTTTTCTTGAACCGTCTGCTGCCTGTCGAAGCGTGTAATGCTGTTACCGTCGAGCAGGTCGCCTGAAGGCGTTTCCTCGTTCCAAGGTTCCTGCGCAACAAAGAGGAAATCGGGTTTAATACCTTGTTTGTTCATTTCCTGAATCTCTCTTACCCTGTCAACAGGTATGGAAATCAGATTCATGGCAGTATTTTGTTCCCTTGAATACCAGTAGATAGCTTTATGTACTTCCATTTTCTGGAAGTAAAGAGTTCTGTCAGCGAGTTCAAGAGGTACATCTCTGGGAGGAAAATTTTTCTGGGCATCCACATAACAGTCGAATTCGTAACTAAGGCAGCACTTAAGTTTTCCGCACTGGCCTGCTAGTTTTTGCGGATTAAGGGTGAGTTCCTGGTATCTGGCATGTGTTGTTGTTACCGATGAAAAGTTTGTAATGAACGTTGAACAGCAGAGTTCCCTTCCGCATGAGCCTATTCCTCCAATGCGTCCTGCTTCCTGCCTCGCTCCTATTTGCCTCATCTCTATCCTTACCTTGAATTCTTCAGCAAGGATCTTGATAAGCTGCCGGAAGTCAACCCTTTCATCAGCAATGTAATAGAAAATAGCTTTTGTTTTATCGCCCTGGTATTCAACATCACTGATTTTCATATTCAGATTCAGGCTTTCCGCTATTTTTCTTGATTTAAGCATTGTGGGGATTTCAAGCTTCTTGGCTTCTTCCCATTTCTCAAGATCAACAGGTTTGGCTTTCCGGTAGATTTTTTTCATCTCCTCAAGGGGAGGGACCACTTTCAGTTTTTTCATCTGTTCCAGTACCAGGGGGCCGGTAAGTGATACCCTGCCAATATCATGCCCCGGAGAAGCTTCCACTGCCACTATATCGCCTATTTCAAGTCGTAAATTGTTGACATTTCTGTAAAAACCTTTCCTGGTATTTTTAAACCTTACTTCAACAATCTCATTTAAAGATACATCAGGAGGAAGGTTTTTCAGCCAGTTAAATGAATCAAGCTTGTTCAGCCCCGGGCAATATGCTGGTTCTTTTACCTTTGGTTCGGTACCAGGTTTATTTTGTTCCCTGTTATCTTCCATTTGTTCTTTTCTGCTAAATACTGAACTGCAAAGGTAATTAATTGTTCTGACATGGCAATTTAACCGGAAGCGGTTCAGCGTATATGCTTTGTGACCTTGAGAGCAAGGTCAAGGAATACCAGTTTCGCATAACCGTTTGCTTCGATGTGCAGGGCAGCGGTATTAAATTCCTCTGCGAGTTTACTGCAGTTGCCGGTATTTATATAAGGGTGGAACTTTTCGGAGAATTGTGACTCTTCTTCCGAGAGAAATACCAGCTCTTTCGGGTGCTGGTTAAGTGAGAGCATAAGGTTTTCCCTCAGCAGCTGCAGAGAGTATTCGAGAAAGTTTTTCTGTGTTTCTCTGCCTGTTGAAGCCATTTTGTCGGCCCATTCAATCATTGCTGCAATATCCCTTTTCCATGCATGCCGCATAAGAGTCCGGAAGTTTTCCAGATTCTGTATTGTTGCTTCATTTTTCCCGTGAATTCTGATTGCCCTTAAAAGGTTGCCCTGTGATAGCCGGGCAATTTCATCTGCTTCTTTTTCAGTTGCTCCCAGTATGTTTCTCAGGTAACTTTTTATTTCGTCGTTTTTAAAGGCCGGAATTTTTACAAGCTGGCATCTCGATAATATTGTCGGTAGAATTTTATCGGGCTCGTCGCTTACCATAAGAAAAAGTGTCTTTTCGGGAGGTTCTTCCACCAGTTTGAGAAGCTTGTTGGCGGCGGTCTGGTTCATTTTTTCGGGCAGCCATATTATCATAATCTTGAATTCTGATTCGTAGGGTTTCAGACTCAGTTTTCTGATAATCTCTGATGACTCAGCAGTATATATCATTCCCTGACCTGTCTCCTGCGAACCTATCATTCCGAACCAGTCGTTTATACTTCTGAAGGGGGAATCTGTTATAAATTCCCTCCATTGTGGCAGGTAATCATCGCTTACAGGTTCATCATTACTGCCTTTCTTTTTAATTACGGGATAAACAAAATGAAGGTCGGGGTGAATCAGTTTTTCGTATTTAATGCATGATTTACAGGTACCGCATGAATCATTTTCCTGCCTGTTTTCACAGCTTACGTACTGTGCAAATGCAAGTGCAACTGCCAGACTACTGCATCCTTCAGGACCGGTAAAAATCTGGGCGTGACTTACCCGGTTTTCCTTAACCGATCTTATGAGTTTTTCAATAATTTCCTGATGTCCTGGTATCCGAGCAAAATTCATTATAATAAGCAGATTGCTGGGTTAAGATATTTATGGTATCTGGTCAATAGCTTTCAGTGCTGCTTCATAATCCGGCTCCTGGGTTATTTCGGGTACCTGTTCTGTATATCTGACCGTGCCGTGCCTGTCAATAACCACCACGCATCTTGAATAGAGTCCAGTTAAAGGACCGCTGGTTATTTCAACACCATAGTCCTTTCCAAAGCCAGCATTGCGGAAACCCGACAGTGGGACAACATTTTTTATTCCTTCAGCCGAGCAGAACCTGTTATGTGCAAAAGGCAGATCTTTTGATATTGCAAGGACCAGTGTATCACTTTTTCCTGCGGCAAGTTCATTGAATTTTCTAACCGACGTTGCGCAGACAGAAGTGTCGAGGCTGGGAAAAATGTTGAGGATAAGCTTTTTGCCTGCGGCATCTGAAAGCGAGAAGTTGCTCAGGTCGGTTTTGACAAGTATAAAATCCGGAGCCCTGGCTCCTGTTACCGGGAGATTCCCATAAGTGGTAACCGGGTTACCTTTGAATGTAATTGTTGCCATACGCTGTCAAAGTTAATTAAAGTTTGTTCAGATAAATTTAATTAATAAATATAAACCCTTAAATCCGGTTAAAGTTCATGTAGTATATTACTCTGGTAATGAATTTTTTCAGCCCCTGGAATTATTTTGTATACTTGCATTTCTTTATTTTACCAAAAAATGAGTAGGTTTGCATAAAGAGATGTTTAATAACAATTAAAATAGAGGTTCTATGAAAATGATTCAGGATTTTAGCTTTAAAGGGCTGAAAGCGATCGTTAGGGTCGATTTTAATGTCCCGCTCGACAAAAAGACACTTGAAGTGACTGATGATACAAGGATACGGGGTGCTCTTCCCACCATAAAAAAGATAATCGGAGAAGGGGGTGCATGTATCCTGATGTCACATCTTGGCAGGCCTGAAGGCCGTCAGGAAAAGTATTCACTTAAGCCAGTAATACCGGTACTTGAAAAACATCTTGGAATGAAAGTGAAATTTGCAGATGACTGCCTGGGAGAAGCAACGGAAAAAATGGTAGCAGAACTGAAACCGGGTGAAGTATTACTGCTTGAAAATGTAAGATTCTATCCTGAGGAGGAAGGCAAACCGATTTTGCCGGAGACAGCAACAGAGGAAGAGAAAAAAGCAGCAAAAGCTGAACTGAAGTTGAAACAGAAAGAGATGGCAAAGAAACTGGCTGGTTATGCCGATGTTTATGTAAACGATGCATTTGGAACAGCTCACAGGGCACATGCCACAACAGCAGTTATTGCAGATTTCTTCCCTGAAGACAAAAAAATGTTCGGGTTCCTTATTAACAGTGAACTTGCTGCGATGGACAGAGTGCTGAACAATCCCCGGAGGCCGTTTACTGCTATTATGGGAGGAGCAAAGGTGTCGGATAAGATCATGCTGATTGAAAATCTTTTAAATAAGGTCGACAATCTGATAATCGGCGGAGGGATGACCTATACCTTTGTTAAAGCAATGGGTGGAAAAATCGGTAAATCACTTTGCGAAGAGGACAAACTCGACATGGCTCTTAACCTGCTCAACAAAGCAAAGGAGAAAGGAGTAAATCTATATCTGCCCGTCGACAGTGTAAATGCTGACAAATTCGAAAATGACGCCCAGACAATGGTTTCACCGGTTGATGATGTTCCCGACGGCTGGATGGGTCTCGACATCGGGGAAAAGACCATTGAAAAATACCGTGAAGTAATTATGAAATCAAAGACTATTCTCTGGAATGGCCCGATGGGTGTTTTTGAGATGGAGAAATTTTCGAAAGGCACCGTTGCAATTGCAAAAGCAATAGCAGAAGCAACGGAAAAAGGTGCTTACAGCCTGGTTGGCGGTGGCGATTCAGTGGCAGCGGTAAATAAATATAACCTTGCCGATAAAATCAGTTATGTTTCAACAGGCGGCGGTGCCATGCTTGAATATATGGAAGGCAAAAAGCTTCCGGGCATCACTGCCATAAGGGGCGAATGAGAACATCCGGTTCCTGATTCTGCTGAAAATTGCAGAATCAGGAATCTTATACCTTAATAATAAATAGGCTGGAAAATTTTGATGCCTGTATTTTTTACTTTGTTTTAAGGTCTGGAATAAAAATTATTCCATAAAGGCAGGAGGTGAAAAATGAAAAAGAGGGGTTTTCTGGTTGTATTAATTGTAGCAGCAATTGTTTTACAGAGCTGCAGGAAGGAAGAGGAGCCTGTTTATTCGGGCATTATGACCATAAACAACAAAAGAATCGGAGTATCCCCGACATATTATATTGAAGGTTTTCATGTTCCAACCGGAAAAAAGGTTCCTGACCTTAACAATCAGCTTGACATTATATCTGTTCTGTCAGATTATGATGTGAATTTCAATCCGTTAAAAATAATTTTTATAACCAACAACTTCAAAAATTCATTTTACAGGTACGGACAGTATAATGATACAAAATCTGCAGAGGATGCATTTAAAGCACTTACTGAATTTTCTGAGCCGCAGTGGACAGAGATAGGTGACTCAGTAAGAATAAACCAGATCTGGCTATACCGGACCAGCGATTCGAAGTATGCCAAACTGAGGATAATAAGTACCATTCTTGAAAAGAGGCCGGATATGCAGGATCCGTATGCAGAATGTACTTTTGAATGGGTGTTCCAGCCCGATGGCACAAAAACTTTCCCGGTTAGATGAATTCGGAATATCCAGATAGAATTTTCAATATTAAACATTCCGGAGAATTTGAAAAGATTGCCATTGAAGTTTTTTACTATCAGGCGGAGCAAAATCCAGTTTACAGGCAGTTTATTGAAAGTCTACATGTAAAAATAGGTGATATACAACGCATTGAAGATATACCTTTTCTACCGATAGAGTTTTTCAGAAGCCATGTTATAGTTACCGGCAGCAAGGAACCTGAAATTGTTTTTGAAAGCACCGGTACCACAGGAACAATCAGGAGCCGTCATTATATTACCGACATCAGGCTTTATGATGAGAGTCTGCTCAAGTGTTTCAGGCTTTTTTATCAGGATCCCGGAGATTATTTGTTTGCCGCCCTTTTACCATCATACCTTGAAAGGCCGAACAGTTCACTGATATATATGGTTAATAAACTTATTAAATCGGGTGCGGATGAAAGGAGCAGGTTTTATGAAAGGGGATCATGGAAGATGGTTGATACACTTAAACTTGCTGCAGCTGAAGGCCGCAGGGTGATGCTTATAGGAGTGAGCTTTGCGCTCATGGATCTGGCTGAAAGATATTCTGCAAATCTGAATGGCATTATAATTACGGAAACAGGGGGAATGAAAGGGAGAAGAAAGGAAATCACGCGGGAAGAACTTCACAATATACTCAGTGAGAGTTTCAATGTACCAGTCATTCATTCGGAATACGGCATGACGGAACTTCTAAGCCAGGCATGGTCACAGGGGCGAGGCATATTCAATTGCCCGCCCTGGATGAAAGTACTGGTAAGAGAACTGAATGATCCTCTTTCGGTTTCGGCACTACCGGGAAAAACAGGAGCTATTAATGTTATTGACCTTGCCAATGTAAATTCCTGTTCCTTTATAGCAACGGGAGATATTGGAAGGCTTCACGGCGAAGGAAAGTTCGAAGTACTTGGGAGATACGACCACAGTGAAACTAGAGGCTGCAATCTGATGGCAGAATAATCAATTTGTTATTATTCAATAAGAACCTGTAATTTATATTCCGGAAAGGTCTCTTATTACAACAGAAGCTATGACTATTCCGAAAGCTGCCGGCATCCATGATACTGTGCCCGCCACAGAGGCTTTATTCCTTTCCCCTTCCGTTCTGATAATTCTTGATCTGTCAACCGGTTCAGGTGACCAAACGGCTTTGAAGCCCTCTCTTATACCGAGTTTATGAAGTTTCTTGCGGATCATTCTGGCAAGATGGCAGAATGAAGTTTCTGATATGTCACTGACCCTAATGAGAAGGGGGTCGAATTTGCCGCCGGAACCCATTGAGCTGATTACACGGTAATTTTTTCTTAGGCTGTGATAGATCAGAAAGACCTTGGGTGAAAGGGTATCAATGGCATCTATCACGTAATCAAAGGGTTCTTCAAGTATTTTAATCATTCTTTCGTCCCTGATAAATTCGTTAACAGACGTAAGCTGAAGAGAGGGATTGATGTCTTTGAGCCTTTTCTCCATTACAAGTGCTTTTGATTGCCCCTCAGTGCTGGAGAGTGCGTGTATCTGGCGGTTGCGGTTGGAAGGATGAATGATGTCACCATCAACGATTGTCATTCTCCCTATTCCCGAACGGCAAAGCATTTCGGCTGCGATAGCACCAACACCTCCAAGTCCTGCAACAAGTACATTTGAAGATTTTATTTTTTCAAGCCTCTCTTTTCCAAGGCACAACTCGGTTCTTGAAAGCCATTCTTCCATCAGACCCCGAAAAAATTTTTGAAATTCGAATATAACTGACTTTTTAGTTGGTTAACGGTCATATTCAGGTCGGCAGAAACTTTTTCATAGATTTTGATGATTTCAATTCCTCCGCCGTCGGTTTCAAGAAATATTCTGTTGACGGGCAGGGATTTAATCAATTGTGAAGATTCGGGTTTCATAACAAAGTCAAACCAGAATGATATATACATTCCTTTGGAAATCAATTGCATTGCCAGTTCATTTTTTCCCCTGAAACCGTGCACCAGCCAAGGCATCTGAGGTTTAAGCAATTTTCGTGCTGAAAGAAGCTCTTCCCAGGCCTTTACGCAGTGTATGTAAATGGGTTTTTTTACTTCTTCAGCAATTATAACCTGTTTTTCAAAAATTTCTTTCTGAAGGCTGAAATCAGGTCCTTTGATGCGGTCGAATCCTGCCTCACCAAGGGCAATTACATTGGAGTGGCGGGAGAAAAGAATAACTTTTTTCAGCTGCTCATGAAAGTTTTTCACGGTTACATGCCATGGGTGAATTCCGATGGTATATGTAACTCCGGGTGATTCGTCGGGAACTCTTTCTTCATCAGCGGTTATATTCTCGACGGAGAAGATACCATTCACGGATGAGGCACCGTGGTTATGGATGTCGATATAATCGTCAACAAGAGGGAGGTTCATGGTTATCTGCCTATTGTTGCAAGTGCTTTTTCTATTCTGCTGATTGTTTCGTTTTTTCCGAGCCAGCTGATTATATCAAATATTCCTGGTCCCTTAAGTTTCCCAACTATTGCAATACGCAGGGCGTGCATTACTGTACCGCTGCTGCAGCCTTTCTTTTCTATCCACTCCCTCGTTTTCTTTTCCAGGGTCGATGATGTAAAATCGTCTGTATCTTTTATCAGCTTTGATACCTCTGCAAGGAGTGAAGGTGATTGCTCGTTCCATTTTTTCCTGAGGGCATCACTGTCGTATGACTCGGGTGCGTAAAAGAAGAAATAGGCTTCATCCCACATATCTCTGACAAAATCAACTCTTTCCTTTATAAGTCCTACAAGTATTTCGAGCCTGGGGATGTCACAGTCGTAGCCCTTTGCTCTGATTATTTCCCTGAACTCATGTGCCAGCTGTGTGTTTGAACGTTTCTGAAGCCATACGTGATTGAACCACCGGGCTTTTACCGGGTCGAAGCGTGAACCGGCTTTGTGGATTCTTTCAAGTGAAAATTCATTTATCAGTTCTTCCATGCTGAAAATTTCCTGTTCCGTTCCGGGGTTCCAGCCAAGCAATGCAAGCATGTTTATGAATGCTTCGGGATAATATCCGTCTTCCCTGTAACCCCGTGCTGTTTCACCGTATGACCAGTAAAGGGGGAAAACGGGGAAGCCCATTTTGTCGCCGTCACGTTTACTTAGTTTGCCTTTACCGTCGGGTTTAAGAATAAGAGGAAGGTGTGCAAACAACGGTGCATCCCATTCGAATGACCTGTAAAGCATCACATGCAGGGGAAGTGAAGGTAACCATTCCTCACCGCGGATAACATGGGTGATCTTCATCAGATGATCGTCGACGATATTGGCAAGATGATATGTTGGCATTCCGTCTGATTTAAAGAGCACCTTATCATCGAGTGTCGATGAGTTCACTGTTATGTGACCCCTTATCAGATCGTCAAATTCAATTTCTTCATTTTCCGGCATTTTATACCTTATTACATACGGGATGCCGCTGTTTATCATTTCCTTCCATTGCGCCTCAGGAAGGGAAAGTGAATTTTTCAGACCGTTTCGGGTTAACGCATTATAAATGAAAGTTTTCTTATTGGATTCGTATTTTTTACGCATTACTTCCAGCTCTTCGGGAGTATCGAAAGCATAATATGCATGACCTTTTTGAACAAGAAATTCAGCATACTGCGGGTAAATGTTTTTCCGGTCGCTTTGCCTGTAGGGTCCATAAGGGCCGCCTTCCCTGACACCTTCATCAACCTTGATCCCGCACCAGTCGAGTGATTCGAAAATATATTCTTCCGCACCCTCAACATAACGAGCCTGGTCGGTGTCTTCGATGCGGAGAATAAAAGTACCTTTATGTTTACGTGCAAAGAGATAATTATAAAGGGCAGTCCTGACCCCGCCTATATGTAAAGGACCCGTCGGACTGGGAGCAAATCTGACTCTGACCATAAAATATGTATGCAATTTAAACGGTGTAAAGATACTGAAAGCTATTAATAATGAAACACTCATGATATGATTTAATAATCAGAGAAAAGAATGAAGGCTTTCTAATACTGACATTTGATCTTAATAAGGATGCTATAAAACCTGTATAGATTAGAGAACAGATAGAAAAGTAGTGATGGAAAAGGGTGCTGGCAGGAGAAACAGTATAACAAAAATCATCATAACTGCACGAGAATTATTTTAATTTAGCCGTAGAATAATACCCTGTTGTTCAACCTAAATTTGTTTCATCATGAAGACAATGAAAGCGCTTGTTAAGGCAAAACCCGGTAGGGGTATATGGATGCAGGAGGTGCCTGTTCCGGAGCCCGGACTTAATGATGTAATAGTTAAGGTGAAAAAGACGGCAATTTGCGGAACGGATCTTCATATTTACAGATGGGACGACTGGGCACAGCGAACCATTAAAACGCCGATGATTATCGGTCATGAATATATGGGGTATATTGAAAAGATAGGTGCTGGAGTTGTGAACCTGAAGGAAGGTGACAGGGTAACGGGAGAGGGGCATATAGCATGCGGACATTGCCGTAATTGCCGCAGGGGCAAGGAACATGTATGTGAGAACACAGTAGGAGTGGGGGTGAATATTGACGGGGCATTTGCTGAATATGTTAAAATTCCGGCTTCAAACATTGTACCTCTCGATAAAAGAATACCTGATGATTGGGCGGCAATCATGGATCCTTTCGGAAATGCAACGCATACAGCTCTCTCTTTTCCGCTTCTGGGCGAAGACGTCCTTGTTACCGGTGCAGGACTGATAGGCAGTATGGCAATTGCAATAGCCCGCTATGCAGGGGCAAGATTTATTGTTGCCAGCGACCTGAGTGATTACCGTCTGGAAATCGCAAGGAAAATGGGGGCTACACTTACGGTAAATCCGTCAAAAGGCGAAAAGATTTCCGATGCAGTCAGGAAACTCGGCATGAGAGGCTTTGATGTAGGTCTTGAAATGTCGGGGTCACCTTATGCTTTCAGGGAAATGATTCGGAACATGTATAACGGATCAAGCATTGCATTGCTTGGCATACTGCCAGATGTATGCGAGATACCATGGAGCGGCATTATTTTTAAGGCAATAACTATCAAGGGAATCTACGGCAGAGAGATGTGGGAAACATGGTATAAAATGGAGATGATGATTATCGGAGGTATAGATCTTAATCCTGTAATAACGCACCGCTTTCATGTTGACGATTTCCAGAAGGCCTTCGATATAATGGAGGAAGGAAATTGCGGAAAGGTGATACTGAACTGGGATTAAGACGGTGTAAGAGAATTGAAGAATATGTAATTAATTTTAAAATAATAAAATATGTATCAGTCATTTAAAAAGCATCTTGAGAATCAGCTTGATGAAATTAAAGAGGCAGGGCTTTACAAAGCGGAAAGAATAATAGTATCGCCGCAGGGACCTGAAATAACCCTTGATACCGGTCGGAAAGTTTTGAATTTTTGTGCAAACAATTATCTGGGTATGTCGAACAGTGCCGAGTTAATTAAGGCTGCCAGGGAGGCGATGGATACGCATGGCTACGGGATGTCGTCGGTACGGTTCATTTGCGGAACCACCGATCTGCATAAGAAGCTTGAGAGGAAAATTGCCGAGTTTTTCGGAACGGAGGATACCATTCTTTATGCGGCATGTTTTGATGCCAACGGCGGTGTTTTTGAACCTCTGCTTACCGAAGAAGATGCAATAATTTCCGATGCTCTGAACCATG
>Ga0123519_10015104_pt1 | contig 10883 bp, 9 predicted proteins | sample YelNatPaOPRAMG02_FD_87396 | JGI IMG/M metagenome (GOLD analysis project Ga0123519, IMG submission 87396) | Hot spring microbial communities from Yellowstone National Park - Yellowstone National Park OP-RAMG-02 (version 2) | ecosystem: Environmental > Aquatic > Thermal springs > Hot (42-90C) ... | reverse complement strand
TGTCAGCGAGGCGTGGCACAACTAGCCTTTCTTTCCAGCACCTCTGAACCGGCAACCGAAAGGCAAGGTTCCCGAGAGGTGTCCCGTCCCGGCACCTTGTGCCAGGAGAGCTTAATCTACTGTACTTCGATTAAGCAGCGAGAGCGAAAGAATTTTCGCCAGTTATTGTTCGCAACAGGGATTAACGAGCGTTGTTGCAAAGCTCGGCATGCTTACTCATCCATTTACCTTGCTGTCAAATCCGGTCGGCCCCCTGATGAGTAAAATAAAAAGAACGCAACCAGAACTTTTTACAAAAATACAAAAAAACGGGGAAAAATTAACATTGGAGGCTGCCGCAGAGATCCTTTACTGTTTTGATGTTCTCCTTTTCCAGATATTCGTGAATGCCTTCTATTATTTCAATGCAGGAACGGGGATTGATGAAATTGGCTGTCCCTGCCTGGATGGCTGTAGCCCCTGCCAGAATAAATTCGATGGCATCGGCGGCGTTCATGATCCCTCCTAAGCCTATAATAGGAATTTTAACTGCCTTATGGGTTTGCCATACCATCCGCAGGGCAACAGGTTTTATGGCAGGGCCCGACAATCCTCCTGTGACAGTGGAAAGAACAGGCCTGCGCCGGCGAATATCAATGGCCATACCCAGCAGGGTATTGACCAGCGACAAAGCATCGGCGCCTTCGGCTTCCACACTGCGAGCTATCTCGGTAATGTCAGTTACATTGGGAGAAAGTTTTACAATCAGAAGGCGGGAATATACTTTTCTTACTGCACGGGTTACCTGCGATGCCGATTCGCAGCTGGTGCCAAAAGCCATTCCTCCTTCTTTGACATTGGGACAGGAGATGTTGAGCTCGATGGCAGGAATCTTATCCAGCTCGTTCAGTTTGGCAGCTACCGCCACATATTCGTCAATGGATGAACCGGAGACATTGACAATGACATGGGTGTTGAGGTCCCTGATCCGCGGATAGATGTGTGCTATAAAATAATCAACGCCTTTGTTTTGTAATCCCACTGCATTTAGCATGCCACAGGGAGTTTCGGTCATGCGGGGGTAAGGATTGCCTTCGCGGGGGTGTAAGGTGGTTCCTTTGGTAACAAATCCTCCAAGCTGGTTCAAATCAATAAAATCGGTATATTCTATTCCGTACCCGAAGGTGCCGGAAGCAGCCAGCACAGGGTTTTTAAAAGTGAGGGATCCTATGTGTACAGTCAAATCGGCCATTTCAGTTCGCGGGTATTAAAAACAGGTCCTTCGGTACATACACATTCATTTCCCCTGACAGTTTCGGTAACACAACAAAGGCATGCACCTATTCCGCAAGCCATGTTATTTTCGAGCGACACTTCACAGGGAATATTTTTTTCACGGGCAATGACGGCCATGGCTTTGAGCATGGGCTGAGGCCCGCAGGCATACACGAAGTCGAAAGACTCCTTCAGTACAGAATGCAACGTGATCAATCCTTTTTCTCCCCGGGAACCATCTTCCGTGGCAATGTACAGTTTTCCCAGTTGCCCGAAAACATCGGCTTCGAGAATGTCTTCTCTGGTTCGTCCTCCCAGCAGGATATGAATGTCGTTGTGGTTTTTCTGGAGACAGCGTGCAAGATACAGCAAAGGAGCAACTCCGCAACCTCCTCCTGCCAGCAGTACTTTTTTGTTTTGTTCAAGAGAAAAGCCTCGTCCGAGCGGGAAAATAAGATTCACAATATCTCCTTTTTTTGCATGGCATAAAAAGGTGGTTGTTTTGCCCACCTGTTTGATAAGGAGATAAAGCGTGTGAGAGGGGAAATCCACATCGTGAATGGAAAACGGGCGGCGTAAAAAGGAAGGGTTTGAAGATGGGATTTGCAACTGCACAAATTGTCCCGGCAGAATACCGGGAAGAGATTCTTTTGAGGTTAATCCCAGCAGGGTGTGGTTTGCATTTACCGGATTAACAAGTGTGACGGTGAAATCCCTGATGTACTTCATTCGTGTTAAGTTACCCTTTTAGCACAGGCCCGAAAGATGATTCTTTCTTTTTCCTTTTTGTTTCCTGCAATTTATAATAAGGCAAAAATACAAAAATGCAATAGATTTTCTGGAAGGGAAGACAGGATAAAATTTTATTCCGGATTGATAAGCTGGTACATGAGTTCATCTGTCCATTTATTTCCGCGCCGGAGCCATTCTTTTTTCACCCCGGTTTTTTTAAAGCCGGCTTTTTCAAAAAGTTTTATACTGATGGTATTACCGGCTTCGATGTTGCAATACAATTGATGAATTCCCATCACAGAAAAGCAGTATTTGATCATCATGTTTACAGCCATGGATGCGTATCCTTTTTTTCTCTCCGAAACATCGGCAATAAGAATGCCCACACCTGCCCTTTGATTGTGTGGATCAAAGTCAAAAAGATCAATGGTGCCGATTGTTTTGTATCGTTTCCCTTTCCGGATGTCAATCATCAGGCGCAGTTGTTTATTTTCAAAAATGTCCTGATGAGCAGTGGCAAGGTATTTTTTCAGGATGTCTCTTGAATAAGGGGTAAGGGTAATTCCCGCTGTCCATACGCTGGTGTTGTTTTCCCACCGGTACAACAAATCAAGGTCTTCGGGTTCCGGGGCGCGAAGACGCATGTACTTGTTTTCCAGAAAATTCATGGAAATACCCTGCTTATTTTAAAGCCATGGCATTGTCACTTTCAAATTCCATCAATTCGGGAACGATAAAAAAGGAAGTTCCCGCATGCATCTGTGGAATAACAAAAGGTTTAGATTGTTTTTTGCAAGTAGAGTTTTCAATTACCAGCATATATTCTCCTGCGGCAGCAGTAAATGAAAAGAAATGACCGTCAAGAGATGCTTTTGTTTTTTCACCGGTGTGAATGTTGATGGCATAGATATTTTCGCCGTTTTGCCATGGCAGTCCTTCAAGGTTTCCTTTGATTTGGTAAGTGTACACTGTGTTGGGGATTTCATAGCGGACAATGTCAAGATCGCCCATTCCTCCGCTTTTCGGATAAATGGCCTGATAAGCTACAAGGCCATTTTTGGCAGGGCAGAAAAAGATGTCATCATCGGTGCTATTGATGGGATATCCTATATTTTTGGGTTCTGACCATGAATCACCGTTTTTCACGGAATAAAACACATCAAATCCTCCCATGGTGTTATGTCCCTGCGAGCAGAAGAAAAGCACCTTTCCGTCTTCGCTGATAAAAGGATAATCATCGTCCAGTTCTGTATTGACAGGACTGCCAAGGGCAACTGCCGGTCCCCATTCGTTGTTGGGGCCCAGGGTAGATACATAGATATCCATGCCACCTTTCCCGCCTTTGCGGTTGCTGGCAAAATAAAGAGTTTTTCCGTCAGCAGTTATGCTGGCATGCGATTCCCAGAATTTGGAATTGATGTTTTTCCCCAGTGGCAGTGATTTGGACCAGGATTTTCCGTCAAATTTTGAAAAATAAATATCACTGTCGTAATTGTCTTCACGGGTTAGATAAAGCGTATTGCCGTCACTTGAAAAACAACAGGGATACTGGTTTCCGTCCGACTGAATCTGAGGGGTTATGTTTTCCGGTGCCGACCATGTGTCTTTTACTTTCCGGCATACAAAAACAGCATCATAGAAACGAAGGCGTGATGCATAAGCGAGTACGGTTTCTCCCGGTGTCACTACCGGATTAAAATTAGCGGCAGAGGTGTTGATTGTATTGGGCAGGATTTCCATGGACACCGCCACCGGTTTTTTCATCAGTTCAGTAGCTGTTTTACAGGCTTCCAGTTGTTTGCGGGTATAATTTACTTCATCGGATACCTTTCCCGGAGGAACCTGTTTGAGATAATTTTCATAAGCTTCAATCGCTTTTTCAAGATTGTTGGTGATGCGATAGGCGTTTCCCAGATACAAAAAAGCTTCAATCGGAGCTTTGTCTTCCTTAAGAGAACCTTCTTTAAATTTAATGGAGGTGTTTTTTACAGCTTCTTCAAGATAGGGAATGGCTTTTTGTTTGTCGGCTGTGTGTAAATAACAGTATCCGATTTTAAAATTGATGTTGGCATTGGTCTGGTATCCTCTCCGGTATATTTTAAGATAATTGATCAGTGCGTCATTATAAGCTTCGCTGTAAAAGAAATATTCCGCATCATCGAATACTTCTTTTAATCCCTCAGCCTGAGGAAATGCAGCAAGAGAGCATAACAGAAGAATAGTTGTTAAATAGTTTTTCATATACCTAACTCAGATATTTAACCGTTTATAAAAATTAATTATCGTATCAAATATAATAAAATTATATTTAGATGCCAATACTTTGTATATTTTTGCAAATGATGATAAAATCGTTAAGTGCCTTATAATCTTTGGCATAGATAATATTTACCTCTTTTTTTCGTTCTTCATTGTTTTCCTGTTTTCCGGAAAACAGAAGGACATCCGGTGAAAAAATGCCGGGTTTCAGCAAAGGAAGTTCATCTTTCGGGTTTTGATACATGGGGTTGTATCCCACCCATGTTTTTTTCCCTGACAACACAGAGATGATGTTGTGGAGAGCCTTTCCGGGTTTGTGCACAACAAATATCATCACCGGCCAGGCAATAAGCAGCAGGCAGGAAACGAAGACATCCAGCAGTCTTTTCTTGCGGCGGTTCTGGGGTTTATTGATCCCGTTCAGGTTGATCAGGTACAATTCGCCGGATGAATGAACCGAATTACTGCCCACAATGGCCATGGATTCAGGAGGGGCAATTTTGTATTCCACCGCACTTCCCGGGTGCTGTAACATGAGTTCAATGATTTTCTGTGAGGGAATATCCCGTGCACTGAAGATGACTTCTTCAATGGCATACAGGCGAACAATTTCATTATACTGGTCGAGGGTTCCCAGGCTCCCTGCAGGCGTTTCGCCGGAGGGGGAAATCCAACCTGCAATGTCGGGTTTTAAAGGAGCCATGGCAAGAAAAGACGAGATTCTTTCTGCTTCTGAAGGCGATCCTACAATCAGAATCCGTTTTTTAAATTCGCCGAGCCGGTAAGGGCATTTTTTACACAGGTGAAGGCCTGCACGGTACAGGATGAGGACAAGAAGGGTGCCTGTGGAGCCAAGCAGAATCACTGCCCGTGAAAAACGGAGATGCAAAGGCAAAAGGGCATAGCCGGCAAGCAGTGCCAGCATCCCTGTCAGAATGCCCCTGAAAATATTCTTCAGATAGTAAGGTTTGTCGTATCCTCCGTAAAACATGATAGAGACCAGCAAAACAAGGATATAAACCGGCAGAATGACGGAATAAAAGAAAGGAGGATAATACTGATTGTTCTTGAATATCATACCGCTCCACAAGGAGGCAATGCCATAAAACACAAGGTAGGAGAGAAATGCGTCGGCAGCCGGCATGGCCAGTTTTTTCAGGGTCGATCTGGCAAGTGAAAGAAAAGCATGAAAGTAAATCCCTGCATGGATGAATGCCGAAAACAAACCTGCATAATGCCGGGAATAATGTTTTCTGGCAAAAATAATCATGGCTTTATAAAACACGATGGTGTAGTTCAGGCTGCCTTTTTTGGTGCTTTCGCCTTTGTAATGGATGATGGTGGTCTCCGGGAAATAATAATTTTTGTATCCTGCTTTCTGAATCCGGTAGGAAAGGTCGATGTCTTCGCCGTACATAAAAAAACTTTCATCCAGCAGACCTGTTTTTTCAAGCACTGCTTTGCGGATCAGCATAAAAGCCCCGGAGAGCACATCCACTTCATGGATTTGATCAGCAGGAAGATGCCCGAGGTAATATCTGTTGAACCGTGAAGAACGGGGGAAAAGCGAGAACAATCCTGACATTTTATAAAAGGCAACGGCGGGGGAGGGAAGTCCCCGTTTTGATTCAGGCAAAAAATGTCCTTTGCCATCAATCATTTTTACCCCCAGGGCACCTGCTTCGGGGTGCTGGTCCATAAAGGCCAAACATTTTTCAAAGGTGTCTTCCTGCACCACTGTGTCGGGATTGAGCAGCAGGATGTACTGGCCTCTGGCAATCCCGATAGCCCGGTTGTTGGCTTTTGAAAAGCCTTCGTTGCGGGTGTTGCGTATCAGGATGACTTCCGGAAAATCCTTTTCAATCATCAGGCATGAACCATCCACCGAATTGTTGTCTGCAACAATAATCTCTCCCTCAATATTTCTAAGGGCTTTCCTTACGGAATGAAGGCACTGGTTCAAGAAATGCCTTACATTATAGTTGACAATGATGACCTAAAGTTTAACCACCGGTTCGTTATTTATGTTGTCACCGTAATTCATTGTCATCCGGCCTTTGTTCTGGCGAATGGTTTTTTAAGTTAGTTGCTCTTTCTGCAATGGATAATTGCCATTTTGCATCCTGTTTGATTGCCCTGTTCACATGACGAATGGAAATATTTGCAGGCTGCCGGAAGGTTGTCCAGTTTAAGATAACATAGACCTGCATTCAGCAAAGCGTAGCCATCGCCGGGAAGAAACCGGAGAGTGGTTTCAAAGTCGGCCAGGGCTTCTTTAAAATGGTTTTGAGCATAATGAATCTGGCCCCGCAGAAAATAACCTTTAGGCATTCCGTTTTTCAAACGGATAGCCGTTTCGGCTTCCTTGAGAGCTTCTTCCCCGTGTTTTATTTGCAGGAGGGTATAGCCTTTGTTCCAGTGAACCTCGTAAGCATTAAAAAGAGAATCCATGGCTGTCGTTTTGTTAAAATCCCTGATGGCTTTCCGGTATTTTTTGCCGATGGTGTACATCATCCCTCTTGCATAAAACATCCATGCTTCAGGTTTTTTCTCCATGGCCTCTTCAAGTTCTTTGAAAAAATGTTTATTGCCGGTAAGCAGGTATTGAGTGATGATTTTTTCGGCTTTTGCTATGGCGAGGGCAGGGTTTTTTTTCAATGCTTCTTCAAGGTCGTTCAGGGCCTTCTGTCTTTCGCCCATGGCGTTGTAAATGCATGCCCGTGTATAACAGGCCATTGCATCGGCCGGATCCAGCATACAGGATTTACCGGCGTCAGACAGGGCTGCTGCAAGTTCGCCCGCAATCAGCTTGGCACGGGCGCGTGCAAGATAAGCCTTGCTGTACGAGGGTTGCTCACGGATGGCAGTATTGAAAAAAGAAATGGCTTCTGAAAAATAGCCTTGTTCCAGCCTGGCCATTCCCATGTTGTAGTAATATTCAGCCGGCTGTCCTTTGACGGGGCACAAGAACATTCCTGCCAGCCACAGGAACAGAAGAATGATTTTCTGACTGTATTTTTTCATTGCAAATACTTTTATGCCGGCGACGGTCTGGTTTTTAAGGTTTTTGTCTGTATCGCATGCTGTCTATAAGATGCATTATTGTTAAAAAAGGATAGCGGAACAACATTTTGCGGCCTGAGTGCTTCATTACTTTCCGGATGTCATCGCGAAACATAGACTGGTAACAATGGACAGGACAATGCCGGCAGGCCGGTTTATGAGGTCCATAGTGGCACCGGTCAATTTTTCTCCGGGCATACTGGTATAACTCATAGCAATCATCACAGAGATAATTTTTTTTCTTCTTGGCATGATGATCGTCACAGTAAATCTTTATCATCTTCTCAATAGTCTCCTTCTCGCGCACAAGTCTTTTCATCTCGCTCCGTTTTTTCCCTTCCTTATCTCCTGTTAAAACAGGGCTAAGATAAAAAATCCTGTGTAAGTAAAAAATTTCTGGTGTAAAAAACAGATCTTTTGTGTGAATATATAATTTAATTGCATGGTATAACATTGTCTTGTCCTGCAAAAAATGACTAAATTAACGGTGATTGTTCAATGTTTTTTCATGCCGGCAGAAAAACTGTATAAAAAGTAAACCGGTTGTATTTTTTATTTTTATCAAAAGATGTTCCGAATCTTTGTACTTTTGATTGTCATTAGAAGAAGTTTTATCCAGTTCCGTTTCAAACCGGAAAAGTAGGGGAAAACACTATATTTTAAAATTTTATCTTATGAAAAAATATTTTTTGATTTTTCTGGTATCGGCTTATGCTTTTTCCTGCCAGTCTTACAGGGATGTCAAACGTTCCTGCAATTACGATGAGTCGAAGGTAAAACCTTATGTACTTCCCGATCCGCTGATATGCCTGGATGGCACTGTGGTTACTTCTGCCCGGTTGTGGTGGGCAAAACGGAGGCCTGAACTGTTGTCTTTATTTGAGACCCATGTGTATGGGAAGACGCCCCGGAGGGAACACGACACTGTTATTTTTTCCGTGCATAAAGTGAAAAAAGTACTGAACGGAAAAGCGCTCATGAAAGAGATAGATGTTTTTTTTACCCCCCGGTGCGATACCCATAGCATGCGGATGTTGTTGTTTATCCCTGTGGGAAAAACAAAGGTTCCATGTTTTGTGGGACTGAATTTTTATGGGAACATCTGTGTGATGGCCGATACCTCCATCAGTATGACAGATCGCTGGATGCGTGAGGAGCATGAAAGCATTGTTAATCACCGTGCCACTGAAAAAACCAGGGGCATCCATGCGTCCCGGTGGCCCGTTGAAAAAATTATTGACCGGGGTTATGCGGTGGCAACAGCTTACTATGGTGATCTGGACCCTGATTATGACGATGGCTTTGTGAATGGAATTCATCCGTTGTTTTACCGGAAAGGACAAACCCGTCCTGATTCTGCTGAATGGGGCGCCATAGGAGCATGGGCCTGGGGAATGAGCCGCATGGTGGATTATCTTCAGACCGATTCCTGCATTGACACAACAGCCCTCATTGCCATAGGACATTCGCGTTTGGGGAAAACAGCCCTCTGGGCCGGAGCACAGGATCTGCGTTTTGACATGGTGATTTCAAACAATTCGGGATGCGGAGGAGCAGCATTGTCAAAAAGGCAATTTGGCGAAAACGTGTTGATTATTAATACTTATTTCCCCCACTGGTTTTGCGCCAACTTTAAAAAGTACAACCAGCATGAAGAAGCATTGCCTGTGGACCAGCATGAACTGATTGCACTCATTGCTCCCCGGCCGGTGTATGTGGCCAGTGCTTCAAAAGATTTATGGGCCGATCCTAAAGGGGAGTTTCTGTCGGTGGTTCATGCTTCGCCTGTGTACCGGTTGCTGGGCAAACAGGAATTTCCCTTAAAAGAAGATCAGATGCCGCCTGTAAATACTCCCGTGTTTTCTGCCCTTGGCTATCATCTTCGTGAAGGAGAGCATGACATCACTGTATACGACTGGGAACAATATCTCAATTTTGCTGATTATCATTTCCGTAAATGACCTTCGCCGGCAGAAGGCAGGTCACCGCTTTTTTTCAGGATTTTAATCATCATTTCTTCAAAATTTTCTGCCGGCGAAGGGCAGGGCGAATGTATGATGCGTCCTTCTTTGTCGAGAAACAGGTACACAGGATATGCTTTGATGCGGTATGCGTCAAGGATTTCAGGTTGATTTGAAAAGTGCAAAAACGTCCAGCGGTATTTGTTTTTCAAAAGAAAATCTTTCATTTCTTGAGGTGTCCCATCGCATATCACACTCACAATTTTTACCTTGCTTCCGTATTTTTCGTTGAGCTGGTTCAGCATGATGAATTCTTTCATGCAGCTGTAACTGTTGCAGGCGCAAAAATTCAGGTATACGTAATATCCTTTAAAATCATCAAGACTTTTAAGGGTATTGGTGTGGTCATACAAATGGAAAGGTGGAGGATAAAACCCCGGCATGAGCGAAGTTACCTTACCACGGATGTTTGAGGCAATTTCTTTGTGGATGGGATAGGCGGTGGAAGCAGCCAGCGAATCGAGTACTGCCAGCAAGGCTTCGCGCGAAAACATATCGGTGTAAAAATTATCGTGAAGATTTTTCAATACCACCATTTCGAGCAGGCATGGATCCTGCAATACCTCATCCTGCTGCAGACTTTTTTTCAGGGCAGAGTAACTTTTCTTTTTGTTGATGTCATCCAGAATTACTTTCCCTTCAGGAGTGGTGGAGAAATAATAGAAATATTTGTCATATACCTGCCGGAAAAGGTCCATATAAGCAATGTGATGGTATAAAACCGGGTTGTGCTGGAAATATTCTTTTGAGATGGCTTTGGCTTTATGCTGATAGGCGAGCCACTGCAACATGCCAATCCGGTAACGGATGTATTGCCTGAAGAAAGGATGGCTGACGGTATCCCAGGGTTTTTGCATCTCGGCAATGGCACGTTCCACTTCTTGGGGGTTGTTTCTGCCCCGTACGTTCATGGCCAGTTTGTTGAAATAAGGATAATAGGAATTGTCGAACGATTTAATCATAAAGTTTAACTCATACATCCCTCCTTTCGAGATGCCGATCATAAATTCGGTGTATTCAAAAAAAGGATTTGTTTTGTCGGCGGGTGTTTTTTCCTGCTTGTCGGGGAATATCAGATTGTATTCCTTGCCGGGTTCCATGTAAAAATGACCTTTGTAAATACCGAGGTAAATAAAAACATACAGGATTTCTTCCACAGGAACGCGGGCATAAAAAGATCCTGAGGAATCCACTTTTACACGGAAAAGCTCTTTTTCATCGAGGGTGATGTAATCTTTGTATGTTTTAAAGACAAGTTCATCTCCCCGGTAAGAAGGGGCTGTTCCTTTAATGATTGTATAAGCTCCTTCAGCAAAGCCGGTGAAAAGAAAACAAAAAAGAAAAAGCACAACCTGTTTCATTAGTGGAAAAAATGTTCAACGCAAAAATAAAGATTTTTTACCCGCCCGGAAAGAAAAAAGGGTCTGACGTGGTTTTTAAAATAAAGTACGGGCTTCCTTTTTTAGAAATTCAATGGCTTCGGTACAGGGATTTTTTTCTTCGTTCATCATCCGTGTCATGATGTTATGAGCCAGTGCCTGTGCCGGCATGCCG
>Ga0123519_10015103_pt1 | contig 10883 bp, 9 predicted proteins | sample YelNatPaOPRAMG02_FD_87396 | JGI IMG/M metagenome (GOLD analysis project Ga0123519, IMG submission 87396) | Hot spring microbial communities from Yellowstone National Park - Yellowstone National Park OP-RAMG-02 (version 2) | ecosystem: Environmental > Aquatic > Thermal springs > Hot (42-90C) ... | reverse complement strand
TGGCATGCGGGCGATTTTGTTGACCTGGACATCCCGATGCATGCCGAGCTGATCGAGGCAAACCCCCTTGTTGAGGAGACACTGAACCAGGTTGCAATCAAACGCGGCCCGATTGTGTACTGTCTTGAATCTGCAGATTTGCCCGATGGTGTGCATGTGACAGATGTGATTGTTCCTGCCGATATCGAGCTTCGCGCAAGGTACGACAGCCGTTTGCTTGGCGGTGTGGTTGTGTTGGACGCCACATTACTGGCCAAACCTGCCGGTGACTGGACCGGCCGACTTTACCGCGAGTTCAGCCCGCCGACACTCAGGCCCGTTAATACAAAGCTCATCCCCTATGCACTCTGGGGTAATCGCGGACGAGGCGAGATGACGGTTTGGATGCCGGTTGTTTTGCGTTGATGGTATGCCAGCAGATTTTTCAAACTCTTTTGCAAAAAGTCGTAATAGCGCGAATTCGGCTAAAGAGATATTTTATTTATGGTGAAGCACTGTTTGATTAGGCCGAAGTAATTTTTTCCACGCATGAGTGAGCGCTGCGGAATAAAAGGCTGAGCCAGATGAAGTTTTGGTGGTACTGGTTGACCGGTTAGAAAAAGGAGGAAACTTAAACCCGGATGGTTGGTTATGCAAAATACGCGCTACATCCTGCGTTTTACACGTAAATGCAATTTAAAACGCGCTTCATTCGCAAGTGCCGTTCTGGTTTCGGTATATGCGGTCTCGGCCCAAGTACGTCAATTGCCGGCGTTTTCGGGGGCAGACGGCGCCGCCAGGTTTGCCTCGGGCGGTCGAGGTGGGATTGTTTACCACGTGACAAAACTGAACAGTGCGATAGACGACCCGGAACGGAATAAACCGGGTACACTGCTATATGGTCTGACCCAATTGTCCGGCCCGCGCACAATTGTATTCGATGTGGCTGGGGTATTTCATTTTGGCAAAATGGATACAACAAACTGGACATCGGGCGGCAATGCGTGGGATGCAGCCTCGCGGCAAAGCATTAGTGGCAACAACATTACCATTGCGGGACAGACTGCGCCTGGGCCTGTGGTGATTATGGGTGGTTCACTGAAACCTTCGGGCAGTAACATCATTATCCGGCACATTACAATTGCGCCCGGGTACGGTATGCGCGGTTTTTGGGAACCTGACATGGGCACGAACCCACCTACACCTGGAACATTGCCCACCTCTTACACCATGGACGCGATGGATATTTCCGGACAAACAATCATGATTGATCATGTGGACGCGTTTTTTGCCACTGACGAAACAATTTCGTGCAATGAGAACGCAAGGAATCTCACCGTGCAGCACTGCATCTGCGCTCTGGCGCAGAATTACAACCAACATTCGTATGGTCACCTTTTAGGGGCGGGCACGGATTACAAGGTTTGTTTTGTCCGCAATCTGGATGCGCATATTCGTGGTCGTTTGCCCAGGATCGGGAGTGAAGTGGGTCTGGGTCCATTAAACGATTTCCGGAACAACGTGTTTTACAATTGGCTCGGGACCGCCGGTTATTCCGGCAGCAGCCAGCCCAGCAAAAACAATTTCATTCACAACTTTTATCTTGCGGGGCCAGGTGGCGATTCAGACTGGGATTCAACCGAAGCGGGTGGTACAGGCATTTTCAGCGGGCTACACGTATGCATTTGTGTCAGGGAATCTGAAGGACATTAACAAGGACGGCGACCCAAACGACGCTGTATCTGCTGACAGCAGCTACTCGAGTATAGTGGGTCAGCCAAGCGCATATGACATTGACATTGGAGTGACCTTGTCTGCCAGAGACGCGTTTACCAATGTGCTCCGGTACGCAGGTGCACGCTGGTGGGAACGTGACTATGACTTTACCGTCGGCAATACTAACGCAATTGACACCATAAGCGAGCGTGTGATTCATGACGTGATAACAGGCAAGGGTCGAATCCAAGCATGGGCGGATGACCCATTCAACCTCAGCGGTACCTATCAGGTTCAGGGGGCTTATGAAGGAGCGGAGTGGCGTGCACTCTGGGCGCTGCGCACCACGAACGGTGTCCCGCCATTTCAACGCGCCCCTGGCTGGGATACTGACCAGGATGGAATGCCGGACCACTGGGAGGTCGAGCACGGCCTTGATCCGAATGTGCCAAATAACAACGCAGATTTTGACAATGACGGATACACTGACCTTGAAGAATACTTGAACGACGTCAGCGCGTGGCCGGCACCGGGTGTCATTCGCTTCACAGGCGAAGAGGACGACCGTTACGCGCGCATCTTCAACTGGCGGGTGTATGGTCTCCAGTTGAACATTACTAATCTTGGTAATGTAACAACGTTTTCTTACTGGCAGCCCAGCCGCTTCGACACAGTTCTTATCAGTAACGGAACAGTCGTTGTAGATGCTGTCGGCCAACAGGCCGGCATTTTGCAGCTCGCAAACAACAGCGTGTTAAACATCACCAACGGCTGGATTAACGTGGCCAAGCAGCTCGAAGTGGGCACAAACTGCACCGTGAACGTAACCGGACCCGCGTCGGTGCGGGTCACCAACAGCATTATTAACAACGGTACAATACGACTCGTGGGAGATGCTGAGCTGTTTATTGGCGGCTTTTTCACGAACAACGGCATACTCGACGTGATTGCGTGGAGCCACCAATTGCCAGTCGGGTTAGTGAACAACGGTGTGGTGCTTGATCGTAGTTCGGTGCGGATAGAATCCGTCGAGGTAAACGGTGCGGATGTTGTCATTAAAATTCATGGGTACGAAGGACATGCGTATCAACTCCAGTATCGGGATGAATTGTCAGTTGGGACATGGCAATTTACGGGGCTGGTTGTTACAGGTGAAAATGTGCCGATTAGTTTTGTCTACACAAATGGCGCAGGTGCACTCCGGCGCTTTTACCGTGTAGCAGTAAATTGACGGTGTCGTGAGCGGTGCGAAACAATGTTTTGTGAAGGTTGTTCGTGGAAATGTGGTGGGAAATAAGGTTGCGATGAGCTGTTGTTGCCAAGCCTATTTCCGCACGTACGAACGTGCTGCCATCGTCTCGTCAATCCGTGATTCGCCAGTAGCCAAGTGCGTTCTGCATTGGACAGAAACCAGCCCGGACGTGGTTTTGGTGTTTTGCCCAGGTGACGCGGGCATTTGTAATTTGTGCGGTGCACATCAGGCTGAGAGGACGGGATAATTACAATCAAAACCTAACTATAACATGAAAATTCAGCGATATATTCGAGCTGGTTACAGCGTTGCATTTTTGGTTTTTTGTGCTTCGGCACTATTCGGCCAGGAACTGAAGGTTGATATCAACAATAACAACCGCCCCGTTTCTGAAGGGCTACAACCCGGGTTTACACCGTGGTCAACCAACTCGGTCTGGTTTTACGGCGGTGATGTCATTTCGAACACTTTTGGTGGTATAAAGATCGTATTCACGCGTGTTGGGCCAGTCGGTACCGGATTGCAACCGGGTTATTGGAAGGACGGTGTCCAGAGTGCGGTTTACGATATTAAGCTTGTATCAGATGGGATTAAAGTGAATGGGGGTGACACAGGTGCACAAATCCAGATGCGCATAATTGGGCTAGACCCCGGCTCGCATACGCTGCTGACGTACCACAATGACTGGGACAATCATGTGCCTACGAATGTAGCGCCTTTGAACATTTTCGTTAATGACGCGCAGGTGGTAACAAACCTGCCTGTGACCGTTCGGGTAACGAATAATGCACTTGCAGCGACGGCTTATCTGAATATCCAGGCTGAATCGGAGCAAGACGTGGTGATACTGTTTCAGGCTGATACAAACAGCACGGCTGCCATTAAAAACGTTTACATCAATGGTTTCGAGATTGATACCCCTAACTCGACATTCAAGGCGTTTAACCCGTTCCCGCGCGATTGCGACGAGCACGTTGACGCGGATGACAAGATGCTCTTATTGCGCTGGAGTGCTGCAGCTTCGGCAGTTTCACATGATGTTTATTTTGGTACGAGCGGCAACGCAGTCAAAATGGCCACTCGTGCTTCAGCCGAATTCAAAGGGAACCACACGGCAACGAACTACCTTGTGACAAACCTGAGCAGTCTTTTCACCTATTACTGGCGGATTGACGAAGTCAATGCGACCAACGGCATTACGAAGGGGGATGTATGGATGTTCAGGCCGCGGCACCCCGCATTTCCCGGCGCAGAAGGTCATGGCCGGTTCGCGCGAGGAGGTCGTGGTGGCATTGTGGTGAAAGTAACCAACCTGAACGACAGTGGCCCAGGCAGTTTACGGGATGCGATAGAAGGATATTCAGGCCCGCGCACAATCGTCTTTGATGTGGGCGGACTGATCACACTTGAATCGGACCTGATTATCAATCAGGCACGTTCATATGTGACGATTGCTGGGCAAACCGCCCCCGGGAAAGGAATTTGTATCCGGAAACATCAGTTCGGCTTGAGCGGTGCGCGTGATGTAATATGCCGGTTTTTGCGCATTCGTGTGGGCGATATAAGCGGTGAGACGCAGAACGCCTCTGGCATGGCTGGTGTGGACCATTGCATCATGGACCATTGCTCGATCAGTTGGGGTATTGATGAGGAAATGAGCACGCGAAACGCCAAAAATGTCACGTTGCAAAGGACATTGATCTCAGAAGCGTTAAACATAGCCGGGCATGACAAGTATCCGCCAGGTACAAAGCACGGCTACGCAGCTAGCATTGGCGGTGACATCGGAAGTTTCCACCACAATCTTTTGGCACATTGCGAGGGGCGCAACTGGAGTCTGGCAGGTGGGCTTGACGCAAACGGGTATTATGCAGGTCGGCTCGATATCTTCAACAACGTGGTGTACAACTGGGGTCATCGTACTACAGATGGTGGGGCACACGAGGTCAATTTCGTCAACAACTACTACAAGCCAGGACCAGCCTCGGCTTTCTTCTACGCACTCAGTGCTGATTACGAGGGATTCCCTGGTACACAGAGGTATTACTTCGCCGGCAACGTCATGCCTGGCTATTTCGGGGTGAGCAATCAAGAGGCTGGACGCCGTGTAACCGGCGATCCGCCTTACGAAGTATGGACCAACGCACCGTTTTTCCCGTCTCATGCAACAATTCACTCTGCTACGAATGCATACAAAAACGTGCTTTCGGATGTGGGCTGCAACCAGCCCTGCATTGATGACCACGATGCGCGTGTCATTACCGAGACCATCAACGGTACTTACACTTACGTGGGTAGCGTAAGTGGTGTGCCGGGTTTGCCAGATTCACAAAATGACGTTGGCGGGTGGGAAGATTACCCGTTCGTACAACGGCCGCCTGGTTGGGATACCGACAACGATGGCCTGCCAGACTGGTGGGAACGCATCATGGGGCTGAATCCGAATTCGCCTCCGGGCGATTTCTCGGATAGCAACGGCGATCCGGACGGCGATGAATACACAAACTTGGAGGATTATTTGAACTGGCTGGCTGCACCGCATTTCGATTGTACTAATGGCGTGCCACTGGAGGTTGATCTAACACAGCTCACCTGCGGGTTCACCAATCGCAATCCTATGTACGCGGTGTTTAACGCTACCAATGGTACTGTTACGCTTGTTGCTGGGAAACTCGTGCGATTCGTGCCCGGCGTAAGCGGGGATGCACTGGGCAGTTTTGCTTTCAGCGTGACTGACGCTGACGGCGACAGCATGACAAATACGGTTGGGCTTCGGATTATTTCGACTACAGGACCGGCTGTGCAACCGCCTGTACTTGGAATTCGCAAGTTTGACAATGCGCTTTACCTCGAACTCACCGCTCAATCCGGCACAACAAACAGCGTCCAGATCAGCGACAACCTGTCGGTTTGGTCGGACTGGACAAATGTGCTTGGGACAGGCGCGCCCCAGTTAATCCCCATCCAAGTTCACACAAACATGCCGCAGCGATTTTTCCGGGTTGTGGCGCGGTAAAAACTCGATCCCGAAAAGCCCGATTGGCGATAATGGCACTGGCTACCGGCGTGTGCGCCCCTGCTGGCAACCCTGGTAGGCCGATTCAAGTGTCAGATTCTTTGGGGTGGACAACAAATGGCATGGTAGCCTATCGCTTTTCTGCGGGGTGAATTATCCCGTGGAGCGGGACACGGTACGGCATACTTTGGAACTCTGCACCACGAAGAACATGTGAAGTATCTCAGTCTGGACGCAGCATCCTAAAAAGGTCGTTCAGGTTTACTTGAGCAGGCCAAATTTAAATGCAACCGGATAGGAATCGCCCGCATGGGTTACACCCTTATTTTCACGGCGTTTCTCGTTAAAGCCGAATCCCACCACCTGTATTTGCGCGGCACAAGTCCAAGATTCTCCACCACAAAATAAGCCTTTCACATCAGATTCACTTGTTAAATGGCGCTTTTCCTCACGCAGCCTGGTCCTTTTCGGGGCTACCTCATTCAGAAAACATCATTAGGCGGTCAATGGTAGTGCGCACCCGCGCTGCATGACAACCCGATGTTATCTTCACTACGGGCTCGGGAATGGTTTATGTGAAACCTTTCGCATTTCCCACTCGAACCACTTGTCGGGCATTGGCTCGCGTGCGGGGGACAGAGTCGCTAAAGCACCATTTGTCAATTGAAATGGCGACCTGCGTGTTCGAAAGAAGCCCTTCGGCCAGGGTCAACTTGTTTCTCCCCTTGTTTGGTTTTACAGGTTTCAGAATGATCAATGTGCCTCGTTTTTCAATCTTGAAGTCTGGGATTTCCTCCTCTCGCGAGACATTTAAGTAATTGGTGATGACGGCGCACATCGCCTCCCGGGGATTCGCGTTGGTCGCCACAACAGTTGTGGCGCCCCGATCGATCGCCAAGAAGACCCTTCCCTCCGGACCTCCAGTTTGGACGATCAGGTAGTCCACACCCAGCTTGCGGCATGGCAAGAACGCCATGTCTTGCTTCCGGCTATGGGTTGCAGGAAATAGTTGGAGGTGTGGAATAATGAACTCATCGGTTGGAACGTATTCTGGTTTTATCACTTTTCTGGCTCACCAAGCGAAATTTTGGCAGACTTGGAGATGCTGGTTGGCTGGAAGGGGCTTTTCATCAGTCGGAATGTTTACGAACGGACGCTGATTTTCAGGGATGTCTTCACGTGCGGAAGCAAAATATGCTGTTATCATTCCGGGAGAAATCTCGCTGTTGGCCTTACTGGTCTGTTCCTGGCCGAATAGGTCATTGCCTACAACGATCTCTAGGCTCGTGACGGTGCAGACTATTTCCAGCTTTCTTTTCATGAAACAATTGCGTTCGGCTATTTTGAAGTACCTGCAGCGGCAGCCTGTATCTCACGTAATGATTTGCTTAACAGCTCAAGCTGCTGCTCGATAATGTCTCGGACCGCCTTTTCCGGCGAAGGATCAGGCGGATTCATTTCCAGATGGAGAACGAGGCGCATCTGAGTTTTCCCGCTCCCCATCGGCAAAAGAAAAGTCGTGCCGCCCACCTTTATCGAACGATCAACAATGTAGATGTCGAGTTCTACACCGTACCTTTCAACAATGTGCCTTTCATCGGATGCGGGCACGCCTCCTTGATTGTCGGGGAAGACCTTTTCAATGCGCACGTTTTTTGGTATTCGAGATGGTGATGCGCGGAAAGTGATTCCTGCCCGGCAGTCGGTCGCGCGGCACTGATTTTTGCCGAGGCCACATTGTCGAACTGTGGAAACCGTTTACCTAGATTCTGCAACTCGCGATGTATATTTGTAAGAGCCGTCGTGCAGGCTTCAAATACTTGCATATGTACGCTGTGAGCCGGTTCTGCCTCAGAAGCTAATAGGCAATCCGCTGCCAACGAATATACACATATCCCCAAGACACTGTGCAAGGCAATAACGTGTCTCCAAACCGTTTTTTCCATCGGGGTATTCATATTCATGGTTCCGTTCTTTCGTTAATGCTCAATAAGTCGGTTCAGGAGGTGGCGGGTACGAGACAACCTGGTTCTGCTGGTCGTAATAGCATTGGTGGTTTCCTGATGCATTGGTGTTTGGATCCACCCAGTGGTGCAGCACATCCACCGCATTAGTTTCCGCTGCTCCCGCACCCACCATCCAGTATTTGCCGCAAAAAAGACAACAGCCTTCGTAGTTGTTCCAACCGCCGGAGACGAATCTTAAGCGGGTGGCATCGTTGCCGGCAATACGATGCTCCATTGCGCTAAAACTTTAGCTGTCGTTTACCAGACCATCCCAACTGTCGTGGCGCGAATAGACGAATTTGACGGCAGAACCAGTGGCGCCAAGCAAGTCCAGTTCATATTTCATCAAAGTCGAAAGTGTTCCGCAGTCAGCCTTGACACCATCCATGACCTGCCACGCCGTTGGCATTGCCGGTTGTCCAAAAATGCTATCCGGGCCGAAACGCGAACCCGATGTTGCATCAGGTCCAACCGCGTCGCCGATGGCGGCCAGACTAGTCTTGCCTTTCGCCAAGTTGCAAACCCAATCGATGCGTTTTAGCGTTGGCGTCGTCGCAGGACATCTGTGGCAGAGGTCACAACTTTCACTTCTGCCTTAACCACAGTTACTGTGAACGTGCCCACGTCCACTGTGGCCGCTGCACCAGGGTAGTATGAATACCTTAGCTGCATCATTGAATGCCCACCTGCTTCGCCGGTTTAGCTGAGACTGGCAGCTCGAACAGAGTTAACTGCACCGACACCTTGTTTCCCAACCCTACTTTCGCTCAGTCACGTCTTCAACGCGTATCCAGTCCATGCCAACACCAGTTGAACCAACCCCGCTATGTCTTAGCCAGACTGTAATACTGGTTACTTTCTCCGGCAGCGTGATGTTTCCAATTTCCAAACCGGGGCCGGGTTTGTCCGTTGAGCGTTTCTTCCATTCACCTTTTGTCGTAACCCCTGGCCCGTGGAAGGCAATACGCCCAGCCGCCGGGCCTACGGTGCCATCTGGCAGAGGTGCCGTTCCGGCCATTTGAGCCACTGTCAAACCTGACCCGTCGGGATTGTCGTATGCTGCATGGACCGAAAACGTCCAATCATTGGTGAAAGCATTCATCTGAAGCGCATTGACTCGCACTTCGATTTTATGTGTATGTCCGGGCTTCAAACCCAAAAATCTTCGCCATACACCACCTTGCACTCCGGGTTGGGTGGTCTTGATGAGTTGATACAGGGGTTTATCCCATGGGTCACCACGCACACCTATGTCCACATCCGTTTTCATCCCCTCCTCACACATGGCCGCGTTTGGGTTTGTGCTGTCCGACCACTCACTCCAGTTGGGCGCAACGCCCATGTAGAATGGGAAGGCGTCCAATTCCTCTTGAGAATTCGTTGAAGCAAGAATGCTCGCCGGCGGTGAGAACATTTCTCCTGCTTGCCCATTACCACATCCCAAGAGACAAACCTACTTTGACCTGGCTTACATTCATACGCGCAATTCGTCGTATTCGGAGGGAATGCAGTGCCACCAACGTCAATCGCATCGTATGTTTAGCAGGCTGTTGAAAAATGGCTGTTTTCGAAAACCGACCCTCGAAAACATTGAGATTTTTGCATGTTTTTTCCTCCGAAAATCACTTTTTCAACACCCTGTTAGGGCGGATTAATCCACGAAAGTACTACTTGACCCTTGGCTGCGTCGTAGGACCCACCGACCGACAAGACGGGCCTCAGCCTCAGAAAACCTTTGTCGGTCCCACAGAAAGTGTACTGCAAGCGCCCTTCGATCGGTAAAGTTAGGGTGTTGTTCGTGATCTTCAGGAATCGGCAAGGGTCCGCAGTATAATCTAGATTTAAGGTGCCTGAACGGCGGATCTCACCCGCTATCCGATGCAAAGCCGTTTCAGCGGATTCTCCCTGAGCAGTTGTAACCGAGACGAATCCGCATATACGGGGAAAACTTGCGTTAAACTCAGGGTCCCACCCTCAGCGGTGCCGTTTGGCTCGATATTCGTTGTCGGTACCCTGAAACCGTAGAAATCATTAGCGTCGAGTCAAAATATGCTCACCATGAAAAACGCCAACAGCCACAACAAAACGTGGCGTAACTTTCTCTGTTGATTAATTATTTCCATATTATTTTTACGGTGGGCACGGCGTAAAATGAGACCCTTGGTTCTCCCAGCTATTGGCTGGATACCCATCATTTATTGTTTCGCGGGCCGGACGGCCCCAATTCGGATCCCAAGTGGCGTTGGTGCGACAATTTCTAAAAGGTCCCGCAAAGGGTCACGCAATTAAACTTTGTTACGACCCATCTCATCGGCACCGCGCCATCGTCGTCTACCGTCAGCTGCCATGCGCGTAAGATCCGACACGTATGGTTCGTGGTCTTGTACAAAAAATTATTGCGCCCACCTGTACAGTAGCAATAGCCGACTTCGATGCCATCCCAAAAATACTCGAAATGGCCTAGGTGCCATGTGGGAAAGCCAGTGGCGTCTAAGCAGTTAGCCCTCATCCAATTCCCGCGGGCATCGGGGACGGGTTCACTAGCAAACGTCTCTTACCTGCAACTTCCCCTGGGAAATAGGCGCGGTAAATTTCCTCTTCTTCGTCAGCCTTCAATATGATCGTTTTCGATGCGGTACCGGCTGGGACCGTGAAGGTGACAGGGCCGGCCGACTTTACCGCGAGTTCAGCCCGCCGACACTCAGACCCGTCAATACAAAGCTCATCCCCTATGCACTCTGGGGTAATCGCGGACGAGGCGAGATGACGGTTTGGATGCCGGTTGCACATGCCCGGCCGTAATTGTGCGGTCAATTTCCAACCAAGTCTCTTGCAACTTTGATGCACGCTCGGAATCCGGCGGGTGCACGATTTGAACTCGCGGACTATAGCGATGCTCTGGGGTGCGGTGTGT